>CDYM01007857.1_pt1 | contig 318101 bp, 260 predicted proteins | sample 554981 | NCBI WGS metagenome assembly CDYM01 (sample SAMEA3182081, study PRJEB8094) | gut metagenome | biome: human; feature: gut; material: Stool; isolation source: human stools | place: Canada | collected 2012-12-04 | reverse complement strand
GTTCCAATGTGGGGGACCTTCCTCTCAGAACCCCTATCCATCGAAGGCTTGGTGGGCCGTTACCCCGCCAACAACCTAATGGAACGCATCCCCATCGATGACCGAAATTCTTTAATAATTCTACCATGCGGAAGAATTATGCCATCGGGTATTAATCTTTCTTTCGAAAGGCTATCCCCGAGTCATCGGCAGGTTGGATACGTGTTACTCACCCGTGCGCCGGTCGCCATCAAACTTAGCAAGCTAAGTTCATGCTGCCCCTCGACTTGCATGTGTTAAGCCTGTAGCTAGCGTTCATCCTGAGCCAGGATCAAACTCTTCATTGTAAAAGTATCTTGACTGCGCAAATTAAAAATTAAAGTGCGACAGCTTAATTATCTGTCCAGGACGCTCGAATTCAAAAAGTTTATCTTTACCTATCTATATAAAATAAGTATTGACGGTTCTTTTGTTTTACCCAGGTACGACGCACCTTAATCATTAGTTTCCAATTATTAATTTGCGAAGCACCTGCTCTTGTACTACTTGTATTGTTTATGTAAATCTGTTCAAAGATCGCTCGTTTCACGATTGCCGTTCTTTTCAGAAAGCGGATGCAAAGGTAAGAACTTTAAAGCATATCTTCCAAATATTTTCGGAAGTTTTTTTTCATTTTTTTCTCTTTTCTCTTTCCTCGTCGTCTCTCTTGTCGAAAGGGAGGCAAAAAGAAAAAGGAAGAAAAAAAACCGGTCACCGTTTCTTGAAAGAAGAATGTCAACTCGCGCTGCTTTCGTTTTCAAAAGTGGGTGCAAAGGTAAGAACTTTAAAGCATAACTTCCAAATGTTTCGGAAGTTTTTTTTCATTTTTCTTTTCCAAAACCGAAGTTCCGAAAGAAACCTATGGCAAAGAAGAGAAAAATGGAAGCTTACCGCTCCGTTTTACTGTCAGAATGTCAAAACATCGCCGCCTTCGTTCCCGAAAGCGGATGCAAAAGTAGCGCTTTTACGGACATCTGCAAAATATATACAAGCTTTTTTTGAGGGTTTACGTGAACTTTTTCATAACTAGCTGATTGATAGATATGTTTTAAAGCATATTTTTAAAGGGAAAGAAAGGCAGGAAGGAAAGGGACACATTATATATATACGCGCGCGCATCGGAATATACTAAGTTCACCCCTTGACATAGACCACTGAACGGCCGGCACCACGCTTGAGGAGCCCAAAGAGAACTGACAATAAACCTGCGAAAGGCTACATCCGGAAAGCCCGGATACTAAACGAGAACTACTGAACAACTTTTCTCACTACAGATATGTTTCTTTCTTACCACACCCGCGTTTCTTTCTTTCCACAGCTGTGGTAAGAAAAGAACATTGCTGTGGAAAGATTAGTTTTTAGAGAAACAGACTCAGAAAGTAAAGAGATAGCAATTATATCTGGCATTTTAGAAACTAACTATCCATAAAGAACGAAATGAAATACTTCAAAGATAAAAGAAAAGAGAATGAAATCTCCCACAATACTGTGACAAACCGAAAAACTCAGCGACAGATAGGGTAAATATCAACCTAATTATTTATCTTTGTTAGCTTTTAAAAGTTAGCATACTAAAAACAATAAAGTGCAATGAAAGATTTTCTGAAATTTACGTTTGCCACCATTACCGGCATCATCGTATCAGTCGTTGTTTTAGTTTTCATCAGTATTCTGGTGGTTTTCAGCATGGTATCATCTTCGGAATCAGAAACGCAAGTACGCAAAAACTCCATTATGATGCTGGATTTGAATGGTGCACTGGCTGAACGCAGCCAAGACAATCCGTTCGATGCCCTTATGGGAGACAATTATAAGACTTATGGCCTGGATGATATCCTCTCTTCTATCAAAAAAGCAAAAGAGAATGACGACATTAAAGGTATCTATATAGAAGCGACTTCGCTGGGTGCAGGATTTGCTTCACGCGAAGAAATACGCAATGCATTGAAGGATTTCAAGGAATCGGGAAAATTCATTGTGGCTTATGGTGACAGCTATTCCCAAGGTCTTTATTATCTGTCAAGTGTAGCCGACAAGGTGTTGCTGAACCCGCAAGGTATGGTCGAGTGGAGGGGCTTGGCCGCTACCCCCATGTTCTTCAAGGATTTGCTGGCCAAAATCGGAGTAGAAATGCAGATATTCAAAGTAGGTACCTACAAATCGGCTGTAGAGCCTTTCATCTCTACCGAAATGAGCCCTGCCAACCGTGAACAAATCGACGCTTACCTGACCTCCATCTGGGGACAAGTGACCAATGATGTTGCAGAATCACGCAAAATATCTGTAGACTCACTGAACGCCATTGCCGACCGCATGTTGATGTTCTATCCCGCAGAAGAAAGTGTGCAATGCGGACTGGTCGATACATTAATATATAAGAATGATGTGCGCAACTACCTGAAAGCGATGGTAGGCATCGACAAAGACGACCGCATGCCCGTACTTGGTTTGCAGGACATGATTAACGTAAAGAAGAATGTTCCCAAAGACAAAAGTGGAAATGTGATTGCCGTATACTATGCCTATGGAGAAATTGACGGTGGTTCATCTTCTGCCTCCAGCGAAGAAGGCATCGACTCTAAAAAGGTGATTAAAGACCTGCGCAAGCTGAAAGATGACGAAGATGTAAAAGCTGTAGTATTACGCGTAAACTCACCGGGCGGAAGCGCCTATGGTTCAGAACAGATATGGTATGCCGTCAGCGAATTGAAGAAAGAGAAACCAGTCATTGTTTCCATGGGTGACTATGCAGCTTCAGGAGGTTACTACATTTCTTGTAATGCAGACACCATCGTGGCCGAGCCTACCACACTGACGGGTTCTATCGGCATCTTCGGCATGTTCCCCAACGCAAAGGGGCTGACTGATAAAATCGGGGTAAATTTTGATGTAGTGAAAACCAATAAATACGCAGACTTCGGCATGCTGACACGCCCGATGAATGACGGGGAAAAAGGGCTGATGCAAATGTATGTGAACAACGGATATGACCTCTTCCTCACCCGCTGCTCCGATGGCCGAGGCATCAGCAAGGAAGACCTGGATAAAATTGCCCAAGGCCGTGTATGGACCGGAAGCAAGGCCAAGGAACTAGGACTAGTCGACGAATTGGGTGGTTTGGACAAAGCTTTGGACATTGCCATTGCAAAGGCCGGAGTAGATGCCTATACCGTGATGAGCTATCCGAAAAAGGAAAGTTTCTTTGAAAGTCTGATGAACACCAATCCGGGTAACTACATCAAAGCACGTATGCTGAAAGGCACAATGGGCGAGATATACCAGCAGTTCAGCATCCTGGAGAATTTTGACAAATGTGACCGTATACAAGCACGTGTACCCTTTGAACTGAATATTCAATAAATGGAGGAAAACTTTATCAAGATATATCATTGGCTATATCCCCTATCATGGCTTTATGGGATAGGGGTATGCTTGCGAAATAAACTCTTTGACTGGGGCTGGCTCCGGTCAAAGAGTTTTGACGTTCCAGTAATATGCGTGGGCAATCTTGCTGTGGGCGGAACTGGCAAGACGCCACATACCGAATATCTGATAAAGCTATTACAAAAAAACGGAGTGAATGTAGCCACCCTCAGTCGGGGTTACAAGCGTAAAAGCCGAGGCTATGTATTGGCCGATGACAAGAGCAATGTACGCCAAATAGGTGACGAGCCGTATCAAATTAAAAATAAATTCCCCAATGCACGGGTAGCGGTAGACGAAAACCGTTGCCACGGCATTGAGCAACTGCTGAAACTGGAAAATCCCACTGTAGAAGCCATCATCCTGGACGATGCCTTCCAACATCGCCATGTAAAAGCCGGACTGAACATTCTACTGACTGATTTTCACCGGTTACTGTGCGATGATGCCTTGCTCCCTGCCGGAAGACTCCGCGAACCTTCAAGCGGTAAAAACCGGGCACAGATGGTCATCGTTACCAAATGTCCGGATGATATCAAGCCGATAGACTTCAACATCATAGCTAAACGGCTCCACCTCTATCCATACCAACAACTGTATTTCTCCAGATTCCGCTATGGAATGTTGACACCGCTATTTCCCGAGAAAACGAACAGCCGGAAAGTGCTCTCCTCCCTCACCGGAGACGAGCAAGTACTGCTGGTGACAGGCATCGCCTCCCCCGCCCCCTTGCAGAAAGAAGTGGAATCTTACACGCCACACGTCAAATTGCTGGCATTTGATGACCATCATGACTTTACTCCCAAGGATTTATTGCAAATAAAGGAACAATTCCAGCACCTGGAAGAGTGGAAAAGACTGATAATCACCACGGAGAAAGATGCGGCAAGGTTGAAACTCCATCCCGCACTGGACGAAACACTAAAGCCGTACATCTACGTGCTGCCGATAGAAATAGAAATCTTACAAAATCAACAATATATATTTAACCAAAACATTATTGGCTATGTTAGAGCGCATTCAAGAAACAGCAGCCTTTCTGAAGGGAAAGATGCACACCCAGCCTGAGACAGCAATCATCCTCGGTACCGGACTCGGCAGTCTTGCCGGTGAAATCACTGAAAAGTATGAGATAAGGTACGAAGAAATCCCCAATTTCCCCGTCTCTACCGTAGAGGGGCACAGCGGAAAACTTATCTTCGGCAAACTGGGCCATAAAGACATCATGGCGATGCAGGGACGTTTCCATTTTTACGAGGGCTATTCCATGAAGGAAGTAACCTTCCCGGTACGTGTAATGCGCGAACTGGGTATCAAGACCTTATTCGTTTCCAATGCCAGTGGCGGCACAAATCCGGATTTTGCGATCGGTGACCTGATGATTATCACCGACCATATAAACTACTTCCCCGAACATCCATTGCGTGGCAAAAACATACCTTACGGTCCTCGCTTCCCGGATATGAGCGAAGCTTATGACAAAGAGCTGATTCGTAAGGCCGACGCCATTGCGGCAGAAAAGGGCATCAAGGTTCAGCACGGTATCTATATCGGTACGCAAGGTCCCACATTCGAAACACCTGCGGAATACAAGATGTTCCATATTCTGGGTGCCGATGCAGTGGGCATGTCCACCGTGCCGGAAGTCATCGTGGCAAATCATTGCGGAATCAAAGTGTTCGGCGTATCTGTCATTACAGACCTGGGGGTAGAAGGTAAAATCGTAGAAGTCTCTCACGAAGAAGTGCAGAAAGCTGCAGACGAGGCACAACCGAGAATGACAGAGATTATGCGTGAATTGATTAATAGAGCATAAGAAAGCATGAGAACAGAAATAGCTACCCTCGGTGAATTCGGCCTCATCCGCCACCTCACCGAAGGCATTGAACTAAAGAATGAGTCGAGCCGATATGGTGTCGGAGATGATGCTGCCGTCCTCTCCTACCCGGCCGAAAAGGAAGTGCTCGTTACTACCGACTTGCTGATGGAAGGTGTCCATTTCGACCTTGTGTATGTACCGCTCAAGCATTTGGGGTATAAATCGGCCGTAGTCAATTTCTCCGATATCTATGCCATGAACGGCACACCGAAGCAGATTACCGTTTCCTTGGGCATATCCAAGCGTTTCAGTATAGAAGACATGGAGGAACTCTATGCCGGCATCCGTTTGGCTTGCGAAGAATATGATGTTGACATTGTGGGGGGAGACACCTCCGCTTCCTATACCGGGCTTACCATCAGCATCACCTGCATAGGCGAGGGTGAGAAAGGAAAAGTGGTCTACCGCAATGGTGCCCGTGAAACCGACCTGATTTGCGTCAGCGGCGACTTGGGTGCCGCCTACATGGGACTACAGCTTTTGGAACGCGAAAAGGCGGTGCTCAAAGGAGGTGACAAAGACTTGCAACCGGACTTCTCGGGGAAGGAGTATCTTCTGGAACGTCAATTGAAGCCCGAAGCACGCCGTGACATCATTCAGAAACTGGCAGAAGAGGGTATACAACCCACCTCCATGATGGATATATCGGACGGTCTTTCTTCGGAATTACTGCATATCTGTACCCAAAGCAAAGTGGGTTGCCGCGTTTACGAAGAACATATTCCTATCGACTATCAGACGGCTGTAATGGCAGAAGAATTCAATATGAACCTGAGCACTTGTGCACTGAACGGAGGCGAGGATTATGAGTTATTGTTCACCGTCCCCATTGCCGACCATGAAAAGGTTGCCGAAATGGAAGGCGTCAAGCTGATTGGCCATATCACCAAACCGGAATTAGGCTGCGCCCTAATTACCCGTGACGGTCAAGAGTTTGAACTCAAAGCACAAGGATGGAATCCTTTGAAGGAAGAAGAAGCGGAAAAAGCATAGCTATAAAACTTTTTCAGTATTTTTTCTCAAATCATAAACGCTGATAATTAGCCATATAGCCAATTATCAGCGTTTTTTATTATGAAAGCTATTGCATAGTCCAAAAGTTTCACTACCTTTGCAACCGCAAAAGAGATAAACATGGTGCCATAGCTCAGTTGGTAGAGCAAAGGACTGAAAATCCTTGTGTCCCCGGTTCGATTCCTGGTGGTACCACAGCAAAGAAAAGCAAAACAACGTAAAATCCTGATTTTCGTTGAAAATCAGGATTTTTTATTTTCCCAAAAAACGCAAAAAAGTGCGGTTCACGACCGCCTTTGGTGGAGCAGGAGGTGGAGCAAACGGGTGTTCCAAACATCTCCACCTTGAAAGAGTGTTTTTCGCTGATTCACAACATTTTGCATAGCATTAAAACGGGTTCGGATTCTTACTTTTACCAAATAAAAGTTTAACTTAAAAGTAGGAGAAAATGAGACGAGATTCATTTAATGTGCTTTTCTTTATCAAGAAAACCAAGCTGCTGAAGAACGGTGAGGCTTCAGTATGTATGCGTATCACAGTCAATGGCGCAAGAGTAGAAACAAACATTCGCAAAAGCATTGAGCCAGTATCGTGGAATCAAGCAAAGGAGTGTGCGAGGGGCAAAAGCCGCAAATCAACCGAGCTCAACAATTACATCGAGGAGAGTCGCATCAAACTCCACCGAATTTACACGCAACTTGAAGAGAATGGGGAACTTATCACTGCCCGAATATTGCAGGAAAAGTTCTTTGGAGTGGACAAAAAGGTGGAGCAAGTACGCACCATCATCGGTACTATGCGCGAACACAACGAGCAATGTCGAGCGTTGGTGGGTAAAGATTTTGCCCTAATCACCGTAAGACGCTACGAAAGTTGCACCCGCTATCTTGCCGAACTTATCAAACTGAAATACGACAAAGAGGATTTGCCTATCACCGAGGTAAATGGCGAACTTGTGCGAGCATTTGAGTTCTATTTGAAGACCGAGAAGAATTGTCAGCAGAATACCGTTATCCGCTATATGAAGTGCTTGAAGAAGATTATCAACCTTGCACTTGCCAACGAATGGATAGAAAAGAATCCTTTTGCGGGTATCAAGTTTCACGAGAAAGAGGTTGTGCGAGAGTTCCTGACGATGGACGAACTGATGACAATATACCAAAAGGAATTTGCGCTGCCCCGCCTTGCATTGGTGCGTGATGTATTTATCTTCGCCGCCTTTACGGGATTGGCATTTATAGATGTTCAGCAACTCGCCGCCGAGCATATCGTGCAAGACAACAACGGACACTATTGGATTCGCAAGACACGCCAAAAGACAAATAATATGTGCAATATCCCGCTGTTGGATATCCCGTTGGCAATTCTCAAAAAGTACGAGAACCACCCGATTTGCGTCAAACGAGGGGTGTTGCTTCCTGTTCCTTGCAATCAGAATATGAACAGCTACCTGAAAGAGATAGCCGATGTCTGCGGAATCCAGAAGCACCTTAGCACACATGTGGCAAGACATAGCTACGCCACGTCTGTGTGCTTGGCTAACGGTGTAAGTATAGAGAATGTCGCAAAGATGCTCGGGCACTCTAATATCAAGATGACGCAACACTATGCAAAAGTGCTTGACAGCTCGATATTGAAGGATATGATGAATGTAAAGAGTGCAATAGTGAATTTAGGATAGAGGTCTGCGGTACGCTTCACTTGCTTTCGCCCCATCATAAAGTTAACTCGGAGGGTAATACCTGCGAGTTCAAGCCCGCGGGTTTTCGAGCAAAAAATTATCTTCGATAATTTTTCACCCGAAAAAACTCTCCGGTATCACCGTCCGAGTTGAGAATGTGTTTGGGACGAAGCAAGCGAAGCGACCTACGACGCATAAATCAAGGTCAAATATAAACAGAGTAACAATTGTGAGAATTGAATAAAGCCGCCATTATTATAAAAAACAGAGTTGGGGACAAAGGCAGCTTGCTCCCAACTCTGCATAAATTTAGTGTTGCACTGTTATGCTAACAGTTTCAACTTTTCGGAAATGATAACCTTGAATGACTCTTTCATTTCGTCTGGCAAAAACGATAGGTCGATAAACGCAAACCACTTATCTTTGACCTTTGTGAATTTGGCAAAGATGTTATTGATAACCTTCTCCTCCAACCCCGATGCGTGCATTGAGGTTACGAAATCTGCCTTTTTAATTTTGCGCTTCTTGCCGTTGAGGGTTAGTGCCAACTCCTCGGTATCTTCTGGCATAACCAGTGCGGTGGAGAGCATATCGTATGCAGGCGTAAGCACATATTTCCCCTGCTCCTTGCTGTATAGCGAAAAGTTTTTCAGGTGCATATCGGCATTGCCCGTTATCCACGAGAAAACAACCTGCTCCCAATAGTTTACCATATCCAACTTTGGTACAGCAGAAAATCGCTGTATCGCCTTGGCAATCTGCTCATACGAGCCTTTGTACTTATGTTCGGTAAGTCGCTCCGTAAGCTGGCACATATCCTCCATTGGAAGTTTATCACCTGTGGCTGTTCGGTCGATACGGCGGGTTATATAGCACAACTCACCATCGGCAAAACGGATAAGGCTATGCGGTACAACTTGCATTTTTGCAAGCCCTGCAAGGTGCATTGTCAAATCCTCCAACTCGGGCAGATGTGCAAAACGATCGGTCTGAGGTTTCAATATATATCGTCCCCACAATCCAACAATAGTGAAACGATCGGTCTCGTTTCTGCCACCCTTGTTAATATCCAACGACAACTTTGCCTGAACACCCGTTAATGTCGTTTGGCTGCGGATTACCTGTTTGGCAAGGTCGGTCAGGTTCTCGCGTGTATATGGCAATTCGGGAACACTCGGCGTGCCGAACATCTTCTTTGAACAAGTCTTGTGAAAATCCTTCTCACCCTCGTTCAACTCTTTGTAACAATATAGACACTTTGCCATACGCTATTCCTCCTCATTCATTATGGGTTCAACTCCTACTGCACCGATACAATCCTTGCAACACGCAACGAGCAACGACATACGGTCGCGAGCATCAATTTTCCAATTCTTCTCGGCAATATCCAAAAGCCAACCTTCGGGAATCAAACCATCGAAAAATGGGAACAGCACCTTATCACGATAAGGCTTATCGCTCAACGGCAAAGTAAGGCTCACAGCCTCGGCATTGGCTGATGCTAAATAATCGGTATCATACTCAAATGTATAGCCGTTCTCATCTTCTGTCAAGATGCCGGCTTTTACGCCTCGCAAAAATACAACAGCCTGTTTCATCGCTCATCGGTTTTATTCATTGGCACGACACCCACTTCGCAGCCAAAAAGATTCAATATCTGATTCACCTTATCAAGGCGTAAAGTCTGCTTGCCCTGCTCCAATTCACGAACAAGACGCAAGCCCACCCCCGACTTTTCGGAAAGTTCCACCTGCGTAAGATTGTACTGCTTACGCATTGCCTTTACATATTTTGAAAGTGTTGTCTGCTCCATATATGTAATAAATTATACCCTATCGGGTGCAAATATAATGAAAGTTTTTCATTTTACACCTTATCGGGTATAATTTTATTGTTTTAAGATATGCTTTACACCCTATCGGGTATAAAATTAAAACTTACCTCGATAGCAACTTTGCAATACTCGTTCAATATCGCTTTCCCGATAAAGGATTTTTCCTCCCAGTTGGCGGTACGGCAAAATGCCATTGTTACGATAGTCCTGCAAAGTGCGGCGACTGATCTTCAAGCGTTCAGATAATTCCCTATCAGTCAAATAGTGTTCGCCACCCAATAGCGGTTGATTCTCATCTGCCATCATTGCGGCATCTTTGGCAATGCGGTCAAGTTCTGAAAATAGACCTCGTACCCACTCGTGCTTGTGCGTGATAACTTCGTTACTCATAGGCTTATGGTTTATAGGTTAAACATCATTTGCAATAAGTCGCTCGACATCTTCGGGGCGATAGTATATGCGGTTGTTTATCTTAGAGTGTGGCAGTCGCCCACTATCCCTAAGTGTTTGCAAAGTGCGAGGGCTAATCTTCAATGCCTGACAGACATCTTGATTGTCCATCCATTCGCTCATACGTCTGCCATTACGCTGGCGATTGATACTGTCCATTCGCTTAACAAACTGCCCGAGGCGCGACACAAGCTCCTCAAAGGTCTTTTTCTCAATGCTAATAATCTCCATAACTATTTCATTTTTACATTAAACATTCGACTCTGAACGCTAAGTAAAAACAAAAAATAATACGTTCTTCAAACCTGACATAACGTGTCGTCAAGTGTCATTAGATTGCATTTTGAAGCGATATAAACTCTATAAAAGATATTGGTTGGTCATATGGTCACATTATCGGTTGGTCGGTTGGTCTATTGGTTGCAGCAGACCAACTAACCAGCAGACCAACCAACCATTATTTGTTGGTCATAACAGACCATATGACCAACATCATTCAAACAGGCTAATTATTGAGCTAAAAAGTAAATACTATGCCGTAATTTCCAGGCACTGGAAATTTATGTTCAAGCGAACATAGCAAGTTGTGTTTTGGGGCACCCGAAATGTTTTCGGCAGCCCAAAACTACCTGTCGGTATCCTCCCCTCCAAAGTCGGGCAGATATGATGATTTTACATTGCAAACACATTCGCTTTATGTACAAGTTTTATGCTCCGAATAATCATATAAACTATCCAAATATTCATTCTTGAATTATAAAAATTACAATTTATCTGATAAAAAAGTTGCCAACGTAAGATGTAGTTTCGCATATTATCACTAAATTTGCGGTATACGCCAATAAAATGTGTAAATAATGAAAGATTTAAATAGACTAAAAGTAGTATTGGTTGAACAAAAGAAAACCGGCAAATGGCTTGCCGAGCAGTTAGGCAAGGACCCCTCAACAGTTTCTAAATGGTGCTCAAACAAAATGCAGCCATCGTTGGAGATGCTGGTAAATATTGCAAAGGTATTGGATGTTGATACCAGAGAACTAATCGTTATTACGAAACAATAACTATGGGAACAAACTTTTTCACAAATGAAAAAGAAAATACTCTTCTTGAAAAAATAGAAGGGGTATTCAAATATAAAAAAGTGCATTTCTTTGATGCACTTGTCGGATATTTCCGTGCATCGGGATATTTCCGTATTAGGAAGTTTATACAACAAACTCCCAAGATTCGCATTTTGGTTGGTATCAATGTAGATAAACTCACTTATCAAGCAAATCAGCAGGGGCTACTTTTCAATCCTAATGCAGAGCAGTCTCAGGAGGAGTTTTTTAACGATATAAAGCGTAATATTCAGGAAGCGAAATACGACAAAGAAGTTGAGGATGGAATGTACCAGTTTATAGAGGATATTGTTACCGGCAGAATAACTATGCGCATCCATCCTAAACAAAATATCCATGCTAAGATTTATATTTTCCGAGAGGAAGTTTACCATCCCCATGGTTATGGTTCTGTTATCACAGGTTCTAGCAATTTAACTGAGGCTGGACTTGAAAAGAACTTCGAGTTCAATGTGGAGTTGCGCTATGATGACGACATACAGTTTGCAACCGAAACATTTGAAAAACTTTGGGAAGAATCTGTAGAGATCAACATAACTCATATAGATAAGATTAAGAACGACTCGTATCTTAATCCAAACTTTACCCCTTACGAGGTTTATCTAAAATTCTTATTGGAATACTTCGGTAAGAGTATTGACTTTGACCCGAACTCTGTATCCGATTTGCCTACGGGATATAAAAAATTATCCTACCAAATAGATGCTGTTAATGACGGATATGCCAAGATGATGAAACACAATGGATTTTTCCTTTCCGATGTTGTCGGATTGGGGAAAACAGTCGTTTCTGCACTTATAGCTAAGAAATTCTTTTTCTCGAATGGATTTCCGACCCATCGTTCTCATATTTTGGTTATTGTCCCTCCTGCTATGAAAGATAATTGGGAAGAGACTCTTACGGAATTCAAATTAGATAATTTCAAAATCATAACTAACGGAAGCCTTCATAAAGTTAAGAATCCCGAACTCTATGACCTAATTATAGTTGATGAGGCACATAAGTTCAGAAGTGACACCGCATCAATGTATAATGAATTGCAGAAGTTGTGTAAGACTAAAACCAAGCGATATGATGGTAGCTTACATGACAAAAAGGTTATACTTGTGTCTGCTACGCCACTTAACAATAGACCAAAGGATATTGCCAATCTTGTTTATCTTTTCCAGGACTCAAAAGATAGCACCTTGGAAGAAGGTAATTTGCAGCGTTTCTTCCGTGAACATATTGATAGATATAACAAACTAAAAAAACAAAAGGACTTAACTCTTATAGCTGACGAAGTTAAGGCAATCTATGAGAGAATTCGTATCAAGGTTGTGGAACCATTAACTGTACGCCGAACTCGTACAGACTTAATGGAGAACGATGCATATCGCAAAGATTTGGAGGAACAGAACATTCATTTCCCTGATGTAAAATCTCCTCGCAAGATATATTATCAATTGGATACAGAGTTGGAGACTTTGTACGATAAGACTATAATGTATCTTAGTGACAAGATAAACGGACTTAAATATTACAGATATCAGGCAATAAAATATCTAAAGTCTCCTAAGAAGAGTAAGTATAAAAAGGCAGATATGATTTCTATCCAATTGGCAGGCATTATGAAGACGCTGCTTGTCAAGCGAATAGATAGTAGTTTTTATGCCTTCAAGCAATCATTGCGCCGATATTATGAGGCCAACAAGGTGATGCTTGATATGTTTGCCAACGGTACTATATACATTGCTCCCAATTTGAAAGTCAATGAGTTCCTTAGTGAAGGGAAGGAAGATGAGTTGATAAAGTTGATTGAGGAAGCAAGATATACCGACCCAACAATAGAAGTTTGTACGCCAGATGACTTTGAAGATGGTTTCGAAGACGGCATTAAGGCTGATAATGAGATATTGAAAGAGTTGGTTTCTATGTGGGATGCTGTTAATGCCGATCCTAAGTTAGATATATTTATTCAATATCTTAAAGATACGTTATTGGATAAAACCATTAACCATGAAGGGAAATTAGTTATATTCTCAGAATCAAAAGAGACCACCAAATATCTCTATGACGCTCTAAAAAATCATGGTTTTGATAAGATTATGACTGTACAGAGCGACAATAGAGATACACAAATGCCACTCTTGAAGGAGAACTTCGATGCAAACTACAAGGGGGATAAGAAAAACGATTATAACATCGTTATCTCTACCGAGGTACTTGCCGAAGGTGTAAACCTCCATCGTGCCAATGTTATCGTAAACTATGACACACCTTGGAACTCTACAAGGCTTATGCAGCGTATCGGTCGTGTGAATCGTATCGGTAGCACTGCTAAAGAGGTATATATTTTCAACTTCTTCCCTACATCAAAAGTTAATGATGACATTGAGTTGGAGAAGAAGGCGAAAATGAAACTCTTTGCTTTCCATGCAGCATTGGGCGAAGATAGTCAGATATATTCTACCGATGAGAATCCTGAAAGTTTTGGTCTGTTTGACAAGGATGTAGATGAGGAGCGTGATGAGAAATTGCGCTACCTGATGTGGCTCCGACAATTGAAACAAGATGATCCTGATTTGATTAAACGAATCAGCAAACTGCCATTGAGAGCTCGCACAGGTCGCAAGAGTAAGTTTATACCAGGAAGTACCATTGTGTTTATCCGTAATAAGCGCCGTGATGCATTCACATTTGTTCGAGAAGACGGCAGCATAGAGGAACTTACATTCTTGGAGGCAGTAAAAGAGTTTGAAGCCCGTATTGACGAAAAGTCCATACCGCTACACGATATGCACCACGAGCAAGTAAAAGCGGCACTTGATGCTTTTGTTACACAAGAGGAAGAGACTAAAGCAACAAAGCAGAAGGTGAATCCGGCACAGGGTCCTAATGAGAAGAAGGCAATTGCTTATCTTGATGGCTTTGTAAGTATTCCCAACATTACAGAACAGGAACTTGAATTGATTAATAAAGCAAAACGAGCTATTACAACGGGCAAATTCCAGCAGTTGCAACGAGATATAAATAAACTAAAAACAGCAACAAAGAGAACTCCAGTCAAGCCAGTAGTTTTGCTAGAACAATTGATAATGATTATATCAGCATATCCATTGGAGCATGTCCAAGGCGGAAATGTTGATAAACAAGTAGATGCGCTTAAAGTGTCGAAAGATTTTATGCCTGAAATTATTATTTCAGAGAGTTTTAACATGTAACAAAGTATTATTATGAATCAAGCATATTTGAAAAATATACTATCTGCAAAATTTGATTTTAACATTTGGAAAGATTTGCTAGAGAAGATCTTTCCTAAAGTTGAAATCTTTACAAGTGTTGCCAAGATTACAGATTCACATGTCAAAGATGGTGGCCATGTAGGAAACATCCGTTTAGATGACGGACGTTCATTGGCTATATTCCGCTTTGAGGTAGCCGACAATGTGCAAATATCCCGCAACCGTAAAAGTTTGCGCGATATTGCTGCAAAATATGTAGATCAAGACTTGATTCATGGAGCTTTGGTTTTCTATTATTCGCAAGGCCAAGATGACTATCGCTTGACATTTATTGCCAAGCAGACCTATTTCAATGAAAGTGGAGAATTAGTAAAGAAGGAAACAGCTCCTAAACGATATACATTCTTGTTAGGCAAGAATGAGCCTTGTACCACAGCAGCAAGCCGACTTAAAGAATTGGCTGATAAGAGGACCTATGGCTCCATTTATTTAACAGATGTTACCGATGCATTCTCTGTTGAACGACTCAATAAAGAGTTCTTTAATGGGTATAAAGCACAATATAAGAAATTTGTTGATACGCTTTCTGATACGAAGCAACACCGTGATTATGTAAAGAAACTGTTAGGTCGTTTGGTGTTCTTGCAATTCTTGCAAAAGAAAGGCTGGATGGGTATACCTGCTTCAAATGCTAAATGGGAAGGTGGAGATAAAAACTACCTTAGTAAACTTGTAGATAATTATGCCAACAATAATCGTTTGTTAAGTGATGTTTTGGAACTGCTGTTCTTCAAAACATTGAATGAAAAGCGAAATGGAGATATAGCCGATGGTAAACTTGGTGAAAATATCAAGATTCCATACTTAAATGGTGGTTTGTTTGATAAGGACAGAATTGACGAATTAGATATAGATTTCCCATATTCCTACTTCAAGGATTTAATGGATTTCTTCTCTCAATACAACTTCACCATTGACGAGAACGACCCTGATGATAGCGAGGTTGGTATTGATCCTGAAATGTTGGGACATATTTTCGAGAATCTTTTGGAGGACAACAAAGATAAGGGAGCCTTCTATACTCCCAAAGAGATTGTTCAGTATATGTGCCGACAGAGTGTGATTCAATACCTCAAAACACACGAGCCATCAGAACAATATGCAGAAGCTATTGAACAACTTATAAATGAAGGTGTGGTGAGTCCTATACTCCAAAGCAAAAGCATTGCTGCACGCTTTATTCAACTGCTTAAAGAGGTTAAGGTATGCGATCCAGCCATTGGCTCGGGTGCATTCCCTATGGGTATTCTTTATGTGTTGTATCATGCTATACATCACTTACATTCACATGCAGAGCCCCACGGGAACTTCGATTCTACTCAAACCAAACGTGATATTATCCAAAACAACATCTTCGGTGTCGATATCGAGCAAGGTGCTGTCGATATAGCTCGTTTACGTTTCTGGTTAGCATTGGTTGTCGATGCCGACAAGCCACAACCTCTACCAAACTTGGATTATAAAATTACTTGTGGCAACTCATTATTGAGTCGCTATCCTATTGACGCCCCTATTGAGAATGTCTTTGTAGAGTACAACAAGGGCAAAAAAGAAGATGAGAAAATGACACTTGCCAAATATAAAGAGTTGGTAAGTGACTATACCAATACATCAAATCATCAAACCAAGGAACTTTTCCGCAAGACTATTGAGGATATAAAGTGTGCCTTCAAGACAGAACTGAGCAAACAGTTTAAGGAAAGACTTGCAAAGTTAAGAGGAAAAGTTATAATGCTTGAAGGCCCGACCTTATTTGGAGAGCGTACAAAGGCGGAAAAGGCTGAGTTGAAGAAGCTGAAAGAAAAACTGAATCTCCTTGAGAAAGAACAAGAAGGTATTCAGACAAACAAATTATATGTTGATGCTTTCGAATGGCGTTTTGAATTCCCTCAATTGCTTGATGAGAATGGTAAGTTTACTGGTTTTGATATAATAATAGGAAATCCGCCATATATTAAAGAAGCAACAGATAAAAACGCATTTAATGGGTTAAGAAACAGTGCATATTATCAAGGTAAAATGGACCTTTGGTATATTTTCGCTTGTAAAGGGATTGACTTATTAAAGTCTAATGCGTGTTTATGTTATATTGCCACAAATAATTGGGTTACCAACGACGGAGCAAGTATTTTACGCAATAAGATTGTATCAGATGCCAGAATCATACAATTAATAGATTTCTTTGATGCTATGATTTTTGACAGTGCAAGTATACAAACAATGATTATGCTCTTTCAGAAAGACTGCATTACTGACAATTATTCTTTTGATTATCGAAAAGTACAACAAAAACATGCCAATAAACAGGCTGCGATTAATTTATTAGAGAAAATACATGATGATAGCAACGTATTCTTTATGCCATTAATTAATAGAGAGTATTTCTCAAATCAGCTATTAACATTTGCATCTACAGAGAATAACCAAATATTACAATTAATAAGCAATACAAAACACATTCTCTTGAATGATCAAGATGGACTTAAGGAGATATCTTCTGGTATTGATGTTTTGCAAGATTATGTAAATAAAAAGGCTCAGCAACTTTTAAACAATAAGAAACAAATCGGAGATGGTATTTTTGTATTAAGCCAACAAGAATATGATAGTCTAAGTTTTAATAAAAATGAAAAGAGTCTTGTAAAGCCATATTATACATCAAAACTGATAAACAGATATTCAGTATGCAAAGAGAATTCTGAATGGATAATATATACAGATTCTTCTGCAAATGATAGTATCTCCCTTTATCCTAACATACAAAAGCATTTAGATCAATTTTCTAAAGTTATTACATCTGTAAATAAACCTTATGGGCTGCATCGTGCTAGAAAAAAAGAAAGTTTTGAAGGAGAAAAAATCTTAGCATTAAGAAAGTGTGTAAATCGTCCTGCTTTTTCTTATGTAAATTTTGACAGTTTTGTTTCTAGAGCTTACTTAATTATTAGAACAAATAGAGTAAACCAAAAGTATCTAACAGGATTATTGAATTCAGCACTAATAAAGTATTGGCTAAAATATAAGGGAAAAATGCAGGGAGCGAATTTTCAAATAGACAAGGAGCCTTTGCAGCAGATTCCTATTGCAGTACCAGCAATCAATGTTCAGGAATTAATTGCAACAATTGTTGATTATGTAATGATGGCAAGTTCTACAAAAGAAAACTTATCAGAATTAGTTTCAAACGAAACAATTGCACTGTTTTTTGAAAAAATTATTGATGGTTGTGTGTATGAATTATACTTTGGAGAGCATATGAAAGAACAAGAAATCAATATAATTGATTCAGCGTTGGAACTCATAAAGCCGATCACACACCTATCCTCAGATAAAGAAAAAGCAGATATGATACTTGATGTATTTATGAATATCAAGAAAACGGATAATTCTATTCGAAACAGATTAGATTTATTTACATTAAGAAGCCCCGAAATACTCAAACTTATAATTGAAGGATAATATGCCAGCAATAAATAGAATACATATATGTGGTTTTAAGGCCTTTCCAAATGATTTTGAATTACAACTAGAAGGAAAGAACCTTTTGATGTATGGTGAGAATGGTAGTGGAAAATCTTCCATCTACTATGCTTTACATTGTATGTTCCAGGCACCATTAAAACCTGATGCTGGTAAAAAATACTTTGACCCCGCTAGTGAACAGCATTTAAAAAATCTAAATAATTTGGATGCAGATTCCAAAATATGGATAGATTTTGATGGGAGACATCCGTTTATATATAATATTGATAAAGAAGGTTATCAATTTACATTATTAGGTGGTAAACACCCATTGCCTGCACAGATTAACGGTTGTTTTGTTAATCATCAATTCTTATTCCATTTTTTCAATTTTAGAAATTCTCAGAGAATAAATCTATTCCCTGTATTTATAAAAGATATTTTGCCATTCTGTAAAGATGACAATACAGGACTTCATATTGGCGAAATGTATGATGAAATAACAGCATCAATTATCAAGAAGGGACGACATATACACCCTGATTATATTTCTAATATTGAATATTTTAACAAAGCAGTCAAGAAGGTCGTTGAAGACATTAACATTTATGCCTCCGATCGATATAATGAGTCTTTTAAGGATGAAGATGATAATGAGTTGGTTATAAGATTGCGATACGATTCGAATTTTGATAAACCCGAAGATGACACTAATGAGTATTGGTTAAAGTATGACAATATTATAGAGTTAGTTAAAGAGAATGGGGAAATAAAAGAACGCAAATCATCATATAAAAAATTAAATGAACCTTTTATTGGCTTAGAGATTTCCGAGAAGATGCCTGATGGCAATCTACGAAAGATTGTTAAGCCACATACATATTTTAACGAAGCAAAATTAACAGCAATAGCATTGGCTGTTCGTTTTGCACTGCTGAATATAGAGAAGCCTGCGGATGGTCGCTTCCTTGCTCTTGACGATATGCTCATTAGTCTTGATATGAGCAACCGAGCAAAAGTTGTAGATTTCCTATTGAAAATATCTGATAAGTATAAGATATATCTGTTTACTCACGACAAAATGTTCTTTGAGTATTTTAAGCATAAAACAAAAAAGAATCAAGATGCGTGGGTCTATAAAGAAATATACATGGATTATGATAAGACTCCATATATTAGAAATAGCGAGGATTACCTTGGGCAAGCCGAACATTATATTAAACAGCATGAATACGAGATTGCTGGTAATTTCTTAAGAAAAGAAGCCGAAGCTTTTTGTAAAAATTTCCTGCCCAAGAAAAAGCAACTGACTGGTGATTTTGCACATTTAGATCTTAATGGATTGATAATGAACTGTAAAGATTATGCCGCAGAAAGCGGTGTAATCGATATATCCATTTTTAATGAGTTGGATGAACATCGTAAGTTTATACTTAATCCATCAAGTCATGATAGTTATGATGTGGCAAAGTACGGTCATGAAGTTAAACGGTGTCTTCAAACATTAAGAAAACTAAGAGAAATTATAATTAAACCCTTTCTAAAATTTGGGAGCCAAGTTGAGTTCACATTAAAGACGCCAGAGCCTCGTATCAGTGAATATAAATTTATACTTACATTATGTGATGACTTTCGAATTATTATAATGCCCGGAGAATCCCCTGTTATATCTAAGGGAATGATCAATTATCAAGTGTATGAAGATGGCAACAATAAGAAAGGTGTTCAATCTGATAATACAACGATTAAACATTTTTTTGAATATAATTATGAGAAATCTGATAAAACTAAAGATGCAAGTTATCTTAACAGCGTGATAGAGTCTGAGTCTGGAAATCCGATATCTGCATTTTTTTGATAATATAAATGGTTCTGAAATAGTTAATTAAATCTTGGAAAAATGCCAAGCACAAAGTGTTACAAATGATAATAAGAGAATAAGGTATGGAAAATAAAATATATCAACAATCTTTATTATGCAAAGAATTTGCTGATAAACGAATAGAGTCTTGTCGTATAATAAATGCGTCAATGGGGACTGAACAAACCTTTGTACGAGGTGATATAAAAGGTTACGAATCACATTTGAATGTATTAAAAGAAGTCATAAAGGACAAATACCCATTGATAGAAAGGCAGATAACCGAGGCAATGGGTGAATATGATTCCTATCCATATCGCTATCAAAGCATATTAGAATCAATTGTTAAAACGATTATTTCTTTAGAACTTCAAACAGAAATATCGGGGAAAAAGGTTGTAGACACTATACATAAATCTAGAAAATTCTTTATCAGCCATTCTTCTGACGACAAAATCATCGTGAATGGATTTATTAAGGAGATCCTGAAAATTGGTTGTGGATTTAAGGATGGTGATATATTCTGTACATTAGACCCTACTGTAATCCGAACAGGCGATGATTTTCGCGAAAAAATCGTTGAAAATATGAAATCGTGTGATTTTATCCTTCTATTTATTTCAGGAAATTATCTCCAGAGTGAGGTGTGTCAAAATGAAATGGGGGCTGCTTGGGCTATAGAGAATAAGAGGGTGTTACCGTTTGTGCTTCCAAATACCAAATTCAAAGACATGGGATTTCTTAATGAAGTTAAGCAAGGTGCGTCAATTGCAGATAAACGCAAATTAGATGAATTTTATAATGAAGTATGCGGATATTATGGAATCTCATCAGACTGGCCAAGTTTCAACAAAGCAAAAGAAGATTTTATAGAAATAATATGTCAATTACCTTAGGGATAGTTATAGCATAATTATCAAATACTATAAGTAAAGTACATAAGAATAATAAATAGGATATATACTATGGCAACAAAATCCAAACGAATAGAAGTTGTATCACCAAATATTAAATGTTATGGTGAAAATGTTAGTTTTATGCAGTTGTTAGAGACTGTAAATAGCGTTAAATTTCAAATGGAATTTAAAGACCATGAGATTAAACTAATGAACTCTGAATTACCTAATTGTAGTGTTGGTATAGTAATAACTGGACAGAACAAGGACTTACCTCCTAAAAGAAATAATCAAACGGGAGAATTTCATCAGCTAAATCTGGATGTTCACACGGAGAAACTATCTTTTGGAAATATATTCCTATATGATGATAGTATCAACATCCTTTTTTATGAATTAAATGTTAATGGTTGCTATCTCAATAAATTAGCAGAATACATTCAACATTATTGGAACTCAAATAATGATGATAAAGTTGAATTATCATTCACTCCTGTATCTCGAAAAGGTGAATACCAGCGTTTAATGAAAATGGGATATTACAAAGAATTTTATGTAGAGCTAACTAATCCCACTGAAATTATGCAAGATTATAAAGATAATAATTCTTCTTTATTTTCAACAGCCAAGAGATACATCAAGAATAGTGTAAGTAATAAATCTGATGTCTTAGTGTTGAAATACTCTACATATGGTAGACGAACTAATAAACTAGGATTATTAGCAAAAGAGGTACAAAACTTGGCTAGGTCATTTGGGATTCTATTAGCAGGAGAGCAGAGAAAGAATGTCAGAAAACTAAAGGTTATGGGATATTTTACAGACCCTAATGACCCCCAAACATTGCAACCAATAAACTTAGTTAGTGATGTATTCTCTATTCATATAAAGTTGACATCCCAAACATTACATTCTGATTTACAAGAGGTAGAGAGAAAGAGTGAGATTGAAAAGATATACCAAAAACATCTTCCAGAACTTAAATATATATTTACAAGAGACAATGAAATTAATTGAAAACTGGTTGCCACCAATAATTGGTGTTGTTATTAGTTATCTTATCTATAAATGTGATGTTATTACCTATAATGTGAGTATTGAGTTTATCAAGCAGTTTACGACAATAGGTACATGCACATTTGGCTTCCTCTTAACTTTATTTGGACTTATTGTACAAAGTAATAGTGATGTGATAACCGAAATAAGGCAAAGAAAAATTCCATATAGACGATTTATTTTCTATAATAGAAAGGTCGTGTTTATATCTCTATTATTAACAATATATTCATACATTATTGGATACTTAAACATTGATAGGATTATTAGTTGTGATATAATTTTACATATTGCCACATCTATTTTCTTCGGTGCTTTTGTTTGGTTTATGATAGAGACAATATATTTTCTTTTAATATTCTATATTTTAATTCAAGATAAAGATGATACAGAGTAACAATGTAGAAATACATTCAATTGGACTACACAAGGTTGGCAATAAATATATGGATGAACCACTTGAGTTATCCACAGAACTAATTAATTTAGATGATTATATCAAGAATATTCTTGTAAATTATTTTTTGTCAAAGTTTAATTTTTTCGAACTATTCTCGCTATCTCATCAAATAGATGTTAAGTACAACGAAATATTCTCAATTTCGCAGGAGATATTTTCCAAAAGAGATATTTCTGTTACAGAAACTGTGGACCTCGCAAAACATCTATACGAACAAAGTACACACCCTAAGATAAAAGGTGGTGAATTTTATATCGTATATTTTAAGGATTTTGTTGTAAATGATAAAAATGTTGATGCTATAGGTCTGTTTAAATCTGAGAATAAAGACACTTTCCTAAAAATACACTCTAATGGGGGAAATTTTGAAATAGAAAGTGAAAGTGGCATAAATATCAATAAACTTGATAAGGGTTGCGTGATTTTTAATACAGAGAGAGAAAATGGCTATTTAGTCGCTATTGTAGATAACACTAATAAGGGATCAGAGGCAAAATATTGGACTGATGATTTCCTTCATGTGCGCCCAAGAAAAGATAGTTTCAACCAAACACAAAATATGCTGTCTCTTTGTAAGAGTTTTGTTTCTCAATTACCAAGTGATAATGGTAAAGTTGAGAAAGCAACATATATGAATAGAAGTGTCGAGGCACTAAAAGAAGAATCTGTTAATATAAACTCTTTTGCCGAACAAGTTTTTGAGACGCCAGAGTTAGTTTCTGAGTTCAAGCAGTATAAAGAAACTTATCAAAAAGAACGAGATATAGAAATCGACGACACCTTTGAAACTGCTTCCACCGCAATAAAACGCAGAGCCACCGGCACGATGACTACGATTAAGCTCGACAAGAATTTTGATATAAACATTCATGGTGGAGAGCAATATATTGTGAGAGGTTACGATGAAGAACGAGGAATGTATTATTATCAATTATTCTTTAAAGAAGAGAAATAGTCATATAATTAAATACTTTACATTAGTATGTCAGAAACCAACCGCATAGAATATAAAAGAGAATTAACCTCGGAGCTTGATATCGAGAAGGAGGTTGTGGCGTTCCTTAACTACAAGGAAGGCGGATACATCTATATCGGTATTGATAAGGATGGCTCAACTGTGGGCGTCAGTGATGTAGATGATTGTATGTTGAGGTTGAAAGACCGTATAAAGCATAACATTTCGCCTTCGGCTATGGGACTGTTCGATATTGCCGAGGAGCAAAAGGATGGACGTAGCATTATCAAAGTTACGGTAGCGAGTGGAATTGAGAAGCCATATTTCAAAACGAAGTATGGTATGACTCCACGAGGTGCGTATATGCGTGTTGGAACATCTGCCGAGCCTATGCCACAGGAGCAAATTGACCGTTTGTTTGCTATGCGTACCCGCAACTCTATCGGGCGCATTGTGTCCAATCGTCAGGATTTGAGTTTTGAACAGTTGCGTATCTACTACGATGAGCGAGGTAAAAGGCTTAATGATAATTTCAAGCGTACACTGGAGTTGCTTACAGATGATGGCAAGTATAACTATGTGGCATATCTGCTTGCTGACGAGAATGGCAATTCAATCAAGGTGGCGAAGTATTCAAGCCTTGATCGTTGCGATTTGATTGAGAATAACGAGTATGGCTATTGCTCTCTTATTAAAGCGACCAAGAGTGTATTGTCAAAACTGGATATTGAGAACAAGGTGGCAGCAACGATAACCCCTATGGAGCGTATTGAAACTCCATTGTGGAATAAGGTTGCTTTGCGCGAGGCTGTCATCAATGCCATAGTACATAATGACTACTCATTTGAAGTGCCTCCCAAGTTTGAGATATTCCCCGACAGACTCGAGATAACTTCTGCTGGTCGTTTGCCCGAATCCCTCACAAAAGAGGAGTTCTTCAATGGTATATCCATTCCACGCAACAAGGAGCTGATGCGTATCTACCGCGATGTGGAATTGGTAGAATCATTAGGTTCTGGTATTCCCCGTATCCTGCGTGCATACGGTGAAGATTGTTTCAAGTTTACGGACAACTTTATCCGTATTACTTTGCCTATAAGTGTACAAGATGGCACCCAGTCGGCACCCAATCGGCACCCAGTCGGCACCCAGTCAATTCCAGATGTTGAGAACCTCGATAAGCTGATTGTTTTCTGTACTGAAGCACGCTCTTTTGGTGAAATGCTAGCATTTATGGGTCTTGCCGATAGAACTAAATTTAGGAGAAAATACATTCACCCACTTTTGGAGGCTAGTATATTGGAACTGACTATTCCAGAAAAGCCTAATAGTCGGAATCAAAAATACCGCCTTACAGCAAAGGGTATAGCTTTGAAAAATAGCCTAACAAACAATAAGTAATTTTACTCAACCTATCATATAATATGCAAAAACCACACTTTTTCTATATTTTATGATAGGTTATGATTGTAAACCATTTTAGTAATACGGTTAGATATGAATAATTCTGTAATAGATGTTGCTTTTATCGCAGCAAAGGTAGCCGCAATAAAGGATGAAAAGGCAAGAATGATTGTTGGTGGAGCATCATTAGTATATAATGTAGCTCAAATTGCTCGTTTTCGTTCAATGATTGTAGAGCTGTCTCAAATATGCAATTACATTGTATCCAAAGCTCAGATTATAGGCTCTTATACACTAGAAGAATATAATCTTGCTGTTGAATGTCAACGGCAAATTGAAGAGTGCTATCAGCAGATAGCCAAGCACGGAACAATGACCGTCATAGATAGTATATCTTTGCTAATTGATGCCTTTAACAATCTTAACAGAAGGTAAGAATAGGGATTTCGAACTGAGGTGGAGCAAAATTTTAGTGCATTTGCTTGTATTCTAAAATAAAGCACTACTTTGGCTTCGCCGAAGGTAGGCTTCGCCTCGGATGAAAAAATAAACTCATTTATTTTGTTCTTCTCTCGGCTTGCACTACCTTTGCATCAAAGTAGGAACTCGACTCTGCGAGACACTGCAAAATGGCGCAGAATTTAGGTGGAGCAATAGCGGGAGATTACGTTTGTTGCGATTCTTTAATGTGAAGATATAGAGCCATTTAGAAATAAAACTCATTTCCTGGTGGCACCACTCAAATAAATACTCCCATTGAAATGATAATATTTCAATGGGAGTATTTATTTACACCCACTCCCCCTATCCCCAGCAACATGCTTTAAGATAGACTTTACTATTATCCCATGAAAAGGTCTGATAATAAAGAAATATGCCCTTCCCAGCCAATTATTGTACTTCACAACAGTAGTAATCCGAAGTTCTTGTTTTCCTTCGTGATATTCCCCGCACCACATGGACACATGGAAATCAAGATGCTTATCCGGCATTCCGAGAATTTCTTCATGCAGATTTTTATCCAAGACCATATCTGTAAATCTGGTTGCTGTATCCAGTCCTAATGGCTTTACAATCGCATTCCTGAAATTCATGAGCCAACCAATCCACTTAGGAAATCGGCTAAAGGCAAGATTGCGAAAATCTTCCGGTGTCAATGCCTGCCCAGTGACCATCACTTTAGAAAAAGAATCTATATAATCTACAGGAAAATAATTCTTTATTAAGCTGTCTGCCGGTATATCTTTCATCTTATCACATATTGAATTTATTACTCGTTTGCTTTTCATTCACGACGTCCCCAATGACATGGCCTACAAAGGTAGCCACTTAATCCAACCCTACAACATATTCTTAGAAATAATATTATCCCGTAAAAGATAAAGCTCAAAAGAAAATTATCAGTTATCTTTGTTCCATGACTACCAACAAGACAACTCCCAAAGAATCATGGGCAAGACAGCAGATTAGCGGTCCCGATGTGGACTATGATTTGTGGAACAAGAAAAGAATATCCGTGCAAGCGTTCTCACAAATGAGCCAGAGCTGTATTTTTACAGTTGACGTATTTAAAGAGAGATACGATTTTGCATCCGACAGTTTTGCCCATCTTTTCGGATACAATCCCACTTGGATAAAGACAATCAGGCAACAAGGCGATTTACTGGAAGAGAGAATACACCCTGATGACAGAATGCAACTCACGGAATGCCAAATCGAGCATGGACAGTTCATCTACTCACTCCCACCGGAAGAAAGAAATGATTACCGGCAAATATTTCAATTCCGTATGTTGAATGCACGGCAACAGTATATCAATGTAAGCAGCCGGCAACAAGTCATAGAAACAGACCGGAATGGTAAAGCCTGGATAATTATGGGAGTAATGGATATACTTCCCGACCAGACCCCTATCGAAAGAATCAAACGGACGGTGGTGAACAGAAAAACGGGAGAGATGCTTCCAACATGCACTGTTTCTCCCGACAAACAATTATCCAACCGGGAGAAAGAAATATTACGACTCATCCGACAAGGTTTTCTAAGCAAGGAAATCGCTTACCAGCTGGGAGTGAGCATCTATACTGTGAACAATCACCGGAAAAACATCCTAAGCAAGTTAGGTGCCAACAATATAATGGAAGCCATCCATATAGTAGAAAATCTTGGTATCTACCTCTAAGATTACGGAAGCCAACCGAGACCATCCGCCAACTGATTTGTTTTGCGCCACTCTTCAAGCTCCTTATAAGTGCCGACACCTCCCGTAAAGACAGCATGATAAATCTCTATACCTGGAATCGTTACACCATCCGGCACATCGAATTTGATTTGCAATATCGTTTTCCTAATTTCAGGAGTAAGGCGCTCCGCAATAGCGGCAGTCACCTTTTCTACAACACCATCATACCTGGAACCTTTCCGGATGTGAATCATATCAAACTTCCAAGTATTCTGTTCTCTATCCTTATATAAAGCATGCCACTCCATGCACTCTTCCTCCGTATGGATAAGGTTCCTATATTGTATTTCCTGCAAAGGCAACCGTTCCGCAAGTTCCCGGATGACCGAAAAGCTCTCTCCTACATCCAACCTATCGGTATAAATATGGATATCTATATCCCTACTTTTCGCCAACAGCCCGGTACGGAGTGAGCCCACCAAATGAACGGTTGCTCCAATGCGCTCCCATGCTTCAATAATACAGGTATCTTCCAATACTTTCCATGCAGATTGCTGATTCTGCCTTGCAAGCTCATGAATGTCCATTTACCTCCACTTTTTTGAATGTGCAAAGATATAAAACTTCCCAGTATATAGCTATAAATAGCCATTTCCCTTCTTGATACAATACACTAATTTTGCACACTGTCTTATCTTTTAGCAACAACTAATTATGGCATTCAATCAAACAGAGAAACAAGAGAAAGAATATTTAAAGCAAATAATCAGTTTTCTGAAAAAGGTTATCGGTAATACCGACGCATCAGTGAAAGACCACGTCGACACCTTGGCAGAATACAAAGACTATATCTGGTCCAACAAAGACATCGACCCGCACGAGATACGCTCCATGCGCGAAAGCATCCTGAACCATTTTGCCTTGGGGGAAAGTGTAATCAACAAGCGTAAGCGGCTCACCAAGATACTTGCCATTCCTTACTTCGGACGAATTGATTTTTTGGAAAAGAAAGAAAACAGCAAAGTGATGCCTATCTATATAGGTATCCATACCTTCTATGACCCGGAAAGTCGAGCTACCCTTATCCATGACTGGCGAGCACCCGTTTCGAGCATGTTCTATGACCATGAATTAGGAGAAGCAGGCTATCGGTCTCCATCGGGAGAGATTAAAGGAGTAATTTCCCTAAAACGCCAATACAGAATTCGGGGCGGCAAAATGGAATTTATGATTGAAAGTGCCCTGACCGTCCATGACGACATTCTGCAAAAAGAGTTAAGTTCCAATGCAGATGACAAGATGAAAAATATCGTTGCCACCATCCAACGGGAACAGAACCGGATTATCCGCAACGAAGATATCCGCACGCTTATTATTCAAGGAGTGGCCGGCTCTGGAAAAACATCCATAGCCCTGCACCGCATAGCCTACCTGCTCTATACCTTCAGAGACAGCATCTCATCAAAAGATATTCTGATTATCTCCCCCAACAAAGTGTTTTCCGATTATATCTCCAACGTCCTCCCCGAACTTGGGGAAGAAACCGTGCCCGAAACCAGTATGGAACAAATACTCTCCGGAGTGTTGGAACACAAATATAAGTACCAAACATACTTCGGGCTAGTGAATGAACTGTTAGAAAAGCCATCCTCAAGCCTCATCAACAGAATAGCCTATAAAGCCTCTTTCGGCTTCATTTCAGAGCTTGACAAGTTTATCCTCCACATAGAGAACACCTACTTCAAGGCAGCAGACGTGAAGCTGACCAAATACATCACCATACCTGCCCCGTTTATCGAAGAACAGTACCTACGTTTCAACCGTTATCCCATACGCCGACGATTTGATGCTATGGCTGATTATATGCTGGATATGTTGAAAATACAATACACCTTTACGGTAACCACCACCGGCAGAAACCTTTTGAAAAAAGAAATCAGACTAATGTTTGCAGGCAATAACGACATTCAAGTCTACAAAGATTTCTTTAAATGGACAAATAATCCCGGAATGTTCAAAATGCGAAAGGGACATACACTCGAATACTCAGACTTGGCACCGCTGGCATACCTACACTTGGCATTGGAGGGAAACGGGAACCAGCCATTCAGAGTCAAACATCTGTTGATAGATGAGATGCAGGACTATTCGCCCATACAGTACAAGGTAATACAGAAACTCTTTCCATGCCGGAAAACCGTGTTGGGCGATGCAGGACAGTCCGTGAATCCTTATGGTTCATCCACAGCAGAAACTATCCAAAAGTCACTTACTGCAAGTGAAATCATGAAATTGTGTAAGAGTTATCGTTCCACCTTCGAGATTACGGATTTTGCGCAAAAGATTCATCCTAACGCAGAGCTGGAACCGGTTGCCCGGCATGGAGAAAAGCCACAAATCCTGCAGTTCGGCAGTGCCGTAGAAGAACTGTCCGGCATTATGGGGCTAATCTCCACTTACCGGAAATCCGGATATAAGTCTCTTGGCATCATATGCAAGACGGAGCAGCAAGCCAGGAAGATGGCAGATATGCTGAAATCATATGCCAATGATATCAGCTTCCTATCAAGTCAAAGCTCCGCATTTGTGCAAGGCATCGTCATCACCTCTGCCCACATGGCAAAAGGGCTCGAGTTTGACGAAGTCATTATTCCACAGACGGATGAGAGAAATTACCGTTCGGAGATTGACAAGAGTATGCTTTATGTAGCTGTAACCAGAGCTATGCACCGCCTAACCTTGACATTTCACGAGGCAAGACCGGCAACTCACTGATGATGGATTATTAAGGAAATCTATCCCAACAGCCTTGTACAAGATGCGGCAAGTAACAGCGTATCTCATCAATCGACCAATCCCACCATTGCAGCCGCAATAATTTCTTCACCACATCCTCATCAAAACGTTTCCTGATTTCTTTGGCAGGAGTTCCCCCTACAATTGTATAAGGGGGAACATCTTTAGTCACAACAGCACGTGCACCAATAATCGCCCCATCTCCTATATGAACACCAGCCATTATCACCGCTTCATAACCAATCCAAACATCATTACCTATTATAATATCTCCTTTGTCATCCCATGCATCCGTTATGTCCGATTTCTTCAATCCCCACTCTTCGTAAAATAAAGGAAATGTATAAGTAGACAGAGATTTCAACGTATGATTGGCACAGTTGAACAGAAATTTCGTACCGCAAGCAATGGAACAGAATTTACCAATAACCAGCCTCTCCTGATGGATGGGGTAATGATACAGCACATTGTTTTTCTCGAACAACAAAGGGTCAGCTACAAAATCATTATAAATAGTATAGTCACCAACCTCTATTCGAGGATCCTTTACAACAGCATTAAGATATACGGTTTGCTTATCTCCCGTACGCGGATATATTTTAGTCATCATAATTCGATATGTTTCTAATATTGTTTACTTCTTAAATAGAAAACCGATTGCAGTGCCAGCAAAATCACAAAAAGGTATTCTGCCGTTAAGTAAATAGCCAAGGATGCATGAGTGCAAGCGCTTAACCAATAAAGATACCCCAGATACACGACAGTGGTAGTCACTTGGAAAAGAAAAGTAATCCGGGTTTTACCGGTCCCTCCAACTGCGTTGAGATATACATAGCCTGGCAAGGCAAAGGTATAATTCAGCAACGTCACAACAAAAGGGATGAAAGCCTGCTCTGTTAACAGTTCGTTATCTGTATAGATTCCTATTATCAAGCGATTATAACATACAGCTACCCCTATCAGTGGAAATCCAGCAGAATAGCCCAACCTCAGTATCTTACGGCAGATAATGAAAACAGCCCTCCTTTCTCCAGCCCCAATCGCATTACTGACCAGCGAACCCGTAGTGACCGCAAAAGAATTGACTATTACAAAAAAGACAGCAGATACACTTCGCGTAATATTGGAAATGGCTAATTCCGTTTTACCCAAATGTTCCACCGCCACAAAAAACAAGAACCACGGAGCCACGCTGATAAAGGCATGAAGCATGCTCCATACCGACAAGCTCAGCACATCCACCAACAGCTTTCCGTCATATACCGGTTTCAATCCATATTTCCCTTTATCTATTTTCAGCCATACATAGAAAAGAAGCATCACCAAAGAACCCATCTCTGCCAGAGAAGAAGCAATGGCAGCTCCCGATATTCCCAGTCCTCCAACAATTATCAGAATATAATTCAAAGGAATATTAATCACTACTGCAACGGCAGCAGCCCACGATAATGCCCGAGTGCATGTTATTCCCACAAGAAAAGAACGGATAACCAAAAACGGAAACGAAAACAGCAAACCGAAACTGCGCCAGTCCAGATATTGAATTACAGCCCGATAAATCTCCGGCGAGGAAATCAACCTTCCCAATATGAAAGGAGAACTTGCCTGCATCAGCAGACAAAGCAAAATGGCCAATCCCGATAAAAAGAAGAAACCTTGAAAGAATATCTTCCCAGCCTTACCATAGTCACATTCTCCATTCCTTCGGGCAATCATCACCTGCAATCCGATACTAAACCCAAACCCAAGCATGTAGACCGCCAAATAATAAATCCCCGCAATGGCAGATGCTCCCAATTCCACCTCGCCAACGTGACCTAAGAAAACAGCATCGGTTATATTTATCAGCTGCTCCATCAAAATGCTCATCATTACCGGAAAGTTGATAAGCCATATCTGTTTATATGTATAATGCATTGCTCAACAATAAAATAGCACAAAACAACACACTGTACAAGTACAGCATGCCATCCTGCAAATTCATGAATAAAAGGATACACAATCTCTGTGGCAAACGGGTCATCGTTTGCCAGATAGCTGAATAGCTTTATCAAGCAGGGCTATTCGTTGAGCGTAGCTATATACAGAGCTTCATAAGAGGTGAATATGTTTGTTCATTCAATATATAGTGCAAAAATATAGAAAAAAAGTGCCAAAGTTCAGTTTAGGGCATAAAAAAAGGAGTACCGCTGTACTCCAACCTTTGTTAACCTTAAATCTAATACTATGAAAAACACATTGCAAATGTACGGACTTTTGGGACATTGACAAACTTTCCAAGAAAAAAAGCATGTTTCATAACACATTTTAATAAGATTAATGCTCGTTTTCACGTCCTTTTTCACTTTTTCTGCTTCAAAGTAGAAAAGAAGGTATAGCATCACGTAAAAAAATGAGCAAGTTCTTTCCATTATACTCCCAGTTTGCATTATCTTTGCACTAACACGAAGATAAGCTGCACCTCAGCATAAAAAATGAACTCGTTCATTTTATTCTGCATTCGGTTTGCACTATCTTTGTAGTGAGATTAACAAGAACTTATATATGCCAGACTATGATTTAATCGCCATATTAGGGCCTACCGCTTCAGGAAAGACTCCATTTGCAGCCGCCTTGGCCGCCGAACTCCATACGGAAATCATCAGTGCCGATTCACGGCAAATCTACCGGGGGATGGACCTAGGCACCGGCAAAGACCTTGCTGACTATACCGTCGACGGGAAACAGATTCCCCATCACCTCATCGACATAGCCGCCCCGGGCTATAAGTACAATGTTTTCGAGTATCAGCGTGATTTCTTGAATGCTTACGAGACTATTAAACAAAAAGGTTGCCTGCCCGTTGTATGTGGAGGAACCGGAATGTATCTCGAATCAGTACTGAAAGGCTACCGTCTGCTGCCCGTACCCGAGAATCCCGAGTTGCGCACCCGTCTGGCAGACAAATCGCTGGAAGAACTGACCGACATACTGAAAGGTTACAAAAGCCTGCACAATACCACGGACGTGGACACAGCCAAACGTGCCATACGAGCCATCGAAATCGAAGAGTATTATGCCCATACCCCAGTAGACGAACGTTCCTTCCCCCAGATGAACAGTCTCATCATAGGTGTGGACATCGACCGGGAATTGCGTCGGGAGAAAATCACCCGCCGCCTGCACCAGCGCCTGGAAGAAGGAATGATAGACGAAGTGCGACGTCTGATAGAGCAAGGCATCCAACCGGATGACCTCATCTATTACGGACTGGAATACAAGTATCTGACACTTTATGTCATCGGCAAGTTGACCTATGAAGAGATGTTCACGCAACTGGAAACAGCCATCCACCAGTTTGCCAAACGCCAGATGACCTGGTTCCGCGGTATGGAACGGCGTGGATTTACCATCCATTGGATGAATGCCCGGTGGCCGATGGAAGAAAAGATAGCTTTTGTAAAGAAGAAGTTGGAAGGATGATGAAATGATAAAGTGACCGGGTGATTTAAATCGTAAATAGTAAATAGTCAAATTGTAAATAGAATCATGAGTGCAGAACCCGAAAAGTTGGGAGTGATATACAACCCCAAAGCCGGAACACGGAAAGTGCAGAAACGGTGGAAAGAAATCAAAGAATACATGGACAGCAAAGGTGTGCCTTACGACTATGTGCAGTCCGAAGGGTTCGGTTCGGTAGAGCGTCTGGCAGGCATCCTCGCCAACAACGGCTACCGTACCATTATTGTAGTAGGCGGTGACGGCGCACTGAATGACGTCATTAACGGCATCATGCTTTCCAATGCACCAGACAAGGAGAATATAGCCATCGGCATCATCCCCAATGGTATAGGAAATGACTTTGCCGACTATTGGGAAATGAGTTCGGATTACAAGAAAGCGGTGGATTGCATCATCAACAACCGCCGCCGGAAAATAGACGTGGGTACCTGCTATTATTACGACGGTGAAAAGCATCTGACACGCTACTTTCTCAATGCCATCAACATAGGTCTGGGAGCCCGTATCGTGAAAATCACCGACCAGTGCAAGCGTTTCTGGGGAGTGAAGTTCCTCTCCTACTTCATGGCACTGCTATCCATTATCTTCGAACGTAAGTTGTACCGCATGCATCTCAAGATAAACGGCGAGCATATACGCGGACGCATCATGACTGTCTGCATAGGCAGCGCATGGGGATACGGCCAGGCGCCGAGCGCAGTGCCCTATAATGGCTGGCTGGATGTTTCCGTCATTTACCGTCCCGAATTGCTGCAACTATGGTCGGGGCTATGGATGCTTATCCAGGGACGGATTCTGAACCATAAGGTAGTGATGCCCTACCGTACGCAAAAAGTAAAAGTGCTGCGTGCGCAAAATGCCTCTGTCGATTTGGACGGACGTATTCTCGACCGTCATTTTCCACTGGACATCAGCGTACTGCACGAAGCGATAACATTGATTATACCCAATTGAAAATACTTAATCAGTAACAACCTATGATTGAATTAAAGAATAATCCTACCGGAAACTTCTTCCTACTGGCAGGTCCTTGTGTCATTGAAGGAGAAGAAATGGCAATGCGCATTGCCGAACGTATCGTGACCATCACAGAAAAACTGCAAATCCCATACGTATTCAAAGGGTCGTACCGTAAAGCCAACCGTTCGCGTCTGGATTCCTTTATGGGTATCGGTGACGAAAAGGCGCTGAAGATACTGCAAAAGGTACACGACACTTTCGGAGTACCTACCGTGACCGACATTCATGCCGCCGAAGAAGCCACCATGGCTGCCGAATATGTGGATATTCTGCAAATTCCCGCCTTCCTCTGCCGGCAGACAGACCTGCTTGTAGCCGCTGCCAAAACCGGAAAAACCATCAACATCAAGAAAGGGCAGTTCCTCTCTCCGCTTGCCATGCGCTTTGCGGCTGATAAAGTAGTGGAAGCAGGCAATAGGAACGTCATGCTGACGGAACGCGGAACTACTTTCGGTTATCAGGATTTGGTCATCGACTATCGCGGCATCCCCGAAATGCAGACCTTCGGTTTCCCTGTCATCCTGGATGTAACCCACTCCCTGCAACAGCCCAACCAGACCAGTGGTGTCACGGGAGGTATGCCGCAACTTATCGAGACCGTAGCCAAAGCCGGTGTTGCCGTAGGTGTAGACGGACTGTTCATCGAAACCCACGAAAATCCCGCCGTAGCCAAGAGTGACGGCGCCAACATGCTGAAACTCGACCTGCTAGAAGACCTGCTGACCAAATTAGTCCGCATCCGGGAAGCAGTCAGATAAATTCCATTTATCCGGAATGGAATCCGAAAAAAACAACAGAAGTTGTGATTTATCCAAGGGCTGTCCGACAGATAGTTCAAGAACAATTTAAATTCATAATAATATGAAACATCTATTACGTGGTTTATGGATTGTAGCGTTAATTCTTTGCTGCAATTTTCAGCAGGTATTTGCACAGCAAATGCCGCCTATCCCGGTCGACAAAAATGTCCGTATCGGAAAGTTGGACAACGGATTGACCTATTATATCCGCAAGAACAGCCAGCCTGCAAACCGGGCCGACTTTTACATTGCCCAAAAGGTAGGCTCCATTCAGGAAGAAGCCGACCAGCGCGGCCTTGCCCACTTCCTGGAACACATGTGTTTCAATGGAACGACCCACTTCCCCGGTGATGCACTGAAGCAATACCTGGAGCGTATCGGGGTGAAATTCGGTGAGAACTTGAACGCCTATACTTCCGTAGACGAAACCGTATACAACATTTCCAATGTGCCGGTCACTACTCCGGGAGCCATCGACTCCTGCCTGCTGATTCTGCACGACTGGAGTAACGATTTGACCCTGGACCCGAAGGAAATAGACAAAGAACGCGGAGTCATCAACGAAGAATGGCGCACCCGTATGAGCGCCATACAACGCTTCCAGGAGAAGATGCTTCCAGTCATGTTCGAAGGAACGAAATATGCCACTTGTTTCCCTATCGGAACGATGGAGGTCGTTATGAACTTCAAACCGCAAACTTTGAGAGACTACTATGAAAAGTGGTACCGTCCGGACCTTCAGGGTATTGTGGTAGTTGGCGATATAGATGTGGACGCCATCGAAGCCCAAATCAAGAAAATGTTTTCTGATATTCCCGCCCAGCCCAATGCTGCCAAACGCGAGTACTATCCGGTAAACGACAACAAGGAGCCTATTGTATTGGTTTATCAGGACAAGGAACAGTCCAATGTACAAGCCCTCATCTTCAACAAGCACGAAGCCACTCCTGACGAGCAGAAAGGCGACATGGGCTATCTGGTACAGAATTATGCAACCACGCTCATCAACAATATGCTGAATGCGCGTCTGAACGAATTGGTACAGACCGCCAATCCTCCTTATATATATGCCGCCACTTATGACGATGATTTCTTTGTTGCCAAAACCAAAGATGCCTTCACCGGTGTCGTTGTCTGCAAGGAAGATGCCATAGAAAATGGAATAGCCACTCTCCTGCGCGAAACAGAACGCGCCCGCCAATTCGGCTTTACGGAAACGGAATACAACCGTGCCCGTGCCGAATATCTGCGCCAACTGGAATCTGCTTATAACGAGCGTGACAAACGCAAGAATGAAGAGTACGTGGATGAATATGTCCGTCATTTCCTCGATAACGAACCGATTCCGGGCATCGAAAACGAATACGCCATCATCAATCAGATAGCTCCCGCCATTCCGGTTGCCGCACTGAACCAGATGATGCAAGCCCTCGTGACAGACAGTAACCAGGTAGTCGCAATTCTCGGTCCGGATAAGGAAGGATTGAAAATGCCGACAGAAGATGCAATCAAGAAGATTCTGAAAGATATTAAAGCTGAAAAACTGACTGCCTACGTAGACAAGGTGTCGGATGAACCTTTGATGGCCGAAGCCCCGAAAGGCGGAAAGATTGTATCCGAGCAGACAGATGATACATTCGGCACTACAACGCTGACACTCTCCAACGGAGTCAAGGTCATTATCAAGAAGACAGACTTCAAGGCAGACGAAATCCGCATGAAGGGAGTCAGCCTAGGCGGTAGTTCCCTGTTCCCCGACTCGGAAATCATCAACATCAACGGACTGGATGCAGTGAGTGTCGGTGGTCTGGGTAATTTCAGTGCCGTAGACCTGGAAAAAGTTCTGGCCGGCAAGAAAGCTTCCGTCAGCTATGGTATCGGTGACAAGACAGAAACCGTCAATGGCAGCTGTTCACCGAAAGACTTCGAAACAATGATGCAGCTCACTTACTTGACGTTCACCGCTCCACGCCGTGACGACGATGCCTTCGCATCCTACAAGAACCGCAACAAAGCTGCTTTGCAGAATATGGAAATGAATCCCCAGGTGGCGTTCAGTGACTCTGTCTCGGCCGGTATTTACATGCACCATCCCAGAAGAGCCAGAATAAAGGCGGACATGATTGACAAGATGGATTATGACAAGATTCTGTCCATGTATCAAGACCGCTACAAAGATGCCAGCGATTTTACCTTTATCTTTGTAGGAAATGTGAATGTGGAGGAAATGAAACCACTCATCGCCGAGTACCTGGGTTCACTGCCTGCCATCAACCGCAAGGAAACATTCAAGGACAATAAAGTCGACATGCGCCAGGGAGTTTATAAAAATGAGTTCGTAAGGAAGCAGGAAACTGCTAAAGCGTCAAATTTTGTCCTGCTGAACGGTGACTGCAAGTACGACCTGAAAAATGACATCCTGCTGGATATGACCAGCCAGATTCTTGACTTGGTTTATACAGCCAAGGTACGTGAAGACGAAGGTGGCACTTACGGTGTATATGTAGGCGGCCAGTTAAGCAAATATCCGAAAGAAAAGGCCCTTCTGCAAATTATATTCGAAACCGCTCCGGCAAAAAGAGAAAAGTTGATGCAGATTATCTTTACAGAACTCGACAACATCGCCAAAGCAGGTCCGTCGGAAGGAGACCTGAATAAAGTGAAGGAGTTCATGCTGAAAAAACACGCCGAAGACTTGAAGGAAAACAGCTACTGGCTGGGAAGCATTGACGAATACCTGTTCACCGGTATGAATCCGATAAAGGATTACGAACAGATTGTCAACAGCATCACCGTGAAGGACATCCAAAAGTTCACCGACGACTTGTTCAAGCAGAAGAATGAGATTGAGGTATCAATGATCAGTCCTGAAACTCCTGACAAAGAATAAGAGAGCCATACACACAGAAGGCTGCGTTGTTCGATGAAAGGCAGCGCAGCTTTTTTTATACAAACTCTATATATACAAATACTATGAGTCTTTTCTTAGATTTGCGCAAGCACGGAAAACTGGCGGAAAAACGAAATCCGATGTACGAAAAAAGTAAATTTGGAAAATTCTGGATGTACTTCATGTTCGTCTTCTGGGCCGGTTACCTGATATTCTTCGGTACGACCTTTGCATTCGCCTTTGACGGTGGTGCCACAGAAGCCTATCACGTAATGAACTCCGGATTGATATTTGTCCTTGTGCTGGATTTCCTGATACGCCTGCCTTTCCAAAAAACACCCACCCAGGAAGTGAAGCCCTACCTGCTGCTTCCCATCAAACGGAATCGTCTTATAGACTTCCTGCTGATCCGTTCCGGACTGGATGGCTTCAATCTGTTCTGGCTGTTTCTGTTTGTTCCGTTTTCCATCATCACCGTCACCAAATTCTATGGAATCAGTGGTGTGCTGACCTATTGCATTGGCATCTGGCTGCTGATGGTATTCAATAACTACTGGTTCTTGTTGTGCCGCACACTGATGGGTGAGCGCATCTGGTGGCTGGCATTACCGGTAGTAGTATATGGTGGCATTACCGCCGCACTATTCATTCCGGACAACAGTCCGCTTTTCGACTGTTTTGTCAATCTGGGAGAAGGGTTCATCACCGGTAATATACTGTCATTCATCGGTGTACTGGCTGCCATCGCCCTCATGTGGTTCATCAACCGCACCCTGATGCAGAAACTCATCTACAATGAACTGAACAAAGTGGAAGATACACGGATAAAACATGTATCCGAATACAAATTCCTCGACCGCTACGGCGAAATAGGCGAATACATGAGACTGGAACTCAAGTTATTGCTACGCAACAAGATTTGTAAGCGTTCGCTCTATTCCATCACCGGTGTAGTGATAATGTTCAGTAGTATCATTAGCTTTTCCGATGTGTATGACGGAGGTCTGAGAGATTTCTTCGTCCTTTATAATTACATTATCTTCGGCATCATGTTCCTCAGCACACTGATGGGTTACGAAGGCAATTACATTGACGGACTGATGAGCCGCAAGGAATCTATCTACTCGCTGCTGCGTGCCAAATACATACTGTACAGCATTGCATTGCTCATTCCTACGATTCTGATGATTCCCGGTATGGTTACCGGGAAGGTATCCGTACTCGGTTGCATTGCATGGCTGATATTCATTCCGGGAGCCGTATACTGCTGTCTGTTCCAACTGGCAGTCTACAACAACAAGACTACCGACCTGAATTCAAAGATGACCAGCCGGCAGAATATAGGCACCGGTCTGCAGAATCTGATTTCAGGAGGTGCTTTCGGCATACCTTTACTGCTGCTTTTTGCACTGAATGCCATCTTTGGCAAAGAGGTCACCCCCTGGATACTTATCGGCATCGGCGTGGCATTCATCGCCACTTCCAAATTCTGGCTGATGAATGTATATCACCGACTCATGAAACGCCGCTACAAGAATATGGAAGGCTTCAGGGACAGTAGACAGAAATAGAAATCATTAAACATCAATCACTAACATGATACGCATCAACAATTTACAAAAGAATTTCGGCACAAAAAAAGCCGTAGATATAGAGAACTACACCATCGGGCAAGGCGATATGCTGGGACTGGTAGGCAACAACGGTGCAGGCAAGACCACCCTCTTCCGGCTTATTCTTGACTTACTGCAGGCAGACCGGGGCAATGTAACCATCAATGACATTGACGTCAGCAAAAGCGAGGACTGGAAGAACTTCACGGGAGCCTTTATAGACGACGGTTTCCTGATAGACTACCTCACCCCCGAAGAATACTTCTACTTCATCGGTAAGATGTACGGTCTGAAGAAAGAGGAGGTAGACGAACGCCTGCTTCCCTTCGAACGCTTCATGAACGGCGAAGTGATGGGGCAAAAAAAATTCATCCGCAACTATTCTGCCGGAAACAAGCAGAAAATCGGCATCATCTCCGCTATGCTACATCACCCGCAACTGTTGATTCTGGATGAACCGTTCAACTTCCTTGACCCCAGTTCACAGTCTGTAATCAAACACTTGCTGAAAAGATACAATGAAGAGCACGGAGCCACCGTCATCATTTCCAGCCATAACCTGAATCACACAGTGGACGTTTGTCCACGTATTGCATTGTTAGAAAACGGCGTTATTATCCGCGATATACGAAATGAGAACAACTCTGCCGAGCAGGAATTGGAAGCTTACTTCAACGTCGGTGTGGAGGAAGAAGCCGTGGTAGAAGAAACGGTAGAAGAAAAAAATTCGGAAGCATGAAAAAATATCTTTCTTATATAGTAGCTCTTACCATCATATTGATAGGCTTAAGTTCCTGCCATACTTCCGCGCCACGCCTGGACTACAAAGCCCTGGCGCAGGCATCCGTCCGTTTGGGAGTGGATATTGAACTGCAGGACAACCACAAGCTATACATCCATGCCTCCGAATGGATAGGCACCCCCTATCGCGCAGGTGGCGACAGCAAACGTGGAACGGACTGCTCCGGACTGGTATCGCAACTGTATAAGAAAGTTTACCACACCCGTCTGTCGAGAAGCACAGACGGGCAACTGAAAGAGAGCAGTAAAATCTCCCGCCGCAACTTGCGTGAGGGAGATTTGGTGTTCTTCACCAGCCGTGCTTCCCGCAAAAAAGTGGCACACGTAGGCATCTACCTCAAGGACGGCAAGTTTATACATGCCAGCACCAGCCAGGGAGTCATAGTCAGCAACCTCCGGGAAAAATATTACACCCAACACTGGCTCTGCGGAGGAAGAATAAAATAATACTAATTTTTCCCTTCTTGTGATTTTCTTTACTCTGTCCCGACTGATAGTCCAGAAACTATTAAAAGAAGAAAACAATGAAGAAACTTTTAGGCATCCTCTTATTCATCAGCATTGCGCTGAGCGCCAATGCACAACTTTTATGGAAAGTATCCGGTAAAGGATTAGAGAAACCATCCTATATTTTCGGTACTTATCACCTCTCTCCACTCAGTATAAAGGACAGCATTGCCGCCATGCCGCAGGCCATGAGCGAAACCGCCCAAGTCTACGGGGAAGTTGTGATGAGCGAAATGGCGACTCCCGCCTTCATGCAAAGCATGCAACAGCAGATGATGATGCCCAAAGACACCACGCTGCAAAGCCTCTTTACTCCCGAACAATACGAAGAAGTAGGCAAAGCCATCAAGGAAAACATGATGGTGGACATTGCCATGCTGGCACAACTGAAACCGGCTGCCATCAACCAGCAGCTTGTCGTCCTGCTCTACATGAAACACACTCCGGGCTTCAACCCGCAAGAACAGCTTGACACTTACTTCCAGCAGCAGGCCGCACAGCAAGGCAAGAAAATTGGCGGTCTGGAAACAGCCCAGTCACAAATAGACATTCTGTTCAACAGCCAGACGCTGCAACGCCAGGCAAGCCTCCTCTACTGCGCCATCAGCGACATTGAGAAAGGTATCGACCAAAGCAAACGCCTGATTACCGCTTATGAAAAGCAAGACCTGGACGCCATGTTGCAACTGATGGAAGAGCGCGACGGCAATTCATGCGACCCGCTGCCCGGTGAGATGGAAGCCATGCTGGATAACCGCAACAAGGCATGGGTTGAAAAGATGCCTGCCATCATGACGGAAGCCCCCACCCTTTTCGTAGTCGGTGCCGGACACCTGCCCGGAGACAATGGAGTGTTGAACCTTCTGAAACAACAAGGATATACCATAGAAGCCATGAAATAAATCCTCTAACAATTCTCTCTAACAACAACTTTTAATGGCAGACTATACAAAGCGTGACGGTCAAATACCATCACGCTTTGTTTGCATATACACTTTATTGTCCTCATCATACCGTACATCCCGAAAAATATACTACTTTTGCACCAAAGTCTTGGCTGTTATAGTGATAACGTCACTTTTGACTCGATTCGATAAGAACGCAAGAAGCGAAAGTTATTATCCCTGCTATTCGGAATCTGGAAAATTCTCTTAAACACCGCAGGATAATAGCAACAGTTTCTTCACGTCTATGTTATTATATACTTAGGCGTGGGGGCTGTTGTCTATTAACGGTGTGGGCATTTTCCAGAGCCTCGAATGCAGATAGACAATAACAGTCCTCGCGCTTTTTATATAATAACCTTCGTCAATGGGGACAGACGAAATGAAAGACACCGCGTATGCATCTTACATTATTTGGAGAAGTACAGTTATTTCTGTTAATTGCCGTTACATCTGCAAGCTTTCTATACTGGATAAATCATAAATACAAAAGTCTGAACAGACAGATTATCCGGGCAATAGACATTCCAGTATATCTGCTGAACAGACAAGGTATTGTCGTAAAACTACTTAATACACCTACCGAAAAGGCAAACAGACTTCCGTTCCTGAATCCGGGAGTTCTAAATATCAATAATTTAGTGACAGACGCCGATGAATGCCGGAAATACATGACGTCGCTGTTACGCGTACTGAATACCCGCACTTCGGACAGCCTGACCCTAAAGATAAGAATAGAAAGTGGTGAGAAACTATATATCGCAGTGCGCATGGTCTACCTCAACAGAAATTATGTCATAGCCTTCATACGCGACATTACGGAAGATGAAGTCCAACGCCGGGAAAACGAAAAATACCGTTTCTTCCTTGAAAGTATTCTGGAGAACCTCCCCATCGCCACTACAGTAAAAGATAAAAACGATGAAGGACGTTACCTGATATGGAACAAAAAAGCGGCAGAGATGATGGAAGTCCCCGCTGAGGATATTGTGGGACACTATGAAGAGGAGTTCAAACCCCTAATGCAAGATAATTTCATTCAGGAGACAGACAAAGAAGTTGAAGAGTCGGAAATTCCCCAGTCCTACATCAAACACTTTGTCAATCCCAAAGGCAGAGAGTATATTCTGTCGTTTCACAAAACGCTGGTGTCCTACAACAAAGGGAAAGAGAGGTGGATTGTCAGTTCTGCACTGGACATCACCGAACTGCTGGCAGCCAAAGAGAAAGCAGAAGAAGCCAACCGCCTGAAATCGGCTTTTCTCGCCAACATGAGCCACGAGATACGTACTCCGCTAAACGCCATCGTCGGATTCTCCTCCATACTTTCCGATTATATACAAGACGAAGATACAAAGGAATACATACATATCATCGAAGAAAACACCCAACTGCTGCTGCAACTGATTAATGATATTCTCGACCTGTCACGCATCGAAGCTGGCATTCTCGAATTCACAGAAGGAGATATGGATGTAAACAAGACGCTTGATGAAATGCAGACGATGGCAAAACTGAAACTTCCGTCCGAAGTCAGTATACGTCTCCTGCCCGGTGCGGATTACTGTATTATTCACACAGTCCCCAAACGGGTAAGACAAGTGCTGAACAACTATCTGTCAAACGCCCTCAAGCATACGGAAGAAGGTTTCATCGACATTGGTTATCACCTGCCGCAAGAAGACAGGATTCGCTTCTTTGTCCGTGATACCGGTTGCGGCATTCCTCCTGAAAAGCAAAAGGATGTATTCGAACGCTTTGTCAAGCTAAACAGTTTTAAACAAGGCACGGGTCTCGGACTCTCCATCTGCACCATGATTGCCGAGAAAATGAACGGAAAAGTGGGCGTCAGCTCTATTCCGGGGAAAGGTTCCGAATTCTGGTTCGAAATACCCTATCAACCTACCGGAAGCCAACCTGCATAAAAAAGCCCGCCACTGACATGAACTCTGTCAACGACGGGCAACCTAAACCATCACCGATGCTATCCTGACTCACAATACCTATCGAAGACTAAATCGCAGTTTTCCACTCTGCACCAGTTCTTCATGAGTGATACGATATCGGGACAGTTTTTTTCCTCCTAGTTCCATTTCACGGATATAAAGCGACTCTGCCGACGGGCGTTCCGTCTCTATCACCAGTTGGTCGCGTCCCCAATACTTAGGGTCGAGCTTTATGGTCACCTTATCAAATACCGGAGTAGACAGCGTATAAGCCGGTTCTCCGGGACAATCCGGATAAAAGCCCATCATATTGAAGATAGCCCAAGCAGACATCGTTCCGGTATCATCATTGCCGGGAATTCCGTCGGGGGCATTCTTGAAATACTTCTGCAAAAGGCGGTGCAGCTCTTTCTGCGTGCGCCACTCCTCACCCTTGAAATAAGAAAAAAGATGGGCGTATGCAATGTCCGGTTCGTTGGCAGGGTCGTACAGTCCTTCGTCGAACACACGCTGAAGCTTGTCTACGAACGGCTTCTTTCCACCCATGAGCCGGGCAAGCCCTTTCACATCGTGGGGAACATAGAAAGTATAGTTCCAGGCACAACCTTCGTGAAATCCGGGGTTCGGCTCAAAGTTCTCTCCCTGCCTCGGGTCGAAAAAAGCATAGAATTCACCGTTAGGCAGGATAGGACGGAAAGTACCGTACTCCTTACAGTAATAATGCTTGTAGCCCAGCGAACGTTCGTGGAACAGACGGGCATCCTCCTTCTTGCCAAGCGCAGCGGCTATGCGCGACAAAGCATTGTCGGCAATATAGTATTCCAGGGCATGCGAAACGGAATTGTCATACTGCTCCCGCAGGGGCACATATCCCAATGACACGTAGTCGTCATTGTCCGGTCGGAGCAGATTCTCCGCTCCCGGCAGGGTGGCTCCCTTGCGCATGGCTTCGTAGGCCAGTTCTATATCAAAGTCGCGCAGACCTTTCAGCCAGGTGTCGACGATGACGGGAATAGAAGGGTCACCTTCCATGGTCAGCGTCTCACGTCCGTAGAGTTCCCATTTGGGAAGCCAGCCGTGTTCGCGGTACATGTCGAGCATGGAGCGCACCATCTGCAATTGCCGTTCGGGATATACCAGCGTAAGAAGCTGGTGCACATTGCGGTAAGTGTCCCACAAAGAAAAGACGGTATAACGGTCGCCTTGGGTAGTCAAAATCTTATCACTCTCCATAGCGGGATATTCCCCGTTCACATCCTGCAGGATATTGGGATGTATCAGCGTATGATAGAGTGCCGTATAAAAAACGGTTTTCTGTTCCTCCGTACCTCCTTCTACAAGGATGCGCGAAAGGTCATCGTTCCAGCGGCGACGGGCTTCTTCCAGCACTTGACCGAAGTTCTTTCCCTGCTGCTCGGTATCCAGATTGAGGCGGGCATTCTCCATGCTCACAAAAGAGACTCCCATCTGTACTTCCACCTGCTCGCCTTCTTCGGTATCGAATGTAAGATAGGCGCCGATATCATCTCCCGCCAGTTCCTTCTGGTAGCGGGTGTAAAGTTTGTAGCGTCCGTTATCGGGGTCCCATTCGGCCTCTACACCGGTCATGGGGCGCTGCTTCTTCCAGTAGCCCGAAGCGGCGGGCTGCTTGTTGACACGCATCACAAAGTAGATGGGAAAAACGGCTTGTGGGTTGTAGCAGAAAGTACCCAGCAGCTTCATACCTTCAAACTCGCATTTACCCGTCTGGCGCAGAAAAGCTCCCGATTCATTGGTCAGGCCTTCGCCCAGGTTCAGCAGCACATGGCTCTGCCCGGCAGGAAAGGTGAAACGCGCCACACCCGTGCGAGGAGTTGCCGTCACTTCCGTCTTCACATTGTAGCGGGTCAAGAAGTTGCTGTAATATCCGGGGGATGCCTGCTCGTCCTTATAGCGGCTTCCATATTCCTTATAATCTACGGACAGCTCTCCCGTAGTGGGCATCAGCAGCAGAGAACCCAATTCCGGACAGCCCACACCGCTCAAATTGACATGCGAGTATCCGGTGAAGAAACAATTGTGATACTCATAGGGAGTGGACCACCAGCGGGCATCTTTATCGTATTTGTTGTCCTCCGAACCCATCACGTTGAAGGGCACTACGGACATCATTCCATTGGGACAGACGGCTCCCGGATTCGTGGTACCGAAGTTAGTGGTACCGACAAAAGGATTCACATAGTCCGCAGGATGCTTCTCCGCAGCCATAGATGCCGTGAGCATTCCAAAGGAGATGATACAGAAAGTAATCAGTCGTTTCATAATATAGTAAGGATTTGTTCTTTATTAGTTAGTGAGCACGCTACCCATGCCGGTGTCATTGCATGCACTCTGCAAAGTTATTGCAAACGGTCTGCAGTGACACTGCAAACTACTTTGCAGTAGCGCTGCAACAGTTTTGCAGTGACGCTGCATCAGCTTTGCAGTGGCGCTGCAACGGCTTTGCAGTAGCACTGCAAAAAGCATGCAGTATCTTTGCAGTGATATTACACTAAGTATAAGGCAGTTACGGCAGGCGCTTTTCAGCAATACCGAGCGCCTGCCAACTGCTTGGTACTTACAAAATACTTGTGCGCTTCGTGAACTCCAGAATCTCGCGGATATACCCAAAGGCAAGCCCCACTACCGTATCGGCTGCACCGTAGTATACAGCTACACGTTCTCCATCTTGCAACGCTGCGCAAGGGAACACCACGTTGGGAACATCACCTTGCAACTCATAAGGAGCAGCAGGCGCAAGCAGATACTCACGGGTGCGGTAGAGCAACTTGGCAGGATTGTCCTTATCCAGAATAGCTGCTCCCATGGAGTAACGGAAACCGTTACAAGTGGTTATCACGCCATGATAGAACATCAGCCAACCCTCGTCCGTGAGGAACGGTACCGAACCTGCCCCTATCTTGGTACACTGCCAGGCACTTTCGGGGAAAGGCGTAGGAGCCATCACATGGCGGTGTTCGCCCCAGAATTTCATGTCAGGGCTGAAGCTAATGTAGATGTCGCCAAAAGGAGTATGTCCGCTATCGCTGGGACGGCTCAAGAGCGCATATTTGCCATCGAACTTCTGAGGCAACAACACACCGTTGCGGTTGAAAGGCAAGAAAGCATTCTCGCACTGGAAGAACTCCTTGAAATCGAAAGTATAGCCGATGCCGATGGTGGGGCCGTAGTAGCCGTTGCACCACGTAATCCAGTAGCGGTCCTCAATCCATGTCACGCGCGGATCGTATTTATATTCGGACTCTATCATGTCCGTATTCCCGGCCTTGAACTTGATTGGCTCATGCTCTATTTCCCAGTGGATGCCGTCCTTGCTGAAACCGGCAAAGATATTCATCTGCACCGCCCGGTTGTCACAACGGAACACACCGGCATAACCATCCTTAAACGGAACCACCGCACTGTTGAAAATGCTGTTCGACGACGGAATATGGTAGCGGTCTATTACGGGATTCTCCGAATAACGCCACATTACATCCTTACAGCCTGCCGGCCGTTCTTCCCAAGGCATTGTGATTTTGTTGCTCATAATTGCTCTATATTATTAATTGGTTATTGTTGTTTCTTCTCATCGGCATACGTAAATGGTATGAAGTACGTAATGAGGAACGCCGGAATGGTGGCAAACAGCGTGAAGGTAAAGAACGCCTCGTACCCCAACCAGTCGCTGACAAAACCGCTGATTGTGCCCGGCAACATCACACCCAGATTCATGATGCCCGAAGCAAAGGCATAATGTGCCATCTGGTGCTTTCCCGGCGCCACCTGCTGCATCATGAACAAAGTCAGTCCCACAAAACCAAAACCATAACCGAAGTACTCGAGCACGATGGCACTACCTATCAGCAACCCGCTTTCCGGCTGGTACATGGCAAGCAGGGTATACGCTACAAAAGGCAGATTGAAGATGCAGCACAGAGAGAACAGCGTCCGCCGCAATCCCCGGTGCGAAATGTAATAGCCTGCCAACAGTGACCCCAGCACAAAGGCTGCCGCCCCATAAGTGCCGTAGTACAAACCTATCTGCTGCTCATTCAGTCCCAAGCCACCTGCCGAACGCTCCGCCTTCAAGAAAAGAGGGACAATCTTCATGACAAAACCCTCGGCAAGGCGATAAAGGATAATGAACGCTATATAGTACCAGATGTGCTTCTTCAAGAAGAAATCCTTGATTACCGCCACCAACTGCTCCCACGTCTCTCTTGCCGACTTGGCGCCGGATGCGGCCGCACCGCCCGATGGCAGCATGCGCATGTGGTAGAAGCCAAGCAGCAGCATCACCGCCGCCAATATCAGCATCACCGTCATCCATGCATGCCGGGTAGCCTCGTGGCGGACTGCCTCTGTGGCACCCTCCACCCCACCGAAACCTACCAGCAAGGCACCTGCCAGCCAGACCAACCCGCCGGACGCCACAATCTTCGCTATATTGTAGAAGGCTCCCTGCCAACCGATATACTTGGCCTGGTCCTGCTTGTTCAGTTCCGACATGTAGACACCATCCGTAGCCACATCGTGCGTGGCTCCGCTGAAAGCAATCACTGCCAGCAGCGCAATGCATATCGCAAAAAAGAACGGTAACTGCAACGCCAAAGCCACCAGAGCAAAACCTGCTCCGGTAACCATCTGCGTCAGTACCACGAAAAACTTCTTCGTCTTGAACATTTCAAGGAACGGACTCCAAAGGAACTTCAGCGTCCAGGGCATCATGATGAGCGACGTCCACAGAGCAATCTGCGCGTCACCGATACCCAGCCCCTTGAACATCAACACAGAAACCATGTTCAGCACCACAAACGGCAATCCCATGGCGAAATATACGGTGGGGACCCACGATATAGGATTATGATTTTTTCGGCTCATCCCTTCTGTATATTATCTGTGTCACTTTAACGGTTCACTGCCCATAGTCAGCTCCAGCGTACCGCCGTCCACTATATCCTGATGCGTGAAGAATGGAGTCTCCAACTTATTGCCGTTCAGCACAATGCTCCGCACATACTTGTTGTCGCGGCTGTTGTTGTGGGCTATCACCTTGAACGACTTGCCGTCTTTCAGATGAACGGTCGCCTCGTTGAACAGCGGGCGTCCGATGGAATATACCGGCTTGCCGGGGCATACCTGATAGAAGCCCATCGCATTCAGAATGTACCATGCAGACATCTGTCCGCAGTCTTCATTGCCCGAAAGTCCGTCGGGGTTGTTGAAGTAAAGCGTATGCAGCACCTCATCCACAATCTCCTGCGTACGCCAGGGCTGGCCTACGTAGTTGTAGAGATGGGCAATGTGATGGCTTGGCTCATTGCCGTGGGCATACTGGCCTATCAGACCGGAAATATCCACCGAGGTCGATTCACCTTCCAGCTTGGAATCGGCCGTGAACAGAGAATCCAACTTGCCGATGAAGGCGTCGCGTCCTCCCATCAGTTCCACCAGTCCGTCCACATCGTGGGGAACGAACCAAGTCCACTGCCATGCCGTACCTTCGCAATAGTCATCATTACGGTGATTGGAAGCGCGGGGGTTGAAAGGCGTACGCCAGTTGCCCTCACTGTCCAGTCCGCGCATGAAGCGGGTACTCGGATCGAAATAAACTTTATATCCCTCGGCAAAGGCCGCATACTTATCGCGGTTGGCTTCGTCGTCCAAGGCACCTGCCAGTACGGAGATACACCAGTCATCGTAAGCATATTCCAAAGCTTTAGCCACAGATTCATTGTCTTTATCGCAAGGCACGTAGCCAATCTTGTTCTTCCAGTACTTGGCCTGCGGCATCAGATGCGGCACAACCAAAGGATGGGTGATAATACCCGTCGTATCGTATTCTGCCGTACGGAGGCAAGCCTTGTAAGCCTCCTGCACGTCGAAGTTACGGTATCCCTTTACATAAGAATCCGCTATGAGGGAGGCTGCATGATAACCAATCATGGTACCCGTATAGTTTCCGGCCAGTTCCCACATAGGCAGGACGCCGCCCTCGCGGGACTTCTGGATGAGCGAACGGATGAAAGCCTCGTTCAGTTCAGGATCAATAATCGTCATCAGCGGATGATAGGCACGGAAAGTGTCCCATAAAGAGAAAATGGTGTAGATAGGCTCGTCCACCCTGCCTTGATGGGGCTTCAAGTCCATACCAAAGTAACGTCCGTCAGCATCGGTAAACAAGTTGGGCTGCATACCCGTGTGGTAAAGTGCCGTGTAGAACATGGTACGCTGGTCGTTGTCCTTCGTATCGATGTCAATCTTGGAAAGATAAGTGTTCCACTGCTGGCGGGCAGCACGGCGCACACCGTCAAAATCCCATCCGGAGATTTCGGCTTCCACATTCTTGCGGGCACCGTCCATATCCACGGCAGACACACCTACCTTTACCAATACCTCCTCATTGGGCTCCGTCTGGAATTGCAGTAAAGCTTTAGCTGTAGGCAGAAGCGGACCGCCTTCGTCCAATGCCATGGAGTCCGTGACCAGCGTATAGGTGAATGGTTTGGAGAACTTGGCATAGAAGTTGATATACTGGTCGAAAGCCCAATATACAGTCTTCTTGCGTCCACGGATTTCAGTATCGCTGATTACTTCCAGCTCCATCTGTTCATTCTTCTGGCGCTGGATACTGTAATCCAGGTCGAGGATAAAACCTGCATCTTCCGCTTTCGGGAAGGTATAGCGATGAATCGCCGCACGTTTGGTAGAGGTCAGTTCGGCTTTCACCCCGTAGCGGTCCAAAAATACGGAATAATATCCCGGTTCGGCTGTTTCATTCTCGTGGGAAAAGGCAGAGGCGTACGCCATCTGCTGGCTCTTCGAGCCCATGGAGTGGTAATCCTGCCGACCTACAGTGGGCATCAGCAGCACATCCCCGTAATCGGCACAACCCGTACCGCTGACGTGGGTATGTGAAAATCCGTTGATAGTAGTATCTGCATAGTAATATCCGGAGCAGGCATCCCACTCGTAGATACGCGTGTCGGGGCTGGGCTGAATCATCCCGTTGGGAACTACCGCTCCGGGATAGGTATGCCCATGTCCACCCGTACCGATGAACGGATTGACGTAAGACGCATAGTCCGGTGCCGTCTGGGTACAGCTGCAAACCGCCCCCAGCAGAAAAAGTCCGCCCAACAGTATGGAACTAGATTTCATGTTTTTCTTCATATTGTTTATTGTATAAGTAGGTGTATAGCTTCATAATAGAATCTTGTTATATGAGAATGCTTGAGGAGGGCCGCCCTATTACTTTGAGCAAAGCCCTCCTTTGTTTCATGTATGAAAAGGTTCAAGCATCCGTTTTCCGAAACCTCAGTTTACGGAAAACACGGCATCAGCGTACCTTCTTCATCGTATAGTTCTCACTCACGAAGTAAGGAACATCGGGGAAGATGTCGGTCTCAATCTCACCGCCTACATACTTATAGGGATTGATAGCCCATCTGTTGCCTAAGCCATAGATATGCATATCACCGTTAGGAGCAATAGCACCATCCATATAGTAATCATCATAGTTAGGATATGCTTTCCACTGGAAATTCTTGCTGTAAGTACCGAAATGCATCTTGTAGGTAGCAGGGTCTTCAGCATCGCCCTCATGAATGGTTTGCGGATAGATGAGCAGTGCACCGTTATAGTAATCGCAATGCATCGGATACTTACCGGTGATTTCGGGGAAAGTACCCCAGTTGTAAACCACATATCCGGTACCTTCTTCATCCTTCTCTATAATTACATTCTTCTCAAACTCCTGACTGCCTTTCCAATCCCACCAGCGAGGATTGCCTTCTTCATCCACATAGGTAAAGAGAGAGTTACTGGAAGTTACCTTCCACTCGCCGACCAAATCTTCATAACCCAACATTTTGCCCTGATAAGCTTCACCGATACGGCTCCAGTACTTGCCGCTCCACTCCACTTCATCATCAAAAAGTACTTTACTTATTTCCGAAAGCAACGTATAATACTGATACACCAGCGGTTTGGGATTGTAGAACATCTGAATGCCATAACCTTCATCTTTCACTTTCTGGAATTTGCTCTTGTCAAATCCACTCCAACCTCCGTTCAACTCATCATTAATCTTCCAAGGCAGCGGAGCATACTTAGATTTGGGCAGGTTCTCAAAATGAGACTCTTCACGGCCAAAGGCTCCCTCGGGATTCTGATTCTGGTAGTAACCGTAGGTCATATAGTCCACAATGTCACCTACCTTCATACCCTCTACCTCACCATCTGGAGAGTCGAGCGAACCATATTCATACACACCGATCAGCTTGTCTCCAAATACCTGGCGGCACTCATAAACCAAACGCGCGAAGTTGGCACGTGAGCGTGTTTCGAAGCCGGGGCTGGGATTGGAGTTGTTGTAGTTGGTGTACTCATCATCAAAGTCGATGCCATCCAAACCATAAATATCCAAGTAGGCTTTCAGTTCCTTGGCAAAGTCTTTGGCAGCAGCTTCCGAAAGGTTACCCATACCAGCCTCGTCATGGTTGCCAAGAATAGTCATAGCCACCTTAATGCCCTTAGCCTGCAAAGGACGGATGAACTTATCCGCATTTCTCAGCAAGAAGGAAACCTGGTCATTGCAGAAAACATGTACGCGACCGGTCTTGCTATCCACATTGATGTTGGCAGCAAAAATGCTGACTACATCAAAGAAAGGCTTTCCGTTGCTCTTCATGGTATATTCACCCATATTCAAGATGTTCTCGTCATTTACTTCCACAAAGCAATGTGTAAGTATATCACCCTTACTGATACTCTCAGGAATAGCAGCCAAAGGCTTTACCAAGTAAATATATTCCTGATTGTTTGTAGAAACTTCCACACCGTTATTGGCAGATGCAGAAACGGCAACAGCATAAGTCTGTCCGATTGTGCCTCCGGCATTGATATTCAGTTCCACAGAAGCCGACTTCTGTTCGCCCGCCTTGATAGTGGCAGTTCCACCGTTCGCCAGGCTCAGCTTATCGGCGGGATACATTTTATAGCTTGTTCCATTCTTCTTATTGTAAGCCTCCAAAACGTCTTCGTCCACTTTGAAGGTCACCGTAACATCCTGCTCTGCAGCTTTGCTCAGTTCAAAATAGAGATGTCCGGTAGCAACCTTGTCGCCAAAAACAGAAATCGGAGTAAGTTCACGTGCACCGGCGGCAGACTTTACATAGCCATACACGCCATCCACAGTATCCAGCTTGTCACTGTTGCCGGTGTTGATGACAACATCATCTTCACAACCGGTGAAGCATATTCCTGCACATGCAAAAGCCATTGCCAGCAAGCCTGATTTTACATGATTCATATATTTCATAATCAATATCTTTTTATTTGAATTAAGGTATAACTAAATTATTTAGCGGGCAGTTCCACAGCAGTCCAAGTCAATGATTCCACTGCAGTAGCATTGTTCTCATTTCCGCTATAATCGTGAATGGCAGTACCGGCGCCCTCATCGAACTTCCAGTAAGAAACCAGTCCGTCAGTATCCGGCTCTACCTGGTAGAAGTGGTCCTTTGCATTGATTTCTGCTGATGTCAACACCTTGTTCCAAATACGCACCTCTGAGATATTACCTTCCAACCAACGGTCACGATTGTATGAATGGCCAATCCAGAATCCGTTACCTTCATCGGTCATGGTCTGGCCCCAGTTCACGGCTCCGCAGTCCAAAGTAGTCTCCAGCATATTCTTACCATTGATGTAGATTATAACTGTTTTTGCATCCGCATCGTAGGTCACAGCGATATGTGTCCATTCGTTTGTCGGAATAACCAGACTCTCATCGGTCACATTGCCGCTACTTGTAGCCACCTGCAACTGGTTTTGAGGAATTCCGGCATCACCGATGCGGAGCAGGAACTTACCTTCGATACCCATAATGGAAGTCAGCATCTTGTCAAACTTGCTTACACGAATCAACGCTTCTGCCGTCAGCTTATTCATATTATTGGCTACATCTGGATTGGTCCAAGTTACGTAAACCAGATTCTTGGTAATATCAGGAACCGTATTAATCAATGCGGCACCCTTCAGCACGTAGTACATGGTACCGGAGCTCTTCAAGACTCCGATGCTTGCCTGGTCTACCGTAACCGGCAATACATATACCTTCTCACGGTCCAGCTCCGTCAAGTTCTTGAAGCTGACAGTGATGTCGTCTGAAATGACAGCACCGGCCAAAATGGTAGCCTGCGGAGTTTCTACCGTATAATAGTTTTCCGGCAGAGCCTCGGCTGTGTCATAATAGGTAGCGTTATAAGTAGCTACCAGTGAAGGGTCCGCCTTCAAGGCAATAGTTATATCCTGCGATTCAGGACGGGCCATTGAAATCCGGAATGAACCTTCCGTATCGGAAACAGTGTTTTTCAACAACACAGTACTGGTCATCGCCGAGCCGTTGATATACACCTGATTATCGAAATTCTCAACGTCATTATCATTACAAGCAGCAAATACACCTGCCAATAATGCCATCGATACTAAATATATACTTTTCAGTTTCATGATATTCTTTTATTTTTTAGGAGCAGGATTCATAATATTGATAGCTTCTCTCACGTATTGATAGGTATTGGTAGCATTGTAATAATCATTCTGCATGTTCTCAATAGCCAGACCAGCTTTTGTAAACTCTGCAGACGGTTCTGTCACCCAATAAGCAGCTTCCGACAGAGCTCTCAAAGCATTGTAATATCCGGTAGTCTTATCTGTTGTATCCAGAGAGATGGTAGATGCCGATACAATGAAGCGGTCAGCCGGAACACCGTCTGCCATCAAGGCCTGAAGCGCTTCTATCCCCAGTTGGGCAACATCCGTGACATCATTTGTAATCAAGATGATATGGTCACAAGAAGAGAGCACAGACTGGCCTATCAGGTTGGCAGGATACCCCTGGAACACCAGTTGCTTACCTGAATTGGCACTCTTCCAGTTGGATATCACACCGAAGAAAGTATCCTGATTTGCCTTTGCTTCAGCCTTGTCGGCTTCGGACATGTAGATAGGATTGCTACCACGATACTCGGCTACAATACCGTCGAAAGGTGCTTCAAGAGCTATCAGTCTGTTCAGCTCAGCCGACAGATAAGCCGAGAATGCAGATGTTTCTGTTCCTTCTTTCACCTTGTCGGTATGTTCCTTCAAGATATTGTCATAGCTGATGGAATAGAATACTTTCGTTCCCTTCTCATGTACATTTGCAATATCTTCCAATTCGAATTCCGCCAAATCGGGAGTAGTTGCGATAATTACGTCCAGGCTGTCGGGAACATCCGACATGTGCTGCCCGCGGCTGAAAGGAACTTTCTCACTATTATCAAACCAACCGTATACAATCTTATGGTCAGAATTCTTGTATTCCTGCAAGTTCTTCAGATACTTGGCATACAGTTCGGGAGACTGTTCGTCGATTCCGGGTTCTTTCAGTTTAATACTCTCTGAATCCGTCCAGTCGGAGCAGGCAGACAATGCCAATACGGAAAAAGCTGCCAGCGCGATTCCTTTGAATGATTTCTTATATAATTTCATAATTATTCAGCATTTATTGTTATTATTTGCGTGCCCACCATACGTCAGTAGCCATGTTGTCCGGTCCACCCAGATAGCTGTTTACTGCCTCTTGCACGTTTTCAGTATTACTTGTATATTCTTCAGAAGGATAAGGCATACGGCGTGCACCTTTCTCGCTATCAACAATTCCACCACTCAAGTTACCTTCACTGGTTGCAGGCAACAGTTTGGGATAGCCTGTACGGCGATAGTCAGCCCAAGCTTCGTTACCTAACGGCCAATTCGCAATCCACTTCTGGGTAATGATACGTTCCTGTTTTTCTTCCTTGGATGCCCCTTCATTCCACTTGACAGTAATGGCTGAAAGGTTCTTTTCATAAGTATTAAGACCGGCGGGATCTTTGTAAAGAGCAGGTACACTGCTTTCATCAGCCAGATAGCTGTCTACACCGGTAGCTCCCCACTGTTCGAAAGAGAGACGGACACCTTGTTCATAAAAATCAGCAGCGGTTCCTTTCATGTTGAAACCATAGATTGCAGTGGCTTCAGCACGCAAAAAAGCAACTTCTGCCGCATTCATCCAAAGCACGGGATCAGAAGAGGAAATCTTCACACGTGAATAATTGATGAAATACTCCTTCATCTTACTGAGGTTGATACCGCGACGTAATCCTACATAAGTCTCTCCAGGCCATTTTGATTCCTCAAAATAGCTGGCACGACGATTGTCGTTGTAACCGTTCATGTAGCAGATGATGTCGGCAGCAGGATGGGTATCACCACCTGAAGCTTCTTCATTGTAACGTACTGCCACAAACAACGGATTGCTAATTGTACCGAAATACTTCCATGTAGCATTGTCTGCATTTGTTTCAATCAGACCCAACTCGTGATTCACTGCACTTTCAGCCATTTCTTTAGCCTTAGCAGGGCTTACATTGGCAATACGGATAGCCAAACGCAGTTTCAATGAATTGGCAAACTTCACCCACTTCTGTACATTACCACTGTACACGAAATCTGCAGAAGCAACCAACGCCGCATTTCTGTTTTCAGTCAGCACCTCGATGGATTCGTCCAGTTCCTTGAAGAATGCGTTATATACTTCTTCCTGCGTATCATAAGGAATGGTAATCTTGCCATCCTGACCGATTTTAGAATAAGGAATAGGACCATACGCATCAGTCACGCGACTCATGGCAGCAACCTTTATGATTTGAGCAATGGCATAAGGAACCGGATTATTGGTATTCTCCGATACTTGTTTCACTGTGCTCAAGTTACCGTAAAGTGTTGAAATGATACGGTCACTTATCAAGAACACACGCGTCCAGTCATTTGTAGCATTAAAATTGGATATTGTATTGGACCAGCCGGCATTTGAATCGGCAAAATAACCTCCCAACGGTCCACCCAACAAACAATCAGTAAACTGTGCCGTATTGACATCTGATGAGATAACCGTACTTGCCAAGTTACTCATGGCAGAACCCAGTGCATAATCATCCGGAGTCAAATCACCCGGTTGATAAGGATTGGAGTTGATATCCATATAATTGCCGGTACAGGACATAAAGCCCATAACCAACGGAGCAACAATCAATTTATTTATAATATTTTTCTTTTTCATATCGTTTGGTATTAAAATTTAAAGCTCAAGCTAAAGCCGATGTTACGCAAAGCCGGCATCATGAAATAGTCTATTCCCTGATAAAAGTTATCGGTAGAAGCTACACTTTCGGGATCGAAAGGAGCCTTGCTGTAAATCATCCACAAGTTGCGGCCTACCAACGAAACCTTGATATCGCACACATCATTCAACAACTTTCTGGGGATGGTGTAACCCAAAGATACTTCCTGCAGACGAACATTGGTAGCAGAATAAGTGTAGTATTGGGGAACAGACGTGCCGCTACCTACTACACCGTACCATGTTTCGGGGTTTACCTTATCTCTACCATTCACCAACACGTAACCTAAATCACGTGCATCGGCAGAAGCCTCGGACACACCGTAATAGTCCAACATAGCTTGTGTACGTGAGTAAACCACACCACCCAAACGGGCTGAAATCAAGAAACCTGCTGTGAAATTCTTCCAAATGAAGTTATTACGCCAAGCCAAATTACCTTTAGGAAGTACGCTTCCCAACTTGATGTATTTATCCGGGTCCGTTATGGCTTCCGTAGCAACCGTTCCATTTTGGTCCACAAAAATCTGTCCATTGGCATCACGTTTCATATCTCGCAGTGAGTAAAGGTCACCCATGCTCCCACCTTCTTTCAGCAAGAAGCGGGCATCACCTAAGCCACCCATATTCAACGTGCTCAAAGAGAACAGCTCACCGGTAACGGGATTGATGGCATTGTCTGCCAAAGTCAGGATTTTATTCTTGTTACTGGAGAAGGTTATACCGGTATCCCATGTAAAATCTTTCCAGGTATTCTTGTAATTCAGCGACAACTCAATACCGGAGTTACGTACGGCACCAGTCTGGATATACATAGCCGACCAACCGCTGACAGGCAACTGCGGGTTGAATGTCTGGTTCATAGTCTTGGCATTGTAATATGTCACGTCCAATTCAAAGTTCTTGAGGAAACGCATGTTCAAACCGATTTCCCAAGAATTGGTACGTTCAGGTTTCAAATTGTACAACGGATATTGGGTCGTGATACTCCACTGGCCGGAACTTGAATTCCATTCATAGTGGGGATTAGCCAAATATCTGGAGAAAGCACTACCAACAGATGCCCATGAACCACGAACCTTTATAAAAGAAAGATAATCTTTGTTCAAGTTAGGCATTAGCTCAGACAGTACAACAGAACCACCGACTGAAGGATAGAAGAATGATTTGCTGTTGGAGTTGGGACCTGCCAGCTGTGAAGGCCAGTCGTTACGTCCGGTCAGCGTCAAGAAGTAAGTGTTCTTGTAACCAAGCTCAGCCGAAGCGAAGAGAGACTGGGTCTGTTCACGCCATCCTTCCTGCAAACGCTGTGTCTTGCTGGCACTCAGGTTCTGGATGGCAAAGTAGTTGGTCAAACCTACCGGTTCGCCGCTGAAGGCATCGCCACCATCAGCAATCGGACCACGTGTTTTCATTGCATCCGAACGTATATCGGAGAATGAACCACCGACGTTGGCCTGGAGTGACCAATCTTCACCGAAATATTTGTTGATACTCACCAGGAAGTCTGCATACAACTGTTTGTCCTGCGTCTTGGTAATACCATAAAGACCTCGTGAAGAGCTCTCGGTGAGCTGTGTATTGGTAGAAGCATAGAACTTTTCTGTATAATCATTGTTGGAGTTATCCAAACGTACACGTCCTGAAACAGTCAGCCAGTCCAGAATCTTATAGCTCAAACCGGCATTCAGCATATAGCGGTCCTTCTTGTTCTGGCGCAGATTGCGGTAGTTAATCCAATAAGGATTCTGCATTACCATACCTTCGTCACCTACCGGCCAGTATTGCGTATAAATTTTACGGGCAGCGTCATAGCGCTCATACATGCTGATATCAGACCAGTCGTTGCTGCGCGGGAACAAATAAGCACCCACCAACGGGTTGTTGTAAGTACCCTGGTTCGTCATGTTCTGGTCATTCTGCAGAATATAGCTTGCACCGAAATCCAGAGTCATCTTGTCGTCCAGGAAAGTAGTGGTGTTACGTACCGTAAAGTTGTAACGGTTGTATTTGTTGTTGGGAACAATACCCTTGGAGTTTACAGCAGCAGCCGATGCATACGTCTGGTTTTTCTCTGTACCGGTTGACAAAGAAATGCTCTCTGTTCCTACAATACCCGTCTGGAAATAATCATCTCTCGGGCTGTAATTGTAGTTATTGGCTGCAGACAAAGGCGCTCCCCAGCTCATGGCTCCTGAAGTGCTCATCACACCACCGGTTCCCGTACCGTAACGGTTTTGGAAGCTCGGCATCACAAACGGATTGGTGAATTCAGTATTACTGCTGACAGTAAGGCTCACCTTACCTTCTTTACCTTTCTTTGTAGTAATGACAATGGCACCGTTGGCAGCTTCCGAACCATACAAGGCAGCAGCGGCGGCACCAGTCAGGACTGACATTGACTCGATGTCTTCCGGGTTGATATCGGCAATCGGTTCTGAAGATCCCTGGGAGTCGAACTCCTTACCTCCGGCAGTACCACGGCCAGAGAAAATAGGCACACCGTCAATTACATAAAGTGCATTGGAAGACTGCATGATAGATTTCGTACCACGCATCACTACCTTTGATACACCACCTACACCGGATGAAGAAGCATTGATGTTCACACCCGCTACCTTACCACTCAATGAGTTCACAAAGTTGGCATCTTTATTGGAAGTAATGGCATCTGTATTCACCTGCTGTACATTGTAGGACAATGCCTTTTCCGAACGCTTGATACCGAGTGCAGTAACCACAACTTCTTCAAGCTGTTGGGTATCTCCGGCCATCATTACATTAATCGGCGCATTACCTTTCACGGGGATTTCCTGCGTAGTATAACCGATATAAGAGAATACAATCACCGGATTCGCCTCCGTAGTGGTCAGCGTAAAGTTACCGTCGAGGTCGGTAATACACCCGTTGCTGGTACCTTTTATCAATACATTCACACCAATCAGAGGTCCCATGTCATCTGACACGACTCCGGTAATCGTCCGTTCTTTCCCTTGTTGGTTGCCCTCTTGAGGAGCAGCAGACTTTTCAGAAAGATAAACGATGTTATCCTCCACTTTATAGGAAATGTCTTTCCCTTTGAGAATAACATTCAAAGCATCTTCTATAGACGCATTGTTCACTTTGACGTTTTCTACCGGCAACGCAGCCAGTTTGTCGTCATAAAAAAATTGATACTTGGATTGAGACTTGATTTGTTCAATGACTGTCCCCAATGTGCCGCGAGACACATTCAGGTTTAACTGGGCAAAGCCCCACTGGATAGAAACTGCCATGAACAACAAAACTAATAAAGCCCGCATGAACGTCGAACTCCGAAAAGCATAATTGTCTTTCATAAACACAATTTATAGGTTATACAATAAATTACTTCGAGAGATTCATTCTCTCGCATTCCTATATAAAACAACAGACAATGAAAATACACTTACTGAAAAAGTATCTTTTTTATCATTAATCCTAAAAAAAAGAGTTACCCCGAAAACAAGTTGATATATCATTTTGCTCAATATTACTAACGAAGTAAATAATTATTTCCACCTGATTCAAGAAAAACACCTATAATACAGATAGTAAATAACAAAATGATATATCAACCTATTTTCGAGGCAACCCTTTTCTTACTATATTATTACTATTCTTTACTTCTTCAGTTCATTCGAGAAAGAATAAGGATAATCTTCCGGCTGCGTACCTCTCTTCATATTAGGCTGGCTGCCCATATCAAACCTCAAGGTACCACCATTCAGCAAATCGCCATGCGTCAGATAATTCTTGGAATAATCCACGCCGTTCACCTTGAGAGACTCGATATACATGTTCTCCGGTGAGTTATCCGGAGCGTCAATTGTCAGGGACTTACCGTTCTCGAAATGGAGGGTAGCCTTACGGAACAGAGGGGCGCCCAGTACATACTCGTCCGTACCAGGGCAAACCGGATAGAAACCAAGTGCAGAGAAGACATACCACGCCGAAGTCTGACCGTTGTCCTCGTCACCGCAGTAACCGTCGGGACCGGCAGTATACATGCGGTTCATTACCTGACGAAGCCAATATTGGGCCTTCCAAGGCTCCCCGGCGTAGTTATAAAGGTAAATCATGTGCTGGATGGGCTGGTTGCCATGGGCATAGTTACCCATATTCATCACCGTCATCTCACGGATTTCATGGATTACCTGGCCGTAGTAGCTGTCATCGAACAGGGGCGGGACAATAAATACAGAGTCAAGCATCTCCACGAAAGACTCTTTTCCACCCATCAGGTCTATCAGACCTTGAGGGTCGTGGAATACAGACCAGGAATAGTGCCAGCTGTTACCTTCAGTAAAGGCGTCACCCCACTTCAAAGGAGAGAAAGGAGACTGGAACTGGCCGTCTTGATTACGACCACGCATCAGCTTGCTTTCCTTATCAAATACATTCCTATAGTTCATGGCACGTTCCGCAAAGAGTTTCTGCTCCTTCTTCGGACGGTTCAGTTCTTTTGCCATGCGGTAGATGCACCAGTCATTATAAGCATACTCCAAAGTACGGGCAGTGTTCTCGTTGATTTTCACATCGTAGGGAACATAACCAAGCTTGTTGTAATACTCATAGCCGAGGCGACCCGTGGAAGAAACCTCGGGATGGACATTCTTTGTACCGTTGATGAGACCTTCGTACAGTGTCTGCACGTCCTCCACCTTCACGCCTTTTAGATAGGCATCTGCCAGCACGGAAGCAGAGTTGTTGCCAATCATACAGCCACGGTGACCCGGACTTGCCCATTCGGGAAAGAAACCGCTTTCCTTATAGGTGTTGACAAGGCCTTCCTGAATCTGCCTGTTCACCGACGGATACATCAGGTTGAGGAATGGGAAAAGACAGCGGAAAGTGTCCCAGAAACCGGTATCCGTATACATATAGCCGGGCAACACTTGCCCATTGTAGGGACTGTAATGAATCGGATTTCCGGCCTCATCCAGTTCATAGAATGCACGCGGGAACAACAAGGAACGATACAAACATGAGTAGAAAGTACGGTACTGGTCAAGGGTTCCGCCTTCCACATCAATACGGCCCAGCACCTTGTTCCAGGCATCCTGACCTTTCTGAACCAGTGTTTCCAAATTGTCATTGCCAAGCTCCTTCAAGTTACGGTCAGCCTGCTCAAAACCGATGAAAGAAGAGGCTACACGGGCATGTACCACTTCACCCTTACGGGTTTTGAAACCGATAACAGCACCGGCATGTCCGGCTTCCTGCTCAACCTTATTCTCGGTCAAGACGCCATCGGCTACAGACGCCTTATAAGTAAAAGGCTTGTCGAACTCTATCACGAAATAGTTCTTGAAGTTCTCGGGAACACCGCCGCTGTTACGGGTAGTATAACCGATAATACGATTCTGTTCCGGAAGTATCTTCACATAAGAGCCCTTGTCAAAGGCATCGACAACAATGTATGAATGATCATTTTCAGGGAAAGTGAAACGGAACAATACGGCACGGTCGGTAGGGGTGAACTCGGTAACCACATCGTGTTCGGCAAGATATACCTTATAATAATGAGGAAGTGCTACTTCGCCCTTGTGGGAGAACCAGCTTGCACGCTTCTCTTCATCAAACTCGGGTTTGCCAACCACCGGCATAATGGAGAACTGCCCGTAGTCGTTAATCCAGGGACTGGGCTGGTGTGTCTGCTTGAAACCACGAATCTTGTTCGCGGTATAGACGTATTGCCAGCCGTCACCCATCTTACCCGTCTGAGGAGTCCAGAAGTTCATACCCCAGGGACGTGCGATCGCAGGATAGGTATTACCGGTGGAAAGCTCGAAAGTAGACTGCGTGCCGACAAGAGGACTGACATACCGGGTAAAGTCTTTGGCATGCAGCCATAAAGCACTGCTCACAAAAAAAAACAATAGGATTAATTTTCGCATAATATTAGAAAGTTGTTAGTATTAAATAAATTCTTCTCGTCATATCTCGAATTTGTGCGGCCTTCCTACTTCATTGAGGAGAGGAAAACACTGTTCCCCACAATTTTATACTCCAATGGAATGGCATTCTTTATCAGATTCAGCACAGCCCCTACACTCTCTTTTTTCTTCAGTGTACCCGAGTAAGTCTTGCTTACATCTATGTTCGGTGCCAGAATTACCCTCACCCCATACGAATTCTCCAATGTACGCGCAATGGTGTATAGGTCAGCCTTCTCAAAGACAAACTCATTATTGTGCCAGTTTTCGATTCCCGTATCCACCTGCTTCACCACCAGACGCCTAGTCATTCCGTTCAGCTCGGCTTTCTGTCCGGGGGCAAGGATAATCATACCCTCGCCATGATTACCTTTCACCTCTACTTCGCCTTTCAAAAGGGTAGCTACTGCAGACATCTTAGCCTTGTCAGACTTGAGGTTGAAAACAGTTCCCAATACTCTGACCTGCATGGCCTCACTCTGTACGACAAACGGTTTTTCCAGATTCCTCATCACCTCAAAATATCCTTCTCCTTCCAGATAAACCTTTCTTCCCTTCCCTGCAAACTCATGTGGATATTTCAGGGTAGTGTTTTTATTCAGCCAGACTTTGGTTCCATCCGGCAGTTTCAGTTCCTTAATCTTATCATGAGTGGTGACAGCCAGTAATGTTTCCGGCTGGCTATAAGTCTGATAAAAAAGATAGCCGAAAGTTCCCAAAAGGAAGAAGCCCACAAATACGGCCGCATACCGCATCCACCCAACCATCCTCCGTACCTTGTATTGTTTCGTCTTCTCTTGTTCCAGCCTTTTAAACAATCGCTTTTCGGCCTTTTCTATGTCTTGTGTATTCGAAGTATCCCCCAGTCTCCCCAAGTGGTAAATCTCCTCCAGCCTGAACAATTCGCGTGCATTCTCACCCGACCCTTCCAGCCAGGCGTTCACCTCACGAAGTTCATCTTCCGTACATTCACCCATAAGGAACTTGGCCAATATCTCCTCATTCAACTTATTCATTCTTTCCTTCATTATGATAATAAAACAACGCTGCTCGCAAAAACACTTACTTTCCCGATGAAAAACAGAGCCAACATCAGGTTCAGATACCCCAGTTTATCGCGCAGTAACTTCAAAGCTTTGTACATGTGAGCCTCCACCGTACGCAATGACACTCCCATCGTATCAGCTATCTCCTTATTTTTCATATCATGCAGATAGCTGAGTTTGAATACCATCCGGCACTTGTCCGGCAATTCATTGATGGCATCGGACAGCTTCCTCCTGAGTTCGGCATCCTCTATCCGTTTCACCACATCATTGCTGTCAGGTTGATAGAACTCAACCCTCTTTTTATGGATTTCGAGCATGACAGCCTCATAGCCACTCACAATGTCCCGATGCTTCAGAACGTTCAAGGCACGGGTATACACCGCCCTATACAGAAAAGCCTGAATCTGCTCTCCCACCTTCATGGTATCTTTCCGCTTCCACAGCTCCACGAAAACATCCTGTACCACATCTTCCGCATCTTCTTCCCCCACAATGCGTGTGGCATAGAACAGCAGGTTGGTATAATACCTGCGGAAAAGGGATTTATATGTCAAGTCGAAATGTTCATTCATATGTTAGCCGGTTATCGGGGACTGTACCATGCCTGACCTGGCTTATCCCCCATTTCAAATTCGAAAACACTTCCATCCATTATCTGTTCATGCGTAATATAACTTTTGTCATAGTTCTTACCGTTGAGTTTGACAGATTGAATGTAGCAATTTTCCTTGCTCACCGCCGGCGCCAGTACCGTAAAGGTCTTTCCACCGGGCAGGTGCATCTTCATTTCCGGATATAGGGGGGTACCGATTTCATATTTTCCACCAACCGGGTCTACCGGATAAAAGCCCATCGCACTGAACACATACCAGGCGGACATCTGTCCGCAATCCTCGTTGCCGCACAAACCGGCAGGAGTGTTCAGGTAGAGTTCACGCATCACCCGGGCTGCATATTTCTGGGTTTTCCAAGGTTGATCCACAGCATTGAACAGATAGATGACGTGATGGCTAGGCTCATTTCCATGCGCATACTGGCCAATCATCCCGGTGCTGAAAATAGGCAACTCATCATCTGCAGAAGGATTGTAAGTAAACATACTGTCCAGCTTCTGGGCAAACCGTTCCTTACCTCCGGTCAAAACTATCAAACCGTCAATATCCTGCTGCACAGACCAGAAGTATTGCCAGCCGTTGCTCTCGCAGATGTGCGGAGTATAGTCGTCCGGCGAGAAGTTCCGGATAAACTCTCCCTTGTCATCACGGGGCTGCATGAAAGAACTTACCGGATTGTAGACATTCCGGTAATTACGGGAACGCTTATAAAACTCGTCCGCAACCTCCTTATCGCCCAGCTTCTCTGCCATACGGGCTATACAATAGTCATCATATGCATATTCCAGTGTTTTAGAAAGTGACCAGTTTTCCGAATTATACTGATCCGTCACATTATAAGGAACATAGCCATATTTCTTATATAACCCAATGCCACGATAGGAATCGATATTGGCAGTAGCTACACAAGCCTCCAAGGCCTTTTTCGCATCGAAGTCCCCAATACCTTTCAGATAGGCATCTACAATAACCGGCACAGAGTGGTAACCTATCATCATATCTGTCTCGCCCCCCTGAAAATTCCATACGGGAAGGCGGCCGTTCTGTTCGAAGAAGGCGAGGAAGGACTTCACCATATCATTCACCCGTTCCGGCTCAATAAAAGTATAGAGAGGATGAGCCGCACGGTAAGTGTCCCACAAGGAGAAAGTACTGTAATTTGTCCAGCCCTCTACCCGGTGCACTTGCTTGTCGGGACCGTAATAGGCGCTGTCCACATCACTGTAAATGGTAGGAGCAATCATCGAATGATATAAAGCTGTATAGAACTTGACTTTCTCATCGCGGTCATCGCATTTTATTTCTATCCGGGACAATTGTTCGTTCCAATCATCCTGCACAGCAGCCAGGTATTTGTCGAAATCATCATCAGGTACTTCTACTGCTAGATTACGTGCCGCCCCTTCCATACTTACACCGGAGATGGCAGTACTGACAAGAATCTGTTCTCCTTCCTTAGTCTGAAAGTCGAATCGTGCAATGACAGATGTCCCTATCCGCTTGCCTTCTTTCTCTATGGCAGCTGTATCGAGCTGCATCGCAGCAAACGGTTTGGAGAAACGTGTACGGAAGTAGAGGCGCTGGTCGCGTGCCCAACCGTCAGAGTAACGGTAACCTTGCACCGTTACCGAATCGACGGCTTCTATGTGAGAATCATTGGTAAAATCCCAATTCATGGCTTTCCGCAAATTCAGGAAAACGGCAGCATCGGCTTTTGGGAAAGTATACCGCTGAATGCCACAACGCTCGGTGGCCGTCAACTCTACATTTATATTATAATCTTTCAGACGCACCTGATAATATCCAGCGCTTGCCGATTCTTCCGAATGAGAGAACAAAGAGTGAATGCCGAGCGGAGCTTCCGCCTCCTTATAAGGCAATGTCACCGGCATAAAAGAGATGTCATACAAGTCACCAGCGCCGGTTCCGGAGAGATGGGTATGGCTGAAGCCTGCAATGGTACTGTCCGGATAAAAATATCCGGAAATACGGTCCCAGCCCGGCAGTCCGTTGTCAGGACTGAGCTGCACCATGCCAAACGGCGCCTGGGCACCCGGATAGGTGTTTCCAGTAAAATCTGTACCGATAAAGGGATTCACAAACTCTGTATAAGACACACTCTTCACATCCGACACCTGCGAGGTGCATGCCAGAAAGGATGAAAAGACCACAAACAAACAACAAGATTTTATCAAATTCATAACATTATAGGGTTAACGTGTATAGTATAACAACCTAACCGGATAAAACACTTACACATCTTGTCACTTTTCTACAGAATTCATGCAAACAAAAGTAATACAAAATTCCGATTAATCCTCTTTTTTATTTTGTAAAAATATACTTTACACTATCTTTGTCACAAAAAGTCACAATGAATTACACGACCTATCTTTTCGACTTTGATTATACGCTTGCTGATTCTTCCCGCGGAATCGTCACTTGTTTCCGCAACGTACTGACCCGTCACGGATATACAGAGGTGACGGATGACGACATCAAACGTACTATCGGCAAGACTCTGGAAGACTCTTTTTCCATCCTCACCGGCGTGACAGATGCCGGACAACTGGCAGGATTCAAGGCAGAATACCGAAAAGAGGCCGATACGCATATGACTGTCAACACGGTGCTTTTCCTGGAAACCAAGTCCGTACTGACTGCACTGAAGGACTCCGGCGCCCGCATCGGAATCATCTCGACCAAATACCGATTCCGCATCAAGGAACTCCTCGACCAGCATTTTCCTGAAGATTTTATGGACATCATCGTGGGTGGTGAAGACGTGAAAGCCGCCAAGCCATCTCCCGAAGGGCTACTCCTTGCCATTAAGCGGCTACATGTCAGCAAAGCCGAGACCCTCTATATAGGCGACAGCACGGTAGATGCGGAAACAGCCCAAGCGGCCGGAGTAGACTTTGCTGGAGTCACCCACGGAGTAACCACTGCCAAAGAATTGGAGAAGTACCCACACCGGAAAATAATGAACACCTTGGAAGAACTGCTGGCAGTTCAGGAGGAGTATCCTTCCATATTCAAGATTGAAAATCCCATCCGGCCGGAAAACGCGCATGCCACTTCTCCCCGGAAACAGAAAAGGATAAGCGTCTGGCAAATCCTCCTTCTAGTGACACTCTTCTGGCTGGCTATTGAAGAGCTGGACATGACCGACGACAGCAACTTCTTCCCGGTTGTTTTCATACTGACATTGTGGGGTATCCTCCAAAAAAGAAGGATACTACCCAACAAAGCAAAAACTTTCATCGACTCATGGTGGCACCCCTGCGCAGTACGCTTACGCGCATTTCACATCAAGCTGATACAAGGGAGAAAAACTCCTCCCGCTGGCAACGAAACCTGCACCTGCCTGAATTGTGGCACCACCTATACCGGCAACTACTGTAACCGTTGCGGACAAAGCCGTAACACTCCACGCTATCGGTTGAGCAACGCGCTTAAAAACATTGCCGGAGGCTTCTTCAATATAGATAATGGCTTTGGACGTACCCTTCTGGAACTCCTCTACCGTCCGGGATACATGATTAGAGACTTCATCGGCGGTAAGCGTGTAGAGTATTTTCGCCCGTTCCAGACACTCTTCATTCTTGCAGCCCTTTATATCATGGCTGTACAACTGGTAGACCCGGAAGCTCTGAGCAAAAAAGAAAAGACGGAAAAGACAGAGCAGACAGACAAAGAAGAAATCATTGCCGCTAAAGAGAAGCTTACCAAAAAGATGGAGAAAACCTATAGCAAAGAGGAAAAGCGAGCCCTCGCCATCACTATAAAAAGCCTGGAGAAAAGCTTGAACAAACTGGAAGAGAAGAACGACTCCACTTCTGCCACACAGGTATCCGAACAGAACAGCGATGATGGCGACCTCATCGATGAATTTGTAAACGACACCTCGGAAGTGGGAGACAGACTGGAAAAAGTCTTCCAGAACTCTCCTTTCCTAATGAAAGTATGGAATCTGATGAAGAGCTGGGGACACGGAAACAAGGCATTCCGCATCATTGCCACACTGCCTTTGTTTGCACTTGCCACCCAACTTGCCTTCCGACGCCGGAAATATAAGTTAAACTACAATACCACGGAGCATGTGTTCATACAAGCCTACATAGCTTGCCAGATACTCCTGCTGAGCATCATCGTGCTGCCTTTCAACGGGTACGCAAAGGTAGACGATTTGTATGAGCTGCCTTTATGGCTTATTTTCGTCCTATTCTGTTGGGATTACAAACAATTGTACCGCTGCACCTGGTGGAGAAGCTTTTGGCGCACTATCCTCATGCTGACTTACAGTCTTGTGCTACTCGTCATATTCGCGTGTCTTGTAATGGCGCTGATGCTGGCCGGTATCTATGTTCTGAAATTCATTTTGTAACAGAAACCATCCCTACACGGACTGTTTCTCCTTGATGAAACAGTTTTTCTCCAATAATCTAAAAGTACAATCTGCATTAAAAGAACAAAAAAGCAAAAGAACATTTGTCTATTTAGAATAAAAAGAGTACTTTTGTGCCCGATTATTCCGCACCGGGTTCGACCAAGTGCTTTCTAAGTGATTAGAGACCACCCGACGGAGCTAACTTATACATTATATATAAGAAATGTACGCAATTGTAGAAATCAACGGTCAGCAATTCAAAGCAGAAGCTGGCAAAAAGCTGTTTGTACACCACATCCAGAATGCAGAAAACGGTGCAACAGTAGAGTTTGACAAGGTTCTTTTGGTAGACAAAGACGGCAACATCACCGTAGGTGCTCCCACAGTAGAGGGTGCAAAGGTTGTTTGCCAGGTCGTATCAAACATGGTAAAAGGCGATAAAGTTCTTGTTTTCCACAAGAAAAGAAGAAAAGGTTATCGTAAGTTGAACGGTCACCGTCAACAATTCACAGAGTTAACAATTACAGAAGTAGTAGCTTAATCAATTAAAACAGTAAGAAGAAATGGCACATAAAAAAGGTGTCGGTAGTTCTAAGAACGGCCGCGAATCACAGAGCAAGAGATTAGGCGTTAAGATATTTGGTGGCGAAGCTTGCAAAGCAGGTAACATCATCGTTCGTCAAAGAGGTACTGAATTCCACCCGGGTAATAACATCGGTATGGGAAAAGACCACACTCTTTTCGCTTTAGTAGACGGAACTGTACAATTCAAAGTGGGCAAGGAAGACAGACGTTCAGTTTCTGTTATCCCTGCAGAAAATGCAGAAGCATAAGTTTCCGAACAAGAAATAAGGAAAAGGGATGCAATCCGAATAGGTTGCATCCCTTTCTTTTATGTCAAAAGCAACACTTTATTTGTTTTTTCCATATCTTTGCACTCACAAAACCGAATAACATAAAAACAAGTATAAGATATGCTTACCATCAAACAAATTACAGAAAACACCGACGCGGTTCTCCGCGGACTGGAAAAGAAGCACTTCAAGAATGCAAAAGAAACCATTGCACAAGTGCTGGACTTCAATGACAAAAGAAAAGCCAATCAAACCATCCTAGATAAAAACCTGGCAGAAGCCAACTCACTCTCCAAATCCATCGGACAACTGATGAAGGAGGGCAAGAAAGAAGAAGCAGAAGCCGCCAAAAGCCGCGTGGCCGAGCTGAAAGAAGTCAACAAGGACTTGCAAGCCAATATGGACCAGGCTGCCAACGATTTGCAGACTTTGCTTTATACCATCCCCAACGTTCCCTACGACAGCGTGCCTGAAGGCGTAGGTGCCGACGACAATGTAGTAGAGAAAATAGGTGGTATGGAAACCGAGCTGCCCAAAGACGCCCTGCCCCACTGGGAACTGGCCAAGAAATATGACTTGATAGACTTTGACCTGGGTGTCAAGATTACCGGTGCCGGCTTCCCCGTATACAAAGGCAAAGGCGCACAACTGCAACGCGCACTCATCAACTTCTTCCTGGACGAAGCACGCAAATCCGGCTATACGGAAATAATGCCGCCCACAGTGGTGAACGCCGCTTCCGGCTACGGCACGGGACAGCTGCCTGACAAGGAAGGGCAAATGTATCATTGCGAAGTGGACGACCTCTACTTGATTCCTACCGCCGAAGTCCCCGTAACCAACATCTACCGTGATGTGATTCTGGACGAAAAGCAGTTGCCCATCAAGAACTGTGCATACACACAATGTTTCCGCCGTGAAGCCGGTTCATACGGGAAAGACGTACGTGGCTTGAACCGCCTGCACGAATTCTCCAAAGTGGAACTGGTACGCATCGACAAACCGGAACACAGCAAACAATCCCACCAGGAGATGTTGGACCACGTAGAAGGTTTGCTTCAAAAGCTGGAACTCCCCTACCGCATCCTGCGCCTTTGCGGTGGCGATATGAGCTTCACGGCTGCCCTCTGTTTTGACTTTGAGGTGTATTCCGAAGCACAGAAACGCTGGCTGGAAGTAAGTTCCGTCTCTAATTTTGACACTTATCAAGCCAACCGTCTGAAATGCCGCTACCGTACGGCAGAAAAGAAAACAGAGCTTTGCCATACGCTGAACGGTTCCGCACTCGCTCTGCCACGCATTGTTGCCGCCTTGCTGGAAAACAACCAGACTCCAGAAGGAATCCGCATACCAAAGGCATTGGTTCCGTATACGGGATTTGAAATAATAGACTAAGGCCATAATAGTCACGTGCAGCAATACGCCTTTGACACTTTCTTTCGGGCACGAATTACATGAATTTCACAGTTGCGGTTAGCAAAAAACGTGAAATCCATGTAATTCGTGCCCGGAGTTTTATCATGACAAGCTTCTCCTGCGCAACTACAAAGTATTCTTCAAAATACGTGCAAACACCTCCTCGCGGAAATTACGTGCCACCGGAACAGTATGCCTCCCAACTATAATCCGATTGCCATCTATCATCTCAATCTTTTCCAAATTTATCAGATATGATTTATGGACTTGCTGAAATACTCCACCAGGAAGAGCCTCTATCATACGCTTCATGGTAGAACGTACAAGCAGCTTTGTGCTTTCCGTATAAATACAGACGTAATTTTCCAGCCCCTCCACCACCAGAATATCCTTAAACAACACCTTATGCATCTGACGGTCTGAACGGACAAATATAAAATTATTAGCTTCATCCGGCCATTTCTCCTGCTGCAAAAGACCATGTACTTTATTCACCGCTTTCAGGAACCGGTCAAACGAAATCGGTTTCAACAGATAGTCCGTAACATCAAGTTCATAACCTTTCAATGCATACTGCTCATAAGCGGAAGTGATAATCACATGAGGCGGATGGGCAAGAGATGCCAAGAGTTCAAGCCCCGAAAGATAAGGCATTTCAATATCCAGAAACAACAAGTCCGGCTGCTCAGTCTGCAAAAGAGTGTTCAACTGCATAGTATCTTCACATACACCCATTAAAGAAAGGAAATCCACCTTTTCCACATAGCGTTGCAATCCTTCACATGCAGTAGGCTCGTCATCGGTTATTACACATTTTACCTGTTTCATCCTATAATTCTATCACAAGTTTTACTCTAAACAAAGTATCTCCTCTATTTATGTCCAGCGTATGACGCTCCGGATATAGCAGCTCCAGCCTGCGCCTCAGATTTTCTATGCCGATTCCATGTTTTCCTTTCTGGTGCACTAATGGTTCCGGTATAGAATTTTCAATACTAAAACACAACTTGCCTTCTTTCAGACACATATCCATAGCTATAAAATAGTTCCCTCCCACATATTTGAAAGCATTCTCCACCAACGGTACAAACAACAATGGATAAATCTCAACCTGCGCCTCCATTTCATCGAAATGCACCTGCAACTGCAGCCGCTTCGTAGCACGAAGTTTACATAGGCTGATGTATTGTTTCAGATATTCCACTTCCACACGGACTTGCACTTTCTCCCCATCATTGTATAATTGGTAACGAAGCAAATCGGACAATTGCTCAAGAGTATGCCGCGGAGCCTCATTATTCTCATCTATCTGAAAATAAACCGTATTGAGTACATTAAAAAGAAAGTGTGGATGATATTGCGCTTTAAGGAATTTCAGTTCTGTCTGGAGCTGGTCATTTTTTATCTTCTCCAACTGCAGGCGTTGAGCTTCATTTTCCTTCTGTATCATCTGATTACGCAAGAATATATAAAAGAAGCCGCCAAGCAACATACTGACTATGGCCGGAACAGGCACATCGTATAAATCAAGACTTACCCCCATCAAAAAGCGGATGACCCACATCGTCAGAAGACACCAGACGGGAACCGTCAGGACAACTACCCCGTATTCCTGCCACCATACCAACTTCCGCTTCCGGCACAAACGAAGCCAATACTTCAATAGAAAAAAGATAGGATAAGACATGAAGAGTACCACAAGCATATCCTTCAGCATGAAATTCCACTCATTACTTTCCCAATAGTATTCATGTTTCGGAATATCATTCGCCACACGAATACACAGAAAAAGAATCACGGCAAATAATGCCGGCACCAGCCACTTGTTCCACAGTCTGCCCATAACAGTTACAAATTTACTCTTTTTGTTTCATCTATTTCTTTTTTCCTTCTGCTTTCTTTTGTCTCGCTGCCTTTTTGAAAACGCCAGGCGAAAGCAATACCCAGCACACGTTTGTTGTGCCGTTCGTCAACAAACGCCTGCACACCGGGAGATTGAATATCTACTTTTTGATAATTGGTGTTGAATACATCCTTGGCAAACAAGGTAACGGTGCATCTGTTACGGAACATCTTCTTTTGGATGCCGACATTCACTTCCAGCGCCGGATGTACTGTGGCTTGTCCGTAGGCCATTCGTCCATTATAATTTGCCGAAAGTTCGGCCGACCATACGGAAGTGAAAGCAAACTGGTTCATGCAGCCGAATATCGGGGTAAACATACGGTTTTTCATTTTCTGCCCTTGCTCCGTCCAACCATAATTATTATAAATACCGATAGCGGTCAGATTCACCTTCCAAAAAGAAACAGGTGAGAGGTTGGCGGCATGTACACGCATACCCGTCTGTACATAGGAAGACAGATTCTGGGGCATTACATAGATACGCCGCCCCTCCTGTTCGCGATAGCTCTTCATGATAGCATCATCTGTATGCGAGAAAAAGAGCACTGTCTGAAACCAGTCACGATACACATACCCCAACTCTATATTATCAGAGAAAGAAGGATGCAGCTTCGTATTTCCCCCTTCATGGGTATAGTCATCAAATATATAGGTAAAAGGATTCAAATCACCATAATTGGGGCGGGTAATACGCCTGCCATACGAAAGCTGAAACAGATGTTCCGAAGTCAAACCGTATTGCAAAGCAATAGTAGGAAACAAATGGAAGTAATTCGTTGTAAACGAAGAGTCTTTCTGTTGTGTATTTCCTCCAAAATCCCCGTGTACATGGGTATGTTCCAACCTTAGACCCGCTGAGATTTTCAAGCGGTCTTTCTCATAGCCGACTTGTAGATAAGAGGCATTGATATTCTCATCATATACGAATCGGGAACCAAGTGCCCCATCCGGCAGCCAGCCGGAAACCGACGGACGCATATAACCTGCCGTATTGTCTATCGTAACAAATGAGGTTTTGACTCCGGCCTGTAACTTCCAAACCTCACTCAATGGATAAACCGCATCTATCTGTCCGACATATAAGTCGGTATTTCCCTTCATATCCCCTTTCAATGTATCGGGCTTAAAACTATCCATCAACTGGTTTCCAACACGGTAGTAATGGAAATAATCAAAAGAAGCGCTGAGTTCTCCCCCTTCTCTTTTCAGCTTGTGCACCATACTGGTTCCGGCAGAAACATTATTCCGGTTTTGCTCCGCATGGCTGTAAGTATTTCCCGCAACTCCGGTTTCTCGGATTTCCGTAAACATGCCTGCATTTTCCCTTTGCCGGGAAAAGTTTCCACCCAATGAGACTCCCCAAACTGTCCGCTCATTGAGATAATAATCACATCCGGTACGAAAATAGTGCGAATAATTCCTACGCTTCCGGTAAGAGTCCTGCATCATCCTTCCTCCATCCCGTTCGAACGCACGGTCGATAAACAAGTCTATGACATCCTTCCCCTGATAATACGAATAGTTCAAATAAAGATTGAACTTATTCTCCCGGATATTCATGGAGGCACCTCCATAACCGCTACCCGTCCGTCCAAGACTGCCATTGCCGTTCAAGGCCAGATTCACACCGCGCAGTCTGATTTTTCTTGTACGGATATCAATCAACCCGGAGCTTCCCGCCGCATCGTGGCGTGCGGAAGGCTGGGTTATCAAGTCTATCTTATCAGCATTAGTTGCAGGAGTAGATTTCAACAGACTCATCAATTCATCTCCCGAAAGATAAGTAGGCTTGCCATCCATCAGAATCGTCGCACCGCTTTGTCCGTTCAGCAAGATATTACCATTGGAATCTATCACGACTCCCGGCAGGGAAGCAAGAACATCATAAAGACTTCCCGTACTTTGAGTGACTGACGCATCCATCCGGTAACTTGTTTTACCGGCAGATATTTCTACCAACGGGAGTTTAGCAGTTACCATAATTTCTTCCAAACGCTGGTCGGCAATCGTATCCTGCTGCGACCAAACCACCAAAGGCATACTCAATAAAATTGCCCCTAAAAAAACATTTCGATACATACTCTTCCTCATTTTTTATTTCAAAAGTAGGCAGGCTGTAGAAAGTGAACAAATTATAGTGACAAAGGAATGTCATCCAGTGACAACATGCAGTTTTACCCTATTCTTCTTTTGATATTACCAAATAACCCCTATCTTTGCAAAATCTATCAATCTGACAGTAATTGCGTAATTACACCAACAAAATTATTAGATAATGAATAAAATCATTAGCAAAGAACACTTTTCTGAAAAGGTCTTTAAGTTAGTCATTGAAGCACCATTGATTGCCAAATCACGTAAGGCAGGGCACTTTGTCATTGTACGTGTGGGCGAAAAAGGCGAACGTATGCCGCTTACCATTGCGGAAGCCGACCCGGTAAAGGGAACCATCACACTGGTGGTTCAGGAAGTCGGGCTCTCCTCTACCCGTCTTTGCGAACTGAACGAAGGCGATTATATTACGGATGTTGTCGGCCCGTTGGGACAAGCTACGCACATTGACAACTTCGGTACTGTGGTCTGTGCCGGAGGTGGTGTAGGCGTAGCTCCCATGCTCCCTATCGTACAAGCGCTGAAAGCTGCCGGCAACCGCGTCATCACCGTACTGGCAGGACGTACCAAAGAACTGATCATCCTTGAAAAGGAGATGCGCGAAAGCTCCGACGAAGTCATTATCATGACCGACGACGGTTCCTACGGACGAAAAGGTCTGGTGACGGAAGGCGTAGAAGAAGTCATCAAGCGCGAGAAGGTGAACAAGTGTTTCGCCATCGGCCCAGCCATCATGATGAAATTTGTTTGTTTGCTGACAAAGAAATACGAAATCCCCACGGATGTATCCCTGAATACGATTATGGTTGACGGTACCGGCATGTGTGGCGCCTGCCGAATCACCATCGGAGGAAAGACCAAATTTGTATGTGTGGACGGCCCTGAGTTCGACGGACATCAAGTGGACTTCGACGAGATGCTGAAGCGTATGGGCGCTTTTAAAAACATCGAACGCGAGGAGATGCACAAGCTGGAAGAACCTCAGACCTGCCAAGCTACCGGTGAAAACATGGAAGATGAGAAAAGCCGTAATGCTGCATGGCGTCAGGAGTTACGCAAATCCATGAAAGCCAAAGAACGGACTGCCATTCCACGCGTGGAGATGAACGAGCTCGATGCAGAATACCGCTCGCACAGCCGCAAGGAGGAAGTCAACCAAGGGTTAACGAAAGAACAAGCGCTGACAGAGGCCAAACGTTGCTTGGACTGCGCCAACCCCGGATGTACGGAAGGTTGTCCGGTAGGTATCGACATCCCCCGCTTCATCAAGAACATTGAGCGCGGTGAATTCCTCGAAGCAGCCAAGACACTGAAAGAAACCAGTGCACTGCCTGCCGTCTGCGGTCGCGTCTGCCCGCAAGAGAAACAGTGCGAATCCAAATGTATCCATCTGAAAATGAACGAAAAGCCGGTAGCCATCGGCTATCTGGAACGTTTTGCCGCTGACTACGAACGGGAGAGCGGACAAATCTCCATACCTGAAATCAAGGAAAAGAACGGTATCAAAGTAGCTGTCATCGGTTCGGGTCCCGCCGGTCTGTCATTTGCCGGAGATATGGCGAAGTATGGCTATGACGTGACTGTTTTCGAAGCACTGCACGAGATTGGTGGTGTATTGAAATATGGCATTCCTGAGTTCCGCCTGCCCAACAAAGTGGTGGATGTGGAAATTGACAACCTTGCCAAAATGGGAGTAGAATTCGTCAAGGACTGTATCATCGGCAAGACGCTCAGCGTGGAACAACTGGAAGAGGAAGGATTCAAGGGCATATTCGTAGCTTCCGGAGCAGGACTGCCCAACTTTATGAATATCCCCGGCGAGAACTCCATCAATATCCTCTCGTCCAATGAATACCTGACCCGTGTCAATCTGATGGATGCCGCCAGTGAAGACTCCGATACTCCGGTTCCTTTCGGCAAATGCGTAGCCGTGATAGGTGGCGGCAATACAGCTATGGACTCCGTACGTACCGCACGCCGTCTCGGTGCAGAGCGTGCCATGATTATCTACCGTCGTTCGGAAGAAGAAATGCCGGCACGTATCGAGGAGGTGAAACATGCCAAGGAAGAAGGTGTAGAGTTCTTGACCCTCCACAACCCAATCGAATACATTGCCGACGAACAAGGAAAAGTAAAACAAGTGGTGCTTCAGAAAATGGAACTGGGTGAACCGGATGCCAGCGGACGCCGCAGTCCCGTACCCATCCCCGGAGCCACAGAAACCATCGACATCGACCTTGCCATCGTCAGCGTAGGTGTATCTCCCAACCCGATTGTCCCAAGCTCCATCAAGGGATTGGAATTGGGCCGGAAGGGAACGATTGCCGTCAATGATAACATGCAGTCGTCCATCCCGACCATCTTTGCCGGAGGCGACATTGTCCGCGGAGGTGCCACCGTAATCCTTGCCATGGGAGACGGACGAAAGGCAGCAGCAGCGATGAACGAGCAGCTAAAAAAATAAGAATCTGTCATGAAAGGTGGAGACATACGAACTCCACCTTTTTTATTCTACTACAACCTCTCCCTCTACTTGCCCCTTCTAGCATACAATTTAAATATTTCAAGAATATGAAACGTATTTATCTATCCCTCCTTCTCTGTTTGGCTTACCTATTGGCAAGCGCCCAAGAGCCCCTAAACGGGGATTCCCTTGCCTCAGACTTTCGGTATCTGGTAAAAGAACTGGCAGCAACCCATCCCGACCCTTACAGCGGCTTCGGAGGAAAAGTATTCTTCTACGAACAAGCTTTCCATCTGGAGAACGAGTTACGCCGGACTCCCGGTACGAAACAGACCTTTTTTGATAAGGTAAGCATTTTCCTATCCAATCTGCAAGACGGACATACCTACCTTTTACCTCCCACAGCCAATCAACAAGCAAATCAGCGTTACCTGGCACTGGAAGTACGCACCATCCCCGACGGCATTATACTTCAAGGAATCCCTGAAACGTACAAAGACTTGTTAGGTAGCCGTATCACAACCATCAACGGAGATTCTTTAGAAGAGGTACTGGCCCGCACTGCCGCTATCCAAGCCAGTGAAAACCTATATGACCGTTATGCCAATCTATGCAGGTCCATGCCTACGGAACATTTCTTGAGACAGCTTTTCCCTGAAATGAAAGACAACCTTCACCTCTCACTTCTTACTCCCGACGGCAAATCAAGAGGATTAACCCTTCCCTTATTGTCAAGGCAGGAAGTGCAAAACACACCCATGCAACACAATAACAGTTGGAAAGCTTATACAGACAAACAACTGGCCTATCAGTTCATAGACAACGACAAGCAAATAATGCTCATCAATATCAACAGTATCATGGCACGGGATAATTTTGAGTATATGCAAAAACAAGGGCTGAAAGATTTATACCGGCAAATAGGATTCTATTATCGGGATATCCTGAAACAAGATATGCCCGCCGATACCCTGCAAGCCATTCGGCAACTCCCGTCCCTTTCCGAAGTTTTCGCCCATATGCTGAAAGAGATGAAGAAGGAAGCCTCCTCCACCCTCATCATAGATTTGCGCAACAATAGCGGCGGCTGGACTCCAATTGTCCTACCCACACTCTACCAACTGTTCGGCGACCACTTCCTGCAAACGGATATGGATATAGAATTCTATCGTATCATCTCTCCCCTCTACATGCAAAAACTACAGACAAACTTACAGGATTTCAACCAAGCATACGAAACAGACTATGCCTACGGTGACTACACTTTTAGTACGGACGAAGCAGACACCACAGACATAGAACAGCGACGGACCGACTTCATCGAGAACTGTATGTCCAGTGTGCCGGAAGAACTGAGAAAGCAACAAGGAAAGGCGCTCTATACTCCGGAACACATTTACGTCATTACCAACGAACGTACCTTCAGTGCAGCTTTCCACTACACTTTCTATCTGTGGAAAATGGGGGCTACCCTTGTAGGAATACCCAGCGGACAAGCCCCCAATACCTACATGGAACAAACCTTATTCCGGCTACCCTATACCGGTATGCAAGGCTCTATCTCCAACTCCATACAAATATGCTTTCCGGGCAAAGACCGGTGTGCCCACACACTTTATCCAGACTTGATACCCACCTATCAAGATTACCAAAGATATAATTTTGATGTCCAAACTGAGATTCTGTATTTACTCGACAAGATTAAATCGGCTCCTCATTCTCATACGAACCCTGCGGAGAAGAATCAGAAGTAAAACAAAGCCCCGTTTACAAATAAATTGCAAACAGGGCTTTATTTCCATATTTCAATAAAGAGACTACTTCACCACCTTGTTCGTTGCCGGGTCGGGGAAAATCACCGTCGGCTTGAACGACTTGGCTTCTTCAAAGTCCATCAGCGCGTAGGACATGATAATAACGATGTCATCAGGTTGCACCTTGCGGGCTGCCGCACCGTTCAGGCAAATTTTGCCAGAGCCACGCTCGCCTTTAATAATGTAGGTTTCAAAACGTTCACCGTTATTATTGTCGGCTATATACACCTTCTCGCCGGCAATCATGTTGGCGGCATCCATCAAATCTTCATCAATCGTAATGCTTCCCATATAGTTCAGGTTCGCTTCCGTGACGCGGGCACAATGGATTTTCGACTTCAACACTTCAATCATCATATCTTTATAAATTACGAATTACTAATTATAAATTACAAGGCAGCAGGCTCTTTGTACTTGATATTGTCAATCAGACGGACTTCCCCACAGAATACTGTGATGCAACCCACAGCATAAGAAGTTTCCTCCCAATCGGTAATCTTCTGTAAGGTATTGCCATCCACCAGCTCAAAGTATTCCAAACGCAATCCGGGGGCGGCTGCGATGGTGTCTTCCACAAACTTCTGTGTCTCAGCTACCGTATGTGAGGCTCCAAAGGTACGACTTTCAAATAAAGTCTGCGAAATTCTCAGTGCATTTTTGCGTTCTTCGGCAGATAAACGGGCATTGCGGCTGCTCAGAGCCAACCCGTCTTCCTCACGGACAATGGGACAGCCTACAATTTCCAAAGGATACTTCATCTGGCGGACCATCTCGCGAATAATTGCCAGCTGCTGGAAATCTTTCTCGCCGAAGTAGGCACGATCCGGCTGCACAGCATCAAACAGTTTGCTCACAATCTGGCAAACACCATTAAAATGTCCCGGACGGAATGCCCCTTCCATCACTGTGTCCAGCGGCGCATAGCTGAAACGGCGGGTATCCGGTTCCGGATACATCTCCTCCACCGAAGGAGCAAAGACAAATGCCGCTCCACACTCCTCCAGCAAACGGCAATCAGCCTCCGGTGTACGGGGATATTTCACTAAATCATTCTTGTCATTAAACTGGGTCGGATTTACAAAAACGCTTACTACGGCAGCGTCATTTTCTGCCACACAACGTTTCACCAATGAGGCATGACCGGCATGCAAGGCACCCATCGTAGGTACCAGACCTACCTTCTTTCCTTGGGCTCTCAAAGCCGAAAGTCCGGCCTGCAAGTCCTTGATAGTATGTACTATTTCCATTTTAATTGGTTATATAATAACTTGGTTGTTCGCAAAAGCGGTGCAAAATAAACCATTATTTAGCATATAAAGAAGAAATATCGCAAATTAATGCAAAACTCAGTACACTTTCCGGCAATTCCAGAAGCAGCTGTTTCACTGAATAACAAGCAGTTAACAATTCATAAGGAATTATAGACGGGCTCTGTTTGCTTTATTGCCCGATTTTTTTTATATCTTTGCAGAATAATTGAGAACATTGTTATTATGACAAAGGCGAACAAGGTTTTATTTATAACCCAAGAAATTACCCCTTACGTTTCAGAATCCGAAATGTCCCTCGTAGGCAGAAACCTACCTCAGGCTATTCAAGAAAAAGGCAGAGAAATCAGAACGTTTATGCCCAAATGGGGAAATATCAACGAACGCAGAAACCAGCTGCATGAGGTGATACGACTCTCCGGCATGAACCTCATCATTGACGATACCGATCACCCGCTCATCATCAAGGTTGCCTCTATCCAGTCTGCACGTATGCAAGTATACTTCATCGACAACGATGACTACTTCCAGAACCGCTTGCAGGTAACAGACGAAAATGGTGAAGAGTATGAAGACAATGATGCCCGTGCCATCTTCTATGCCCGTGGCGTACTGGAAACGGTGAAGAAACTGCGTTGGTGTCCCGACATCATCCACTGCCACGGCTGGATGACCGCTTTAGCGCCTCTGTACATCAAAAAAGCCTATAAAGACGAACCTTCCTTCAGAGATGCCAAGGTCATATTTTCCCTTTATGAAGATGACTTCAAACAACCTTTCCACGCAGACTTCTCTAACAAGCTATTGTTGAAAGGCATCGCCAAGAAAGATATTGCAGGATTGAAGGAACCCATTGACTACACAGCACTTTGCAAACTGGCTGCTGACTTCTCCGACGGCATTATCCAGCAAAGCGAACACGTCAATGAGGAAGTACTGAACTATGCCCGCGAATCCGGAAAACCGGTATTGGAATATCAATCTCCCGAAAACTTTGCTGAAGCCTGCAACGACTTCTACGACAAGGTATGGGAAACAGAACAAAAATAAAATTGATTTAGACAGTTAAAACTATGAAAGTAAGATATCTGGGAACATTGCTTTTGGCAGTCCTGACTTTCTTTGGATGCGATGACAACACCGGAACATTAGGTCTGGGTATGTTGCCCGATTCTGACGGCATGTCAGCGCATACTACTACTTTTAATGTAACAACACGTTCATTTGCCGTTGATTCCGTATTTGCCAAAACGAGTACCGGCTATATAGGCAAGTTTTCCGACCCGGAATTCGGTTATTACGAAACAAGTTTCCTTACGGAGCTGAACTGTACGGAAAACTTCTCCCTTCCGGAAGTGTATAAAGTGACCGAACGGGACAGTGAAGGAAATCCAATCAAGGCAACTGGTACAATGACTGCCGACTCGGTAGTTTCAGTGCAACTGGCAGTCTATTATTCCAGTTGGTTCGGCGACTCCCTGAATGCATGCCGGATGAGTATCTATGAACTGGACAAGAAGCTGGACAAAAATCGCTATACCAATATCAATCCAGAAGAATACTACAACAAGTACGACCCCAAGTCCCTGCTCGGACGTAAGGCTTATTCAGCTTTCGATACGTCTGTTCCGGATTCTGTGAGATTTGAAAAGGACAATAATGGTTATTATACTTTCTATCCCAATGTGACGTTCCCATTGGACAAGAAAACTTTCGGCGAAGACAGAATATTGAAGGTTTATCGCGAGCATCCCGAATACTTTAAAGACGCCGCAACTTTCATAGACAAGATTTTCAAAGGAGTATATGTAAAGAGCGATTACGGAGATGGAACCATCCTCTATGTGGATTATGTGGCTTTGAATATGCAATTCCGTTTCCACCACGTAAATGATACTACCGGTGTAGCACTGAAGAAAAAAGATGGTACAGACTCTTTGTTCTATAGCATGCAGACTGTATTTGCCTCTACCAAAGAGGTTATCCAGGCAAACCAGTTCCTGAATTCAGATTTAATAAAGGAAAAGGCTGCCGAACCTCAGCACACTTACATTAAATCTCCTGCCGGTATCTTCACCGAAGCTATCATGCCATACGATTCAATATACAACAAACTGACCAATGACACCCTGAATGCCGTGAAACTGACTTTCACGAATTACAATATAAACAGTGACTACGAATATAGCATGAGTGCTCCTAATGACGTGCTGTTGATACGTAAGCAGGAGTTGAAGAGCTTCTTTGAAGAGAACAAAGTCAGGGATAATATTACCTCATTTACAACCACCCACAATGCATTTGCTACCAATCAATATGTATTCAGCAACATAGCCCGGTTGGTTACCACTTGCATCAACGAAAAACAAGCTGCCAAGAAAGCCGCCAAAGAAAAGGCCGGCAGTTCTTGGAATGAGACAGAGTGGGAAAAAACTTGGAACAAAGAAAATGAAGACTGGGATAAGGTATTGCTGATTCCGGTTTCCATTACCTATGACAGCAGTACAAGCAGCAGCGGCAACAAAACCATAACCGGTATCCAAAACGACCTCAAGCCGGGATATGCCAAACTAAAAGGCGGCCCGAAAGAGAATGCAAAAGGCGAAGTGGAATCTCCGCTGAAAATAGAAGTTACATACACCAGTTTCAACAAGTAACTGACAGATATTCCATAAAAAAGCCTTCCGCTCATTGTAGAGCGGAAGGCTTTTTTGATTGATGGGACAAGCTGCCGATATTATTCAGCAGCCTTTTTAGTTGTTTTCTTTGCGGCAGGCTTTTTGGCAGGAGCCTTGGCCTTTGCCGGTTTTTCTGCGGCAGATTTAGCTGTAGCCTTGCTCTCTTTCTTTTCTGCAGCCTTTATCTTCTCCAACTTGGCCTGTGCTTTCTCCAATTCCTTATGCAGTTCCTCTATCTCGGCACCTTGGTTCTGGATAGTGGTCAGCAATGCATTCAGTTCTTCGTTATCTATATCCACCGGATAGAGAGAATCGACACGTTTGATAAAGTCACCAAGAATATTCATATAATTGGTAAAAGCATCAAAAGGAGATTCATAAATACCACGGTTCAAGCCGACACCGCTTTGCTTGGTAGTCATGAAACGGAAGTTGTTACTTGCCTGCAGATAATCCCAGTCTTGCTTGATACGGCGGTCATCACAGAGATGGACACGTTCGGCAACACTATACAGCTTGTTGAATGCTTCACGCTGCATCACGTTACCCAGCCAACAGCTGGTATCTCTTTCTTCGTCCACCCAAGACATTGGGTATGGAACATCCAACTGGGAAACAGATTTCAGTTTGGTAACGATTTCCGTCGGTGTGGAGAAAGTAATCCCCTTTTCCTTGGCACAGTATGGAAGTGCCTTCAGGAATTCCAGAATATTGGAAGACAACGGCTGTGCCATACCCAGAGCAGAGAGTTCCATAAAGACATTGATAACCTGCTCTTCCTGCGGCAGAGCATCAATCCAGTTGATGTACTTGTCGGCAAACAAAGGATACTCGTTCCACTCGGAGTTGGAGAAGCGCAGGCTGATGTCGTCAGACAGCTTAAAGTCACGCAACAGCAACTTCAAGTTAGGATTCATAGAGCAATGGTATACATAGTGCGGACTCTTCCAACCCAGAACATGCTTGGCTCCTTCCGTCAGCATACCCTTGAATCCCAAAGCTGCCACCATCGCACCAATCTCGTCATTATAAATCAGACTGGAATTACGGAACACCTTCGGTGCCTTACCGAACATTTGCTTCATCTTAGCGCTCTGACGCATCACCTCTTCCTTGAAGCAATCCTCGTTGGCCAGAGAAGAAAGGCCATGGGAATAAGGCTCGGCAAGGAACTCACAGCAACCGGTATCATTCAGCTGGTGCAACAAGTCGATGACAGCCGGCGCATATATTTCCAACTGCTCCAGCGCAACCCCCGAAATGGAGAAAGCCACTTTAAACGCACCTCCGGAATTCTTCACCATTTCAATCAGGGTGTTCAATGCCGGGATATAAGAGCGTTCGGCTACATCATTGATACTGGTTTCATTGGCATAATCATCGTAGTAATAATGATCGGTACCTATATCAAAGAAACGGTAACGTTTCAGATGAATGATTTGATGTATTTCAAAATAAAGACAGATAGTTCTCATTTCTATTATTGTTTTTGTTATTTACCATAGTTTCTTAACACATCCTCGTAGAGGGCGCGGATTCTCAAACCTACTTTTTCCCACGTGATTCCATCCACTTCCTTCTTGCCTTCCTCCTGCAGATATTGGAAGAGAGCGGGATTGGTGCAGAGAGAATAAATGGCATCGGCCATTGCATGAATGTCCCAATAATCGGTCTTAATGACCTTATCAAGAATTTCACCGCATCCCGACTGCTTGGAAATGATGGAAGGAGTTCCACACTGCATGGCTTCCAGCGGAGCGATACCGAAAGGCTCGGAAACGGAAGGCATAACGAATACATCACTGTTCTTGTAAACCTCATATACCTGCTTTCCCTTCATGAAGCCCGGGAAGTGGAACCGATCGGCAATGCCCCGCTCGGCCGCCAGATTAATCATGGCATCCATCATATCTCCCGAACCGGCCATCACAAAGCGGATGTTGCGGGCACGCTGCAATACCAGCGAAGCTGCTTCCACAAAGTATTCCGGCCCCTTCTGCATGGTGATACGGCCCAGGAATGTCACAATCTTTTCTTTGGAATGGTCGGGACGCGGAATGTCCTGGTATTCCTGCGAGAGAGGATAGACGGCATTGTGCATGGCAAACACCTTCTTGGGGTTCTGATGGTACTGCTCAATAACCGTGCGGCGGGTCAGTTCGGACACGCACATGATGCAGTCGGCATAATCCATACCGTTCTTCTCCATAGAATAGACGGTAGGATTGACTTTTCCGCGCGAACGGTCAAAGTCCGTAGCATGGACATGGATACAGAGCGGCTTTCCGCTCACCATCTTGGCATGCACTCCGGCAGGATACGTCAGCCAGTCGTGGGCATGAATAATATCAAATTCCTGCTGGCGAGCCACTACTCCGGCAATCACCGAGAAGTTGTTTATCTCTTCGTGCAGGTTGCCGGGATAACCGCCAGCAAAGTCCATGCAGCCTATGTCATTGACGTGCATATAAGAGAAATCCGAATAAATATGGTCGCGGAAAGAATAATAATCTTCCGGCGTCATGTTGCGCGTCAGCCTCGACTTCAAATAATTGTAATCGACATCACGCCACACGATAGGCACCTGGTTCATGCCCACTATCTTCAAGAAGTCCTCTTCTTCGCCCGTCGGCTTGGGCATGCAGAAAGTAGTTTCCACATCACCCTGCAAACTCAATCCCTTAGTTATTCCATAAGAAGCAACCGCAAGACCACCATATATTTTGGGAGGAAATTCCCATCCAAACATTAAAACTTTCATCTTCGTTCCTCCTTTTATAAATTATACTTAGACAATAACTTCAAGATACGCAGGATTTCCGCCGTATTCATGGCAAATGACACCGCCCCTCTTCCAACAAACGGAGGATTACCATCGAAGAGTTCGGGCAATGCGCCAATACAGTGGGAAGTCATTTCATCTTCCATACCGATGAGGTATCTCTCTACAAACGACACGCCACTCACTTTATAGATACGCAGATATGCTTCCATGTAGAAGCCCAGCAGCCATGGCCACGCTGTTCCCTGATGGTAGGCATAGTCTCTCTGTATCTGAGGGCCGACATAATTCGGATTGTATCCGCCACTCTTGGGGCTCAGTGTACGCAAGCCCTTCGGAGTCAACAGTTCTTTCGTCACAATATCGAGTACCTGTTTCTTTTGGGCCCTATCCAACGGAGAATAGTCAAAGGCAACGGTAAATATCATGTTGGGACGTACGCTCCAGTCCATCATATAACCATCCACATAGTCGAACAGATAGCCATACTCATTGCGGAAGACGTCTACAAAAGACTTTCCGGTGATTTCTGCCTGAGCGTCCAGTGTATCGGCAAGAATTTCATTGCCTCCCTCCCGAACCATATCGGCTACAAAACGCAGGGTATTGTACCACAGCGCATTCACTTCCACAATGTAGCCCGTACGCGGAATAACCGGGCGGCCATTGGCGGTAGAGTTCATCCAGGTAACCGCTTTCTCGGTGCCATTGGTATACAACAGTCCGTTTTCGTGCAGGAAGAGATTGTCATGCCTGCGTTCACGGATATAGCCAACAATCTCCTCGAGAAGATTACCGTACATCTGCCGGCAATTTTCACGCGAGGTCTCCTTGGCATACTGCTGTAAAGCCCAGACAGCCCACAGCAGCACATCCGGATGCTCCATCTCGTATATCTTATAAGAGGAAGGCTCTCCATTGATAAACTCACGGATAGCCTTTTCGGCTGTTTTCATCACGTCTTCAAATTCATCTTGCTCGCCTAAGGCTAAAGTAAGACCCGGCAGGGAGATGAACAAGTCACGGGCACGACACTTGAACCAGGGATAGCCTGCAAGCACATAATGCTCCTCGCCCTGCTTGTTGTGGAACTGGTGCGCCGAGTTTTTCAGACAGTGGTAGAAACTGTCACGCGGAGTGCGGTCGGCTACCTCGGACTCAAAAGTCTGCTTCAGCTTGCGGGGAGAAATCTCGGAGATACCGGCGGAGAAGACAACGCTTTCCCCTTTCTTTATATCCACTTCAAAATATCCCGGCACATAAAGGTCTTCGTTGAAGTCATATCCGCGTTCCTGTTCTTTGGGATACTCGATACCACGATACCAGTCAGGCTGGAAGTGGAACTCATTCTTTTTGTTGAGCTGCATGAACAACTCCGGATAACCGGGATACATGCAGGTTTTAATGCCATTCTCTACCAACTGGTAGTCGCGGCTTGCCTGCGCATTTTCGTGCGTGTACTCGCGCACACTGCGGAATGCCAGGAAAGGGCGGAAACGAAGTGTGGTTGCCGAATGGGCATCGACCAAGGTATAACGAATCAGAATCCGATTTTCATGGTGTACGAAAATCTTTTCCTTACGAAGGATGACGCCTCCTACACGATAGGTAGTTGTGGGGATATTTTCACAGTCAAACTCTCGGATATACTTGTGCCCGTTAGGACTGAAGTGGTTTCCTTGATACTTATGCAACCCCAGGTTGAACTCCGCACCGTGCTGAATTACAGTTTCATCCAAAGAAGACAGCAGCACATGGTTTTCATCATCGAGGTTGGGGACCGGTATCACCAACAGACCGTGATATTTGCGTGTGTTACAATCTACAATTGTTGTACAATGATAGGCTCCCGACCTATTCGTCCGCAATATCTCCCTTGGCAAAGATTCTTGCAGATTAATCATCAGGGTCTTGTCAAATCGTAAATAACTCATAGTTGTGCATTATTTAAAGGTTAATTATTTCGGTATATGCGCTACAAGCCATGTAGCGATGCCCAAAAATACGAATTAAAGCTTATAGGCAAAATAAAAAGTCAGTTTTTTTTCGGTTTTCGTCAAATATTCCGTAGTATTGTACAAAAATAGCAATCACTGTACGAAATATGAAGCATGATATACGCAGAATGGCATTGGCGGCGGTTATACCCCTATTCCTGCTATTCATTTTATACATTTTAAAGTTTTTGGAGACAGGCATGGATTGGAACTTCACACGACTGGGAGTATATCCGATGGAACAGCGGGGCGTGTTCGGAATTTTCGCACATCCACTGGTACACAGCAGTTTCAAGCATCTGTTCGCCAATACGATTCCACTCTTTTTCCTGATGTGGTGTCTGTTCTATTTCTACCGGCATATAGCCCCCTACATCTTCTTTGCCATTTGGATAGGATGCGGTGCGCTTACCTTTCTTATAGGGAAACCGGGATGGCATATCGGAGCCAGCGGCATCATATACGGACTGGCTTTTTTTCTGTTCTTCAGCGGCATTCTGCGCAAACATGTACCGCTTATCGCCATTTCACTGTTGATAACGTTCCTATATGGCGGCCTGGTATGGAATATGTTCCCACAATTTGCCAAAGCCACCACTTCCTGGGAAGGACACCTTAGCGGAGCCATAGCAGGCACGCTATGCGCCATAGGCTTTATGGAATACGGTCCCCAACGGCCCGATCCGTTTGCCGGAGAGGAAGACGAAGAGGAAGACGAAGATGAGGAAAACAATGAGGATGAGGACGATAAGAAGGAAGAGGAGAAGGATGAGGATTCGTCTACAAGGATTGAATAGCACGTTTAAGAAACAATAAAAAAAACAAAAAGAGGGGCAAAGAGTTTACAGTACACCTTGATAATATCTACTTTTGTTTCAAAACAAGAAGAAAAAGCATTATGAATACAATGTTTGATACATTACTGCAACTGCCACTCTTTCAAGGACTCGCACAAGAAGACTTTACCAATATCCTGGGGAAAGTCAAGCTGAGCTTTACAAAGCATAAAGCCGGCGAAGTTATCGTGAAAGCCGGTGACACATGCAGTCAACTGATATTCGTATTGAAAGGTGAAATCTCCTCATGTACTTCATCTGCGAATACATCATACAGCTCCACGGAATATTTTCAGGCACCTTATGTCATCGAGCCACAATCTCTGTTCGGGATGAGCACCTCCTACGTCTCGGCCTATACCGCCCAAACCGAGACCCACACAGTGAGCATCAGCAAGGCTTTCGTCATGAGCGAATTGTTCAAATATGACATATTCCGCCTGAATTACATGAATATCATCAGCAACCGCGCCCAAAGCCTAAACAGCCGTCTTTGGGCAGAAAGCACCGACAACCTTGAGAAACGTATCGGCAACTTTATCCTGACACATATCGAACGTCCGTCAGGCAGGAAAATACTGAAAATAAAAATGGAAGAATTGGCTCAGGTGGTCAATGATACCCGTATGGGAGTATCAAGAGCGTTGAACAGCATGCAGGAGAAAGGCCTGCTCGAACTGCACAGAGGCGAGATGATGATTCCCGACGCAGAAAAGCTCTTATAGGCCACCTGAACCGAGATTTCCTACAACACCTTGTCTATCGCTTTCTTTATCAAGGCTTCCATCACTTTATACCCTTCTAGAGTGGGGTGTACCCCATCCCGGGTATACGAGGAGTTCAGAGCCTTATTGTCGCCTTCCACCATCTCACTGTAATAGTCGACATAAGGAATCTTGTTTTCCTGGGCATACTTCCGGATTCTGGCATTCAGCTGCATTATCTTTTGCGGAGCATCCTTCACCGAAGGATTCCAGCCAAAGGCAGCGGCAGGCAACACAGACGTCAAAATCACCTTTATCTTATTGGCCCGTGCCAGCTCTACCATAGACACTATATTTCCAAAAGTGTATTCTTCATTATAAGCGCCTGCATTTTCCGCAATGTCATTGGTACCTGCATTTATCACGACCAGCGCCGGAGCAAGCTTGATGACATCTTCGCGAAAACGGAGCAGGAAATGGGAAGAAGTCTGCCCGCCTATACCACGGCCCACATAACCGTTGTCTTCAAAGAAAGCGGCATCGTTTGCCACCCATCCTTCCGTGATGGAGTTGCCCATAAAAACCACCCGGTCCTTCTGTTTTCCCTTCCGTACCAGTTCCTTGTTTGCCTCTGCATAGCGTTTCAAATTTCCCCAGTCCTGCTTCTGTGCGTCAGAGGCTACCCAGGGGATGCACAAAAAGACAGCAATCATACATAAAAGTTTCATTGTTCTATTCTTTGTTGTTTTGTTATAAAAAAAACAGCCCCACCGTTTTTAAGGTGAGGCTATCATTATCATTGGTCAATCTCACTCCCACTCGATAGTCGCATTGGGTTTCGGAGACATATCATAACAAACGCGATTGACGGTTTTCACTTCCTTGAGAATACGGTCGGTAATCTTCATTAGGATGGGCCAGTCCACCGGCTCAATGGTAGCGGTCATGGCATCCACTGTGTTGACGGCACGGATAATGACGGGCCAGTCGAACGAACGTGCATTGTCGCGTACACCCACAGATTTGAAATCGGGCACCACAGTGAAATACTGCCATACCTTCTTATCCAGGCCTGCCAGTTGGAATTCCTCACGCAGAATGGCATCCGACTCGCGTACAGCCTCCAAGCGGTCACGGGTAATGGCTCCCAGACAACGTACTCCCAATCCGGGACCGGGGAACGGCTGACGGTAAACCATCTCGTACGGCAATCCAAGCTCTACACCGCATGCACGTACTTCGTCCTTGAACAGCTGGCGCAACGGCTCCACCAATTCAAACTGCAAATCCTCGGGCAGACCGCCTACGTTGTGATGAGACTTCACCATCTTGGCTGTTTTTGTGCCACTCTCTACAATATCGGGATAGATGGTACCTTGTCCCAGGAAGTCGATACCGTCCAGCTTGCGGGCTTCTTCCTCAAAGACACGGATAAACTCTCCGCCGATAATCTTGCGCTTTTCTTCCGGGTCAGCCACGTTTTCCAGCTTGGAGAGGAAACGGTCTGTAGCATCCACGTATATCAAGTTAGCTTTCAGCTCCTTGCCAAAGATTTCCACCACGGCTTCCGATTCGCCCTTACGCATCAGTCCGTGGTTCACGTGTACGCAAACCAGCTTGTCTCCGATGGCTTTCAGCAGCAAAGCGGCCACCACGGAGCTATCCACACCACCGGACAGTGCCAGCAGCACCTTACGGTCGCCCACCTGACGACGTATCAACTCCACCTGGTCGTTGACGAAATTCGTCATGTTCCAGTTCGCCTCAGCCTTGCAAGTATCGAATACGAAAGATTTCACAGCCTCCTTGATGGCTTCCACATCATCCGTAAACTGCGGCAGCTTCACTTCGCACAGCGCCTTGTCGTGTCCGGCAGCCATTACGGGGAATCCCGCTTCGTAAATCTCGGGCAACACGTCGATGGACACCCCGTCAACCACATTGTTGGGGCCGCCGTTGATGATGATGCCTTTCACATTCGGCAAGGCCTTCAGTTCGGCGGCAGTAATGTCGTGCGGGTAGATTTCGCTATATACTCCCAACGCACGAATCGCCCGGGCAAGCACTGTGTTCTCATGGCTTCCCAAATCCAGAATCACAATCATATCCTGCTTCATTCTTCTATATTGTTTTTAAGTTAATAATTTCAGTAGGTCTTATTCCCATTCTATTGTGCTGGGTGGTTTTGAAGAGATGTCATAGGTCACGCGGTTCACACCTTTCACCTTATTTATAATGTCGTTGGACACCTTACCCAGGAATTCGTAGGGCAGATGCGCCCAGTCGGCTGTCATGGCATCGGTGGAAGTGACGGCACGCAAGGCCACTGCACGTTCATAGGTGCGTTCGTCGCCCATCACGCCCACACTCTGTACGGGCAGAAGAATGACGCCCGCCTGCCAGACCTGATGGTAGAGCGATGTCTCGTTGCCGTCGGCATCCTGCACTTTCCAGTCACGCAAGCCCTGAATGAAAATATCGTCGGCTTCCTGCAAAGTATGCACCTTCTCCGGTGTTATATCCCCCAGGATGCGGACAGCCAGTCCCGGACCGGGGAAAGGATGACGGGTAATCAAATGTTCGGGCATTCCCAATTCGCGTCCCACGCGGCGTACTTCGTCCTTGAACAGCCACTGCAACGGTTCGCACAGACGGAGGTTCATCTCCTCGGGCAGACCGCCCACGTTGTGATGGCTCTTGATGGTCTTGCCCGTAATGTTTAGGCTCTCGATGCGGTCGGGATAAATGGTGCCTTGTGCCAACCAACGGGCATCGGTTATCTTGTGCGCTTCGGCATCGAAGACCTCGATAAAATCGCGGCCGATGATTTTACGCTTTTGCTCAGGCTCGGTCACTCCCTCCAAATCCTTGAAGAACTTCTCGCTGGCATCCACGCCAATCACGTTCAGTCCCAGGCATTCGTAGTCGTGCATCACATTCTTGAACTCATTCTTGCGAAGCAGTCCGTGGTCCACAAAGATACAGGTCAAGTTCTTGCCAATGGCACGATGCAGCAACACGGCGGCTACCGAAGAATCCACACCGCCACTCAGTCCCAGGATAACTCGGTCGTTGCCAAGCTGCTCCTTCAGTTCGGCCACAGTAGTATCTACAAACGATGCGGCGCTCCAGCTCTGGCTGCAACCGCATACGTCCACCACGAAGTTGCGCAGCATCTGCGTACCGTCCTCGCTATGAAATACTTCCGGATGGAACTGCACTCCCCACATCTCCTCGCCGGACACCTGGTAAGCAGCAATCGCTACCTTGTCCGTAGAAGCTATAATCTTGAAGTTGTCGGGAATGGCTGTAATCGTGTCTCCATGGCTCATCCATACTTGGGTATTCTTCCTTACCCCTTTGAAAAGGACATTCTCCGAATCGAAAGAACCGAGATGGGCACGTCCGTACTCGCGGGTTCCTGCCGGCTCCACCCGTCCACCGTTGCTGTAGGAGATAAACTGCGCACCGTAGCAGATACCCAGAATGGGGTATTTCCCACGAATCCCGCTCAAATCTACCTTGAATGCACTCTTATCATAAACAGAAAAGGGGCTACCCGAAAGGATAACTCCTTTTACACTCTCATCTCCGTATGGAAATTTGTTGTAAGGTACAATCTCGCAATAGACATTCAATTCGCGCAGCCGGCGGCCGATGAGCTGCGTGGTTTGCGAACCGAAATCAAGAATAATAATCTTCTCTTGCATATAAATCCGTATAGACTTTAATAAATGATTTGCAAAAGTAGAAAAAGTAAAGGAATTATCAGGGATAATGTGACAGAAAAACGTTTTTTTACTAAAAACAGCTTTAATTTCAGGCTAGAACTATCCACAAGGATACTAAAAGCTATTCTTACTACAACCGTGCTGTTTTCTTACCACAGCTATGCAACTTGCTTACCACAGCAATGTTATTTTCTTACCACGGCTGTGGTAAGATTACTGCTTAGTATAAAAAGGGACAGTTTCCGGCGGTACCGGGGAGAGTTAAATGCATTAGGGAATGTATCAAAAGCCATGAACGCTTTCATCATGTTATAATATTAGGCGCGGAATTCTAAGACCTACGCAAGTTTCCTGTGCAAAAACTTGTGTAGGTCTTAGAATTCCGCGCCTAAAAAAAGCGTCAAGAGGGTTTTGACATCCCTATGAAGTTCCGCTTCGATATTACTTTTCTTTCAGCAAATCACGGATTTCGGTCAGCAGCACCTCTTCCTTGCTCGGGGCAGGGGGAGCCGGAGGAGCGGCAGGTGCCTCTTCTTTCTTCTTTTCAGTCAGCTTGGTCAACAACTTTATGAACATGAAGATAGAGAATGCTATAATCAGGAAGTCGAAGGTGACCTGCAAGAAATTACCGTAATTCAGGGTCACGGCAGCAATTTCTTTTCCGTCCACCATTTCGGCAGGTTTCAGCACCCACTTCAAGTCTGTAAAGTTGACACCGCCCACCAGCAGCCCGATAGGAGGCATAATCACATCTGCCACAATGGAGGAGACGATTTTTCCGAATGCCCCACCGATAATCACACCGACGGCCATGTCTATCACATTGCCCTTCATGGCAAAAGCCTTAAATTCCTGTAAAAATGAACTTTTTCCCATCTTTTCAATTATTTAATTATGATTTTGGTTACGAATATAAAAACATTTTCTTACTTTTGCACCGCAAATCAGAAAGAATTGCAATTAGTAAGCGAAAGTTTATTTTTAAACATTATAAAACCCTTAAAAGTTTAAACAAAATGATTAAAGTAGGTATTAATGGATTCGGACGTATCGGACGTTTCGTATTCCGCGCTGCAATGAAGAGAAACGATATTCAGATCGTAGGTATCAACGACCTTTGCCCGGTAGATTACTTGGCTTACATGCTGAAGTATGACACTATGCACGGCCAGTTCGACGGTACTATCGAAGCTGATGTTGAAAACAGCAAGCTGATCGTTAACGGTCAGGCTATCCGCATCACTGCAGAAAGAAACCCGGCTGACTTGAAATGGAACGAAGTAGAGGCAGAATACGTTGTTGAATCTACTGGCTTGTTCTTGAGCAAAGACAAAGCTCAAGCTCACATCGAAGCCGGCGCAAAATATGTTGTAATGTCTGCTCCTTCTAAGGACGACACTCCGATGTTCGTTTGCGGTGTTAACGAAAAGACTTACGTTAAGGGTACTCAATTCGTATCTAACGCTTCTTGTACTACCAACTGCTTGGCTCCTATCGCTAAGGTATTGAACGACAAATGGGGTATCACTGACGGTTTGATGACTACTGTTCACTCTACAACTGCTACTCAGAAGACAGTTGACGGTCCTTCTATGAAAGACTGGAGAGGTGGTCGTGCTGCTTCCGGCAACATTATCCCGTCTTCTACCGGTGCTGCTAAGGCTGTAGGTAAAGTTATCCCGGCATTGAACGGCAAACTGACTGGTATGTCTATGCGTGTTCCGACTTTGGACGTATCTGTAGTTGACTTGACAGTTAACTTGGCTAAGCCCGCTACTTACGCTGAAATCTGCGCTGCCATGAAGGAAGCTTCTGAAGGCGAATTGAAGGGTGTTCTGGGTTACACTGAAGATGCAGTTGTTTCTTCTGACTTCTTGGGTGACACTCGCACTTCTATCTTCGACGCTAAGGCTGGTATCGCTTTGACTGATACTTTCGTTAAGGTTGTATCTTGGTATGATAACGAAATCGGTTATTCTAACAAGGTTCTTGACTTGATTGCTCACATGGCATCAGTTAACTGCTAATATACAGTTAGAAAATAATAAAAAATAGGTGACTTCTGCAGAAGTCGCCTATTTTTTTTGCAATTTTGCAGCTAGTTCGTTTTTTATCAGACCCTTTAAACATGATGAAGATTATACTAACTCTAATATTGCTTTGCTTTATGAACACTATATCGTCTCAAAATCCTTTTTTTGAAACATACTCCACGCTGCACGGCACTGTCCCGTTCGACAAGATTAAGACCGGAGATTACGTACCCGCCATCCGCGAAGGCATCCGCCGCCAAAATGCGGAAATAGAGGCCATCATCCGCAATCCGGAAGTCCCGACATTTGCCAACACTGTGCTGGCCTATGAGAAGTCCGGCGAAATGCTCCACCGTGTCGGTACCGTATTCGGCAATCTGCTCAGCGCAGAAACGAACGATGACCTGCAGGAACTGGCCAAGGAAATCATGCCGATGATGAGCGAGCATGAAAACAACATCAGCCTGAACGAAGAGCTGTTTGCACGCATCAAAGCGGTTTACGAGCAGCAAGACAAAGAGACGCTGAACCCGGAACAGCACAAGCTGCTGGAAGATATTTACAATGGTTTTGTACGCAACGGCGCCAACCTCCAGGGAGAAGCCAAGGAGAAATACCGGGCTTTATGCAAAGAGCTCAGCCTGCTGACGCTGCAGTTCAGTGAAAACAACCTGAAAGAAACGAACGACTACAAGCTTGTCATCACCGACAAGTCACAACTGGCCGGGCTACCCGAGAGCGCGGTAGAAGCCGCTGCAGAGACAGCCGGGGAAAAAGGCGTTGAAGGCTGGGTATTCACCTTGCAGGCTCCCAGCTATGGCCCTTTCCTGACCTATGCAGACAGCCGTGACCTGCGTCGTGAGCTGTATATGGCCTACAATACGAAGTGTACGCATGACAACGCCAGCAATAATCTGGAAATCGTAAAGAAACTGGCCAATGTCCGTATGGAGATTGCCCAACTCCTAGGCTATGACAACTTCGCCGAATACAACCTCCAGGAGCGCATGGCACAAAACAGTGAGTCCGTGTATAAGCTGCTGGACCAACTGCTGGAGGCTTACACGCCCACCGCCAAACAAGAATATGCAGAAGTGCAAGCCCTGGCACGCCAAGCGGAAGGAGAAGACTTCGTCCTGATGCCGTGGGACTGGGCGTACTATTCCCATAAACTGAAGGACCGGAAGTTCAATATCAACGATGAGCTGCTCCGCCCTTACTTTGAGCTGAACAACGTGAAGGAAGGTGTATTCGGCCTGGCAACCAGACTGTATGGCATCACCTTCAAGAAAAATCCGGATATTCCCGTTTATCACAAGGATGTGGATGCCTACGAAGTCTTCGACAAAGACGGGAAATTCCTTGCCGTGTTCTATACCGACTTCCACCCCAGAGCAGGCAAGCGCTCGGGAGCCTGGATGACCAGCTACAAGGAACAGTGGATTGACGAAAAGACCGGTGAGAACAGCCGTCCCCACATATCCATTGTGATGAACTTCACCAAACCGACACAGGACAAACCTGCTTTGCTGACCTTCGGCGAGGTAGAAACCTTCCTGCACGAATTCGGCCACAGCCTGCATGGTATGTTTGCCAATACCACCTACGGGAGCCTGAGCGGGACCAACGTGTATTGGGACTTTGTGGAACTCCCCTCCCAATTCATGGAGAACTTCGCCATCGAAAAGGAATTCCTGCATACGTTTGCCCGCCATTACCAAACCGGAGAACTGATACCGGACGAACTGGTACAGCGCATTGTGGATTCCTCCAACTTCAACGCGGCATACGCCTGCCTCCGCCAGGTTAGCTTCGGCCTGCTCGATATGGCTTGGTACACACGTAACACCCCGTTTGAAGGTGACGTGAAAGCCTATGAAAAGAAGGCTTGGGAAAAAGCACAGATTCTGCCTTCTGTGGCAGAAGCCTGCATGAGCACACAATTCTCCCATATCTTTGCCGGAGGATATTCTGCCGGATACTATAGTTATAAATGGGCAGAGGTGCTGGATGCAGATGCTTTCTCGCTATTCAAGCAGACGGGCATCTTCAACCCGGAGACTGCCGCCTCCTTCCGAGAGAATATCCTTTCCAAAGGCGGAACGGAACATCCGATGACGCTCTATAAACGCTTCCGCGGACAAGAGCCTACAATCGACGCATTATTAATCAGAAATGGAATAAAGAAATGAAGAGACTTATAAGGAACATCTTTTGCATGTTGCTCATGTTTTCGCTGCTCCCCCTGCTAAGCGGTTGCGACAACGAGGACGATGTTATCGGAATATTCACCGGGAAGACATGGAAGCTCAGCCGACTCACCAATAAAGGCAGCAATGCCCAATTCTATCCAAACCTTTGGAACAACAATGAGGAAGAGATGAAGAAGAGTCTGGACAAGCTATATAATCAGAAAAGCACCTTCACCCTCAATTTTGAAGGTACTGAACTGGATGGAGAACTGATGGGCACCACCGTCAACGGACAAGGCATCAACTCAAGCGTCAACGGCACTTGGAAAGCCGACGGAGCTTCAGGCTCGCTCAGCATCAGTGTGAAGGTTACGGGGGCTGCAGAAAGCGATGCACTGGCCAAGGCATTCATCTCCGGATTGCAAAACGTGTACAAGTATGAAGGGGATGCCAATTCACTGACCCTCTATTTTAAAGACGGACCGACAACCAGAGTCATGGGATTCACCCCGCAACGATAAAGCATAAATATGATGGACGATTCTACAAAAGACAAACAAGAAGCATTGGATAGGCGTTATATACGTATGGCAAGCATTTGGGCCGAAAATTCGTATTGCCAACGCCGCCAGGTCGGTGCACTGATTGTAAAAGACAAGATGATTATCTCTGACGGCTACAACGGTACCCCTTCCGGTTTTGAGAATGTATGCGAAGATGAGAATAACGTCACCAAACCATACGTGCTCCATGCCGAAGCAAACGCCATTACCAAAATAGCCCGTTCAAACAACAGCAGTAACGGTGCCACCATGTACGTCACTGCCTCCCCCTGCATAGAATGCTCCAAACTGATTATCCAGGCAGGCATCAAACGGGTAGTCTACTCCGAGAAATACCGCCTGGAAGATGGTATCGAACTTTTGAAACGGGCAGGCATCGAGGTAGTGTTTATTTCAATGGATAATGAAAAGTTGAAAATGGAAAGTTGAAAGTTGCATGCGCAGCCAAATAGTAAATTGTAAATAGTCTAATAGTAAATAAACATCATGAGTACAAAAAATACTTCCCGCTTTATGCCGCTCATCATCGCAATCAGCGTAGTCGCGGGAATCCTTATCGGAACGTTTTATGCCAGGCATTTTGCCGGTAATAAACTGGGAATCATCAATAGCTCGTCCAACAAGCTGAATGCCTTGCTGCGTGTTATTGATGACCAGTATGTGGATACCGTCAACATGACCGATTTGGTAGAGAAGGCCATGCCACAGATATTGGCGGAACTCGACCCCCACTCCACCTACATCCCCGCACAGAAGCTGGAAGAGGTAAACTCCGAACTTGAAGGCAGCTTCAGCGGTATAGGTATCCAGTTCACCATTCAAGAAGACACGATACACGTAAACAGCGTGATTCCCGGCGGACCGTCCGAGAAAGTGGGCCTGATGGCAGGCGACCGCATTGTAATGGTCAACGACAGTCTGTTTGCAGGCAAAGGCCTGACAAACGAAAAGGCCATGCGCAACCTGAAAGGTCCGAAAGGAAGCCAAGTGAAGTTAGGCGTCAAGCGTGCCACGGAAAAGGAGTTGCTCGACTTCACCATCACACGCGGTGACATCCCACAAAACACCATTGATGCAGCCTATATGCTCGACGATGACTACGGATATATACAAATCAGCAAATTCGGACGTACCACACACGTGGAGCTGCTGAATGCGATTGCCCAACTGAGCCACGAGAAGTGCAAAGGCCTGATTATCGACCTGCGCGACAATACCGGAGGATACATGGAAGCCGCCACACGCATGGTGAACGAATTCCTGCCGGAAGGGAAGTTGATTGTATATACCCACGGCCGCAAATATCCCCGCATGGAGGAATATGCCAACGGTACCGGCAGTTGCCAGAAGCTGCCGCTAGTGGTATTGGTAAACGAGAGTTCCGCTTCGGCCAGCGAAATCTTTGCGGGCGCCATTCAGGACAATGACCGCGGAACCATTGTAGGACGCCGTTCCTTCGGCAAGGGACTCGTACAGCAACCCATCGACTTCAGTGACGGTTCCGCCATCCGCCTGACCATTGCCCGTTATTACACCCCATCGGGCCGTTGCATCCAGCGCCCCTACGAGAACGGCAAGGACAGCAAATACGAAATGGACTGGATTACCCGTTACGAACACGGCGAGTTCTTCTCCAAAGACAGCATCAAACTGGACGAAAACCTGCGTTACTCTACCGGTTTGGGCAGACCCGTATACGGCGGCGGTGGCATTATGCCGGACGTATTCGTTCCGCAAGACACAACCGGAGTATCTTCTTACCTGATAGAAGTAAGCAACAAGGGACTGATTCTGCAATTCAGCTTCCAGTATACCGACCGCAACCGTGCGAAATTGAGTGAATACGACAATGAAGAAGATTTGTTGAAGTACCTTCGCCACCAAGGTATCGTGGAGCAGTTTGTACGTTTTGCAGACTCCAAGGGAGTAAAGCGGCGCAACCTGCTTATCCACAAGTCCTACAAGCTACTGGAAAGAAGTCTTTACGGCAACATTATCTATAACATACTGGGAAGGGAGCAATACATCCGCTACATCAACCAGAGCGATGCTACCGTCAAGAAGGCATTGGATATTCTGGAACGTGGCGAGGCATTCCCAAAAGCCCCGGAAGCGACACCAATCATAGAGGATACAAAAGATGATGGAAAGGAAAAAAGAACTGCGCAGGCAGGTAGCTTTGTTGAAGACCCGACACAGCTCTTCCACTACGCGTCAGTCTGCTGAAATACTTGCCGCCCTCGAGGCACATCCTGCTTTCAGGGCGGCAACCACCGTACTGCTTTACCACTCTCTCAAAGACGAAGTGGACACACACGAATTTATCCGGAAGTGGAGCCGCGAAAAGCGGATACTGCTTCCGGTAGTTGTAGGTGACGACCTGGAACTGCGGCTGTACACCGGACCCGAAGACTTGAAACCTGGCGCATACGGTATCGAAGAACCAACCGGCGAGCTATTTACCGACTATGCAGACATAGACTTCATAGTGGTTCCCGGCGTGGCATTCGACCGTAACGGCAACCGCCTGGGGCGCGGTAAAGGTTACTATGACCGGCTTCTGCCCCGCATCCCATCAGCCTACAAAGCCGGCATCTGCTTCCCGTTTCAACTCGTAGAAGAAGTTCCTGCGGAACCGTTTGATATACGCATGGATGAAATCATTACGCAATGAAAACTAATTATCATACACACACCACACGCTGCATGCATGCCACCGGAGATGACGAAGACTATGTGCTCAGTGCCATCAAAGGCGGTTACCGGATACTCGGGTTTTCAGACCATACTCCCTGGAAATACCGTACCGACTACGTAGCCGACATGCGGATGCTCCCCGAGGAGCTCCCCGGCTACGTGGAGAGTCTCAAGACGCTCCGTGAGAAATACCACGACCGGATAAACATCAGAATAGGACTTGAATGTGAATACTTCCCCCAATATATCCATTGGCTGAAAGAGCAAACCAAGAAGTACCAACTGGACTATATCATCTTCGGAAACCATCACTACCACACCGATGAAAAGTTCCCCTACTTCGGCCATCATACAGACAGCCGCGACATGCTCGAACTTTACGAAGAGAGCGCCATCGAAGGTATGGAAAGCGGATTATTCTCCTGCCTTGCCCATCCGGACTTGTTCATGCGCTCCTATCCGAAGTTCGACCACCATTGCACTACCATCAGCCGGCACATCTGCCGTACTGCTGCACGCCTGAATGTCCCGTTGGAATACAATATAGACTATGTAGCCTACAATGAAGCGCACGGCTTATCCACCTACCCGTGCCCGGAGTTCTGGCGAATCGCTGCCAATGAAGGCTGTACAGCTATCATCGGACTGGATGCGCATGACAACAAGGATTTGGAAACTCCGATGTATTATGACCGGGCAGTCCGGGAATTGAAGGAACTGAAGATTGAAAGAATAGATGAGCTGAGGATGCTCATCTGAATATGATATTCGTTATGACCTGGGCCCCCACATGACGATTCAAGTTGCGCACCAGCAACTCGCGCCCCATCATCAGTTCCTGGCGCAAAGCAGCAGAAGTGAGGTGCACATAAAGCACCTGGTTCTTTATATAAAGTTCACGGGTGTAGGAGGCAATGGTAGGCCCCAGCACTTCGGGCCACGCACTGATAAGCCGCCGTTCATTCAGCGGAGACTCCAGACTTTCCTGCCTGAGGTAATGACGGATAAGTTCACCTATCTGTTCGGCATTATTGCGCTTCATGCCTCTTCCTCCTTCATTTCGGCAACCGTTCCCTGCTCCACACGGAACATCTTATAATCACTGCCCACTTTATGCAGAATACGGTCCAGGTGTTCGCGGTTGGTATCGGTTATAAAAATCTGTCCAAAACTGTCGCCTGCCACCAACTTGATGATTTGCTCCACACGCGAGGCATCCAGCTTGTCAAAGATATCGTCCAACAACAACAAGGGAACAGTGGTCCCGGTACGTTTCAGGAAATCAAACTGTGCCAGCTTCAACGCTACCAGATAAGTCTTGTTCTGTCCCTGCGACCCTTCACGCTTGATGGGGAAATCTCCCAAAAGCATATTCAGCTCGTCCTTGTGCACACCGCGCAACGAATAGCCCATAATCTGGTCGCGAGCACGGCTTTCCTTCAGCACTTCCAGCAAAGAGGCATCGCGGGCATGGGAGTCATAGCTTAATCCCACCTTCTCCCTATCTTGCGAAATGAATGAATAGAAAGACTGGAAAATAGGAATAAACTCACGGATAAAGGCCTCACGTTTGCGGAACACCACTTCACCGGCTTGTGCCATCATCTCCTCCCAGACCAGAAAGAGCTCTTCCTCCACCGGCTGTTCACTCTTCAGTAAGGTATTCCGCTGCACCAAAGCTTTATTGTATCGTATCAAAGCATCCAGATACTCTTTGTCGTACTGCGAGATAACCACATCCATAAAACGTCGGCGTTCATCACTGCCTCCTGCTATCAACTCCGAATCGGCAGGCGAGACCATGACCAAAGGCAGGAAGCCGATATGGTCCGACAAACGCGTATACTCCTTCTTGTTTCGCTTGAACTGTTTCTTCTGGCGCCTCTTCATACCACAGTAGATTTCCTCAGGAGTCCCATCGGCAGCCTCATAAAACCCTTGAATAACAAAGAAGTCGGCATCATGGCAGATATTCTGGGAATCAATGGGATTACCGGCACTTTTACAGAAAGACAAAAAATACACCGCATCCAGCAGGTTCGTTTTCCCCATGCCGTTCTGTCCGAAAAAGCAGTTTAACTTGGGCGAGAATGAAAGCTCCACCTGCTCCAAGTTCTTATAATTGAGTATAGATATACGTTTCAGTATCATTATAGTAACGATGAGTTCGGTTACAAAGATAATGCAAAACCGAAAGCAGTACAAAATAAGCCTGCTTATTTTTAATACAGAGGTGAAGCCCGGCTTATTGAAAAGTAGAAATAATTTCGGTGTTTTCTGATACAAAACAAAAAAAGATGCCGCTAAATTTCGTTGATAGCTATAAAAAACTTACTTTTGCGGGTCGAAATAGATAAATAAGAATAATAACAAAAAGATTATATAAAAATGGCAGAACAAAAAAAGACGAATGAAGCCTTAAACGTGGAGGATGCACTGACACAATCGGAGGCCTTTTTCATTAAGAACAAAAAAGCAATCATCGGCGCTGTAGTAGCAGTAATCATCATCATTGCCGGTGTAGTGATGTACAAGAACCTTTATGCAGACCCCCGTGAAGAAAAAGCACAAGCTGCCTTATTCAAAGGGCAAGAATACTTCGAAGCAGACGCTTATGCACAAGCACTGAACGGTGATAGCATCGGTTTTGCCGGATTTGTAAAAGTGGCAGACGAATACAGCGACACAAAAGCAGCCAATCTTGCAAAAGCTTATATGGGTCTCTGCTATGCACACCTCGGTAAATATGACGAAGCAGTGAAAGCATTGGACAGCTTTGACGGAGACGACCAAATGGTAGCTCCTGCCATGAAAGGTGCTATGGGTAACTGCTATGCGCAGCTCGGCCAACTGGACAAAGCCGCTTCCATGCTGCTGAAAGCCGCCAACGAAGCCGACAACAACTCCCTCAGCCCCATCTACCTGCTGCAAGCTGGAGAAATCCTGGTAAAGCAAGGTAAGTATGACGATGCAATCCAGGCGTATACCACTATCAAGGATAAATACTTCCGTTCATACCAGGCAATGGATATCGATAAGTATATCGAACAAGCCAAACTATTGAAGAAGTAATATACCTTATTATAAAAATATCTCAGGCACGGATTACACGGAAAACACGGAAAGACACAATAGCCGTGAATCCGTGTAGTCCGTGCCTCTTTTATCTCTCCTCTCCCTTTAATTTTCAATTATTAATTCTTAATTCCTTATTTATGGCAACAGCTTATCACAATCTTTCAGACTACGATTTCAGTTCTGTACCCAGCGCGGAAAAAATGAAATTCGGCATCGTTGTATCTGAGTGGAATTATAATATTACCGGCGCTCTCCTAAAAGGTGCCATAGACACCTTAAAAAAACATGGAGCCAAAGATGAAAATATTCTGGTAAAAACAGTACCCGGCAGTTTTGAACTGACTTTCGGCGCCAACCAACTTATCGAATACAGCGAAGTCGATGCAGTTATTGCAATTGGTTGTGTTGTCAGAGGAGATACTCCACATTTTGACTATGTTTGTATGGGTGCTACCCAAGGAATTACCCAATTAAACGCAAGTGGCGATGTACCAGTAATTTACGGATTAATTACTACCAATACTATGGAGCAAGCAGAAGACCGCGCCGGTGGCAAGCTGGGTAATAAAGGAGACGAATGTGCAATTACTGCAATAAAAATGATAGATTTTGCTTGGAGTTTACAAAAATAGTCGTATCTTTGCACCGCAATTGAGAAACAAAGCTACTCAATGAGAGAATTGAGATAGAATCTTAAGTGCAAAAGGGCAAATACCAGAGTGGCCAAATGGGGCAGACTGTAAATCTGCTGGCTTACGCCTTCGGTGGTTCGAATCCATCTTTGCCCACAAAAAATTGCGGAAGTAGCTCAGTTGATAGAGCATTAGCCTTCCAAGCTGAGGGTCGCGGGTTTGAGCCCCGTCTTCCGCTCTTCTGAAAATCAGATAGTTATCGCAAGATTTCTATCTGATTTTTGTTTTTAGAGAATGCTGAATCTGCACGAAACTATGCGGTTGAAGTCAACCAAGAAGTCAACCAAAAATTTTATGAGTGCAGTAATCAACGTAGTGTGCTACAAGTGGAAAACTTTAGCAAATGGAGAATCCCCCTTAATGGTAAGAGTAGCCAAAAGCGGCAAACGGACTATGCAGAGTTTAGGCATATCCGTCAATCCTAAATATTGGGACTTTACACGAAACAAGCCTAAACCGAACTGCCCTAACAAAGAATATATCCAAAAGATTATCTTGGATAAGCAACGGGAACTTCAACAGCGAATGTTAGAGTTGAATATCGAACAGAAAGAATATACCACTACTACCCTACTCAATAATGAGCATACCAAGTTTGAACTGAAAACCGTTAGTGAATTCTACCACGAATTGATAGAGCAATACACACGTGAGGATAAATGCGGCAACCGTCTTATCTATAAAAGTTCTTTCAACTCGCTTAAAGTGTTCACGAAAGGCAAAATAGATATACCTTTCAGTGATATAGATACTTCTTGGCTTAACAAATATGAGAAATGGCTACGTTCCAAAGACAACAAAGAAACTACCATAAGCCTAATGTTTCGCACGCTCCGGAGTACATATAATAAAGCTATCAAAGCTAAGTGCGCCCGGAAGTCCGATTATCCGTTTGATGAGTACAAAGTCAACAAGTTCGATACCACAACTCAAAAGAGAGCCATTGCCAAAACAGACGTGCTGAAATTCACAACAGAGGTGCAGCCTATTGGAAAACAGCAGTACATGGAGTTGAGCAAAGACATATTCGTGTTCAGTTATCTATGCGGTGGAATCAATTTCACTGATATAGCTAATCTAACAAACGAGAATATTCAGAATGGCAGATTACACTATATTCGTCAAAAAACAAAGAAACTGATTAAAATAGGAATACCACAAGAGGCCATGCTAATAATTGAAAAATACTCAAAAGAGAGTAAAGGCTATCTTTTTCCTATTTTGGATAGCAAGATACACAAGACCGCCCTACAAAAGCAGAACAGAATACATAAGATATTAGGAAAGGTCAATAAGAATCTAAAACTACTTGCCGCACAGCTTGGAGTTGAAGCCAACTTAACAACCTATGTCGCTCGCCATTCATTCGCGAGTGTTCTTAAGAAATCGGGAGTAAACATTGCATTGATAAGTGAAGCATTGGGTCATTCAGACTTGGCGACTACTCAAATATATTTGGATAGCTTCGACAACGAGCAAGTAGATGAAGCAATGAAGAATTTGCTGTAATGAATAAATCTCCATTTGTAGCAATGCAGGTGGAGATTATTTTTTTAATTTTGCTTTCAAATCCAAAGTTAAAAAGATGAGCACCAACAATTCTAACATAATCAATGGATATGACCTCGTACAAGCAAAGAGTGCATTACCACAATTTATTCAATGTTCTACGAGATATAAAGAACTGTCCCAACTTTTCTCACAAACAGAATACCAAGAAACTCTTTTAGATATTATAACAACTACCATTAAACGCATCAGAAGATACCAAAGCTCTAAAGTTATTGACTTGGCGAGACTTGTTAAACTCTTATACGGCATCCAAAAACATGATTCTATCCAAATCAAATATAATGGGAAGACCCAATTTGATTTTCCATACGGAGAAACTACCCGGTTACTATTCGATACTTTCAACAAGGAATTGGCTACAATATATCCACCTGAGAAAATGATGCAGTTTTATAAGTTCTTGTATGCGGAACTTCTTTGGAATGAAGAAATAAAATCTCCGATTGATAATAACGATACCAAAATTCTTCTATTTGAATATAATGCCAGTAAAAACTATAAGCGAATTGTTGCGTTTGAAAAGGAAGATGATATTGATATTCGCCTCTACTTTGGATATAAGTTCAAGGACGGTGTTACTCCATATTATGCAAAGAACGAACATGGGAAAACTGTACAACCGATTGGATTTACTTTGAAAGGAGTTAAAACAATTCTTGCCATAGAATCAACCTTGCAAAAAAGAATAGACTCTCACTATGTGGGTACATTACTATATACATTAGGTACAGAGTTTCAATTTGCTGGTATTTTTAAGAGAGGGGATTTCCTATTTACCAATGAACAATATGCGTTCCTATATGATATTGCAGGAATATTAGGAGTGCTTGATAAAGACTTTAATATTGAATACTCTAATAAAGAGAAGCAAACATTCGTCAGAAAGGAAATGAAAAAGTACAATAAATACATAATCAAATAACATAGGCTTAACTTTTTGGAATTTTCTATCGATTTTTTCCCACCTTTTAGTTCCATTTAGCTCCATTTACTTCCTCTACCTTTGCGCCATAATCAAGAAAATAAGAGGCCTCTATTTTTTTGCAAAGGAACAATATTTTATTAATTTAAAATTTTATAACTATGTCAGATTTGATATTAACTGAATTCGATTTGCAAGAGTTCAATGAATGGATGTTAACCATCCAAAAGGCATCAGAAGATTTAAACTATATTCTGAAAAAAATCAGAGGAATGGGATATGAAAAGATTACTTTAAATGAATTGTTAAAAAATCCCAGAGGTATATGCAAGGAAATCCTTTCTGAAAAAAATGTGTTAAATAGAATATTTGAAAAAAGACAAGTAGGTATATTTGATTTAGAAAATCCCGATTATGATAATTGCCTCAAAGAAGTTAGGTCAAAATCTATTAGAGTAGCACATCTTCGAAAGAGACTTCTTCGTGTTTACGAATTGTTGGTATCTTACGGCTTTAAACCAGAGGATTTGTTTGAAGAAGAGAATGGTAAAGTCGTTATTTCTCAACGTGTAGAGCATAGCTATTTTAGCCGTAATGCAAGTTATCTTAATTCAGGAGAGGAAGCTTTATCCATTCTTTATGACATTTGTGATTCATTGATGAAGCTTAAACAACATAAAATAAATCTTCATGTGCTACAAAATTTACTTGTGAGCGAGGAAAGATATAAAGTAGATATGAAAGCTTTTGAGAAATTTGTAGATAGCAACGGAATATGATTCAATTCGATTTTGAGAATATTATTACTGCAAGCAACCGCGAACCATATAACAATGTGGCCGCGCATGCAGAATTGAAGTCCATGATGTCACGTTTTGACAGATTGAACATCTTCTTCGACATTGACGAGGACGGTTACGAAGTGATAAAGGTCGAAAGTACATACGTGAAACGCTTCGCGTATCAGTTGAACGATGAATCTGCAAACTGGCTTATGACATACCTTTCTACTGGCAAGAGTGAGGATTTTGGAGTAGAACCGTCCGAAGTTCAGAAGTCAGACCAAACTAATGGTAACGAGTATCGAAAGAATATGCTCAAACTGTTTGTGGAAAGTAAGGCTGTAAACATTCAGTTTACACCCGAGTTCAGAGACCGTAGAGGGCAGCTAACAGCAGTAGCCAACTTCAAATTCGGCAACATCTTCTTCTTTATAAACCGAGACGAGGACATTGTTTCGTACTTGCAAGAGAAAGGGTTAATTCGTTAAATCTAAACGGAGCAGAGGAAGTGCAAATTTCCTCTCTCCTTTTTAAATCCACATAAATGAAAAAGGAATATATACCTATATATAAAATAGCTGGTAAAATCCAGTACTTGACAGAAGTCCTGCCACAGATAGAAACAAACACTATCCTTTGTAAGACATTAACCGGATTGGGTGCAACCTACTCCGAAATAAAGGCTAAGCGACATTCTGTTATTATCGTTCCCAATGTTCCGCCTATCATTGGCAAGTGCAAAGACCCGAAGCATAAGAATGACAATCTGTTCGGTGTCAAGCAAGGGGTGACAACAGAAGAAGTCATTGATTATATTGAAAAGACATTAGCCGCAGGAAAGTTTATCAAGTTGATAAGCACTCCCGAAGGATTTACTAAAATCAAACGTGCTTTCGAGGAACTGGAACTTGACATATATGAGATAACCTTCTTGTTGTTCGATGAATGCGACAAGACGATAAAGGACGTCGATTATAGGGCAGATATAATTCTTCCTATGGATGATTTCTTCAAATTCAGAGAAAAGGCATTTGTTTCAGCTACTCCCATACTACCGAGTGACCCACGTTTTGAAAGTCAAGGTTTCAAAATAGTAGAAGTACAGCCTACCTTTGATTACAAACGTCCTATCAGCATTGTACAGACCAATAATGTTTTGGAAGCATTGAAAGAAATTCTACCACAGATAAAAGCACAACAAGAACAACCACGCAGTATTTGTTTCTTTGCCAACAGCGTTGATATGATACACCAGTTGATGAGTAAATTGGGAGTTGAAAATGAGTCCGCAGTATTCTGTGCAGAGAAAAGTGTTGAGAAGTTGAAGAAGAAAGGATTTAAACGAGCTTATGAATACTGGAACATTAAGCATAAAATGCCTTATATGTGGTTTACCAGCAGAAACTATACTGCTGTGGATATTGAATTGGAAGAACGGCCCGATATAGTATTTGTCACTGAACCGTATTTTGCAGAATACACTATCATTGACCCATGTACTGATGCGGTACAAGCAATAGGACGATTCAGAAATGGTACTTCTTTGGCTATTCATGTTGTCAATACCAATGAGAACTATCCGATACGCACCAAAGCAGGCATCAAAGAATATCTCAAAGGTTGCAGGGATGCTTACAAGACTATTAAAAATCTTTATGAATGTGCAACATCTTCAGAAAGCCGAAATGCTTATAAGGCTGCATTGGATATACTGCCATATAACCGGATGCTAAAAGACGGTAAGACCAACTATTTTGCGATTGACAATTTTGTTGATGAAGCATTGGTTAAGTCTGCCTACAACAATATTGATTCAGTAGTGAACCGATATAAAGAAAGCAACTTATTCTTACCGAAACTGACCCAACCTCTGTTTTACAAATTGGGCGATAAGGAAAGGTTGAGCCTAATGGATAAGAGCAGTTCTATCAAAGAAAGCCGAAAGCGTATCGTTGAATTACTGGAATCGTTGAAGGATGACAGAGATTCTCCATTGGCACAATCGTTTATCAGTGACATCAGACAAGTTGATGCTTTTATTATTGATGCTTACAATACGGTAGGCAAAGAAGTTATTGAAGTAAACAATTATTCATTCAAAAAAATCAAAGAAGCCATGATTATGAAAAACTATAGAGAAAAAACAAGCGGAGTAGAGTTTGTTCAACTCCTTAAAAACTCCTTTAAGATTGGCGAGAAATACACTCGTGAATATATCAAAAAAGAATTAAAGCGTTTATACGCATTGGTTAAGACCGCACCTAAAAATGCGATTACAGCCATGACTATAAAAGATTTCTTCAAAATTCAAGAGTGTAAAATCGGAAATCAAAAAGCTATCAGAATATTAGAACCATTGATATAGGATAGTACTTTTTTTGATGAAAGTTAGTTTTATAGGGTCTGTTTTAAAAAGGTACTCTATCATTAATATTTAACTTTATCAAATCATTTATAAACGAAGAGTTTCCGCTGATGAAAGTGGGGACTCTTTTTTTATTTGAACATATCTTCATGTCGTAATTCACTCCCCCATGCTGTGTCAGATGATAAAAACGGAGGTACACTACCTTTTTATGCCCCCTCATGGGCATGGAAGAAAAAAGCATTCTTTACTTCACGATGATACTATTACCTCACATCATCCATGAAAAAAGAATGTCTTTTGTTAGCAGCGTATATGTTCACAATTCTATTCCCGTAGCCGAGCTATAATTTACTAATGCTCCGAATTTCTTTTAAAAGAATATTTAGGGAAAGACATAGAACGAGCCTTAGATGCAAACGAAGAAATTCACTTGTGTTTAGGGCTTGTTCTTGTTAAATCCATTCAATCAATAATCATTTAATTCAAATTCATTATGGAAGCATTACAAATTATGCCTATCATGGCACAGAACCAATCGAGATTTAACTTAGGCGAGTATGCGGAAGAAGCTGCCATTATCCAAGACGAACTAACTGTACAGCCGAGCGTGAACTTTTTGGAAGCCAACACCGATGCAATCACTATGGACGAGCTTACCAATAAATGTGTCGTTCCAACTTGGGCTAACCAAGAATTGACTATCGCACATCAAGACTTTATTTCATGTGTGCATGATGCGGCTTGCTCATTCTATGCTGGTGAAAGAGTGAACACACCCGAAATCAGAGTTTCACACATTGTACGTGGTAGAACTCCCCAAAGTTTGGGAAAGAAAGCATCGGAACTGTTAGAATGTGAAAAGACACAATTCTACCAACGTCTTGCATTTGCCTTTACCATTCCAACCATTATCGAAACGATAAGAGGGCAAAGGCTTGAACTGTGCATCGGTGGGGTAAGGAACTATTCAGACCTTAATCTTTATCGTGCATCCAAAGGCTTGGAGAAGTTTTCGGTTTTTATCGGGTGGCGTGTTCGCATTTGTAGCAATCAAATCCTAACAGGAGAAGGTGTCAAGTTCAATATGGAAGTGACCAATATCAGCGAACTTTACAGAAACGTACTTGAATTGTTCCACAGCTTCAACCCTGCAAAAGAAATCCACTTGATGCAGTCACTTACCAACACTTCATTGTCCGAGACACAATTTGCGCAAATCGTAGGGCGGATGAGAATGTTTCAAGCATTGTCACCTGCAAGGCAGAAAGCTATTCCAAGACTTCTGATTACGGACAGTCAGATTAATTCTGTTTGTCGCGACTACTATCACAACGAAGTGTTCGGAGCAAAGGACAACGCCATATCAATGTTCGATTTCCACAATCTTTTGACGCAGGCTAACAAGGGAAGCTACATTGATACTTATCTGCAACGAGCAGTAAACGCTACGGAAGTCAGTGTAGGAATTAACAACGTCCTGCAAGGACTTGATAACAAATACGCTTGGTTCTTGGGCTGAGTGGATTGTTGATTGACAGAGGAAAGGACATCATTAAGTTGGTGTCCTTTCTTCATACTTAATAATTAACTAATTATATTTGTAAGTACGCAAATAAGTACATATATTTGCATTATAAAAAGGAGGATTTATGAGAACAGCCAATTACACAGATTTAAGAGCCAATCTAAAAGGTTATATTGACTCGGTTATTGACGATTGCGATACGGTACTTATCAATCGTGGTAATGGTACGGGAGTAGTAATGATTTCTTTGGAAGAATATAATTCTTTGAAAGAGACCGAATATATCATGTCTTCTGAACAGACCATGAATGATATTCGTAAAGGAGAAGAAGACTTAAAGGCAGGCAGGGGAATAGAAGTAAATTTAGATGAACTATGAAACTGATATTTACTCCTATTGCACAAGAACATTGGGAATATTGGAAAAAGAATGACCCCAACATAACCAAACGCATTAAGAAATTACTCGCCGATATATTGGAACATCCTTACACTGGTATAGGTAAACCTGAACCTCTCAAATATGAATTGGCAGGTAAATGGTCAAGACGAATTAATTCAGAGCATAGACTTATTTATTCTGTGCATAATGATATGATAGAGATTTACATATTCTCCATGAAATATCACTATTCCAAGAAGTAACTACATTATCACATCTTATTAATTAAAAGGACATCTATTAAGTTAGGTGTCCTTTTTCTGTTTTACACTTTACAAATTCTATGACATTATGGATAAATCTAAAATTGAAAATGCTATCAATCATATCACCTCTTTACAAGAGAAATTATGCTACTGTGAAAACAATCTGCAATATATCAAACGCTTGCAAGCACTTAAATATTGGCTGTACAAGTTTGATTCATTCTTGGATAGGAACAGCAGACAGCATGGTGAATATGCAGCAGTTTATGAGAGCTACTTCCATACTTGTTGCGGATTCTCATTCTATGATAGAGTATGCAATTCAATTCTTGTTTATGAATATGGCGATAGACCATTTTAATACTTGATATTATGGATATAGATTATACTGTTGGAGAAGTGGAACTAACTTACAAATCCACTTCAAAAAGCCGGAGCAAAATATATAGTTCGGAAGATGCTTATAAATACTTGCTTCCTACATATAAGGAGGGTACAATCTGTTACAAAGAATATTTTAAAGTTCTGTTCCTAAACCAAGCCAGCCAAATTTTAGGCTATACTCTCATATCAGAGGGGGGAATTACTGAAACTTGTGCTGATGTAAGAGTTATCCTGCAAGCTGCATTACTCACCAATTCAGTAGCTATCATTCTTGCGCATAATCATCCAAGCGGCAATCTGAAACCAAGCAGGCAGGATATGGAGATTACTAAGCAGGTCAGGGATGCAGCCAAACTTATGAGGATTACAGTAACAGACCACCTCATATTAACAGATGCAGGATATTATAGCTTCGCTGATGAAGGACAGTTATAGCGTATCATCTTGAAAAGGACATTCAATTTTTAAGTTGGGTGTCCTTACTTACATAAACTGAACGAACATTCAGCACTTGTAACCAACTATTAATAATTGTGAATTATGAAGACATACATAGCATATCTAAGGCAATCCACCATGAAGCAGCAAATATCGGGTCTTGGTGTGGAAGCACAACGAGAGATTATTCACAACCATGTGAAGAACAAGCCTATACTTGCTGAATACATTGAAACGGAGAGTGGGAAGAACTTTAACAGACCTCAACTTCTTGCAGCTTTGGCGATGTGCAGGAAAACGAACTCTATTCTGATTGTAGCTAAATTGGATAGGTTGTCAAGGAATGTAGCGTTTACTTCTAAGCTGTTGGAGAGTGATGTTGAGATTGTGTTCTGTGACTTTCCACAAGCCAACAGACTAATTCTGCATATCATCAGTAGCATAGCCGAATATGAGGCAGGACTAATCAGTCAGAGAACCAAACAGTCACTTCAAGCCAAAAAAGCAAGGGGTGTGCAGCTTGGTAAATCGGAGAATTTGATGAATAAATTTGAACAAGCCGTTCAACATAGTATCATTACCAACAAGGCTAAAGCGGATAACAATCCAAATAACATGAGAGCGATAGCACTGTTACGGTCACTGTCAATGCAAGGCAAATCATTATCCGAAATGACTTGTCTGTTGAATGAGCAAGGCTTTGTTACATCTAAGGGATGCAAGTTTCAGATTACACAAGTCAAGAGATTACTTGTCAGAGCAGGGTTGATGTCGTGAAGTCACTTTGAAAGGCAGGACAAATTTAGAGTAAGGTCAATCTTATATACCCCAATCTGAATTTGTCCTACCTAAAAAAACAGCCGGAGAAATAATGGCAGTCTTTATAAATAGACAAGCCAACCTATCTCTAATACATAAAGTAATAGATTGACTTGCCGTTATTAATAGCATAAATAAAACCAAGGCACTATTGTCATTATCAATAGCATTAAAAATAAAATATAAAATAATACTCGTAGTATATGGTTCGGGCATTTCTTCTTAATAAAAGCCGATACCATGTTTATGTGTAATAAAATATGAATAGCAAGCAGAATGACCAATACAATTCCTGCCCACAAATGAATATTGCCCCAATCATGCCTTCCAAAGCCCAATAATTGTGAACTCCATGGGGTAGCACCTTGAAATTTGACAGCATGACGAGAAGGAATGACTATTTCCAATATGAAGCCACTTATACTCACCAATGCCATAACAAAGTCTATGACAATGTTAAGTAGCATTTTGTTCTTCCTAAACATCATTCTTTATGATTGTGTCCATGGCATTCATGGTGGTGTTCATGGGATGAGCAGCCCACTCCCGAATCTGTAAGCTTCCCGTTTAAGTAGTCAGTGGCAATATCCAAAATATTACCGGAACAACCTCTTATTACTTTAATATGATGGGCTGTAAGTACATTCAAAGCACCTTGCCCCATATTCCCTGCCAACATGACGCTGACTCCCATGTTTTCTAATTCTCCTGCGATATTGGATTTACATCCGCATCCTTGTGGAGAAGGAATAGTCTCGCTGCTTAGAATCTGATTGTCTTGCCCTACTGTCAAGATTGTGTAATACTCACAGTGACCGAAATGGTTGTCAACTGCATTTTCTCTGGTTGGAATTGCAATTTTCATCATAATCTCATTCTTATTAATGTTAATATTATTAATGCTTATGTCGTTAGAGTGGCACACTGGACATTCCATTTTACGGATTTTAAGTGCAGGTTTGATATTATTGAATACAAAACCGCATACTCCGCAATGGAACCATTCACTATCAGTGTACGCTACTCCACCTTCTATCATTATAGCAACACCACGAACCAATGCTTGGGCAATTTTCTGCCTTGCACTGGTATATATTCGGCTAAGAGTAGGACGTGATACCCCCATTGAAACAGAAGCCTCTTGTTGAGTTTTCATTTCATAATCACATAGCCGTATCGCTTCATACTCTTCGAAATGCAAGAATATAGCATCCTTGCGACAAATGTTTGAGGCTATCGGTTTAAAACCTGCAACAGAAGGCATATTATTGACTTTACGGATGTTTTTTGGACGTGGTGACATTGAATATTTATTGTTTTCGACTGCAAATATAATGAACAAATGTTCATAACAAAACAATAAGCCGTTTTTTAACACAACAGATAAAAACTTTGATTTATATTCCCTTGAATACTCTTGATTTAAATTATTTCATGTTTGAGGGCAGGATATTCACTATTAATCCTCACTCCATGCTTATTGATTTAAAACCTTTCGTTATCTTTGCACCAATTCCAATGAACTAATGCGTTAGGGAGTTGGAAGGACATATTTAACGAAAGGTGTTATTGAAATTATCTTCTTGTAACAAATCTCGCAAATTTGAAACGCTGTGAAGATGATAGCAGTAGCACCCGCACTTGGATATATACCTACCTCATTTTTGTGAGGTTTCTATATGCCCTTTGGTGTGGGTCGCTATTGTTTTATCCACAGCAAAGGCAATGCGAGAGCCAGTTACAAGGATAAAGCAAATAGTGTTCCCACATCTTTTTTATTTATGGCTTACCGCAGGGAACAAGTGAGCATATAAATTATCACTATGAAATGTCCTCAATGTGGAAGTGAATGGTATTCTTCCAAAGAAGTAGATAAATGCCCATTTTGTAGCTATGTCTTTCTTAAAAAGGAAAGTGTTGATTTTGATTTTCTTTATGAACAAATAAGAGTAGATACAGAGGGATTTAAAAAGAATCTATTCAAGAGTGGTGGTTTAACTGTAAAGTTGGTTACATACCACTCACAAACAGTATGTTGGGATGAATTAAGTAGTAATACACGAATTGATTGGAGTGAAGACTTCATAGAAAAATTTCAATTTAAATTGAATTGGAATAATTTATCGCGGAATCCCTCTCTACCATGGTCTATCGAATTTATAAAAAAATTCAAAGATAAATGGGATTGGAAAGCTCTATCGTTAAGTGAATCGTTGCCATGGTCTATCCAATTTATCCGTAGTTTTAGTGATAAATGGGATTGGGAAGCTTTATCATCAAACAAATCGTTATCCCTATCTTCTGGAACAATTATATCTTTTTATAACTACTGGGATTGGAAAGTCTTGTCAAAAAACCAATCGCTACAATTATCTATTGATATGATTACAACATTTAAAGATAAATGGAATTGGGAAGCTTTATCTTCAAATGAGTCGTTACCTTTATCTGTTGAATTAATCAATTCATTCATTGACAACTGGGATTGGCATTATTTAAGCATAAATATTGCGCACAATGCCACCAATCAGTTAATTGATTTTTTCAAAGATAGGATACATTGGCAATGGGGATTTTGTAGTGGAGATTATTACGGTAGTTCTTTGCATCAAACCATACCTTGGTCTATAAATTTCTTACATAAGTACTCCTCATATATAGATAGGTGTGACATGGGATGGGAACTTTTGAGTAGCAATCCCAATATTCCCATTTCCTATGCTTTATTTAAGGAATTTGTTCACAAATGGAACTTTGAAAGTTTAGCAAAAAATGAATCTCTACAATGGAATGAAGCCATGTTTACCATTTATAAAGATTATTGGATTGATAAATACAGTTATTATAATGCTGGGAAATTTTACGAATCATTTTGTCGTAATGCTCCTTTGAGCGATGATTATATATATCAAAATGAAAATCTTATCATATTCGAAGTTCTAAGCTTAAATAAGAAAATCAAATGGAATGAAAAACTTATTGATAGATATAAAGAACGTTTAGATTGGGATGCACTCAGCAGAACCCCTGCATTGCCATGGAATGAAGAATTATATTATAGGTTTAAAAACAAATGGAATACGGCAAGCTTATTGAATAGCACATTTACTCCTATTAATATAAAGAAGATTATTATCCCCGATTATATTGATAGAAGTTATAATACTTTAGCTAAACGTGATAAATACATCAGTTTATTACGTGAAGGAGAAATTGATTACTTCTTATTTTTTATCTAATGAAACGAATTTTACTTAATACACTATTTATAATATGTCCTTTAGCTTCTTATGCTGGAGATAAATTATCGCGTGAAGAACCATTTTCTTTTACTGATATAATATTCGCTTTGCTATGTGCTATAATAATACCACTACTCATGGCATTAAAAGACAAGAATAAAGAGTAATTTGTTTGATAGAACTTACAAATATGGGAAAGACTAAAATAACATTTACACTATTGGTAATAATGTGTACATTTTTATATTCATGTAAATATAAAGAATACAAAAATAAACAACTAAGTAGCTATATAGACAGTACTTTACAAGTCAAAGCTACTTCTATCTTAGAGAATAAGCTATCTGAACTTAATGCTTTATCCGGGCAAATTATCATTATGGAAGTTCAGACAGGGTATATAAAGACTATGGTTGGACTTGAAAGGAAAGACAGTACAGACTACCAACCTTGTGAGAACTTTTCCCAAGCACACGAATCAGCACTGATGCACCCTATATCCATATTGGCAGCATTGGAAACAGGAAAGGTGAAACTATCTGATATGGTAGATGTGGGCAATGGAAGCTATTCTATACAGGATAGAGAATTAAAAGACCATAATTGGCATAGAGGTGGATATGGTAAAATCTCTATCAAGCAAGGTTTAGCTTCAAGTTCAAACATTGCTGTTTATAAAACAATGGAGAAAGCATTTGGAGATGATGCACAAGCATACTTCAATCTGTTGAATAAGGTGAATTATGGTAAACCAGACAGTATCGCAGGAATAGCTAATCTGAAACCTGCATACTTTGTTACTCCTAAAGATAGTGGTTGGAGTGATACAGCCTTTGCATGGTTCTGCATTGGATATAATCAAACTATTACCCCTATACAAATGCTAACCTTTTATAATGCTATTGCTAATAGTGGAAAGATGGTACAACCTCAACTTTACAAAGACAGTACAACAGTAATCAATCCACAGATAGCAAGTCAAACCAACATTGACAGTCTGAAACAGGCATTGGAATATGCGGTAACTGATGGCTTAGGACAACCTGCCAAGTCTGATAAGGTACAAATTGCAGGTGAAACAGGAACAGTACAGCTTGAAGATGGAAGCTATATTGTAGAGTTCTGTGGTTACTTCCCTACAAATGTTCCCCAATATTCTATCATTGTTTCCATCCATAAAGAGAGACTACCTGCAAGTAGTGGATTGATGGCAGGTGATGTGTTTAGGCAAATTACAGAATATATTTCTACTTACAATAAATATTTTAATTCAAAATGAGAACATTTAGATTAATTGGAATGACCTTGTTAATGGTCATGTTGACTGTAAACTTTACAGCGTGTAGCGATGATGATGAAGAACAGCAAGACGATAAAACGTTAGCTTTATTAGTTGGTAGTTGGGAAAATGAACTTGACTCTTTTACTGATGTAAATGGAAATGTTGTTAGTTCAACGACTGAGGTTCTTACTTTCAAGGCAGATATGACATGGACTGGAATAGATTATTACACCGGAACAAATTACCCTAATGAAAAAACAGAAAAATGGGGTGAAGGGACATACAGCTATGACAGTAGCAAAAAAAGGTTAACCTTAAATAATAACATTTTTGAATCAGACATTGTGGAAATCTTAGAGATTACAGAAAGTAAATTATCATATCTCAGTGAGGACGGAATAATGAATTACACACGTAAAAAGTAAGAAAGTAAATAAAAATCAGACATTAGGCGGCATTGATTATCTTTGTCGCCTTTGTTTATGCGCTTTCATGAATTAGCAGTATATAACAGCTATAATGTGTTTCAATCAATAGTAGTACCTTTTTTAGTAAAAGTTAGTTTTATAGACCCCAATTCAAAAAAGTACTATGATTACTTTGAATAACTATATAGATAGTTGAAACTTCATTTTATAATTGCTATTTTTGCAATGCAGGTTTATTCTGCAAAAGAGATTATTAATTTATTTATTATGAACCATTCTTGGCACTTGACCTTAAAAGTCAACCAAGACGTCAACCAATAGTTTCTAAATAGAATCAGATTCTAAAGATAGCTATCATAAAAGGAAGTAGCTCAGTTGGTTGCTGACGAAAGCGCAGCTTTTGGCAGCCGCAGAAGAGCATTAGCCTTCCAAGCTGAGGGTCGCGGGTTTGAGCCCCGTCTTCCGCTCTTCTGAAAATCAGATAGTTATCGCAAGATTTCTATCTGATTTTTGTTTTTAGAGAATGCTGAATTTAGTGTGGTTTAACCGAGTGAGTTAAACCAGGAAGTCAACCGAATGACGCAAAGCACAAATTCATGGTTATTTAAATAAGATATTTCTGAGAATATCATCTAACCACGGCTCTTTCATCTTTTCCACAAAAACATCATTCTTTAGTTGAAAAGCCTTTTTGTAAACACTCTGCATTTTCAAATTATAGCGCACCGTATCATAGCGGACTACTGACTGGTAAAATCCGGTATCAACAGCGACAATTTCATTTTCTATTCTCAATGTATCCTCAGCTGTATCGGAAACTCTTCCAGTCTCCATCTGTGCGAATGAAATGCAGCTGCCTCCGATTAGAGCCAATAATGTTACCAATATTTTATTCATAGGCTACCGTTTTCTACAAAGATACAATATTCAAAGAACAAACATCTCTTTTACAAGAAAAATTCCATTATACCATAAACGCTTATAAGGCAACGCACACATTTGTATATCAAAGTTCAGTTTTAGTTAATAAAATTATGTAAGTTTGTAAACGAATAAAAAGCTCCCCTCCAATGAACAACATCATTCATAAAATCAGGCAGATTTATCCGGTTTCCGAAGAAGCTCTTCAGGCATTGCTGATGAATATGCAGGTAAGACACTACCCTAAAGGAACTTATATAGTACAAGCAGGAGTGACAGACCGTTTGGTTTATTTCATTGAGGAAGGGGTCACCCGTTCCGTATTTCATCACGACGGACAAGATACCACCACTTGGTTCAGCCAGGAAGGTGATGTAACCTTCGGAATGGATTCACTGTACTATCAGCAGCCGTCAGTAGAAAGCATTGAAACTCTTTCGGACTGCAAAATCTACGTCATCCACATAGACAAGTTAAATGCTCTCTACGAAACATATATTGATATAGCCAACTGGGGCAGAATACTGCATCAGAACGTAAACAAAGAGCTCAGTCATATGTTTGTGGAAAGGCTCCAACTGCCTCCCAAAGAGCGGTATGAACAATTTAACCGCCGTTACCCCAGACTGATAAATCGGGTGAAGCTAAAATATGTGGCAGCCTTCCTGGGTATTTCCATCTATACTCTCAGCCGGGTACGCGCAAAAAAATAGAAGATTGCCGTTCTTTTTTGCTTTTAAGCAAAAGAACTTCGCTTCGCATGGCGTATCTTTGAGATCCGAAAACATTAACCAAACAACAGAAAAAAAAACAGATGTCGCACATTTCATCTTCTGCCTTTTCAGACACCAAAGCACATTATGACCTTCTCGACGGGCTCCGTGGCGTAGCAGCCTTGATGGTTATATGGTATCATATATTCGAAGGCTATGCTTTTGCCGGTGGTAGCATTATCGAAACCTTCAACCACGGCTATTTAGCTGTAGATTTCTTCTTTATACTATCGGGATTCGTTATCGGGTATGCTTATGACGACCGTTGGGGCAGGAACCTCACAATGAAAAACTTCTTTAAACGGCGCCTGATACGTCTCCATCCGATGGTCATTATGGGAGCTGTCCTGGGTGCCATTACTTTCTGTCTTCAAGGATGCGTACAATGGGACGGAACACATATTGCCCTCTCCATGATTATGCTGTCCCTTCTTTGCACTATATTTTTTATTCCCGCAATGCCAGGTGCAGGTTATGAAGTCCGTGGTAATGGCGAAATGTTTCCTTTGAATGGTCCATGCTGGTCCTTGTTTTTTGAATATTTAGGCAACATCCTTTATGCCTTGTTTATCCACCGCTTATCAAACAAAGCCCTTGCCGTACTGACAATATTGCTGGGAGTGGCATTGGCATCATTCGCCATTTTCGACATCTCCGGATACGGAAATATGGGGGTAGGCTGGACACTGGACGGAATAAACTTTGGCGGCGGATTGCTGAGGATGCTTTTTCCTTTCTCCATGGGCATGCTTTTGTCGCGCAACTTCAAGCCTATCAAGGTGAAAGGTGCTTTCTGGATATGTGCCATTGCATTGGTTACCTTGTTTTCAGTGCCCTACTTGGAAGGTGCAACACCGGTCTGTACAAATGGCATTTATGAAGCGTTCTGTGTAATCATCGCTTTTCCGGTTCTCGTCTGGTTAGGAGCTTCCGGTACCACAACGGATAAAAAATCGACCCAGATATGCAAGTTCCTGGGAGATATATCCTATCCAGTCTATGTGATACATTATCCATTTATGTACTTGTTCTATGCATGGCTCATCAAGAACCAGCTCTTCACGTTGGAGCAGACTTGGCAGGTTGCCTTGTGTGTTTACGCATGGAACATATTATTGGCTTATCTATGCTTAAAATTCTATGATGAACCGGTACGGAAATATCTGGCCAGACGCTTCTTGAGCAAAAAACAATAAACAGTCCGTCACGGAGATTATGCTGATTCGCACAGATACAAATTCCCGATATAAATTCAATCTGCGCAAATCAGTATGATCTTTGTGGCGAACTGTTATTCCAGATAAAGCGGTTCCACTACTTCCATCACATTCTCATGGAACCACTCATCCAATTTTGCCTCTACCTTATCCTTTATCTGTGGAGTGATGTATTTCTTCATTTTCTTATAAGCATAGATTGCAGCAAATCCCTTCCCTACCATAAAGACTTGTCCCAAGAGGTCTTCTATACCGGCAGGAAACACAATGGCCACCAAAGCAATCATGATATTTGTCCTTTCACTCTCTGGAGTAGAATCAGCAGTCAGGACATAATAAGCTGTCAGTACGGGACGACCAGCTGCCCGACTACCTTTCTTTATATACTCCTCTACTTTAAGACGAATCTCGTCCATAGAAAAATTCATTTTCATATTCATAATCTCCTCTTTTTATTTATTAGACGCAGAAAGATGAAGTTTGGTTGCAAAAATCTGCAAATAACATAAAAATAGTTCTGTGGAACAATCACAGCCCCACAGAACTCTCATAAAACCATCTAATCTATACATGTAAATCTTACAATACTACAAATTTCACAATTTGTATATAATCAAGAACCTTATCCAAACTATAATTGAATTTCCTTACCGGAAACGATACATTTCTGTACATCTATTACCCCATATTTCACATCTATAAACGGCTTTCCTTCCTTAAGTCCAACATTACCAAAACCCGTTTCCGTAGACAAGAATGAAGTGAAATCATCTCCAATCCGCGAATCTATATACAAAATTTTGTCTACTGCATCATAGCGTATTCCCGTAAGGCCTTCTAGCATAGCATAACTGGCCATTGCACGAGCATACCATGCTCCACACTCATATTCATTAAACGGATTACGAACACGACCATTATAACGATCACGGCAAGTTCTCACTATTTCAAGCCCTTTTTCCACTTCTCCTTCAAACATAAGATGAGCAGCCACTTGATATTCAATTCCAGTCCACACTTCGTTACTGTATACAAAAGGCAATTTTAGCTTACCACCTTTCGGCCAGGTACAAAGTAATAATCCCCCATCCTCTCCCAATGCAAAGGTGGAACGTTGAGGGTTGACATGGTTACTTAAGCTCTTTTTAAAGTTATACTTATGGACAGAAATCAAATGACTTTTTACTTTCAGACGATCGACCACCTCCGGCATTCCACATACCAATGTCATCCAAGAGCCCAATATTCCGTCAGACAAACAACCTTTACCATACTGATATTTCGGACCTTCTTCTTGTAGGATTTTTAAAGCTTCTGGCGTATAATGGGTCACAAACGATTGGGCATCAACTGGGTCTGGAGCGTCCAATCCAGTCCATTGAATGTTCTGAATAAAATACTCTCCATCAAAAAGTTTGCTCTCCAAATATGCTTTACTTTTATTCATCAATTCTTCATAACGGGAAATATCATCGCCTACCGTTTTACCCATCAAGCAAATAGCTTGTAATGCTCCTACATAAAAACTGGTAATCATCCCATTCGCGCCCCAAAACTCTATATCATACGTATTATGGTGAGGTTCTTCAACAGCTCCAACCTCTCTCGGATCCCAAGTACGGATACAATAATCCATACTTTTCTTCACAGCTGGATACATCATCTTCAGCCAATTTATATCACCCATAATTCTCCATTCACGATATACCTTCATTATACCTCCTAATTGCCCATCTGCCGCCGAATGAAAATCATGGACAGTAGGACTGATAGGCAGATTCGTACGGAACACTTGATGTCCCCTTTTATCCTGGCTCACAAAAAATTCTGTTTCACGTAATGTACGTTCTAATTTTGGGAAAAGATGAGATACAGCTTGCGCATAATTCCAAACATGCGTGCATGAACCATGACAAGAGCCCCAATTATCATGACTTCCCTCCCAATTCCACATACGCCCATCGTATTGGCGAAGTACTGTAGTAGATTTCAATATACTCAAATTAGCAGCAACAGCCTCCTTAACTTCAGGTGGAAGAGTAGAATCATAGAAAGCATCAGTGAACAACTGAGTATTCTTTTTCAATGCATCATAATTATCCAACCAGTAGTTTGCAACATCTTGTATACTGCCAAACCTACTGCTATACCAAGGGCGGTAATTCCCTTCAAAATTATTCTCATAAGTATAACAGTTACTCAATTCATCTGGACAAACTGGTGCATCAGGGATATCAGTATCTGTACGTGGGATTCCACCTATTCGTTCTTGTGAATAAGGGACATGCCAAGCCATGTACAACCTTATATTACGAGTCTCACCAGGTGCTAAAGTAAACGGCACATATAACGAAGCTCCCACTGCTCCTTCCAAGCCTGCTGGATTCTCTTCCATTCTGCCCTCTTCCAAGTTATCCCAACAAATGCTCAATGGGTCGAACCAACCTCCACGAAACCAGTTATGATTAACTACCGTCTGGGGATTGTCAGTATAAATCATAAAATCACCTTGACAGAAAGGTTCATTCTCTGTGCCTGTCTGTCTTAGAATGAATCCATTCTTTGCTGCATCTATATACGCTTTACCTCTACCCGGAGTTTGCATAAAATTCATACTATTATATGAAAAGACGGCTTGTACTTCCTCATTACTGGTATTATGAAACTCATATTCAAACCCAGCAACCGGTAGACTTGAATTATCTTCATCCGTTGGTATAAATGGATTCCAGGCAACCAGTTTCACATCTATAGGGACATTCTGATCTGCCAACTCTACCTCCGCAAAAGGGAAACGTGACTGGAAACTATACTCCTTAAACCGGGGCATTCCCCATGAGCCGCCGTCTCCACGGCTGGAATTAGGAGCACCAAATTTTTTCCATTCTGGAACCGGCCCTTCCAGAATGCGTGTACCATACTCATAACCTTTCACATGAATTGCAGCAAACATCGTTGGTTCATTGAAAACATTCGGTCTATGACGTATAGACATATTACTCAATGCTCCTGTTCCTTCAATACAGAACATGCCCGTGCCTATACCTCCTATAGGGAAAGCTATTTTACGCGTATATTCACCTATATACTTCTCATTATAGCCACGTTCAACCGCACTCTCATGATGCCAGCACCCTTGAAAAATCAGTGCACAAACTACCAGACATATTAATAAATATTTCGTCATAAATACTGTATTTATTATCATTTTTTTATTTTGTATCAGGAGCTACAACTGTATAAACAGCACTACTTCTACCGGAAGAAAGGCGGAGATAACATTTTATATTTACTCCACTGAAAGATAAAGGTAACTGCAATGTATCCGTATAGAGTTTTCCATATAAACGAGGATCGGTACCATCTGTGGTATAATATATATCAGCACCCTCTACTGACGGCTTCAAATCCACTATCGCGTTACCGCCTCTAACAATAGCTTTATCCCAACCAATCGGTTCGGGAATACGGAAAGTAACCCCTTGTCTATCCAGTTCAGCCAAACATCCCGCTAATCTTTCACGGAAATCTGCATAATTCTTCTTTTCCGCAGGTGACCAACCTATTTCTGAAAGGGCCATAGCCCGAGGATATGCCATATAGTTCACTTTATCAGGATGATGTATAAATTCTCCCCAAACATTAGCTTGTACCCCCATTATATAACCGCATTGCTCTTTTGTAAGCTTAGGCGTATAAGGTTCATAGCTGTAGATATGTTCCAACGTAACCAGTCCTCCTATATTTAAAGGCTCATTAGTATAATCCTCACTCTGATAATAATCAATATACATATAGTTATTGGGAGCCATCACCACTTTATGCCCCATTCCCGCTGCAGCAATTCCACCGTTTTCTCCTCTCCAGCTCATTACAGCAGCATTCGGTGCCAGACCACCTTCTAAGATTTCATCCCAACCAATGATTTTTCGCCCCTTCCCCGTTACAAATTCATCCAAATGATGGATGAAGTAACTTTGCAATTCATGTTCATCTTTCAATTTATTTTCCTTAATGCGTCGTTGACACTTCGGACATTCTTTCCAACGTCTTTTAGGTGCCTCATCACCGCCTATATGAATATACTCACCGGGAAACAAATCTATCACCTCAGATAAAACATCTTCTACAAACCGATAGGTTTTATCATTACCGAGACAAAGAACTTCCTCCTTAATACCCCAAGTTTCCGGTATCCGAAATGGTCCGCCCGTGCAAGACAGCTCCGGATATGTAGCTAAAACAGACATTGTATGTCCTGGTAAATCGATCTCCGGAACAATAGTGATGTACCTATCTGCCGCATATTGGATAATCTCCTTAATCTGCTCCTGAGTATAGAATCCTCCATGTGGAATACGATCTTGTTCTGTCGGATTATGCCCCCACTGAGTACTATTACGCCATGCCCCAATTTTGGTCAATTCTGGATACTTTTTTATTTCAATACGCCACCCGGCATCTTCTGTCAAATGCCAATGGAATCTATTTATTTTATAACGAGCCATTAAATCTATATACTCTTTTACATATTCCACTGAGTAAAAATAACGTGCAACATCCAACATCAAACCACGATAACCAAAACGGGGTTCATCATTTATCATAATATACGGAAGCTGTATGCATCCATTTCCCTTATCAACAAGTAACTGCTGCAATGTCTGAATTCCATAAAATATTCCAGCTTCACTTCCCTTGATTGTTACTCCCTTATCATCCACAACTAATGAATATGCCTCTAAAGGCATTTTCTTGTCTATCTGCAAATGAATGGCATTCTTTCCTTTCGATCCTTTCTTCAAAGTCACCCCAAACCGTCCATCTAAATAATTATTAAAGAGACTGACTGTTTTGGTAAGCGCATCATTACTGTAATTTATACGTGTATCGGCAGATACATCCCAAGAACCTTCTCCCATCACCATTTCTTTTGGCATAGGAATTACTGACTGTGCATTACAAGGTAACGTACCGAGAATAATACATATTACCAATATGTATTCCCATCTGATTTCGTGTTTAATCATGACTGTAATTCAATTTTATATCTATATCCTTTTGTTTATTCACCTTGATATTTACTGTCTCGAATCCTTTGGCAGAAACCGTTAGCACATCGTTTTCTACAGTCAGAATGGAATATCTTCCGCCTTCCTTACTTATAACCGTTCTACCAGAATAATTAGATTTGATTTCAATTCCACTTATAGGGGTTGCTTGTACATCTCTGACACAACCAGCAACCTTTATCTTTCTTCCTGGATTCTTCACAATTTCATCCATGCAGAAGTCGTTATGACCAAGACTATTACTAGTCACCGGCTGTCTGCCAACAAAGATTGTCCTTCGTAATCTGATATCATCTGAGGCTGTTCCTATCTGTATTTCATACTCCCCTTCTTCTACTACTTTTTTCATGCTCAAATCATATAAGGCCAATTCTTGTATTGGTAGCTTCAAAACAACTGTCTGCATTTCGCCTGGTTGTAAGAATGGTTTTGAGAATGCCTTCAGTTGCTTGACCGGAGTCACAACCGAACTGACCACATCTCGAACATAAAGCTGTACTACCTCCTTTCCCGCTACACTACCCGTATTCTTCAAAGATACACTGACAATCAAGGTATCAGATGGATGTAATAACTCTGCAGAATAATGAGCATTCAAATACTCAAATGTAGTATAACTCAATCCATGCCCAAAAGACCATAACGGAGCTGGTGAAGAAAAAACATAATCACGTCCAGGTTCATTTGGTCTACCAGGACGACGATAGAATCCTTTGTCCGTTGGCAAATGATTATAAAAAACCGGTAAATGTCCTACGCTCTGCGGAAACGAGAATGGAAGTTTGGCTGAAGGATTAATATTTCCCAATAACATATCAGCTATTGCATCTCCAGCTTTCTCACCACCGTACCATTGTACAACTATGGCTGGAATATGTTCTTTTATCCAAGAAATAGAAAAAGGCTTACCTGTAACCAATACAACTATAACAGGTTTTCCTATTGCATAGATTTCTTCCACCAATTCTTCTTGTACACCTGTCAGATCCAGAGAAGAGAGGTCAAACCCCTCCCCACATGTAGCATCTGAATAGTCACGTGCCAGTGAAGCACTAGAAGAACCAACAAATACAACAGCCATGTCACTCGCTTTTACAGCAGCTACAGCTTCATCAAATCCGGATTTATTATCTGTAATAAGATCACATCCTGCCGCATAATTTATTTTTATCTTATTTCCAACCCGTTTCTTTAGGCCTTCAAGTGGAGTAACCCCATCTTTATTACTCCGGCTCCATGTATAATCCCCGAACTGTACTTGATTAGCATTCGGCCCAATCACTGCTAATGATTTTATTTTATTCAAATTTAAGGGTAAAAGAGTATTTTCATTCTTCAATAAAACAATCGATTCATCAGCCACTCTGCGCGATAGCTCCACCGCTTCTTTAGTACGCATGGCTACTCCCGGCATGTCAGCGCCCTGATATGGATTCTCGAACAATCCTAATTCAAATTTAACACGTAAGATACGTCCAACAGCCAAATCCACATATTTTTCATCAAACCTGCCTTGCTCTATCAATTGCTCCAAAGCCCAATAGCAATTACTGGAAGCTTCCAAGTCCACCCCCGCAGTCAAGGCTTGGATAGCCGCTTCACTATCATCCTTAGCTGTATGCTGAAAATCCTTCAACATAGCCACTGCCCCCCAATCGGAATATACATATCCTTTGAATCCCCATTCATTGCGTAAAATATTCGTCAGTAAATAAGAAGAAGCAGAATTAGGGATGCCATTCCAAGAATTATAGGAGGTCATCACCGCCTTCACTTCCGTATTCCGAACAGCCATCTCATACGGCTTGATATGGATATTACGTATATCCCGTTCTCCACTCTCAACTGAAGCCAAGTTCAGCCCTCCCAAAGGAGCTCCTCCCGGTCCAAAAGGTTTCAACATTGGAGATATTCCTCCGTCAATATAACCTTTCACTTGTGCAATCCCCATCTGTCCCACTAGCCAAGGATCTTCACCAAACGATTCCTCAACACGCCCCCATCGCAAATCCCGAACAACATCCAATCCTGGTGAAAGAGTCTGAATTACCCCTTGGGACCTTAATTCTGTAGCAATTGCTTTAGTCATCTGATAAGCCAAATCTAAATTAAAAGTACTACCAACGGCTACAGATTGAGGAAAAATGGTAGAACCATCATGTACCGAGCCATGTAAAGACTCAGTTACTGTAAAAACTGGGATTCCCAAGCGTGTCTCTTCAACCATATATTTCTGAATTGCATGAAATGCTTTCCGCACATTTTCACCAGTAAGATTGAATCCCTCAATACAGCCGTAACTAATATCACCAGCTGCATCTCTTAATTTTTGGTAATCCACCTCTTGACCATTGTATAATTGATAACCATGCAAATGACTTAATTGTGCTATTTTTTCTCGTAATGTCATTCTGCCCAATAAATCTGTAACCCGTCGTTCAACAGACATACTAGAATCCTTGTACACCGGAATGCATTGAGCCATGGAATCTACGGCAATAAGAACCGACAATATAAAAGGTAATAACCATTTTTTCAAAATCCTATCTTCAAGTAACATATTTCAGTAATTCAAAAAGTAAATATAAATATCAATCTTATGGTATAGCTTGATGGTCTGTATCACGCATTCTATACCAATCAACCAACTTTTCTTTCTCTGGTAATTTGAACGCCAGAGGTACAGCTTTGTCTTGATACCAGAAAGCCGCCGAAGAGAATTTAAAGGGCCGGGTCTGCTCCGGTTTACGGGGATTTATAAAATCAAAAATAAAACTTTCATTGAAACAGATTGCATCTTGCTCATGATAACGATACATACTCACCATCGAACGGAGCGGATCCTTTATAGGAACTCCATGCAACTCTCCACAGAATTCACCTTCCCTAAAATACCAGCCACCATTAAAATAATCTTCAAGTCCAGAACCAACTATAGTCGGTACACTTTTGTCTTCCGTATCGATATAAATAAACTCGGGTGCTTCCAAATATCCCAAGTAGTTTGGAAGCCAACTCTGCATGGACAAGGAACAGCCAATAAAATGTCCATGTCCTTTAGTCTGCAATATGGTTAATGGTTCATAACCAGGATTGGTACCAGCATTATATAAACAATGGAATCGTCCCATACCCTCAGGTAAACTCTCCAATTGATCATAATTGGCATTTAAGAAAACGCTTGTAGTCAAACGGTGATGAAGATTTTCCACTTCTATCCTTACCTTTTTAAATGGCATCGGAAAATAACAATAGAAACCTCCACTGGACATACCTATATATTTGGACATATAATGCTTATATTCACAATGCCCTATACCAAAGAAGTCACCAATCGGACATTCTACAGAAGGATAGTCCTCACCATCCCAATAAATACGCAAAATCAGCATTTTCAAAATAGTAGGATCAGGCCACCGCTCCTTACTTAAATCCCAATTTTCCCAAAACCAACCATTAATAGTAAACCACATACGGGTAATTACACCAGGAGAAGTGTGATCTACCAGTACAGATTTCTCACCCGGTCCAACCAAATGGGCTTTAATCTTAGTATTCAAGTCAAAAGTCGTAAACTGACGAGATACAGCGTTACGCATAGTATGGATAGATGTAAAAGCAGAGGTTTGAATGTCTCTCCGTTCTTTCTTGATGGGATTCAATGCATGCCCTACACCAGGTAATGCTGCCAATCCTACGGCACCTGCCATAGTAGCCAATGCTTTACGACGAGACATCTTTTGAGGGCTGGAATCCATATTGCCCGGAATTTGTTTTCTCTTCATCATATTATGTATTAACAATTATCCTTGCGGTTCAATCTCTAAAATAGAGCCTTGTATATGTCTAGTACCTTTGGCTCTGTCAAAGTTTATATAGTATACCACCAATACCCTCTTCTCATCCAGCTGTACAGCCCATGTATATCCGACATCTCCATCATCCGCATCATCTCTTATGATAATCTCAGGAGCCGTGGCAAAATCTGTACATTCTGCATTAAGAATTCTGGCTCTAACTCCACAAGGTTCATGACGATAACCATATGTCAACAAAACTCTATTGTCTGGCAGCCTCATTGCCTGGAGAGGATGTCCTTTGAACCCCATACTTTTCCATTCACCAAATGTTTTCCCACCATCTATGGACCGTGCAATACAAGCTTGGTCACCAAACGCTTCCGAACGCATAAAAGCAATCAAATCCCCATTAGGCGTTTCATACATGGAAGTCTCATTAAACGAGACCTTTTTATCTTTAGCAATTTTCGTACCGTATTCCCATGTTTTTCCTTTATCTTTGGATATAAGCAAATAGACCGACGTATTTCTTAAAGCTTCTGTATCAGAAGCTACTACTGCCCAAAAAATACGTCCATCTTTTCCTTCATACAAAGCGCCACGATTATAAGCCGGCAATTTACCTCCCAATCCACTATAATTTATTTCAGACGGAACGCTACAAGGTATAATCAAATCATTCCAAGTTCTACCATCATCATAAGAACGGAGCAAATATCCTCCTGCAAAAACAGCGTCTGTATTCTGTACGAACGGTTTCTTAAGAACAGCTAAACCATCCGGACGAATAAATGTCCACAAATAACTAGCACATAGCAGTGTTCCATCTTTCAACTTCAACAAACATGGATCTTGTGAGCCTCCAAACGGATGGGCATAAAGCAGTTCCGGTTCCTTGGTCCAATGTTCGCCATCTTTGGATCTCACTACTACCAGATAACTATTCGGGTCCAAATGATTATTCTTCTTCTCCTTAAAGACTTTACGGTCTGGAGCTCTTCTGAACGATACCAGTATCTCTCCATTCGATAATTTTACAGCTGAAGGAAAAGCGGAGTAAAACATGGTATCCTTATATATTATTACATCCTTTATTTTCTTGACACCTGGTATCAAAACGTCATTCTGTTGAGCAAATAATGTTGTCGCAGAACACAAGTGGACAAGCAGACAATAAAAGAGAAATATAGACTTTTTCATATATAATTTTATTATGTTCGTTTATCAATCTTTCCAATATGCTGTAAAGTTACAACATATTGGAAAGATTTCAATAATATACTTTATTTATCCCAACCAGGATTTTGAGTAACTTTCGGCTCCACGCTTATTGTTGACAAAGGAATGGGGAACAGCATCATATAATCTTCCCCCTTATGCTCTCTCAAAGAAGGAACCAAATCAAAGGCTTTGTCAAAACGTACCAAATCCCACCACCTTTTACCTTCAAAAGCCAATTCTAAAAGTCTTTCTTTCAAGATAGCTGCATCATTCGCCTCTTTTGTGCTATTCACATAAATATGCTCTTCATACTTGTCTTTATATGCACGTTTCCTGACCTCATTAATTTCTGCAGAAGGATCTTGTCCCAAAGCATTTTTAGCCTCAGCCTTCATTAATAAAATATCAGCATAACGGTACAATATGATATCATCTGCAAAAATACGATCACCATCTCGCACCAAGCCTTTACCTTTTAATACTACACTAACATAAAATTTATTTTCTCCAGTTTCCTGATCTTTAGAATAAATCTCAAGAAAAGAAGCATTTTTTCGAGTATCATCTTCTGTATATTGCTTTCTATACTCGTCCGAAGCTACTATAATACCTTGTCCCGGCCCTATCGGATAAACTATATCCTTTACCTCTTGAGGAGCATCTCCAGGAACAGCACTCGCATGTATCCACATATATCTGAAATAGTTAATACCAGATTCCAAATCCTGAAATCTAACACTCATCAAGATTTCATCATTACCCTTATTATCATAAGCAAATACATCAGCAAAATCCGGCTGTAAACGAAGCTTATCCGTTTTAATTGAATTCAAAGCATTTAATGCAGTTTCAATATCACTGCTTCCACCATTCATTTTTTTTCCACTCCAAAGATATACTTCAGCTTTCAAAGCCAATGTTGCCGGTTTTGACCACATAGCTCTTTGATCACCGAAATTGTCATCCGGATATAAAGACAAAGCTTTCTCCAAATCATCTTTTATCAGTTGGAAAACTTCCGTTTGGGGTCTTCTTTCTTTATAAAGGACTTCTGAATTTGTGTTTTCAATAGGATCTGTATGGATTATCAAATCCCCCCATGTACGAGTCATCACAAAATACATGAAAGCCCTCATTGTATAAGCTTGAGCCAACATTTTATTGCGGGAAGTCTCGTTATTAAAAGTCACATTGGGAGCATACTTTAAAAGAAGATTGCATGAATTGACTATCTGATAATAACGTATCCAGGATATAGGCATATTAGCTTGTGTCAACGTATTATAATAATAAATATCATATCCGCCATATCCACCGATACCTACAGTCAGTATTTCGCTACGCGCTTCCCCCAATATATACAAATCATGTTCAGCAGCTCCTCGTAACTGGACATAAATACCATTTAACGCACCCTTCACGTCATCTTCTGTCTGCCAGAAAGATTCATTCGTTATAAAGCTTATTGGCTTAAGGTCTAGTGCATCACAAGAAGCAAATGTCAGGACCATAAACAAAGCTATTGTACTATTTATTATATTTCTAATTTTCATAACTTTACTTTATTAAAATGATACATTTGCACTAAAAATAATATTTCTCGGCATAGCATATCTACCATTATCCTGTCCACCTTCTTCTGGATTAAGACCAGAATATTTAGTAAAATAGTGCAGATTATTTCCCGTAACCGTAAACCGAAGTCCGCTTAAACGAATCTTTTGTATGATATTTGCAGGAACTGTATAACTTAAAGAAACTTCTCTAATGGCTAGAAAATCTCCTGATTCATGATACAAAGAGCTACCTCGGATAGCATTCTGCTGTCCACGATCACCATGCCAATAGAATCTCGGCATGTCCGCTTTGTCACCTTGTTCTTTCCAGGAGCGATTTACGACATCTTTCGTCATATTATTATCACCCTGCCAATTATAATCCAAAAAGCCTTTGGCAAAATTATATATGGTATGACCCAATGTAAAATCAAGTCTGCAATACAAATCGAACCCTTTATAAGATAGAGAAGTATTAATACCCCCAGTCCAATCCGGATAAATATTACCAACATATACACGGTCTTTACTGTCAATCACACCATTACCATCAGTATCTTGCCACTTTGCATCACCACCATATTTGGTTTTATCAGGGACTGTAATAACATTATCTATCGGCTCATTAGCATTCTGTGCTTCCTCATCAGTAGAATATACACCTATCATCTTATAGGCAAACAAATCTCCAATTCGTCCTCCTTCCTGTAAACCACCTTGCCAAGTATGTTTACCCAGTTTAGCATCCCAAATGTACTCACCACCAATCCGATTATTTTCAACCCCATTATCTGGCAGCTTCAATATTTTATTGGTCACCTTCGAGGCATTAAAACCTAATGACCATTGAATAGAACTGGATACCGGTAATATTCTTGCATTCATTTCCAACTCAATACCTCTATTTTGTAAACGCCCTAAATTAGTGAAAATAGAGCCAAAGCCTGTAGAATGAGGTAAAGTGCGATTTGTCAGCAAATTATCTGTGGTACGATTGAAATAATCAAAGATAAAGTTTAACCGATTATTAAAAAAGGAAATATCAGTACCGATATCAAATGTCTTAGACTCCTCCCAACTCAAGTCTTGATTTGCCATAGTTCCCATAGTGATACCTGCATTACCTAAATATTTAGATCCTACACTATAACTACCTTGAGCCGTATAATCCCCCAAGCCTGAAATATTACCATTTACTCCATAGCTGGCACGCAATTTCAGACGCATTAGATTCTCAGGCATAAATGACCAGAACTTTTCTTTATCCACATGCCACCCTAATGACACGCCAGGAAAAAATCCCCATTTGTTGTTCGTACCCAAATTGGAAGCACCGTCATATCTTGCAGATACAGAAATCAAATATTTATCCTTATAATCATACCCTATACGAGCAAAAATACCTTGTATAGATCGCTCTGTAATAGAACTACTCACACTTACAGGAACACTTGAGGCATTCAAAGTAGGAATCAAATCAGTAGAAGCACCTCTACCAGCAGCTGCTAAACGGGCCTCTTTCCTAAAATAATAAGCATAACCAGCTGTTACATTCAAATTGTGTTTTTCATTGAAAGATTTAACATAGTTGAATACAGCATCTGCCTGATATTGCCGCCATTTGTAAGTATCAGCATTTGCATTTCTTGTAGTTATATAATCTCTCGGTCCATTCCAAAAAGCATCCCAAAAAGTATAGTTATTACTGTTCACTTCAAATAAAGAAAGAGCTGGTTTGAAAGACAATCCTGGCAATATAGTCCAATCTGCATCTACTCCTATTGATAAATTCTGATAGTCATACTCTCTTTGTGCCTTGTTCATATGATATACAGCATTTCCCAGATACTGGGCAGCTCCTGGAGCCAGACTACCATCTTCAAATCTGAATTTAGTGGTAGGTGAGGCAGCCGGTGAACGATAGAATGTTGCATCTGCAGCTAATGGAGAACCATACGTAAACGAGTTTGAATAAGTAGTTCTAGCTGAAATTTTCAAATTATCCCGTGCTTGCAAAGAACCATTCAAACTAAAATTATACCGTTTATATGAAGTTGTAATAACAGTTCCTTCATTAGTCATATACCCTAATCCCATATTAAAGGTAGCCTTTTCCGTTCCACCTGAAACTTCAATATGGTGATTATGAGAAAAACCAGTACGATAAATTTTATCCTGAAAATCAGTATCTGAGTATAACAATGTCTTACTCGGATCTACTGGATCTGGCATTGATTTCCACCCTTGATCTAATTTATAGCGATTCTCATCAGTCAAGTATTGAGTAGAGAAGGCAGTATTATTAGTCAGATCATTTCCTGTTCCATAACCTAAATGTCCTATCAATCTTTGTTCGGTAGCTTTTCCAAATTTCGCTGGTGAAATCATACCTTTCCTCATAAGGGTCAAAAATTCTTCAGCATTGGCAAATTCATATTTTTTACCAATATCAGAAATTGTCAGATTATATCTATATTCAACTCTGGTTTTACCGGCCTTCCCCTTTTTAGTAGTAACAATTACAACACCATTTGAACCTTGGGCTCCATAAATAGAAGTAGCAGCAGCATCTTTCAGAATTTGGATGGATTCAATATCTTCCGAAGCTATATGAACCATATTCGCCCTCATAACACCATCAATAATATATAGTGGAGTAGCACCATTAGGATTATTAATGGAAGTACCACCACGGACTATAATACGAGGTTCTGCACCTGGTTGCCCTGAAATACTTTGCACACGTACACCAGACACTGTACCTTGTAAGGCTGAAGCTGCATTTGCATAGGGTACATTCTTCAAAGCCTCTTTATCAAGCTTGGTCACAGATGTCGTAATCTTCTCACGAGACTGAGAACCATACCCAATGACTACAACTTCCTCCATTTGGGTGGCATCCTCTACCATCACTATTTTATAGTTACTCTTATTGGCAGATACCTCTTGAGTTTTCATTCCCAAATAAGAAAATAACAAGGCACGACTATCAACTGGAATACTAAAACTAAAATTTCCATCCAAATCAGTAACAACACCTAATGAAGTTCCTTTAACTTGTACAGCTACCCCCACCAATGGTTGTCCATATTCATCCATCACATTTCCTTTTACTGTTTTCTTTTCTGATTGATTAGTGGATAATACAGACGGAGTATCTTCCGATGCATATACACTTCCCACACTCAAAACAGTAAAAAGGAAAATATAAAATGCCCAATGTAATATCCTGCTATTAGATTTAATGTCTATTGTTTTCATTTTTTTTGATTATTTGTGTTTCAAACTATTATTAGATTCACCACTGTATAATTACTTTCTTCTTATTTCCATTATTCCTCCTTTCTCTATCAATTAACAAAATCTGTTTCTATGTCAGAAACAAAGCACTTTTTCACATCAATCTTCCCATATTTCACCTCAATGAAAGGTTTACCATCTTTTAGACCAACATTACCAAAACCTGTTTCCGTCGACAAAAAAGACGTAAAATCATCACCTATCCTTGAATCAATATATAAAGTAGAATCCACTGCATCATACTGTATTCCAGTCAAAGCTTGGAGCATAGCATAACTAGACATTGCACGGGCATACCATGCCCCACATTCATATTCATTAAATGGGTTACGTACTCTTCCATCATACCGATCACGACAAGTACGGACAATATCAAGTCCTTTCTCAACCTCACCTTCAAACATCAAATGAGAAGCCACTTGATATTCAATACCTGTCCATACCTCATTGGAGTAAACAAAAGGAAGTTGTAACTTTCCTCCTTTGGGCCATGAACATAATAATAAGCCTCCTTCATCACCTAAAGCAAAAGTCGAGCGCTGAGGATTTACATGTTTTCTGAGATTCCTCTTTAAATTATATTTATGAACAGACAATAAATGACTTAATATTTTCTTTCTATCTATAGCCTCGTCCAGTCCACAGACCAAAGAAAGCCATGCTCCTACTACTCCATCAGATAAACAGCCTTTTCCGTATTGATATTTCGGCCCTTCCTTTTCCAATAAATCCAAACCCTCTTTCGAATAATTAGAATTGACAGACTGTACTTTCGTCGGATCAGAAGCCTGCAACTCCTTCCAACGAATATTTTGAATAAAATATTCACCGTCGTACAATTGATTTTCCATGTAGTCAATACTCTTATCTAGCAACTCTCTATATTCTGTCATATCTTTCTCCAAATGTTCACCCATAGCAACAAATGCTTGTAATGCGCCAGTATAGTAACTATTAATCATACCACTAGGCCCCCAAAATTCAATGTCATAAGTATTATGATGAGGTTCCTCTATAACACCTTTCCTTTTAGGATCCCACGTATTAATGCAATAATCAAGACTATTCTGTACGTATGAATAAATCAACTTCAACCATTCGTCATTACCATATATATGCCAATCACGGTATACTTTCATAATACCACCTAACTGCCCATCAGCTGCTGCATGAAAATTATGTCTGATGGGTCGGATAGGAAGTGCAGAGCGAAATGCTTGGTGCCCATTCTTAGCTTGACTAACAAAAAATTCCGTTTCCCTCAGTGTTCTTTCCATTTTAGGAAACAAATGAGGTATAGCTTGAGCATAATTCCAAACATGTGTACAAGAACCATAGCAAGAGCCATATTCATTACCGCAACCTTCCCAATTCCACATCCGACCATCGTATTGCCGAAAAATCGTAGGTGATTTTAATATAGTAAGATTAGCAGCAACAGCTTCAACAACTTCAGCAGGCAAAGTTGTAGCATAAAATGCATCAGTAAACAGCTCTGTTTTTTCTTTCAACGTATTATAATTTTTCATCCAATAGTCTGCGACTTCCTCTATATTTGCAAATCTACTGCTATACCAGGGACGGTATTTATCGGACAACTGAATGGAAGTATCAATATAGCCTGCGGGCTCTCCTCTTTCATTAACTACAGGTACGATAGGTACATCTACATCATCAATCGGTTCCAATCCCTCACGAACTAATGAGAAAGGAACGTACCATGCCATATATAAACGGATTGTCTTTGACTCTCCCGGTTGCAATCTAAACGGTACATACAAGGAAGCTCCGGGAGCATCCGCCATATTAGCAGGATTTTCTTTAATTACCCCACTGCTCATCTCATTCCAGCACATCGTGAATGAGTCAAAAGACCATCCTCTAAACCAACAATAATTAACCTTAGTTTCCGGTTCATCTGTAAAGATTGCAAAATCAGCCTGATGAAACGGCTGCGTTTCTGTTCCTTTCTGTGATATTATAAAACCATTTTCAATTGGCCTAATAGATGCTCCTCCATTACGAATATCTACAAAGTTCTTTGAATTATAAGAAAATATGGCTTCTACTTCTTTAGCATATTTATTTTTAAACGTATATTCAAAACCAGCAACTGGAAGCCCTGAGTTATTTTCATCTGTAGGAATAAATGGATTCCAAACCTTCATTGTCACGTCCATCTTCAGTTCATCGTCACTCATTCTCAATTTGGCAAAAGGGAATTTTACTTCAAAATCACAATCTTTAAATCGAGGTAATCCCCACGTGCCGCCGTATCCTTTTGTTGACTGTGGTTGGCCAAATTTTTTCCAATCCGGTACTTGTCCTTCCACAACAATACTACCATTATCTACCCCTTTCAAATATAATCCGGCAAACATTGTCGGTTCATTCAACATCTCAGTTTTATGCCTAATATTCATATTAGAAATTGCACCACTACCTTCTACACAAAACATTCCCGTCCCCAATCCCCCAATAGGGAAAGCAATCCTGCTCGTATACTCTCCCGTATATTTTTCATTATAATCACGTACTTCTTCCATACTGGAGCAAGAAGCCCATAAACACAAGCAGATACATAGACCTAAAAAATAAAATCCATTTTTCATATATCATTTTTTTAATGATTTATTCCTTCAACATTCTCTATTTTTTCTCCATTTCTGTTCAATCTCCTCCAATGATAACCCTTTTGTCTCCGGCAAGAATAAATACCCCCATACCAAACCCAACACGGCAATAAATCCATAAAGAAAAAATGCACCTGCCGGATTCTCAGAAGTCGTTTGTCCAACAACAATTTCGGTACCTGGTATAGAAAAAAAATCTATAATCTTAAAGAAAGTAAAGGAGACAATGCAATTAAATATCCATACAGCCAATGAACCTATCGAAGTCCCCAATCCCCGTACTTTCTGCGGAAATATCTCGGAAATGACCAACCATCCCAAAGGTCCAATACTAATTGCAAAAAATGCAACATATCCAAACATAAAAATGACCATTAACCACCTTCCGATTTCGCCCAACTGATTAGCATAAATAAAACAAGCACTAAGGCACAAAACAGAAAAGGCAATTCCTGACAGACCAATAAAATACAACTTTCGTCGTCCGATTCTATCCACTAAATAAAGAGAAATCACTGTAAATACAACATTTACAATTCCAATACCTACAGAAGCCCAAATAGCAGAGAGTGTACTTTCAAATCCTGCCATCAGGAAAATCTTCGGACTATAATAAATAACTGTGTTAATACCTACAAACTGTTGAAAAAACATAATACAAACAGCAATCATTAGAGGAGTTCTCAACCAAGGCTGCATCAAATATCGCCATCCTACCGCACTATTCCTATCTTTCTCTATTTCCACCTCCATTTGTCCAATTAAATCATTTACTGTATTTTCCGGTTCTATTTTCTGCAACACTTTCCTACATTCTTTCAACCGTCCTTTACTCAACAGCCACCGAGGTGTTTCAGGCACAAAACACATACCTACCAGTAATACCAAAGCCGGTACGACACCTGCCCAAAACATCCATCTCCAACAATCCAACTTGTTTTCATCAGCCCAAAAGGTATCTGACATGTATGAAAGTAAAATACCTATTGTAACCATTAACTGAAACATTGAAACCAGACGTCCCCTGGATTTAGCTGGAGCAATTTCTGCTATATACAATGGAACAGTAAATGATGCCACACCTATAGCTATACCAAGAAACAGACGAGAAAAAACCAAGCTCTTCAAATCCGTTGCCAGTCCTGACCATAACGCTCCCACTGCAAATATCACAGCAGAAACCAATATGATTTTTCTTCTTCCAAATATATCAGATAAACGCCCACAACATACAGCCCCCAACATAGCTCCCAACAAACCAGCTGCCGTAATCCATTCAACATCATTATTATCTATTCCCCAATCTGACTGAAGAAATGGAATCGCTCCTGAAATTACCCCAGTATCAAAGCCGAAAAGCAATCCTCCTGTTGCTACAACTGTAGCTATTAAAAATATTATATGTCTGTTTTTCATATTAAACTTATATTTTAGGGTTCAAAACTTATCCAAACTTCCTTTTTCACTGACGGATTCGGAACATATAAGAAAGTATCCGGAGCATCTTCAAAAATTTTATAAATGGATTTACCTTTCCCAATACCTAAATCATGATACTCTCTTGGAGCCTTTCTTACCAGTTCCGAAAAATGATAGTTTGTATTTCTGATCCACTTCAATCCATCACCCTCAAAAACAGGATACCATGCAATACCTTTATGACGACGAATCTCAGCATATTCAAAACCATATTCACGGTCACACCATGCACCAAACACAAGAGATTCATCTGCATTCGTACTAATGGTAGCATGTACCCAATATGGAGGGACCACCACCACATCGCCAGGCTGTGCATAAACAGCATAACACCTCCCCGGTTCATCTGTAGCCGACTCTTGCATGTAAATGACCGCCTCTCCATTCCATATCTCATAAACCTCTGGAGTGGACCATTGACTAAAAGGTGAGACCTTATGAATATGTCCCTGACTGCGAATGGGTTCCATTCCCAAACTTCCTTTGGCATAAGCCACTACTCCAAAAAGCAAATGCTGTTTTTGCAAAAGCGCTTTATGAACAGTCTTACCCACATCCATAGCTATAGAATAGACAATATCCGGTCCTTCACATTTCGGATCCAACAAACTAGACCGGATATCATCCAACCACCGGTTTTCTACTGTCGGGCCAAAAACGTCCTTACCATAAATAAAACCTAACGGATTTTCTGTTATCCCTATATCAATCCCCTTATCAAAATTATCTTTATGCATGATGTCTTACAAAAGCTTTAATTGTTCCACATTCCATTCCTTCAGACTCCCCATAAGGTTTTATTGTATATTCCTTTATGGCAGCAGGAATAATAAAAGTTTCCGCATAATGGACAACAAACGGAGAAAATTGTCCTATAGGACTTTCCACTATCACCGAACGTCCCTCAATCAGATTCAGAACATTAACACCCGACTCATTCTTATGCAAAACTTTGTCCGTGAACCAATGTCTTCTTGTTTCTATAAATTCCCATTCATGAAGTCCCGTCTTTTCTTCACGCCAAGAATCTCCTTCACCAATAACAGAGACCTTGTTTATCAGTTCTTCTTTCACCCAAGACTCCGTTCTATTCCATTGTATCACATTAGCCCCATGAGCTATATTAATCGGACGCGGTCTGCCATCCAGTCCCATCCGTCCCCAATCCCACAACTTAAATGTAAAGATGTATGGGGTTGCACTAATCTCAAGTACCATGCTATTCCTTCCCGAACAATGTACCGTACCAGCCGGAATTAAAAAATGATCATGCTTCTTTGCCGGATAAATACCTACATACTTCTCCACTTCAAATTCACCAGTCCTTTGCGATTTTTCCAATTCATCAAGCATCTCCTCCGGTTTAATATTATCCTTCAAACCCAAATATACAGTTGCCCCCTCCTTAGCATCCAAAATATAGTAGCTCTCATCCTGCGTATAATGCATCCCAAATTTCTGTTGTATATATTCAGTCAAAGGATGAACTTGTAAGCTTAGATTGCCGCCTTCTATCGTATCAAGAAAGTCAAACCGTATTGGAAACTCATCACCAAACCTGCCATACACAGCATCACCCAATAACTGTCGGGGATAAGCAAAAATCAAATCAATTGACGGTATTTCCACTTTCTCATCCCCAAAGGCCAACAACAGACTGTTTTCTTCAGGTACACAGTCAAAACACCAAGCATAATTAGGCATCGTCCGTTCTAAATCGCAAACATCTTTCATCCACTGTCCTCCCCAAGGCCCCGGATCAAAAAAGGGAACTACACGAAACGGACCATTTACCGCTTTCTCCAATCCCTCAAACATCGCTTTGCCTGTAATCATCTTAGGATGATTGCGCCGGTTCGTATCCAAAACATAATCCACCTTTGCCATCAGCATCTTTTTGTGCCTATCGCATATTCTCCAATCTACGAAAAAAGCTCTTTTATACTGCAAGGAGGTTCGTTCTTCTTTATTGTTGACACCTATATTTGATATTTCATTTTTACGGAATCTGGACTGTATCTCCCATCTTGCCATATCGGCATAAATCAACAAATCAGGATGTTCACAAAGATAGGCCGCACCAACCCCATAGACTATTACAATACCAGACTGCAAATCTTCTATCTGTTGCCGGATACCAGTAACTTTATCGAAATCAAAAAAACATTCCATTGTATACCGGGTCAGATAGCCGAATAATTCATCATCGGTAATATCAGGATAGAAAAAATCATTGATTTTCTCTTCCGGCAACATCGCACTATCCGTATGAACAAATAAAGCATTATTGAACCTACCGGCAAAAGCATTACGTATATCATTCTCAAACACTCCTTGATAGCACTCAATCGCAACCACTTTCAACGGCTTCTCCAGTACCTTCAAACGTTCACTGATACTATCGGTAATGGCAAACCAACCGGAAATACAGTCATCCGAATTATAGGACACCTGCACAAAAGGATATTTATCGTAATTAGCAGAATACTTCATCTTTTATCTTTTTTCTTAAACAATATTCCAAACCATACAAAGCTGCATAATCTCCCAAGCTAGAAACTACCACAGATACTTTTGCACTCGGAGTCCAGGCAAACTTTGACACCCGTTCCTCGATATAAGGCACTATCACTTTATGGCTATTCATGATTCCCCCTCCAAGTATCACCACTTCAGGATCATAAGCATGAATAAAATTTATAACAGCAGCTCCCCATATTTCAATGCATTCATTTCGTACCAATAACGCGTCTCTATTTCCTTGTTCCGCCAATTGGAAGATTTCTTTAAAATCATAATTCTGAGATGACATTTTAAACGAAGGAGACAGGCAAGCATGATCCTTTATAATTTTATGAAGGAAGAATGAAGAGGACAAAGCCTCCACACACCCCTTGTTTCCACAAGAGCATAACCTTCCTTTGTAATCTACTACAAAATGGCCACCCAACGAACCTGCTTGAAAGTGCTTTCCATACATTACCTCACCATTCATAATGACTCCCGATCCTATGCCCGTACCAATAGTCATCATAACAACGCTATCATATCCTCTGCCGCTCCCATATTGCCATTCTCCAATTGCTGCAAGCCGTGCGTCATTATCAATGTAAAAGGGGGCTCCCCAATGTTCATCCGCCCATCTATCCAAATCAAGCTCCACTCCATCATCATATTTTTCATTCGTAGATATAATAATGCTTTTTTTATTATTTACTAGCCCTGGAAAAGCTATACCCACTCCAAAGAGGCGCTTCACACCATTTGAATTTAGCAGGAAATCAATTGCATTTTCAATCTCCGGCAAACTTGCTGTCATATCCAAATCTTGACGAGAAGGCATTTTTACATAGTCTACCAGTTCTCCATTGCGTAAGAGACCGACTTTTGTAATGGTTCCTCCCAAATCTACAGCTATGATATACTTCATATTCATATTTCTATCAATTGGGGATTGCCATTCACACACTGTAAAGATGCAGAAAACCCGTTCTCCAAAATCACTTGATAATCATGTCCTGCGTCCGAAGGCCAACAAGCAGCGAATGACAGAACAGAATATCCTATATTTGCCACACGATGGGCCACCCCTCCAGGTATATAATGAAGACTACCCGGAAACATCCGCTCACTCCAAACCCTTCGGTTCTGATCCATCATAATCAATCTGCCTTCACCTTCCACTCCCCAATAGTACTCCCCACGATTCATATTGGCATGAAAATGTCCTTTGGTCATGAAATACTCATCACCAACCTTACCTGGATAAATTCTCGTGATTCCGAAATAGAGTCCCCCTGGCGTTCCTTCTTCAACCGGCAGATGACAAGTCACCTCATACAATAAAGTATCAGGAGACATCTGTTCATAAGCCTCACAATTATGAAAAACACCTCGTAAATCAGCCAAAGTCTTCAAACTCCTCTTCACATTTTCACCGATCAAAGAATCCTTTATAAAGAGCAAAGGCGACTCATTTGTTCTCTTATCATTCATCAGCATCATACTTTTAAAATCTTATATTGCAAAAGTACGCTGATATGGAACTCGCTCTTTCCTCTATATTTTCCGATAATTATGGTATTTTACCATTATTCGCAGCAAATGGATAAAACCTTGCAAAAAAAGTAGAAAACCAAGGCTCTAACCACCAAATATTCAATGATAAAATAGTAGAATCAAATGGCTTGTTTAGCCTTTACTCCAAACTGCTTTTGGAACTGCGACGGGGACATTCCTGTCACTTTTTTAAATTGGGATATAAAATTAGATAAGTTAGGGAATCCGACTTCCCCACTGATAGTAGAAATCTTCATTTTGTTTTCCAGTAATAGTTTTTTCGAATAACCGATACGCATTTCGTTCAGATATTCTACAAAGGTTTTCTTGGTCCTCTCCTTGAAATAACGGCAAAAAGCTGTCGGGGTCAATCCAACCAAAGTCGAAACTTCTTCCAACCTAATGGAAGTCGCAAAGTTCTTGACGAGAAACTTGTATACCTTATTAAATCTCTCAAAATCTTCTGAATTTACAGAATTCGTAAATCCCACTGAGGCCAGTAACTCATACTCAGTCGATGTGGCCATCAGCTCAAGAAGTGTTAAAAGATTCGTTACCTTCCGAACCCCTACATCATTCACCGAACTCCTTATAAACCGGGTTATCTCTAATTTCGATTTTCCGGTAAACTTCAGTCCACGCCGTGATCTCTCTATCAAATCACGAATATTATTCATTTCTGGTAATCTGATAAAATTCGGATCAAATATCTCACGTTTAAAGAACAGACAGATACACGTAGCACGCAAACCAGACTCCTTATCAAAATAAGCATCATCATTACGCCATTCATGAGGGAGATTAGGGCCAATCATACATACATCCCCCTCCTCATACTGTTCTATGCAATCCCCAACAAAACGGGTTCCTATACCTCTAGTTATATACATTATCTCTATGGCCGGATGATAATGCCAAGGTACAATGAAGTGCGGCAAGTCTTCTATATAATAATGTATATGACTGTCTATTGGGAATGGCAGATCTTGGTAAAGTGGTTTCATAGTCATCTAAGTCAATAATCACCGTTAATTATAAAAGCGAATATAGATAATTATTTTATCAAAGCAAGCTATTGTATGTTAAAACTCATAGTAACATCAAAATATAAATATCAATCTTATACTCAAACAAACAAATGATATCTTTTGTATCTTTGTCCCCGCATTTTCACAACCACATAAAATTATAATGAAAACAATAGTAAATGTTCCCTCCCGACAGAACACCATGCGCGAACTGCGGGATTATCTGATGATTGCCCTGGGTATGGTCTTATATGGTATCGGCTGGACAGTCTTCCTGCTTCCCAACGATATTACTACCGGTGGCGTACCGGGCATTGCATCCATCGTATATTTTGCCACTGGATTTCCCGTCCAATATACGTACTTCGCCATCAATTTTCTGCTTCTATTGCTTGCCCTACGTGTGTTGGGATGGAAGTTCAGCGTAAAGACAATCTTTGCCGTATTCACCCTGACCTTTTTCCTTTCCATTATCCAGAAACTGACCGAGGGTGTTGTCCTCCTGCACGACCAGCCTTTCATGGCTTGTGTCATCGGTGCCTCCTTCTGCGGTAGCGGCATCGGCATCGCCTTTTCCAACAACGGCAGTACTGGCGGCACGGACATCATTGCCGCCGTAATCAACAAGTACCGCGACATCACGCTGGGCAGAGTCATGTTGATATGTGACCTTATCATCATCTCGTCCAGTTACTTTGTTCTAAAAGATTGGGAAAAGGTGGTGTATGGCTACGTTACTCTATACATATGCAGCTTCGTGCTCGACCAAGTGGTGAACAGTGCCCGCCAGTCCGTACAATTCTTTATTATCAGCGATAAATATGAGGAGATAGCCAAGCACATCCAGGTATATCCTCACAGAGGTGCAACGGTCATCAACGCCTCGGGCTTCTATACGGGAAAAGAGATAAAAATGCTGTTCGTGCTGGCCAAGAAGCGGGAGTCCACCATCATTTTCCGGCTCATAAAAGACATAGACCCCAATGCCTTTGTATCACAAAGTGCAGTCATCGGAGTCTATGGAGAGGGATTCGACAGAATCAAAGTGAAGTAGAGGATTTCTCGAACTTCCCTTGATTCCAAGTATAAACAATAGGACGGCGGACAAACGGTTTCAGTTTCTCCGCCGCTTCTTTACCCATGTAATCGGTCGTGGTAAAAGTGAATGCCAACGTGGCATCCTTCGCAGAAAGGTCCGCTTTCATCAGCAGCATGTCGGCCTGGCGACGGGCATCCTGATACTCATAGACATCCACCGTATCCGCGGCCTCAGCGATAAAATCATCCAGAACGGGCAATGCCGGCAGGTAGGACGAAGCAACCAGCTCCTTCCAGTCTGTCGTATAGAACTTGACATGGCTGTCGCAAGCCGGAGCACAAACCGTAGCAACCACACAAATCACCTTCGTACTGTCGTTAATAGACAAGAGCTTCATCTGCCATGAACTCTGGGGCGTCATCTTCACATGTATATAGTCTGGAGAAAGTTCCGTCATTTCCGATTTACCACCAAAGCTGTTGGTCACCTCAGCTTTCATCTTACTTTCCAGAAAGTCTATAAAATCCGCACGGTTCACGGCGCTAAGCAACGGACATATAGAATCCGGCATATTCTTAAAACACGTCTTGGCTTCCTGGGCCTGCAAATACCCCCATCCGATGAAAGCCAAAATCAAAAAAGCACTCAGTTTTCTTATCATAACATTTTAATCATTTCTTCAAGGAAACGGGCATCTGTTTCATCAAAACCGCCCAAATCGTCACTGTCAATATCCAATACTCCCCACACTTCACCGTCCTCACGCTTCAGCGGAACCACGATCTCCGAACGCGACAGCGAGCTGCAGGCTATATGTCCGGGAAATGCATCCACATCGGGCACAACCAACGTCTCGGCTCTATCCCATGCCGTGCCGCAAACACCACGGCCTTTCCTGATGCGCGTACAAGCTATCGGTCCCTGGAAAGGTCCTAACACCAATTCTTCACCCTTCACCAAATAGAAGCCTACCCAAAAGAAATGGAAAGTCTCTTTCAGCGCCGCCGAAACATTCGCCAGATTGGCTATCAAGTCATCTTCACCTGCCAGCAGATTTTTCAGTTGAGGAAGCAAAGCGCGATATTTCTCTGTCTTGCTACCAGCATTTATATATAGGTCTTCTGCCATATATCTCTTGTTTATTTACTCCCCAAATATAGGAAGAACATTCCAATCAACACCAAAATGAGGTCGACAGCCTTGCTTTTTAAATTCTTTTCACGGAAGAAAAGCGCACCGAAAAGGAAGGAAACAACAACGCTTCCACGACGCACCATCGAAACGATGGAAATCATAGAGTCCTCATAGCTCAGGGCATAAAAATAGACAAAGTCTGCCGCACAAAGGAAAATGGAGATACAGATAATGGTCCAGTCCCAACGAAACGGGGTACTTTCTTTTCGCTTGGGGTACCACAACAGCAGGATGATGGGGCACATGATAAAGACTTGGTAGACATTATACCACGACTGCACCAGCATCGGGTTGAGCTGCTTCATCAGATATTTGTCATACAGCCCGCTGACAGCTCCGGCAACGGCAGCCAGCACGATGAAAAGAATCCATTTGTTATGCTTGAAGTCGATTCCCTCTTTCTTGCCCGAACGGCTCAGCATGAAGAAGGACACTATGGCAAGCAGCACGCCAATCCATTGATAAAGGTTCAAGCGTTCGCCAAACACAACCATGGCACCTACAAGCACCATTACGGGACGCGTCGCATTAATCGGTCCCACGATGGTCAGCGGCAGATGCTTCATCCCGAAATAACCGAATATCCAGGAAGAGAGCACGATAAACGACTTGACAATAATGAACTTATGCACCTCCCACCCCACCACGGGAACATCAAACATCGTACCTCCCAACACCGACGGCGCAAAGGCAGATACCAGAATGAAAGGAAGAAATATCAGGCTCGAGAACAGCGTGTTCAGGAAAAGCACCGGCAGTACGGCATTGTCACGAAGCGACTTCTTCTTGAAGACATCGTAAAATCCCAATAAGGCAGCAGAGAGGAAAGCAAGTAATAACCACATAGAGTCAATTAAAAATTAAGAATTAAAAATTAAAGGGAGGGGCCTACGTTTTTGTAGTACATCCCTCTTTTATTCTAAAAAAGTAGTTTCCGGATAGGCTACGTCCACCAGAAACAATGCATTTCCGGGAACGGAAGTTCCTGCCTGGCAACGGTCCTTCTGTTCGACGACGCGTCGGAAACCTTCAACAGAAAGTTTTCCGCGACCCACTTCGAGCAGAGTGCCGACAATGGCACGTACCATGTTCCGCAGGAACCGGTCGGCCTGGATGGTGAATACCCAAGTCACATCGTCTACCCGGGTCCAGGCGGCATGCATAATCTTGCAATTATTGGTTTTGACATCCGTATGGAGTTTGCTGAAGCTGGTAAAGTCCGTATAGTCAAACAAGGTTTGGGCAGCCTCATTCATCCGCTCAAAGTCCGGCGTTTGGAACAGACGGCAGCGATATTGGCGGTTGAAAGGAGACTTGGCGGTAGTGACATAATATTTATACATACGCGCCGTAGCATCAAAGCGGGCATGTGCATCGGACTTCACGGCCCGCAAGCGGTATACGGAAATATCGGGAGGAAGCAGACGATTCAGCTTATCCGTCATAAAAACAGTGTCCAGAGGAGAATCACTGTCAAAGTGAGCTACCATCAGTGAGGCATGCACCCCGGCATCGGTACGCCCCGCTCCCACGACTTCCACCTCACGACGCAGCAAGGTACTCAGCGCCTTCATCAAACACTCCTGCACACTCACTCCATTCGGCTGGATTTGCCAGCCGTGATAAGCAGTGCCATCATAAGCCAGGTATATAAAATATCGTTGCACGGTCTTTTTTGTGTGCAAAGATAGTGCAAACTTAAGAAGGTTTGAATTATCTTTGCAAGGTTTTCACCACAGATTACACAGATTAACGCAGATTTTTCACAGACATAGTACATTTATAAGATGAGATATTCTTCCAGAATCCTACCTATACTGATAATTGTCGCAGCTGCCGCAACATTCACCTTTGCCGGCTGCAAGAAGAAAGACATGTCGCTCAAGTTGAACGAACCGCGCAACATTCGGGGCGTTGTCAGCTACAAACGCTCGTTCGGAGACTTGAATGAGAAACATCTCAATGTAGCCCAAGCCATCGGCATACGTGTACTTTCATCCCGCGAGGAAGCAGAAAAGATGAGAGAGCAACTGCAACCTATCACGACAAACGAGCTCTATGCCGTGGATTCACTGACGCATTCCATCCCTTATCTCATTCCGGGCGCCGCCAGCCTGCTGGACACCATCGGACACAACTTCCTTGATTCACTGACCGCCAAGGGGCTGAATCCAAACAAGATAATTGTGACTTCCGTACTCCGCACCCAAGACGACGTAAAACGCCTGCGCCGCCGTAACGGCAATGCTTCTCCAAACTCGGCACATTTTTACGGAACGACATTCGATGTCAGTTGGAAGCGCTTTCAGAAAATAGAAGACGAGGATGGACGTCCTTTGCAGGATGTCAGCGCAGATACCTTAAAACTGGTTCTTTCGGAAGTGCTCCGTGACCTGCGGAAAGCCGATAAATGCTACATCAAGTACGAGTTGAAGCAAGGATGCTTCCACATTACGACAAGAGAGAAATAAGCGGAAAAGAATTAGCGTTAATAGTATTTTTCAATCCCGCCAAACCCTATTATTATTTTGTTCTCTTTCGTTTTACAGATAAAGTTATTTAATCGCCTTTCAAATTCTTCCGGTCGTTTCCTCGCCGCTTCAATGTATGCGATTCGGATACGTTTATAGGGGTCAGAGAAACTCTGATAATTCTTCCATATTCTTTCATCCTCTTTCAATCTGTCGATTATATCATTTGGAAAAACAAAAGGAACCGACAAGACAGTTCGTATTTTATCCTCAAATTCAAGATGTATCATTTTATGCTCCAGCAACCATTTCAACCTTTCTTTGTTGGCTTGCGAATAGGTACTTTTAGGATTCCTGGGCGTGAAACGCTGAATTTTATGTTCTTTGTCAAGTGACTTTATCGTGCTGTCAATCCACCCGAAACAAAGGGCCTCTTCAACAGCGTCATTATATACAATACTTTTCTCGCTTGAAGATTTAGTAGGAAACACAAACCAGACTCCATCGGCAGTATCGAAATTGTCAGCCAGCCACTTCCGCCAATCTTTTCTGTTTTCAAAATATCTTATTTCTGTTGACATGACAAGCCATCCAAATTACACTTCTCTCCTTATTCTTCCAGCATCTTCCACGCTAGCGGCAGGCAGGCAACTATATCCCCCACCGTCATCCCCACTGCCCCCTGCTTCTTGCAGGCAACATCTCCCGCCAGTCCGTGCACATACGTGGCCAGGCAGGCAGCCTTCTCCGGCTCATAGCCTTGGGCAAGCAAGGCAAGCACCACTCCGGTCAGCACATCACCGCTGCCTCCCGTTGCCATACCCGGATTGCCGGTAGGGTTGAAAAAACATTTCCCGGCAGGAGTGACAATGGCAGAATAAGCGCCTTTCAAGATGATGTGCACTCCGGCGCTCTTCGCCAGCTCACGAGCCTTCATCAGGCGCTCGTACGAATTCTGGCATTTGCCTACAAGACGCTCCAGCTCCTTGGGGTGCGGAGTCAGAATACTCCCTTTGGGCAGACGCCCTATATAGTTACGCTTCTCGCCCAGCAAGTTCAGGGCATCAGCATCCACCACCATCGGAGTCTGGCATGTCTCTATCTGCTCCAGCAGAGCCGCCTCGGTCTCCGCCGCCTTTCCCAGTCCCGGGCCTATCGCCACGGCCTGGTAATCGTCCGTATCGGTAGCGGCGGCAAAGCAGGTGTCGCTGATATCCAGCTCCGTCATGGCTTCGGGCACGGAAGTCTGCACAATGAAGTTGTTGCAGAACGGCACATGTACCGTCAGCAGCCCCACACCTGAACGCAGACACGCACGCGCAGCCAGCACCGAGGCCCCCGCCATCCCCTGCGAACCGGCTATCAGCAGTGCGCGGCCGAAGTTCCCCTTATGGGCAAACCGGCTGCGCGGCTTCAGCAGGGCAGACACGTCTTCATGCTCCAGCAAGCGGAAGTCCGTTTCCATGTCATGGATGGCATCCTCGCTGAGCCCGATGTCCAGCAACTGCCATTCGCCCACATACGGCTCGTTCTCGGCAAAGAGAAATGCCAGTTTCGGCAGTTGCAGGCTCAGCGTCAGATGGGCACGGACGATATTCGTATGTACGTTGTAGGTGTTGTCCTCACCCATCAGTCCCGACGGGATGTCGATGGACACCACCGTGGCGGGCGAGGCATTGATGTACTTCACTACGGCTGCAAAACCGCCGCTCAGAGCCTTGTTCAGACCGCTGCCGAAGAGGCCGTCTATCACCACATGGTCTGCCGTCAGCACGGGAGGCACAAACTGAGTGGTCACTTCGTGGAAGTCCACGCCCGGCACGTCGGCCAGCCGCTCCTTGTTCGTCTCGCAGTCCGGCGAAAGCGTCCCTTTCGTATTGAAGAGATACACCTCGAGCCGGTAGCCCTTCCCGGCCAGCAGTCGCGCCAGGGCAAGCGCATCGCCACCGTTGTTCCCCGGTCCGGCAAAAACGGTGAGCGGCGTGTCCGGCTCCCAACGCTCGGCAATGGCACGGGCCAATGCGCGTGAGGCACGTTCCATCAGGTCGATGGAGGCAATCGGTTCATTCTTTATGGTATCTGCATCCAGTTGCTTGATGCTTGTAGTAGGAAATATCTTCATAATAGGATTATCTTAAAATCGTAGAGCAAAGATAGGGCTTTGATTTCAACTGTACAAAGAGAAGACGTTTTTTATCAAGTTGCTTTGCCCCCCGGGAAAAAATATCTGCTCCGTAAGGAAAAGTTGTCTTCAATGCAAAGGATTCTTAGAACAAAGCCTTTATTCTTAGAAACAAAAGCTCTATTTCTATAAACAAAAGCTTTATTTACAGAAACAGAAATTCTGTTTTAAGTTTGCGTAGGCTTACGGACAAGTTTGCACAAGCTTGTCGGCAAGTTCCCGCAGGCTTGTCGGCAAGTTTCTAATTATACCCATTAACTTACGCAAAATAATGACTAATTTTGTACCCTCAACATATAATAAAAGCCAAAACAATAAAAGCATATTCAATGAGTACATCCCGACACCCGAAAGGTCTTTACCTTATCTTCGCCACCAGCACGGCAGAGCGTTTCAGCTACTACGGCATGCGTGCCATCTTCATTCTGTTCCTCACCCAGGCACTCCTTTTCGACAAGGAGCACGCCGCCTCCATCTACGGCAGCTACACCGGACTGGTGTACCTGACACCCTTAATCGGCGGCTACATCGCCGACAAATACTGGGGCATCCGCCGTTCCGTCTTCTGGGGGGCCATGATGATGGCAGTCGGCCAGTTCCTGATGTTTGCCAGTGCCTCGATGCTGGAGGCGCGTGAGCTTTCGCATTGGCTGATGTACGGCGGACTGACTTTCCTTATATTGGGCAACGGCTGCTTCAAGCCCACCGTCTCCTCCCTGGTGGGGCAGCTCTACGAGCCGGGTGACAAACGGCTGGATTCCGCCTACACTATCTTCTATATGGGTGTCAACGTGGGTTCCTTCCTCGCCCCGCTGGTCTGCGGCTATTTTGGCGAGACGGGCAACCCTCACGACTTCCGATGGGGCTTCCTCATTGCCGCCATCGTCACCGTGCTGACGGTCGTCCTCTTCGAAACCCAGAAGAACAAGTACCTCATCGGCCCCGACGGCAAGCCCCTCGGCATCATCCCCGACGCCCGCAAGGAACGGCCCCAGGCAGACAACACCGCCCGGAAGAGTGCCCATGCCAACGGACGGACCATGCGCAACTACCTGCTGCTCGCCCTGCTCGCCATCGCGCTTGCCGGTTTCTTCTACTGGTGCTTCGGGGACGATTGGATAAGCATCGGCATCTTCACCGCCTGCATCGTGTTTCCCGTCAGCATCCTGCTGGAAGGCTCACTCACCAAGACGGAGCGCGACCGCATCTTCGTCATCTACATCATCGCCTTCTTCGTCATTTTCTTCTGGGCGGCCTACGAGCAGGCAGGCGCCTCGCTCACGCTTTTCGCCTCCGAGCAGACCGACCGCGTCATCCTGGGGTGGGAAATGCCCGCCTCCTGGATTCAGTCCTTCAACCCCTTCTTTGTGGTGATACTTGCCGCCATCATGCCGGGCGTATGGGGCGCCCTGGGCAAGCGGGGCATGGAGCCCGCCTCGCCCACCAAGCAAGCCATCGGCCTGCTACTGCTTTCACTGGGCTATCTCGTCATCTGCTTTGGGGTGAAAGATGTTCAGCCGGGCATCAAGGTGAGTCTCATTTGGCTGACGGGGCTCTACTTCATCCATACCATGGGCGAAATCTGCCTCTCGCCCATCGGACTCTCCATGGTGAACAAGCTCACGCCCATCCGCTTCGCCTCGCTGATGATGGGGATATGGTACCTCTCCACCGCCACTGCCAATAAGTTTGCAGGCACGCTGAGCGGGCTCTACCCCGAAGCCGGAAAGGTAAAGACGCTACTGGGCTATCGCATTGAGACGATGTACGATTTCTTCATGGTGTTCGTCGTCATGTCTGCCACGGCATCGCTTATCCTCTTCCTGCTTTCAAAGAAATTACAGAAGATGATGCATGGAGTGGAATAAAAATCGTATTTTTGCGGCAACTTTCTAAAAACATCCCATCTATGGATACCATACAAATAAAAGACAAGATGTTCACAGTCTCCATCAAGGAGCAGGACATACTGAAAGAAGTAACCCGTGTAGCGAACGAAATCAACCGCGACCTGGCAGGAAAGAATCCTCTATTCCTCAGCGTACTGAACGGTTCGTTCATGTTTACCGCCGATTTGCTGAAACGAATCACGATTCCCTGCGAAATTTCGTTTGTCAAATTGGCATCTTATCAAGGAGTATCCTCTACCGGGGTAATTAAGGAAGTAATAGGCATCAATGAAGACCTCACAGACCGTACAGTGGTCATTGTAGAGGACATAGTAGATACGGGACTCACCATGCAACGCTTACTGGACACCCTCGGCACTCGCGGTCCCAGGGAGATTCATATTGCCTCCCTACTGGTGAAACCTGATAAGCTGAAAGTTGATTTAAACATAGAATATGTGGCCATGAATATTCCGAACGACTTCATCGTGGGCTACGGGTTGGATTATGACGGCTTCGGGCGCAACTATCCCGACATTTATACTGTAGTAGACTGATACAGACATAATATAGTAAATCATTAAATAATAACTAAGCAAATGTTGAACATTGTAATTTTTGGTGCTCCCGGTTCAGGTAAGGGAACACAAAGTGAAAAGATTGTAGAAAAGTATGGCATCAACCACATCTCTACCGGAGACGTGCTCCGTGCTGAAATGAAAAACGGTACAGAACTGGGCAAGACTGCTAAAGGTTATATCGACCAGGGCCAGTTGATCCCCGATGAGTTGATGATTGATATTCTGGCAAGCGTATTCGACAGCTTCAAGGATAGCAAAGGCGTGATTTTCGACGGCTTCCCCAGAACAATCGCCCAGGCTGAAGCATTAAAGAAGATGCTCGCCGAACGCGGACAGGAAGTCAGCGTGATGCTCGACCTCGACGTGCCCGAAGAAGAACTGATGAAGCGCCTCATCAAGCGCGGACAAGAATCAGGACGTGCAGACGACAATGAAGAGACAATCAAGAAGCGTCTGGTGGTTTACCACTCACAGACAGCTCCGCTGATTGACTGGTACAAGCAGGACGGCAAATACCAACACATCCAGGGCTTCGGCGTATTGGAAGAAATCTTTGCCGATGTTTGCAAGGCTATTGACGCAGTGAAATAACAATAAAACAGAATATGGCTGAATCGAATTTTGTTGACTACGTAAAAATATATTGCCGCTCCGGAAAGGGCGGACGAGGTTCTACGCATATGCGGCGTGAGAAATACATACCCAACGGAGGCCCCGACGGAGGTGACGGAGGACGAGGAGGCCATGTCATCCTGCGGGGTAACCGCAACTACTGGACGCTACTCCATCTGAAGTACGATCGCCACATCCTGGCAGGTCACGGAGAATCCGGTTCCAAAAACCGCAGTTTCGGAAAAGACGGAGCGGACAAGGTGATTGAAGTGCCCTGCGGCACGGTGGTGTACAACGCCGAAACGGGTGAATATATCTGCGACGTCACCGAGCACGAACAAGAAGTCATCTTGCTGAAAGGCGGACGCGGAGGTCTGGGTAACTGGCACTTCAAAACCGCCACACGCCAGGCTCCCCGCTTTGCACAACCGGGCGAACCGATGCAGGAGTTGACGGTAATCATGGAACTGAAGCTGCTGGCAGACGTCGGTCTGGTAGGTTTCCCCAATGCAGGAAAATCCACTTTACTGGCATCCGTTTCTGCGGCGAAGCCCAAAATCGCCAATTATCCGTTTACAACGCTGGAACCCAATCTGGGCATCGTGTCCTATCGCGACAGCAAATCGTTTGTGATGGCGGACATTCCCGGCATCATCGAAGGAGCCAGTGCCGGCAAAGGCTTAGGATTGCGTTTCCTGCGCCACATCGAGCGCAACTCATTGTTGCTGTTCATGGTGCCTGCCGACAGTGACGACATCCGTAAGGAATACGAAATCCTGTTGAACGAGCTTCGCACTTTCAACCCCGAAATGCTGGACAAACAGAGAGTGCTTGCCGTCACCAAATGCGACATGCTCGACCAGGAACTGATGGACGAGATAGAGCCGACACTGCCCGAAGGGATTCCGCATATATTCATCTCTGCTGTCTCCGGCATGGGCATCTCTACGCTGAAAGACATCCTTTGGGAAGAGCTGAACAAGGAAAGTAATAAGATAGAAGGCAAAGTGGACAGCATTGCCCATCGCGCCAAAGACCTCAGCCACCTGCAGGAAGAATTGAAAGAAGAGGGTGAGGACGAGGACCTCAGCTATGAATACGTCAACGACGACGAGGACATAGAGGACCTCGAGGACTTTGAATACGAAGAAGATTGGGAGGAAGATAAAAAATGATTCCTCTTACAGAAGATAGGAAAATGTTGGGATATGAGCTGCTTGCCTCATATCCCGGCATTTCTTGTTTTGTAACCACCCGCCACGGTGGATGCAGCCAAGGTAACTATGCCTCCCTCAACTGTACACCTTACACGGGAGACGAAGCCGAAGCTGTACGCCGCAACCAGGAAATAGTATGTTCTTCCCTGCCCCAACGCCCCCAAGAACTGGTCATCCCGTTTCAGACCCACGGGACAAAGGCACTTGTCATTGACGGAACTTATCTGCATGCAACAGCAGAAGAACGCCACTCCATGTTGCAGGGCATTGATGCACTGATAACCCGTGAACCGGGCTGCTGCATCTGCATCTCTACGGCAGACTGCATTCCCATCCTGCTCTACGACCGGAAGAATGCCGTGATAGCCGCTGTTCATGCCGGATGGCGCGGCACTGTGAATTACATCCTCGGCCACACACTCGACAAGATGCGTGCCCGCTATGGCACAGAGGGCAAAGAAGTGATAGCCTGCATCGGCCCCGGCATCTCCCTTTCCGCCTTCGAGGTAGGCGACGAAGTCTATGAAGCATTCCGTAAGAACGGTTTCCAGATGGATTACATCTCCGAATGGAAACCCGCCACCCACAAATACCATATCGACCTATGGGCTGCCAACCGACTGCAACTACTGGACTTCGGAGTACCTTCCGCACAAGTGGAGACAGCCAATATATGTACTTTTACCCAATATGAAGAGTTTTTCTCGGCACGCCGGATGGGTATCAAATCCGGAAGGATATTGTCGGGAATCATGTTAACCCATTCAAACGGATTGCATTAATGTATCATATCACACTTTCTAAAGAAATCAAGCAGAATTGCCCCGAATTCCGCGGTGCAGCCGTATTTGCCGAAGTGACAAATACCCCATATTGCGAAGGGTTGTGGCAAGAAATCGCAACTTTCACCCAAGAGCTAAGAGCCCGTGAAACCACGGACAGCATCAAGTACCAACCCGTCATTGCCGCCACCCGCGAAGCCTACAAACGTTGCGGCAAGGACCCCAGCCGCTACCGTCCCTCGGCCGAAGCACTGAGACGGCGACTGCTGCGCGGATTGGAACTCTATCAGATAGATACGTTGGTAGACCTTATCAACCTTGTCTCCCTACGTACGGGCCACTCTATCGGCGGATTTGATGCCGACGAGATACAAGGGACCGACCTTGAGCTGGGCATAGGACGTGCCGAGGAATTGTTCGAGGGTATAGGCCGCGGCATGCTGAACATAGAAGGGCTGCCCGTCTACCGCGACCGTATAGGCGGTATCGGTACCCCGACCAGCGACCACGAACGCACCAAGATGAAACTTGAAACCCGCCATATCCTTGCCATTGTCAACGGCTACAACGGGCAGGAAGGTCTGAAAGAAGCAGCCGAAATGATATTGGAACTGTTGGAGAAATATGCTTCCTCTACCAGTGGGACTATACAATATTTTGAATAAATGAGAATCCGTATTCTTGTCCCTCTCCTGCTCATAGCCCTTGGTGCCACGGCACAAGGGAAGAAAACGGTCTTTTCCACCATGGAAACCAACCATATCCGCGTTGCCACTCCGGGACTGTTTTCGCAAAGAGAACTGATAGAGCTACCTTTGGAGGACATTCCGGACACGGAATACTCCTTTCCCCTGCCTGGAGGAAAAGTCATCTCCCCTTACGGACGGGGGCGGGGACGCCACAGTGGCATAGACATCAAGACCTACGCCAAAGACACCATACGGAGTGCCTTCAACGGCGTAGTACGGATGTCCAAGCCTTATAGCGCCTACGGCAATGTCGTCGTCGTACGCCATGACTTCGGACTGGAAACGATATACAGCCACAACTTCAAAAACCTTGTACATTGTGGCGACACAGTCAAAGCCGGACAGCCCATCGCACTGACCGGACGCACCGGACGCGCCTCTACCGAGCATCTGCACTTCGAGACACGCGTCAACGGCCAGCACTTCGACCCCAATATCATCTTCAACATGAAGGAGCAGACGCTGAACCGGCAACGCATCGGATGCTCAAAAAAAGGAAACGGCATCGTCGTGCAACAATTACCGACAATCTACCCGAAGCCACTGCAAAAAAATACCCAATGGAACTGTTTAAGTATCCAAACGTTTCACTACATTTGCAGAACGTTTCACTAAAAGAACGAATTGAACTTTAAAACATATCAATGATAGAAAAACTGATTGTTCTTGAAGATATTGACCCGGTAATATTTTATGGCGTAAACAACGCCAACATGCAGCTGATAAAGGCCTTGTATCCCAAGCTTCGCATCGTTGCCCGCGGCAATGTCATCAAAGTATTGGGTGATGAGGAGGAAATGTGTGCATTCGAGGAGAACATTACCAAGCTGGAGAAATACTGTGCCGAATACAACTCTTTGAAAGAAGAGGTCATTATAGACATCATCAAAGGCAATGCCCCGCAAGCGGAAAAATCGGGCAATGTCATTGTATTCAGCGTAACCGGAAAGCCGATTATCCCGCGCAGCGAGAACCAGCTGAAGCTGGTAGAGGCATTTGCCAAGAATGACATGCTGTTTGCCATCGGTCCCGCCGGTTCAGGAAAGACCTATACAGCCATCGCGCTTGCCGTGCGGGCACTAAAGAATAAGGAGATAAAGAAAATCATCCTCAGCCGCCCTGCCGTAGAAGCCGGAGAAAAGCTCGGTTTCCTGCCCGGCGACATGAAGGACAAGATAGACCCGTATCTGCAACCACTCTATGACGCCCTGCAGGACATGATACCTGCCGCCAAGCTGAAAGAGTATATGGAGCTGAACATCATCCAGATTGCCCCCCTCGCCTTTATGCGCGGACGCACACTGAACGATGCCGTCGTCATTCTGGATGAAGCGCAGAACACGACCACCCAGCAAATCAAGATGTTCCTCACCCGCATGGGAATGAACACCAAGATGATTGTCACGGGAGACATGACGCAGATTGACTTGCCTTCTTCCCAGACTTCCGGTCTGGTGCAGGCACTGAAGATTCTGAAAGGCGTAAAAGGCATCAGTTTCGTGGAGCTGAACAAGAAAGACATCGTACGCCATAAGTTGGTAACTCAGATTGTGGAGGCCTACGAGAAGTTCGACAAGGAAGCGAAAGCGGAACGTGAACGACGCAAAGCCGAACAAGCCGATAGTAAGATTGAACAGAAACAGTAAATTCTCAAAATCGTAAATATTACAAAGATGAAAGCATTAACAGCAACTGAATTTAACTTTCCCGGACAGAAAAGCGTGTACCACGGAAAAGTTCGTGATGTGTACAACATCAATGGTGAAAAGTTGGTCATGGTAGCTACCGACCGCATCTCAGCCTTTGACGTAGTATTGCCGAAAGGTATTCCCTTCAAAGGACAAATGTTGAACCAGATTGCAGCAAAATTCCTGGATGCCACAACCGACATCTGCCCCAACTGGAAAATGGCTACACCCGATCCGATGGTGACGGTAGGTGTGATGTGTGAAGGATTCCCCGTAGAAATGATTGTACGCGGTTACCTCTGTGGCAGCGCATGGCGTGCCTACAAGAGCGGTGTACGTGAAATCTGCGGCGTGAAGTTGCCCGAAGGGATGAAGGAAAACCAGAAATTCCCTGAACCCATCATCACCCCGACCACTAAAGCCGAGATTGGCGAACACGATGCCGACATCTCCAAAGAAGAAATCCTGGCACAAGGTCTTGCCACACCCGAAGAATATGCCGTATTGGAGCAATACACCATGGCCCTCTTCAAACGCGGTACCGAGATTGCAGCGGAACGCGGATTGATTCTGGTAGACACCAAATACGAATTCGGCAAGCACGACGGCAAGATTTACCTGATGGACGAAATCCATACGCCCGACTCCAGCCGCTACTTCTACTCCGAAGGCTACGAAGAACGTTTTGCCAACGGCGAACCGCAAAAGCAACTCTCCAAGGAGTTTGTACGAGAATGGCTGATGGACAACGGCTTCCAAGGCAAGGAAGGACAGCAAGTACCGGAAATGACCGACGAAATCGTTACTTCAATCAGCGAACGTTACATCGAACTGTACGAACACATCACCGGCGAGAAGTTTGTAAAGGAAGATACCAGCAACATTGCCGAACGCATTGAAAAGAATGTAACCGAATATTTAAAGTAAATGGACTATCCCCAAGAACACATCAAGCCCTACGGTAATGACGGCAAGAAGAGCGAACAAGTGGAAGAAATGTTCGACAACATCGCTCCTGCCTACGACAAGCTGAATCACACTCTATCCATGGGTATTGACCGCAGCTGGCGTAGGAAAGCAATCAAGTACCTACGTCCTTTCCGCCCCCGGCGCATTATGGACGTAGCTACCGGCACCGGCGATTTCGCCATCCTTGCATGCCGCGAACTGCAACCCGATAGCCTGATTGGCACCGACATCTCGGAAGGCATGATGAACGTGGGACGTGAAAAAGTAAAGCAGGCGCACCTCTCGGACAAGATTTCATTTGCCCGGGAGGACTGCACCTCCCTCTCGTTTGCCGACGAAAGCTTCGACGCCGTGACCGTAGCGTTCGGCATCCGCAACTTCGAAGGGCTGGACAAGGGACTGTCCGAGATGTGCCGCGTACTAAAGACCGGCGGACATCTCGTCATACTGGAGCTCTCCACACCAGACCGCTTCCCGATGAAACAGTTGTTCACCATCTACTCCAAAGTTGTCATCCCCCTGCTCGGTAAATGTATTTCGAAAGACAACAGCGCCTACACCTATCTACCGGAAAGTATTCGCGCCTTCCCGCAGGGAGAAGTGATGCAGGAGGTAATCCGCAAGGCAGGCTTCAGCGAAGTGCACTTCAAGCGGCTGACTTTCGGGATATGTACACTTTATGTGGCAACTAAATAAAAAGAAGAAACTTATATAAAAAAGAGACCTTATGAAAGCTACACACACCCTCTATTTATTATTTATTTCCCTCCTTTGCGTTGCCGGTTTCACAGCTTGCGATGATTCGGGAAGTGATGATATGATATGGGATTTTGCTCCTATCGAACTGCATATCGCAGTACAAGATGCTCAAGGTAATGATTTGTTGAATCCTGAAACTCCCGGCAACATTGCCAAGCAAGGGATCAAGGCAATCTATAATGGAAAAATATATGAAAAGGACGTTCCAATAAGCCAAACCAAAGCTTACCTTGCACACTTCAACGGTCTGCAAACAATGAAATTTGAAACTGGCAAATACTTTCTCACTTTTGGAGAATTCAATGGCGACGATACATTCGATAACGAAAAAGTGATAATAGACTGGAACGATGGTACTCAAGACGTCATCACCTTCTCTAGCAAACTGATCTGGAAATCAAAAAATAAACCCGTATTCGACAGAAAGTTCTGTTTGAACGGAAAAGATAACGGATTGCAATTCGGAGGTTTTGTTATCATCAAAGAACCGGTAATCACCTCCTCAACTACTTCCGACCAATAATGTACTCCATAAACAAACGAATATAGCTCAATCAATAACTAAAATATTATGCAGAAATACGGTTTAATAGGTTACCCGTTGAAACATTCCTTTTCTATCGGATATTTCAATGAGAAATTCAAGGCAGAAAATATTGATGCAGAATATGTAAATTTCGAAATTCCACGTATCGAGGATTTCATGGAAGTTATCGAGGAAAATCCCAACCTCTGTGGACTGAATGTGACTATCCCTTACAAGGAGCAAGTCATCCCCTACCTGGACGAACTGGACAAAGACACAGCCAAGATAGGCGCCGTCAATGTCATTAAGATTATCCGCCTTTCCAAAGGCAAAGTGAAACTGGTTGGCTACAACTCCGACATCATAGGATTTACACAATCCATAGAACCACTTTTGCAACCACAACACAAGAAAGCCCTGATTTTGGGTACCGGCGGTGCATCGAAAGCCGTATATCGCGGGCTGGAGAACCTGGGTATAAAAAGTTCCTTCGTATCACGCGCCAAGAAAGAGGATAAATACCTCACATACGAAGAACTGACACCGGAAATCATGCAAGAGTACACAGTGATTGTCAACTGTACCCCAGTAGGCATGTATCCCAAAGTGGATTTCTGTCCCAATATTCCTTACGAACTACTGACTCCCAACCATTTGCTCTATGATTTGTTATATAATCCAAACGAAACCCTTTTCATGAAGAAAGGCCAGGCACAAGGAGCCGTCACTAAGAACGGTCTGGAAATGTTACTGCTGCAAGCCTTTGCTGCATGGGAAATTTGGAATAAATAATGAAGAAAACCATAAAATATTCGATTCTCGGTCTGGCTGCCCTCTGCACCGTAGTACTGTGCGGAGGGTACTATATGCTGGGGCATGCTCTGAAACCCGAAGGCCTTATCACACGCAGTCGCAACATTGCCGAATCCTACAACTTCATGTTCGAGCAATATCCCGAACTGCAACCGTGGGTAGACAGTTTGGTGACCGTAGGAGCATTGAAGGACTTCTACATTGAGAACGACCATGGAGAGACGCTACACGCACTCTACGTTGCCGCCACCCACCCCACCCCAAAAACAGCAGTCATCGTACACGGATATACAGATAATGCCGTGCGCATGCTGATGATAGGCTATCTGTACAACAAGGAGATGGACTTCAACATCTTGCTGCCCGACCTCTACGGGCACGGGATGAGCGAGGGAAACCATGCACAGATGGGCTGGAAAGACCGGCTTGACGTACTGCAATGGACCGAAACCGCCGACGAACTCTTCGGGCGCCGCCATACAGACAGCGTAGCATCCCGCAGCACAGAGATGGTAGTGCACGGTATCTCCATGGGAGCCGCCACCACCATGATGGTATCCGGCGAAGTGGAGCATGGTCAATACCAACAGCCTTTCATCAAGTGTTTCGTAGAAGACTGCGGCTACACAAGCGTATGGGACGAGTTTCGCGGAGAACTGAAAGCACAGTTCAACCTGCCCGCCTTCCCTCTTCTGCATACAGCAAACTGGCTCTGCCGGCAAGAGTACGGATGGGACTTCCTGGAAGCCTCTGCTTTGGAGCAAGTAAAGAAATGTACTTTGCCGATGCTCTTCATCCACGGCGATGCCGACACCTTTGTGCCGACGTGGATGGTCTATCCCCTCTACGAAGCCAAGCCCGAACCCAAAGAATTATGGATTGTGCCCGGTGCCACGCATGCTATGTCTTACAAGGATTATCCGCAGGAATACACCGAACATGTAAAGAAATTCGTAGGAAAATACATACATTGATGTGATTTTACCTATCTTCGCCGCAACAAATATTGGTAGTATGAGACGATTTATTTCCATAACATTCTTCTTATGCCTGCTCTTATCCTTGCAGGCACAAGAAGTCTACACCACTAAGAATATTCCTAAAGTACACCTTCAGGACAAGACACGCTATGTGTGCAACCCAGCCGGAATCCTATCCACGGAGGCATGTGACAATATAGACCGTATGCTCTATGCATTGGAGCAGCAAACTGGCATTGAAACGGTAGTTGCCGTTGTCCCGTCCATCGGACAAGAAGACTGTTTTGATTTCTCACACCAGCTGCTCAATGAATGGGGAGTAGGGAAAAAAGAAAAAAACAACGGTTTGGTCATTCTGCTGGTAACCGACCAACGCTGCATCCAGTTTTATACGGGATACGGTTTAGAAGGGGACCTTCCTGATGCCATCTGCAAACGTATACAGACCAAATACATGATTCCCTATCTGAAAGACGGTAATTGGGATGCTGGAATGGTAGCGGGTGTAAAGGCAGTCTGTTCACGTCTTGACGGCACTATGGTGAATGACACGGAAGAGGAGGATGACCTCTCCGTAGGAGGTATCCTACTGGGGCTTATCGGTTTCCTCGCAGTGGCATCTATTATAGGCATCCTTGCCCAACGCGCTGCCAACAAATGCCCCAACTGCGGACAACATAAATTGCAACGTAGCAGCAGCATACTCATCTCACGCCGCAATGGAGTGAAAACGGAAGATGTGACCTACACCTGCCGCAATTGCGGACATAAAGTAGTGCGCCGCCAGCAGTCATACGATGAAAATTACCGGGGAGGAGGCGGAGGTGGTCCGGTCATCTTCGGTGGTGGAGGTCTCTTCGGCGGAAGTGGCGGAGGAGGCTTCAGCGGTGGTAGCTTCGGAGGCGGTATGGGAGGTGGCGGTGGAGCCGGTTCCCGGTTCTAACGCCGAGGATGTGTCATCTGTGTGCCATCAACCGTTTTGACACACCTTCGAGGATACTGGAAGAAAATAAAACGTTTACATAGAATATAATTAAATGATTAATAACTGCCTTCCCCTCCTCCCCTCTCTCTATCGGAGAGGAATCGGAGGTGAGGCCTAAAAATGAAAAGTATGAAGAAATCAACCATTATCATTATCGTTGTTATAGCTCTTCTCGCCATTTGGGGTGTAACCGGCTATAACGGACTCGTAACCATGGACGAAAATGTCAGCGGACAATGGTCGAACGTAGAAACCCAATACCAACGCCGTGCCGACCTGATTCCGAACTTGGTGAATACCGTGAAAGGATATGCCACGCACGAGAAGGAAACACTGGAAGGTGTAGTAGAAGCCCGCAGCAAAGCCACTCAAATCAAAGTGGATGCGGCAGACCTTACTCCGGAAAAGCTGGCTGAATATCAGAAAGCACAAGGTGCGGTGACTTCCGCCCTCGGTAAATTGCTTGCCATCACAGAAAACTATCCGGACTTGAAAGCAAATCAGAATTTCCTGGAACTGCAGGCACAGCTGGAAGGTACGGAAAACCGTATCAACGTAGCACGTACCAACTTCAACAATGCAGCCAAGAACTTCAATACAGCCATTCGCCGTTTCCCCAAGAATATCCTTGCCGGTCTCTTCGGTTTTGAGAAACGAGCTTATTTCGAAGCGGCAGAAGGAGCGGAACAAGCTCCCCAGGTACAATTCTGATAAATACACAACTCTATAGCGAGGCACAAAGGCGAGAAACTTTGTGCCTCGCTTTGTGTTGTAGAAGATTAGATGTATCTTTGCACATTCAATTGAACAAACCTATTATCTCATGAGTAATCAACGATACATGATGCGAGGCGTCAGCGCATCAAAGGAAGATGTGCACAACGCCATCAAGAATATCGACAAAGGTATTTTCCCGCAGGCTTTCTGCAAAATTATCCCCGACATTTTGGGCGGTGACCCGGAGTATTGCAACATTATGCATGCCGATGGAGCAGGCACCAAGTCCAGTCTTGCCTATATGTACTGGAAGGAAACCGGCGACCTGGGTGTGTGGAAAGGCATTGCACAAGATGCACTGATTATGAACATCGACGACCTGCTTTGTGTGGGTGCGGTAGACAACATTCTGGTATCCTCTACCATCGGACGTAATAAACTGCTCATCCCCGGCGAAGTAATCTCAGCCATCATCAACGGTACGGATGAACTGCTTGCCGAACTCCGCGAAATGGGAGTAGGCGTTTATGCCACCGGTGGCGAAACAGCCGATGTGGGCGACCTTGTACGTACCATTATCGTAGACTCGACAGTGACCTGCCGCATGAAGCGCTCAGATGTTATAGACAATGCCAATATCCGTCCGGGCGATGTGATTGTAGGTCTGGCATCTTACGGAAAGGCTACTTATGAGAAAGAATACAATGGCGGTATGGGCAGTAACGGACTGACCAGCGCACGCCACGATGTATTCTCCAAATACCTGGCAGAGAAATACCCTGAAAGCTATGACAAGGCTGTACCCGAAGAACTGGTATACAGTGGCAAGCTAAAACTGACAGACAGTGTCGAAGACAGTCCGCTGGATGCAGGAAAGCTGGTACTTTCCCCCACCCGCACCTACGCACCGGTAGTTAAGAAACTGCTCGATGCGCTCCGTCCCCAAATCCACGGTATGGTACACTGCTCGGGCGGCGCACAAACCAAGGTACTGCACTTTGTGGGAGACAACTGCCGTGTCATCAAAGACAATCTCTTCCCCGTTCCACCGTTGTTCAAGACCATCAAGGAGCAGAGCGATACGGACTGGAGCGAAATGTACAAGGTGTTCAATATGGGGCATCGCCTGGAAGTGTACCTCTCTCCCGAACATGCAGAAGAGGTGATTGCTATTTCGAAGAGTTTCAACATCGATGCACAGATTGTAGGCCGCGTGGAAGAAAGCGACAAGAAAGAACTGATTATCAAGAGCGAATTCGGAGAGTTCAAGTATTAAATATATGGCAGACAACAATACCATACTCGAAAAGCTGGAAGGGCTTGTCGCCCGCTTCGAAGAAGTGTCGACCTTGATTACAGACCCGGCAGTGATTGCGGACCAGAAGCGTTACGTCAAGCTCACCAAAGAATATAAAGAACTGGGCGACCTGATGAATGCCCGCAAAGAGTACATGCAAGTACTGGGCGGCATAGAAGAAGCCAAAGAAATTATCGCCAACGAAACAGACCAGGAAATGCGGGAAATGGCACGCGAAGAGCTGGATGCCTGCCAAACCCGCCAACCGGAACTGGAAGAGCAGATAAAGCTGCTGCTCGTCCCCGCCGACCCGCAGGATGGCCGTAATGCCATCCTCGAAATTCGTGGCGGCACGGGTGGTGACGAAGCGGCAATCTTTGCCGGCGACCTCTTCCGCATGTACACCAAGTACTGCGAATCCAAGGGATGGAGAATGGAGATATCCAGCGCCAACGAAGGTGCAGCCGGCGGTTTCAAGGAAATTGTCTGCTCCGTGACGGGCGACAATGTATACGGCACACTGAAATATGAATCGGGCGTGCACCGCGTGCAGCGCGTACCGGCCACAGAAACGCAAGGACGGGTACACACCTCAGCTGCCAGCGTAGCCGTGCTTCCCGAAGCCGAAGAGTTCGACGTAGTTATCAACGAAGGTGAAATCAAGTGGGACACCTTCCGAAGCGGTGGTGCCGGCGGTCAGAACGTGAACAAGGTGGAATCCGGCGTGCGCCTGCGCTACAACTGGAAGAATCCCAACACAGGCATAGTCGAAGAAATCCTCATCGAATGTACCGAGACGCGCGACCAGCCCAAGAACAAGGAACGCGCCCTCTCGCGCTTGCGTACCTTCATCTACGACAAGGAACACCAGAAGTACATCGACGACATCGCCTCCAAGCGTAAGACGATGGTCAGCACTGGCGACCGCTCCGCCAAGATACGCACCTACAACTATCCGCAAGGACGCATCACGGACCACCGCATCAACTACACCATCTACAATCTCGCCGCCTTCATGGACGGAGACATCCAAGACTGCATCGACCACCTGATTGTGGCGGAAAATGCAGAAAGACTGAAAGAGAGCGAACTGTAAGGCAGTGATAAGTAACCCGTAACTAAAAAATAATATGAACAAACAGCAATTATTCGAGAACATCAAGCGCAAGAAGTCATTCCTTTGCGTAGGTCTTGACACCGACATCAAGAAAATACCCGAACATCTTCTGAAAGAGGAAGACCCTATATTCGCTTTCAACAAAGCCATCATCGACGCTACTGCCGACCTCTGCATCGCCTACAAGCCCAATCTGGCATTTTATGAGAGCATGGGCGTGAAAGGCTGGATAGCTTTCGAGAAAACCGTAAACTACATCAAGCAGAACTATCCCGACCAATTCATCATCGCCGACGCCAAACGCGGTGACATCGGGAACACCTCTGCCATGTATGCCCGTACCTTCTTCGAAGAGCTGGATATAGATTCCGTAACCGTAGCTCCCTACATGGGCGAAGACAGTGTGACCCCGTTCCTTACGTACGAAGGCAAATGGGTAATCCTGCTTGCGTTGACCAGCAACAAAGGCTCGCACGACTTCCAGCTGACGGAAGACACCAACGGCGAACGCCTCTTCGAAAAAGTGCTCCGCAAATCCCAGGAGTGGGCCAGTGACGAACAGATGATGTACGTAGTAGGCGCCACACAAGGCCGCGCCTTCGAAGATATCCGCAAGATTGTTCCCGAACACTTCCTATTGGTTCCCGGCGTAGGCGCACAAGGCGGCTCCCTGGAAGAAGTCTGCAAGTATGGCATGAACAAGACTTGCGGCCTGATTGTCAACTCCAGCCGTGGCATCATCTACGTGGACAAGACAGAGAACTTCGCCGCCGCCAGCCGAAAAGCAGCCCAAAAAGTGCAGGCACAGATGGCGGAAGAGTTGAAAAAAGTGATTAACGACTAACGCTTAATGTTCGAAAGAAAGATTATCAACGACCCTGTCTTCGGGTTCATCAACATACCAAAGGGGTTGTTGTACGATGTTGTACGACATCCTCTTTTGCAACGTCTAAACCGTATCAAGCAACTGGGGTTGTCCTCTGTCGTATATCCCGGTGCGCAGCATACACGGTTCCAACACTCTTTGGGAGCCTTCTACCTGATGAGTGAGGCCATCCAGCAACTTGCCACCAAAGGAAACTTTATCTTCGACAGCGAAGCCGAAGCTGTGGAAGCCGCTATCCTGATGCACGACATCGGCCACGGCCCCTTCTCCCACGTACTGGAAAATACCATCGTGCAGGGCGTCTCCCACGAAGACATCTCCTTGATGCTGATGGAACGTATCAACAAGGAAATGAACGGACAGTTGACACTCGCCATTCAAATTTTCAAGGATGAATACCCCAAGCGCTTCCTGCACCAACTGGTAAGCGGGCAACTGGATATGGACCGCCTGGACTACCTGCGCCGCGACAGCTTCTATACCGGAGTGACCGAAGGCAACATTGGCTCCGCCCGCATTATCAAGATGCTGGATGTAAAGGATGACCACCTGGTAGTAGAGTCCAAAGGCATCTATTCTATTGAGAACTTCCTCACCGCCCGCCGCCTGATGTACTGGCAAGTCTATCTGCACAAAACCTCCGTTGCCTACGAGAAAATGCTGATTAGCACCCTGCTCCGCGCCAAGGAACTGGCAAGCCGCGGCATAGACCTCTTTGCCTCACCCGCCTTGAAATTCTTTCTATACAACGACATCAGCCGGGAGGCATTCTACAACAATCCCGAATGTTTGGAGAATTTCATTCAGTTGGACGATAATGACATCTGGACTGCCCTCAAGGTATGGAGCCGCCATTCGGACAAGGTTTTGTCCACCCTGAGCGCCGGCATGATTAACCGAAACATCTTCAAAGTCGAGATTTCTACCGAACCTATTAGTGAGGAACGGAAAAAAGAACTAACTTTGCAAATCAGTGAACAACTGAACATCCCTCTCTCCGAAGCGAGATATTTCATCTCTACCCCCAGCATCGAGAAGAATATGTACGACGAGGCAGATGACAGTATTGACATCCTCTACAACGACGGCAGCATCAAGAATATTGCCGAAGCATCGGATATGCTCAATATCTCTCTTCTGTCCAAGAAAGTAAAAAAGTACTACTTATGCTACCAACGTTTGCATAGATAAGTATAAAATATTCACCTCAGGACAAGGAAATATAAAAAAAAAGTCCGTTATTTGCGTTTTGAAACCATCTAACAAGAATAAGACATGGAGTTCTCTGCTAAACAAATTGCAACATTTATCCAAGGAGAAATTGTTGGAGACGAGAATGCTACCGTTCACACCTTTGCGAAAATCGAAGAGGGAATACCGGGAGCCATCTCCTTTCTATCCAACCCCAAATATACCCCCTACATATACGAAACCCAATCAAGCATTGTTCTGGTAAACAAGGACTTTGTTCCGGAACAAGAAGTGAAAGCCACCCTGATTAAAGTGGACAATGCGTATGAAAGTCTTGCTAAATTGCTAAATCTTTATGAGCAAAGCAAGCCAAAGCGGGTGGGAATTGACTCTCTGGCCTTTGTTGCCGAGACAGCTAAAATTGGCAAGGATGTTTACATTGCGCCTTTTGCCTGCATTGGCGAATACGCAGAGGTGGGAGACAATACGGTCATTCATCCGCACGTCACGATTGGCAGCGGTGCCAAAGTGGGCAATGACTGTATTATTTACGCTAACTCCACCATCTACCACGATTGCCGGGTAGGAAACCACTGCATCCTGCACTCCGGTTGCGTTATCGGTGCAGACGGTTTCGGCTTCGCCCCCACTTCCGAGGGCTATGAAAAAATACCGCAAATAGGTATCACTATCCTGGAAGACCATGTGGAAATCGGTGCCAACACGTGTGTGGACCGTGCTACTATGGGAGCCACCATCGTACATAGCGGTGTGAAACTGGATAATTTGATTCAGGTGGCACACAATGATGAAATAGGCTCCCACACCGTAATGGCGGCGCAAGTAGGTGTAGCAGGTTCTACCAAGATAGGAGAATGGTGCATGTTCGGCGGGCAGGTAGGCATTGCAGGTCATATTCATATTGGCAACAAAGTGAACCTTGGCGCACAGTCTGGTGTTCCCAGTAGCATAAAGGACGGTAGCCAACTTATCGGTACCCCTCCTATGGAGCTGAAACAATATTTCAAGGCATCCATCGCACAAAGAAGTTTGCCGGAAATGCAAGTGGAACTGCGCCAGCTCCGCAAAGAATTGAATGAACTTAAACAACTATTAAATAAGTAACCAATGTTAAAACAAAAGACTCTAAAAGATAGCTTTTCGCTTAGTGGAAAAGGTCTTCATACGGGACTTGACCTAACCGTTACTTTCAATCCTGCTCCGGATAACCATGGATACAAAATCCAACGTATCGACTTGGAAGGACAGCCTACCTTCGATGCCGTTGCAGACAACGTATCCGAAACTACCCGTGGAACTGTAATCTCCAAAAACGGAGTAAAGGTGAGCACAGTGGAGCATGGTATGGCAGCCCTCTATGCATTGGGTATCGATAACTGCTTGATACAGGTAAACGGACCGGAATTTCCCATTCTGGACGGAAGCGCCCAATATTATGTCAACGAAATAGAGCGCGTAGGCACTGTAGAACAAAATGCCGTAAAAGATTTCTATATCATCAAGTCCAAAATTGAATTCCGTGACGAAACAACCGGCTCTTCCATCATCGTGTTGCCGGACGAGAACTTCAGCTTGAATGTATTGGTATCATACGATTCCAACATCCTCCCCAACCAGTTTGCAACGCTGGAGGACATGACGAAGTTCAAGGATGAAATCGCCGCAAGCCGTACTTTCGTGTTTGTACGCGAAATTGAGCCGTTGCTGCAAGCCGGTCTTATCAAGGGCGGCGACCTTGACAATGCGATTGTTATTTACGAACGCGAAATGTCCCAGGAGAACTATGACAAGCTGGCCGACGTGATGGGTGTTCCTCATATGGACGCCAAACAATTGGGATATATCAACCACAAACCTTTGGTGTGGCCCAATGAATGCGCCCGCCACAAGTTACTTGATGTCATCGGTGACCTGGCCTTGATAGGCAAGCCCATCAAGGGCCGTATCATCGCTACCCGCCCGGGACACACTATCAACAATAAGTTCGCCCGCCAGATGCGCAAGGAAATCCGTTTGCACGAAATACAAGCCCCTACCTACGACTGCAACCGCGAACCGATTATGGATGTAAACCGCATCCGCGAACTTCTGCCTCACCGTTACCCGATGCAATTGGTGGACAAAGTCATAGAAATAGGTGCCAACTACATTGTAGGTGTCAAGAACGTAACTTCCAACGAACCTTTCTTTCAGGGACACTTCCCGCAGGAACCCGTAATGCCCGGTGTGTTGCAGATAGAGGCAATGGCACAGACGGGAGGTTTGCTTGTTCTGAATTCAGTGGATGAACCGGAACGTTACTCCACCTACTTCATGAAGATTGACGGTGTGAAATTCCGCCAGAAAGTGGTACCTGGAGATACCCTCATCTTCCGTGTAGAGCTGATGGCCCCCATACGCCGCGGCATCTCTACCATGAAAGGCTATGTGTTTGTAGGCGAAAAAGTTGTCTGCGAAGCAGAGTTTATGGCGCAAATAGTTAAGAACAAATAATAAAATTTACGATTAGACTATTTACGATTTACGATTCAAATTATTCGTGAGAATTATCACATTCGGATAAAATCGTATATACAGTAAATCGCAAGTATTCTCAATCGTAAATCGTAAATAGCTAAATCGTAAATAATATGATAAGTCCCTTAGCGTATATTCATCCCGAAGCCAAAATCGGGGAAAACGTAGAGATTGCTCCTTTTGTTTTCATTGACAAGAATGTGGTAATCGGTGATAACAACAAGATTATGGCAAATGTCAACATTCTGTACGGTGCACGCATCGGCAATGGAAACACCATTTTCCCGGGAGCCGTTATCGGTGCTATTCCCCAGGATTTAAAGTTCAGAGGGGAGGAAAGCACTGCTGAAATCGGAGACAACAATATCATACGTGAAAACGTAACTGTCAACCGCGGTACAGCTGCCAAAGGCAGAACCATCGTCGGTAACAACAATCTCCTGATGGAAAGTGTACACGTGGCCCACGATGCTCTGATAGGCAACAGCTGTATCATTGGCAACTCTACAAAAATGGCGGGTGAAATTGTCATCGACGATTATTCCATCATCAGCGCCAATGTACTGATGCACCAATTCTGCCATGTGGGCGGTTATGGAATGATACAAGGCGGCTGCCGTTTCAGCAAGGACATCCCACCGTACATCATTGCCGGACGCGAGCCTATCTGCTATGCGGGAATCAATGTGGTAGGGTTACGCCGCCGTGGCTTCTCCAACGAGACCATTGAGAAAATCCATGATGCCTATCGTATTATCTATCAAGGCGGTCTGAACAATACGGATGCCTTGAAGAAAATCGAGGATGAAATGGAAATGACACCGGAAATAAGCTATATCGTAAACTTTATACGTGAATCAGCCCGCGGCATTATCCCCGCAGGAAAATGAAAAACGTATGATTTACACAAAGTCAGAAATCATAAATTATAAATCATCATGATCTACAGATTTACAATCATCTCTGATGAGGTGGACGATTTTGTCAGAGAAATACAGATAGACCCGGAAGCTACCTTTTATGACTTCCATGAAGCGATTCTAAAGTCGGCAGGCTACACTAACGACCAAATGACGTCTTTCTTCATTTGCGATGATGACTGGGAGAAAGAGAAAGAAATTACGCTGGAAGAAATGGATGACAATCCGGAAATGGACAGTTGGGTGATGAAAGAGACCCAGCTGAGCGAACTGGTTGAAGACGAGAAGCAGAAACTTCTCTATGTATTCGATTATATGACTGAGCGCTGCTTCTTCATCGAGCTTTCTGAAATCATTACCGGAAAGGAAATGAAAGGAGCCAAATGCACCAAGAAAGCAGGTGAAGCTCCCAAGCAGACCATTGATTTTGAAGAGATGGCAGCTGCTGGCGGTTCCCTTGATTTGGACGAAAACTTTTACGGCGACCAGGACTTCGATATGGAAGATTTCGACAAAGAGGGTTTCGGCGGTTTGGACGAAGCCGGAAACTCCTTTGAAGAAGAGAAATATTAAACAGACATACCATACAGATTTCTTTTAGGCACGGATTACACGGAAACACACGGTTGTTATTGAATATTCCGTGTAATCCGCGTAATCCGTGCCTATTTTTTTACCCGCATGCACACCCTAATCGTACTTATCGGTCCCACCGGAGTAGGCAAAACAGAGCTCAGCCTCCGATTGGCAGAACATTTCCATACTTGTATCGTCTCGGCCGATTCGAGACAACTCTATGCAGATTTAAAGATAGGCACGGCTGCCCCTACACCGGAGCAACTGCAACGGGTACAGCATCACTTCGTCGGTACCCTGAAGCTGACAGACTATTACAGTGCCGCCCAATACGAAGCGGAAGTGATGAAGCTGCTGGAAGACCTGTTTACAAAGCATAACACCGTACTGCTGACCGGAGGCTCAATGATGTATGTAGATGCAGTCTGTAAAGGAATTGACGACATTCCGACCGTAGATGCCGATACACGCCAGCTCATGCTGCACAAATACGAAACAGAAGGTCTGGAAAGACTTTGTGCGGAACTTAAGCTGTTGGATCCGGAATATTACAAAATAGTAGATTTGAAGAATCCCAAACGCGTAGTCCATGCTTTGGAAATCTGCTACATGACGGGAAAGGCCTACACTTCCTTCCGCACTCAACAAAAGAAAGAACGCCCCTTCCGTATCATCAAAATAGGATTAACACGTAACCGGGAAGAGCTTTATGAACGCATCAACTGCCGGGTGGACCAAATGGTGGAAGAGGGTTTAGTGGAAGAAGCGCGCATGGTCTACCCGCATAAAAGTCTAAATTCCCTAAATACAGTAGGCTACAAAGAAATATTCAAGTACCTGGATGGTGAATGGACATTACCCTTTGCCATCGAAAAGATAAAGCAGAACTCACGCATCTATTCCCGTAAGCAAATGACCTGGTTCAAACGAGACGAGGAAATCCACTGGTTCCACCCGGAGCAGGAAGGGGAAATACTGGAATACTGTCATTGTTCCATCAAAGGCGTATAAGCCTTTCGGACAAGTGCTTCCACATCTTGATAAAGCTTCTGCATTTCTTGAGAATCAATGCTTCCTTGCTGTCTCCAGCTGTCCAACAATAGGCATGTACGGCGAAACACCTCTGCCTCTACCGTAACAAGCTGCTGCATATAGCCATTATTCTCCATATTGTACAGTTTTTCCCAATTCAGATAACGATTGGTTCCCATCCCCTGATTATAACAAAAGACATTGTTGGAAAGCCGGAGTGACCAATCACTGAGCGGAGCGGCGGCACACGCCTTGTCCCAACATACCATCGGAGGCAGAAGTCTATCCGCATCCTTCACCCAAAGCGGCACGGCAATACCCGTAGGAGGATATCCCAGCATTGTCCACATCGTAGTAAGTTCCACCTTCTCACCCGGTTTTACGCCCTGCACCACAATGGAACAAGAAGTACTGTTACGGGGAATAAAATCCTGGTCGACAAACCAACCGGAACCTTGCGGGCGATTAAATTTCCCGTTCTTCAAATCAATATCAAGCATGCCATTGCGAAACGAACGTGAAAGATCATTGAATATACCCTGCGGTGTGATCCCTCCCGTTGCAGAAGCCCTCATCAGTACCCTGTCTGCCTCCATATAGCGTACATAACCTGCCCCCCGATTTGCTTCACCGGCAAAAGAGAAGTTGGTACGGGCAATGTAGCCGTAAGGAGCATCTTTGGGATTATTGGCATCATACATCGTATATTTATAATAATCCACCTCAAACATGGCGGCAGCGCCTTGAGCGTCGATTACGCCAAAATTGGCCTCTATCAAGCTGGGCTTGGAAATGGTATCGAGGAAATGGCAGAAATCCTCCACCGTGGCACAAACCTCCAAGGCACGGTAGATAATCCTCCCGTTGGCTGCCCCCCGTTCTTCCCCATCTTTCACTTCCACCAGATTGTAGGATTGGGTGTTCATCAAGGCAAAACCAACGGAGTTTGTACCCATCCATGCCTCTTTCAAGGCAGGAAAGTTAGCACTATTCACATCGGCAATGAAGTTATACTTCTCCCCTTTTATATAAGCAACATGATTTCGCAGATAGTCCGTATCACGGTTTTTCCATAGCAACGGACGGCCGTCAGGAGTAACCTTTCCAGAAACGACGGCAGATGTACAAGCCAGAACCGGCTCAGCAGTGAGTGCCGCAAGCAGTCCCCATATTAAAAAAAGATGTTTTATCATAACCTTGCCTTCCTTAGATTTATATTCGCAAAGGTATGATAATCTGTGAAAGGGCAAAAGAAATCCTCTGAAATCCTTATCCCCTATTCATCAGGAAAGAATTATTCGCTGACAAGTTTCTGCAACTTATCCTGCATATACCGAAGTTTCGCAGTTCCAGTACCTTGTTCTATATGACGGATAATGCCTTTCTTATCCACCAGTATAGTGACCGGCATACCACTCACATGAAAGGTCTCGAAGAAAAACAAGTCATCGGCTATCTGGGTAAAGAGGAAAGGACGGCTCTCTACAATTTTCTTTATTTGTGCAGCACTGTCAAAAGTCGTAGCAAGATAGGTTACATCAGGATAGACTTCTATCCATTTGTTCAGCTCCGGCATTTCACGGATACAAGGACCACAGCCGGTATACCAGAAGTTCAAGACCATAGGACGTCCCGTCACATCGGCCTTGCTCCACTCCTGTCCTTCTATGTCTTTCACTTTGAATTCCGGAAAAGCCTTTCCTATCCATTCTTCCTTCTTCAAAGTCTGTACGGCACCGCCTATCGGCAACTTCTTCCCCGTTCCTCCACGGTAACTCATCAAGAAAGCTTCCGCACCAGGCACCTCGTCGGCAGGAGTAGCATATTCTCTCACCTCCTCAGACAGCACAATGCCCTTGCGCAAGCGGAGTTCCGTAACCTCGTGTCTCGCGCCGTCCTCATGTATTATGAAAGCCGCCACGTTGTCCGAACCCACACCAGGCGGCATGCCTTCGAAGAAAAGCCCGCCCACCAAATAATATTTCTTACCGGCTGTCTGGGCAGAGCAAAGCCCTGCCCCCACAGCTACCAGAATCAGAAACAAAGAGAGAATTTTCCTTATCATAATTGTTAGAGACTATTCACTTTTCAGCGTAATCGTAAGCTTGGGCTGCACCTTCACTTTGCCGGTAGCCATACCTATATACGAAACAACCAATACAGCATCCTTAGAAGGTACAGAAAGGACAAAATTGCCATTGACATCGGTAACGCTTCCCGTAGTGGTACCTTCTATCAGAACAGCCGCACCGATAACAGGCTCACCCTGCTCATCCACCACTTTGCCTTCCACTTTCATATTGCCTTTGGCAATGGTCTTTTCTACAGCTTTAGTTTTTTTAGTAGTGATGTAAATCTCACCTTTTCCACCTGCCTCTTTCTTCACCTCAATACCCTCAATATTCTCGGCAGGTATTAAATCATCGATAGTTTTAGTACCCAAGTCAACCTTTTCTCCATCAATATAGACAGTCTTTATTAAATCAAGACTACTCTTATGCTGTACTTTAGCATTCTCTGCCACCTCATTACCCCGGCGGATAACCATACCCGGAGTTCCTTGTTTCAGGGTTATCAGAACAACGCCATTCTGTCCCTCTTCTCCATATAAATCCGTGGCAGATTTATCTTTCAAAACCGTTACACGTTCTATCTTATCAGGATTCAATGCACTCATGACAGATGGCGTCACCTCTTTTCCATCCACAATATACAATGGCTCTTTCCCATTACCTGCATATCCTTCAACTGTAATACCATTGGCAGAAGAAGTTTTTTCAAGTTTGTCGTCGTCCAGCCTGAACATCACCGGCACCGTAAATTTCACAGCCACCGGCTGCCCCTTCTGTCTCCCCGGCTTCCACTTCGGCATAGTGTTTATCAATCGCAGCGCCTCGGCATCCATATCCTTATCCACAGAACGGAGCACCTTGGAGTCCTTGATGCTTCCATCTTCATCCACCACAAACTGGACAGTGACCCGTCCCTGCGTACCGTTCTCTTTGGCAGATGCCGGATAACGCATATTCGTCTTGATATAATCCATGAAAGCACTCATTCCGCCGCCGGGAAATTCCGGCATCTCCTCTGCCACCTCGAAGACCAGAGTTCCCTTCAACCGCTTGCGGACTTCCGCCGGTACATACTTCACATCGGCAGGCTTCGTAGTGTCACCTGCACTTTCCGCCACTTTTGTTTCTACAATTGCAGCCAAATCGTTAACTTTGACGCTTGAAATCTTCTCCACTTTATCGGAGACTTCGGGACGGGCAAAAGCTGTCACTGCAATGGCAGCTACCGGAAGTACATAAAGATACTTCAAACGTGCCCACGGGCTTGATTTTTCTTTTAACATCATAGTGATACGTTTTTTAAGTTTACTGTGATTAAAGCTGTTGGCCATAGAGTAGAGCCTTGTGCCGACAGCTTTTTTTATTAATAATAGTTGATACTGTTTTGCATCCACACCCTCCTTTATCACCGTTTCATCCGCTTCAAACTCATGGATATTCTGCAATTCCTGCTTCAGGAGCCATGATGCCGGATTGAACCACTGAAAGAAAATGCAGACATCAGCCACCAGCAAGTCCCAGGAATGGCGGTTATGGATATGGGCAAGCTCGTGGATAAGGATTTCCCGTCCGTTCTCCTCCAAGTCTTTCCGTGAAATGACAATATATCCCATCCAACTGAACGGAGCGATGTCACAGTTGTGTACAATCAAAGTAACGCGCTCTTTCCTGCCCGGTAAGTAGCTGCCAATATCCTCTTTTTTACCCGATTTCAGCAACATCAGTAACCGTACCAACGAATATACGTTGCGGAAGGCAAAGAAAACGATTCCTGCCAGATAGACAAGCAGCGCCACTTGTATCCAGGTGACTGTTGCCGTTTCAGCCCTTGCTCCGGCCTCAGTGGCATTCACTGCATCTGCCATCATCAGCAACTGCTCCAATGTCAGCATCGTCTGGTGCACTTCCGTCTCCTGCTTCACACTTACCTCTACCAAAGGCAATAGGCAGGACAACAGCAAAATGCCCAACAATGAAAAACGGTTGAAACGATGAAACGTCTCGCGTGCCAGCAACAAGCGATAAAACAAATAGAATATCGCCAGGCAAACAGAAGATTTGAGTATATAAACAAAAAACAGACCCATGGAATTATTTACTATTTAGGGATTTACGATTTACTATTTACAGTTACTTGGTCAGTTCATTCCGTAGCATCTCCACTCCGGGAAATCCGGTTGCTTTGTAGGAAATATCTCCTTCACGGTTCACGACGAAATAGGTCGGGATACCCGGATATTCGTACAGCTTTGCCAATGCCGTACTTTGCTCATTGCTAATGCGACAGTGAATACCGGGTATATCCGGTATCATTACTTTCCATTTTCCTTCAGGAGATGTTTCGTCGACAATATATAGATAAACCACCTCTTTCAGCTCCTCTTTCAACGGTTTCAGGCTTTTCATGGCCCGCATACAAGGACCACACCAGGTGTTCCACATATCCACCAGTACCATCTTGCCACGATAAGGACGAGTAATGACCTGCAACAAACTGTCTGCCGCTACCTCCTTTTCCACCTCAACAATCTTATATCCGGTCTTTCCCTTAGTAGCTTCCAGCTCTGATTTCAGTTCGGCTTCAATCCTCCCGTTTCTCATCAGGAACAATTGCCTGAGGTCGGGAGAAGCGATGCTGTCCACCGTCCGACGCTCTTCCTCAGTCAAAGGCATGTACTTGCTCAGATTACGGGAAGCACGCCCGGCAAGAAGCATGTCCGGCCAAAGAGGGTCTTGCACAAACTTATCCCGGAAATTTCCGGTAGCGGTCTTCACAAAGTCCGTATAATAATTGTAATATTTCTGTTCGGGGGTATGCAGAATATCCAGTTGCAGTATTTCCTTGAAGTATGAGGTACTGTCCACCGTCATGTCCGCCCTTTTCACCCCCTTCCTGCCCGAAAGCATCGGGGCATAACTAAGGTTACTCTTGTAATTATAGATAAGGCTGAACAGATTCATATCCAGATTTGCCCGGATATAAGTACGGCAAGCCTGGCTCATATCCTTGTTTTTTACAAGTTTCTTTTGCATATCTTCATAATGCCTGAACAGATACTTTTTATATGCCTGCGGAGTCATCCCACAAATATCTGCATAAAAATCATCAGCTCCCGATAAGCTTTTCATTTCACCGAACCGCAGCAACTCGGTATTCAGACCGGCATAGTCTCCTTCAAACCAAACACAGTTGTCCGTTACACCATCCCTTTTCCGGCTTAAAAGACGGCTTTGCGAATAGAATATTTCAGGCAGATTGATTGTGACATCCAGTTCTCCACCCGGAACGAGAAACAATTCTATTTTCGAACGGGATATCCACAGCGTAGCACCGCTCGGCAACAGCACCTCTGTCTCATAACGGAACGTGCCATCCTCCGCTATCTTCAAGTCCTTACCGGTGAAATACATGAAGAACCAAGGCGAGTCATAGTAGCGTAACGTCACTCCATACTCCGGTTTATACCCCAATATCTGCCCCTTTATGACAGTCTTTCCCATATTCAATTCCGGTCCGGGCAATGGCAAAACCTCATCCGGTTTCTTATTCCGCAAACGTTCGGAAATATCCACCCGAGGTTTCTCTCCGTTGAGCTGTATACCATAAATTACCCATCCTTCATCACTGTCCGGTGTCTCTACAAAATCAAAGCTCTCAGTATCCATCGGAAGCGGACTAAACTTCAAAACAGCAGTCATTTCACCGGAAGCGGGAATATGCGTCCATTCATCCCTGGCAAAACCGGTATTTCCCAAATATCCGTAATCCTTTCCGGATGCCCGCAACACAGCTGTCGAATCAATCCTGACCCTATCGCCCTGCATGCCATAAAGCCTCACCGCCAGCCAGGTCGTATCTTTTCCAAGCGTCACTTGCTCCACTTCAATGCTACGCGTATTGCATGCCATGAAATAGGGTACCTTTACGATTTTCTTTGCCTGCAATCCGCAGCAAATACTTACCAGCAGCAAACAAACCAATCCGATGTTTTTCATAAGCCAGAGTTATTAGAGTCTCAACAATCTCAGTCCCTTCCCTTTTCCACGTCTTGTATCAACTGCTTCAGTTCTTCCAGGGATATATCCTCTTCCTTCACCAGAGACGACACTGCGCTGAGATAGGAATTATTGAAATATTTGCTGATAACGTTCTTCAGTGTCCGCTTGCGGAAATCCTCCTCGCTGACCACCGCATAATACTGATACGTGTTGCCGTACGTATGATGGCTCAAGAATCCCTTATCCTCCAATCCCCTCACAATGGTGGACAAAGTATTGAAATGGGGTTTCGGCTCTTCATAGAATGCCAGCATTTCCTTCACAAACAAGGGTCCTTTTTCCCAGAAAAAGCCCATGATTTCTTCTTCTTTTGCAGTCAATCCTTTCATAACATTCTTTGTTTTCTGCAAATAACTAAATTATTTAGTTCAAAAACTAATTTCTCTCGTTAAATAAAACTAAAGCTTTTAGTTTATCCGGCAAACACCACTCTCCAACCATCTCCCGACAAGCAAAATACCTACTAATAGTGATTGCAGTTCTCGGATAAAAGCCGTTACTTTGCGCACGAATTAAAGAATTAAAAACAATAACATACAATGAATGAGCAACATAAGTACCGCTCCACAGACAAGATGAGTGACCTCATCTGTGACAATTACTCCTTATTAATGGTGATGAGCCGCTTCGGACTGTCATTAGGATTCGGAGACAAGAGCGTGAAGGACGTCTGCGAAGCGCAAGGCGTAGATTGCCCCACATTCCTCGCCGTAGCCAACTTTATCAGCGAAGAACAATACTCTTACAGCGGCAATGAAAGTGACTTTTCCATTCCCGCCCTTATGGATTATCTGAAGCGTGCCCACACGTATTTCCTCGACTTCAACCTGCCGGCCATCCGCCGCAAACTCATCGAAGCCATCGATTGTTCCAGTACAAACGATGTAGCCTACCTCATCCTGAAGTTCTTCGATGAATATGCCAAGGAGGTACGCCGCCACATGGAATATGAAAACCAGGCCGTATTCACCTATGTAGAGCAATTGCTCCAAGGCAGACTATCGGACGAATACAACATCGCCACTTTTGCCAGCAAACATAATCAGATAGACACCAAACTGAAAGAGCTGAAGAACATCATCATCAAATACTACCCGGAAAAGGAGAACAACAATCTCCTGAATGCGGTCTTGTTCGATATATTCAACTGCGAACAAGACCTTGCCACCCACTGCCAGGTAGAAGATTATATGTTTGTTCCCGCCGTAGCGCAAATAGAAAGGAAACTGAAAAATGAACAATAATACTTCTTTGAAGATTGTCATTGCAGAAACTTCGGTCATCATCCGGAGTGGTCTGACGGCTGTTTTGAAGCGTATTCCCAACTTGAATGCACACCCTATTGAGGTTTCTTCTCCGGAATCGCTGCAAAACTATATTCACATGCATCCGGCAGACATTATCATCATCAACCCCACTTTCGGTGGCTGGTTCGACCTGCCCGCCTTCAAGGCAGAACACGGAAAATCCGGCATCAAGTACATTGCTATGGTATGCTCCGTCATTGACAACAACATATTGAAGGAATATGACGAGAACTTCGCCATGTGCGATGACATAGATGTCATCACCTCCAAAATCAACCACTTGCTGCACACCGAGGAGGAAGAGGAAAAAGACAGCGAACAAGAAACCCTGAGCCAGCGCGAAAAAGAAATCATCACCTGCGTTGTGAAAGGCATGACCAACAAAGCCATCGCCGACAAACTCTACCTCTCCATCCATACCGTCATTACCCATCGCCGTAACATTGCACGCAAACTGCAGATACATTCTCCGGCAGGGCTCACCATCTACGCTATTGTCAACAAGCTGGTAGAATTGAGCGATATAAAAGACTCTTTATAAAAAATCCCGACAGATGTTTTCCATTCTGTCGGGATTCTTTTTACCATTCTCACCATGCTTGTAAGAATAGGATCTTCGGCAACTCTGCTACAAATTCATTGCATTAGCTCCTAAAGCTCCCAATATGGCGGAAGCAACAGCTATCACCACCTTCAAAATCTTGTCCCAAACGTTCTTTTTCATAGTTTTAATCTTTCTAAATTAGTAAATACATCTTATCCTAGCGGGTTCTCTCCCTGGTCGCCGTCGGACCCTCCACCGGAATTGCCACCGTCACCGGCATCATCCTTACCGTCCGTAACCACTCCCGTCCATTTCTCAAACTCCACACCCTGGAGCAGGGCACGCGTAGTGCCGATGGCAGCCGGGCGCGTGTATTCCGGAGTAAACTGGCAGCGTAGAGCAGTCACCTGATTGGGATTCACATCTTCAGATTGGGCCACTCCCTTACCTCGCGTACGGGCCTTCATGGTGAATGTGCCCAAACCATCCAGACGCACCGTACGGCTGTTCAGCAACTGACTCCTCATTACCGTCATCAGGTTACGGATTACATTATGTACATCACCCGGAGTCAGGGAAGACTTCTCGGCAATCACCTCAGCCAGCTGTTGCGCATCCACAGCCCTTCCCACTTTCTTCAAACTCAGATGCCAAAGTTTGGCACCCTCTTTTGTCGCCAGAGACGACTGTCTTGCATAATAAAATAAAGGCATACTTTCTTTCTCCTTTTTACATTTTTAATTCAACATGGTTTTTAATCTCGTTTTGTTGATCAACAATGCAAAGGTGAGGATATATTTGCCTGCAAACAAAGAAAACAGCCTCGCTGAAGCTGTTTTCTGAGATAAGTTTATAAAGTATTGATTTACAAGTCGACAGATTAGGCAAGCCAACTTAATCAAGAAAAGGAAAGCTTATTTCAAATTGATTGATGTAATCCAAAATACCTCTTCATGAAACAGACATAAATAAGACTTAACAAGAGGATGGTACATAGCAGATACCAGTAGCCTGAATCCAAACACATTATATATCCTATGATGATGATTGCCTGTACTGCCATGTAAATAGAAGAAACCATTACATGAGGAATCTTCAGCTCATTCGCCATAATCTGATACAGATGTTTACGATGCGGTAGTCCGATATTCTCATGAAGCATTAGGCGGTGAATGATAGTCAGCACACTATCCACACCATAAACGGATAAAAGGACTATCCAGCTGAAATCTTCTGTTTCAATGATGAGCCTGCCTATCAGGAAAAGAAGGATGAAGGCAATGCTCACCGAACCCACATCACCCGCAAAGCATTTGGCTTTCTTACGAAAATTGAAGAAACAGAAAACTAGAACGGAACAGATAACGGTATAGATGAAATCCGCTTCCACAAAAGTAACCACCTCCTTATTGACATAAGCCAACGCAGCAAGAATAACCAGAGAATAACCGCCGGTTATGCCGTTAATGCCATCCATAAAGTTGTAGGCATTGATGATGCCCGTACAGACTATCAAGGCTATGACTATCCACCACCAGGACAAGGAAAACAGTCCCCACTGATAAAACATCAAGGCCATGGCAAAGAAATGAAAAAGCAGCCTTGTCATCTGTCCGGTGGATTTTATATCGTCCACGAAGCTGATGAACGTCACCAGTGTCAAGGCAAGCAGGAACCAGGGATATTCAAAGCCACTCATCAGGAAATAGGCCAACGCCCCGAAATAAAAGATAATCCCACCACCACGCAAAGTCACTTTCGTATGAGAACTCCGCTCATTGGGCTTGTCGATGATATTGCACCTATCAGCTATCTTAAAATAAAAAAGTTCTGCCAAAAACAGCAGAACCAGTATAAGCAGATAATACATAACAGTATTAATTTTTAATTATCATTTTTTAATCCAAGAACGATTTGATCGTTCTCACTATCCCCTCCTCTGCCCTCACCGGCATTCTGTCAATTTCCAGGGCAGCCTTTATCTTCGCATTACTCACCACATAATTCTCTGTCAACTTGCGCAGGCGCTCTTCATTCAAAGGCAAATGGAGCAGAGTCCCAAGCCGGGCACAGAACTCCATCAGTCCTCTGTTTATCTTCCAGATATGTGGTTTACGGTCCAAAGCTTGACACATCAAAGTTATCAGCTCATTCGTGGACAAGACTTCGTCATCCCCCATATGGTAGATACCACTCGCCACCTCCTTAGTCAACAGCCTTTCCACCACATAGCAGAGATTATCTATCGAAGTAAAAGACCTTCTGTTCTCAAAAGCCCCCAAAGGCCAGGGAACCCCTTTCCTCACCACATTATAAAGAAGATTCAGATTGCCTTTATTGCCGGGACCATGAATCATGCAAGGACGCAGAATATAGACCTTTTTGTCATCATACGGATTAGCTTTCAATTCTCCATTTTCAATCTTTAACTTGCCAAGGATGTAATTCTCGGCAGCTATCTTACTCTCCCCATAAGGACCAATCGGAGACGGCACCACATCCTCCGTCAGCATATCCCCCACTACACTGTCGGCAGCGGCTTTTACAGAACTGAAGAATACGAACTTCTTCGCAGTAGATTCCAGAAAGAAATCAAATATCTTTTGGGTCAATCCCGTATTGATATCAAAATAGGCTTGGGCAGCAGACTGGTTCTTCGTATCATGGGCTTTACCAGCCAGATGAATAATGGCATCGAATTCAAGAAGATTCCGCATCGGAAAAGAAGCCGGTTCAATATCTTTCCAGAAAAAAGTCTTTATCACCCCCGCCTTTTCAGGAGCGACAATATCCAGTCCGTAAAGGCTATGATGTTCCTTTAAAGCAACAACAAGATTGGAACCCACAAAGCCGTGGATTCCCGTGATAAGTATGTTCATTGAAATATGCTAAAATTATACTGACTAGAAACGTATGTATTTGATAAACTCAAATACAACTTTCATTCAAACAAAGCTTTTATACGAAAGCAAAGCCTATCCAATAATTCTTCACCGGAAATGCCACGCCTAATATCATCACGTCCTTCCGTAATGATATCAGGATTATTCTTATTACCCACATTTACAACTACCGGTTCAGCAACATTCGGCACCATCTGTTCTTGTTCTTTATATGGTTTGTTCACGGATTCAATCACTCTTAGGTTATGAAAAGATATGTAAGCCAACAATGTACGTAAAGGCTGAAAATAAAAAAAAATACTTTTTTACCGACATACTCAGTAAGCACCTTGTATAAATTCTTGAAATTCTTTGCCGATGGTCTCTCTTGAAAGCCGTTCCATTATATAACCTTTTGCGAGTTTACCCATTTTAACTCGTTGTGCCGGGTCATTTAAAAGTGAAACTAATAGATTAGCCAGTTCTAAATTTGAATTTGCTATTCCTATTTCCCCTTTTTCAATTGATAGACCTTCGGATCCTATTTTAGTAGTAACCACACATCTACCCCGCCCCATAGCTTGAATAATCTTGTTTTGGATGCCAGCTCCTGATATCATCGGAGCTATAACGACCGAAGCCCTATCAAGATATTCATTTGTATCCTCAACATATCCTGTAACAAAGATATTCTTGCTATTATCTAGATTCTGAATTTCCCGAGTCGGATGTGTCCCAACTACATAAAACTTTACAGTCGGTATTGATGCTACTACAAAGGGAAAAATATTACTTACAAAGTTCTTTACAGCCAATATATTAGGAGCATAATTCATTTTACCGACAAAAACAATAGCACCATTTTCTTCAGGAAACACTATATCAGAAACATTTGCCATATTACCTATAACAGAGAGTTTCTTATTACAATTAGAATTATCCAAAATAAAAGCTTTATCAACTTCTGAGATAACACATGCACGATCAAATTCGTCTAGCAATGTGGATTCATAAATTTTACATCGTTTCCAATCAATTGTATAAATCCATTTCATTGGAAACCTTGCATACTTCCGCGCTTTATCATAATTCATAGAGATTGCATCTACAAAATCTATCACCCTGATAACAGATTTATACTTACGAACATATTGAGCAGTTCGTAAGTTGTTACAAAAAACGACATCAAATGAATGGATGATTGAATCAATATACTTTTGAACTTTTTTATTATAATAATAATTTACTTGAATTGGAAGATCGTTTAGAACAAAATTCAGAGCTTGGAATAGATGTTGCAATTTGCTATTTTGAAAATATTTATAAGAGCCATAATTATCAGGCTTAGATAAGTTTTCGTCACTTCCTATTATGATAACATGTACATCAAAATATAAACGAAGAAATTCAAGACATTGTGCTGTACGAATTTGATCACCACCGACAATTGGGTAAATAGGACGAGAAGATATGAACAGTAGTTTTTTCATTTTTTAATGAAGCTCGTATTAATCATTATTGAATTATTAAGGGAAGCAATAAGGTTGTCAAAATGTTTTTTAGCTATAATGTCTGAAAAATATTTAAGGAATAATTGAATAGAATATGAATTTATTCTTTCGTAGGCCAATGAATTCATTTTTTCTATAAATTCAGCAGCATTATTACATTCTCCCCCAATCCTCGCAAAATCTGTTTCTATTCCAACAAATGCTTCAGTTGTTCCGAATATACTCTTTCCGTAACTGAGTGCTTCAATTGTTTTAGTTTTCATTCCTGAGCCCGAAAAGATAGGTGCAATAACAGCCAATGCGTTTCTATAACACATATCTAAATCAGGAATGTATCCTTTTAAACGAACATTTGAAGTCAAAGGCAATTTCTTTATCGCATTATTATAACAACATGAACCCACAACCCATATTTCATGATTAATGTATGGTGCTACGTTCTTGATAAACCAAGCTATTCCTTCAACATTTGGAAAAAAGTCAGAACCAACAAATAGGAAATAATCATCATTATGTGATGTGGCAAAAAGATCTTTTTTTATGGAAGTACTAATAGGAATTATCATATCTGCATCCCTATTATAAGCCTTTCTCATCTCCAAGCTATCGCGTTCGGTTAATGTAATCAGTTTGGTTGTATTATTGATTGCTTTTCGTTCATTCCAACGAATAATACGATATTGAAAATAAGAGATCAAAGTTTTGGCATGAATATGACGATGCTTATATAATTGAGATTCTACATTATGAGCAAACGTTATAGTTCTGATAGAATTCCGGAGGAGTAATTGGGCTAAATTACCTCTTAGTGAAAGTTCAATAAAAGCTATCCTGCAATCGTTAGCTAACGCCATTTTTATTATACGTTTTTCTTCATCTCTACTCATTCCATAGCTACATGCTGAAAAAGATGAAATAATTACCCTCTTCAAAGAAGATTTTTTAAGATGATATTCTATTACGTTTTCTTCACCCAATATGGACTTCAAAAAACGTAAATTCCGTTTACACACATAATCACCTCCAAAAGAATTTGATTCAAATTTGGGGGCTATATATAAAAGTCTCATAAATAAAAGCTATTTAAACCAACCACGATGACCTAATTCATATTCCAAACAATCATCTCGCCTGCCTATGACTTTAGCAGGATTACCTACAGCTATACTCATTGGTGGAATATCCTTGGTTACCACACTACAAGTACCAATAACCGCCCCCCTGCCAATGGTCACTCCTGGCAAAACAGTCACTCGTGATGCAAGCCATACATAGTCTTCTATAACTACAATTCCACTATTCGTAGAATAAGTTGGAGAATTATAGTCGTGTTGAAGAGACCATATATTCACATCTTGAGCAATATCCACATTTTTTCCTATTTTCACGCCACCTCTTCCATCTAAAACGACTCGTTTATTCACTGTACAATGCTCCCCAATTTCAATCCGATACGGTGAACGTATATCGACATTTCTACAGATGGCACAATGTTTGCCTATTTTCATCCTGAAACATCTTAATACAAAGATTCTGAATCGATGAAGAGGAATAATCATAACTATAGTAAGAAACATATGATATATGTCCGATATAAAGTTTTTCATGTATTTAAAATTAAAACCAGCCCTATATTTCACCTTTAAAAATTGACTCCCATCTATTAATGACATTATCCACAGAAAAATCTTTAGCCCTTTTATATGAATTGAACGAAAATCTTTGCCATTCAATATTATCATTCATTAAACGGATTATATGGTTCGCATAAGTCGTTATATCATTATCTCGTACTAAATAGCCCGTGTTATCATTAAGGATAATGTTGCGAGGACCAACACGGACATCAAAAGCTATCTGTGGTAGCCGACACGACATAGCTTCTAATAGTACTGTCGGAAAAGCCTCTGTAAAACTGGACATACAATATACTTTTGATCTATACATAAGGTGCAAGACTTCTTGGCTTGATTTTTGTCCTAACAGTGTTACAGAACTACCAATACCTAACTCGATAATTCTTTTTTCCAAGTTATTTCTTTCAGGCCCTTCGCCCACTATGAAAAGTTTAATATTACAATCAGACAATGAAAGAGCGACCTTCCAAATATCAAGTAACCTTAGAAATCCTTTTTCAGACGATAGTCTTCCAACTGCAATAGCAATATTATCTCTCGGTTTTATACTATTGCATTCCATATTTATCGAAGAAATAAAATTGGGAACTGTAATCAGTTTTGTATGCTTATTATAAGGAGTAATCATTTTCCGTATTTCTTCTTTAACATCATCTGTAAGAATAAGGAAATTGTCAATATTGAGATACCGCAATTTGAAATCGTTCTCGATACCCTTATGACCGACATAATCATGATGAAGCTGAGCAATACGGATATTGGTATTATTAGAATATTTTGAGAGCATTATATTATATTCATTGCGCGTCGACACAATAATCGTATTATTCAATTTATGAATAAATCTACGGATTGCCACATAAGAGACACCTCTCCTATATAATTTGTAGAATATTGATTTATCACCATGATGAAGCTTTGTCAGATGAATAATTCTTATGCGGGAATCGATATTTGACAATTCAATGTCTTGCAATGTAAGCACCAAAAAAACTTTGTATCCTCTTTGAACTAATACATTGGCAATATTCGTAATACAAATTTCAACACCTCCTATTTTAAGGTGCTGAAGAAGAAAATAGATAGGTTTATTCATTTTACTATCCCTAAAGACCTATCGCAATCTGTAGCTTTATTGAAAAATAAGAATGCTACCATAAGTGGTATTATGTTATTGTGATATACTTGTACATCCCCCTTATAGTTGAAAGCTAAGAATAAACAGAAAAATGCAATCTTAGTAAATATATCAAGATTGCTTCGAGTTAGAAAAATCAAGTAAAACAGCGAAAAAAAGACAAATATAAATCCTATTATACCATAATACCCTAATATTCTCAAGTATCCTGCATCCACACTTCCAAAATATCCTCCAGCTTCATCCATGAATCGACCAGATCCCCAAATAAAAAACTGTTGTATATACTTGCTTTCGTACATATCCTGCAAATAATCTGTTGACGGGGTTCGAAATTCTCCATCAATAAATATGGAATCTAATGGCTGTACAAGATAATTATATACTACTTTATATAAAAATGGATCTGAAATCATATCCACATAATAATATAATAGGACGATTAAGCTGATGATAAAGACAATCATAATCACTATGAATGATATGGCTTTTTTTAGCTGTCCATTTAAAATTTCACGAATAAAATAAAATGCAATTCCAGTAATTAATGCAACAATCGAAAAACGTCCATTCAAAAGAGCGAAAACAGTCAAGAATATAAAGTAGAGAATTTTTCTCTTAAACAGTTTTATATGAAGAATATAATAAAGTAAAACAAAAGAGTACATAGTAGCAAGACCAAAGAACTGATAACCACAGATTGCAGTACCTCTAAGCCTCCCATATACTTCAATTTTATCAACATCTCCTCTGAAAATACTAGATATATTATAAAATGTGTCACAGAACATTGATAGTAAAATCAGCAAACATTGAAATATGAAACAATAAACGATAGTTTTGGGAATATTTATGTAATTAGAAGCTTTGGTGTAAAAGACAAAAGATACATAATACAGAATTAGGCTGGACAGCCACATGCTTGTTAATGAAAAGTCAAATTCTCTATAGTAAATAGTAAGGAAAAAAGTCCAAAAAAACAAGAAATAGTGAACCGATAGATAACTACGTATTGCCTTTTTAAAATTGACATTGATTTTGTTAAGCTTTAGCCAACTATCTCTTTTTAAAGCTAAATATAAACATAGTCCTACCATTACCAATTTGGCACTACTCAAACCCGGCAATAATGGAAATGCAAAAACTAAAAAAAATGTCAGTATACTATAGAAAAATCGTAATTTAGCGTCTATTAGTCTTTTTTTTTTACAACAAATAAAATCATATTTTCTTTTTTGCTTCAAGATAACCTGCATACATTCTTATAGCCTTAATCAAACTCCATTTTCGATGGATATATAAAATATAATTACATAACTTTTTTAATCCATAGTCATGGATTATTTTCCTTATAATATAAGGTGAAATTATAGGAGTAGATAAATTATATAATTTTCTCTCATATAAAAATTGATTAATACTTATACCCACTTTCATGTAGTTAAACATTCTATCATAAGTTTGTTGTCTAAAAGTTATAGATCCTTCTGTATCAGTCAAACAATACAAACGCTCTGATATAATTTTATATTTGCGTGCATACCCAGACATTTTCAAATTGAACATAGCATCATTACCAACCGGAACTTCATCGAAGACTAAACCATAATCAAATACTAATTTCGAAAATATACATTTATTCCATGGAGACCAAATACCAAATTTCACAAGTGTATCATCTTTCGTCTTAAAATAGTCCTCGTACTTACCAGCAATACAAGATGCCCTAGCTTCCTTTCGCGTCGAGTTTGATGTCACATTAAAATACAAAACATCTAAATCTTCATTCAATTCCTTATCCAATACATCAAATGTACCGTCCACATAATAATCATCTGCATCAGCAAACAGCAACCATTTACCTTTGGCATGTTTCAATCCAACATTTCTTGCATAACCGGCTCCTTTACCATCTTTCGTTAAGTACACTTCCACACATTCATCATCCATGCCAGGAAAATGATAAAAGTCCACTTTGTCTAAATCGCTATTATCATCTACTACAATAACCTGAATATCAACACGCTTTGGAATAGAAGCTAAACATCGTTGCAAAAGTTCAGGGGTATTTTTATGCGGAATAATCACACTGTATTTTTTCGTAATACTCGACATTATATGGTTTTATTATTATATATGCTCACGGATATAATCAATAACAGAGCGATGATGTATGGAAAATTTTCTCGCAAATAGATTGGGACTATGGGACAATAAAACTATATCTTCTTTTTTCCACGTATAAAGGTTACCACGCGACCAGTCTATTTCACGTAGATTAGATTTCATCCTATCATCTTCCGAGGTTATATATTGCATTTTGCAAATAGAGAATTCATAAAGACGGTTTGTTTATACACTTCATCTGCACACATAGTATATTTGAATCGTCGAAATATGTCTTTCTTCTTTGAGAGTAGAAATTCAACAGCATTATGTGTAACACTACACCAATTAATGCCTTTATAAACACCGAAATTAATATCTGATTTACACCTTGATACTCCTATCATTTTTTGTATCTTAATACTAAATGTAGCAAATCCTGTTCGTAGCAAAATATTCGTGAATCTCCTTCCGAAGCAAGTATAAAGATGGTAATAATTAATTCGTTCAAATCCAGCCTTTTCGTCTATACTATCCTCATTAATAATAACAAAAAAAGCACCTTTATGCAATTCGAAAAAACGATGTACGTATTGAATCGGATAAGATAAAGAGGTAAGTCAACACCAGACAGCAAATGATAATAGTCAAAATTAACGGGACATTCAAATGCTTCCTTAAACAACAACATTTCACACTTAATCTGTGAATAATTACCCCACTTTACATTTATTGGTTTGTCTATAATTACCCCTTCATATTTTTCGACTATTTTATACATTTTTATTTTATACCATAAGACACCTTTTTGTCAATGTACACAAAACAAACATTGTTTTCGTGATACAGTTTAGAAAGCAATAAATTCAGAATCTCCGGTTCATTATATGCCATGATTAAAAAGGCGTGTTTCATATTGCATTCTTATCTTAATCCTTACTGTCCGATACAAAAATATTCAACTCCCACTTCCTTCATCTCCTCAGCATCATAAATATTACGCCCATCAATCACCAACGGTTTGCGCATACTACGAGCAATCACCCTCCAAGAAGGCAAACGAAATTGTTTCCACTCCGTTAACAGCAATAATGCATCCGCATCAAGTACCGCATCATACATATCATTAGCATAAGTTACCACATTACCCATACGGCGTCTACATTCATCCATAGCAACTGGATCATAGACTCTAACCTTGCAACCCGCCTCCAATAACAGCTTAATTGTTACCAAAGAAGTAGCCTCACGCATATCATCTGTCTCAGGTTTGAAAGCAAGCCCCCATAAGGCAATGGTACGACCTTGCAAGTCACCTTGATAAAAGCCACGAAGTTTATTAAAAAGTACAGACTTTTGCTTCTCATTCACCTCTTCTACAGCCTTCAGCACTTTCATCTCGTATCTATTTTGTTCTGCCGTCTTTATAAGCGCTTTTACATCCTTGGGAAAGCAACTGCCACCATACCCACAACCCGGATAAAGGAATTTGCTGCCAATACGGCTATCACTACCTATACCCTTACGAACCATATTCACGTCGGCACCCACCAACTCACAAAGATTGGCGATGTCGTTCATGAAGCTGATACGGGTAGCAAGCATAGAATTAGCCGCATACTTTATCATTTCCGCAGAAGGAATATCGGTAAAAATGACACGAAAGTTATTGAGCAGAAAAGGACGGTAAAGTCTAGTCATCATTTCTTTTGCCTTTTCGCTCTCTACGCCTACCACTACACGGTCAGGACTCATAAAATCCTTGATTGCAGCACCTTCTTTCAAAAATTCCGGATTACTTGCCACATCAAAAGGTATCTCTACTCCTCGTTGCTGCAGCTCTTCTTCAATAACAGCTTTCACCTTTTTAGCAGTACCAACCGGAACCGTAGACTTAGTTACCAATACCGTATATTTTTTTATATTTTGTCCGAACTGACGTGCTACAGCAAGTACATATTGAAGGTCAGCACTACCATCCTCATCCGGAGGTGTACCTACGGCACTAAAGACAATATCCACATCATCAAGCACTGAAGTCAAATCTGTAGTAAAGTTCAAACGCCTCTCCCGATAATTACGCAAGACCATTTCATCAAGTCCCGGCTCATAGATGGGAATTTGCCCACTGATAAGCGCATTAATCTTTTCTTCGTTCACATCCACACAAATGACATGAACACCCATTTCTGCAAAACAAGTACCTGACACTAAACCCACATAGCCAGTGCCTACTATTGCAATATTCATACCATTGATTTTTATTAATGAAACATCCCTTTTACTTTCAAATCGAAATAATGCTCTTTATTTCGGTATTTGATAACTTTGGCTGGATTTCCACCCACAATAGCCAATGGAGGCACATCCTTACACACCACTGAACCTGCTGCAATTATAGCACCTTCTCCAATAGTAATGCTACCAGTCACTATCACCCGATTACCAAACCACACATTGTCGCCAATTACGATGTGTTTCAGCACATACGTTGCATCATAAGGGATACAAGTACCCTCATAATTATGGTTTTGGGTAATTATCATGCATTCTGTACCCGAATGAAAGTTACTGCCAATTGTAACACTACCATCACCTAAAATTTGCATCCCGTTAAAGTTACAATTATCACCTAAAATTACTTTACCTCCAAATACACAGGGGGCATTGACACACAACCCCACACCATAGGACGTAATTTGACGCTTTGCGTGATACATGGCCCACCAACGACGAAACTTGAACCGCATCCTAACCAGCAAGTGATAAGGGAATAGAATTTTTTTCATTGTAATTAAAAGCCTATGTTTTTCACCTTGTAATATGTAATATTTTTACCATTCAATAACACAAAAATGTCAAAATAACATCCACTTTTGTTTCCAAGGCCTATCAAATTCTTTATATCTTGTCCACTTTAGTTAAGCCCTTCTACTTTGAAAACATTCAAGAAAATAGCAGACTTACTAATCCATTCCATGTTTTGTTTAAACTTCTTAGACATGAAACTACCATCCAGAATGGCTCCATTCTAAAATATTCATTAAACTCCCCAATTAAAGATATTACTTATTCCATAATAATTATAATTACGAGCTATATAATAATAATATTACGTCTTTTTAAATTGTAACCACGATTTTATTACTAAACAAGCAATAAAGACAATTGTAATAACTATCTTAATGTTAAGATCGGAATCAACAAAAAATAAAGCCATTACTGTTAGAAACAAATGAATGGCAGCTATTTTAAGTATAGGATATGTAATCTTAGAATTATCTTTAAATACCTTCATATAAAAGCCTGCGTAACCCATATAGAAAGATGCGATGAAATACGCAATAACTATTCCCCAAATAGATAAGAAGGGAATTAAAATACAATACAACACAAAAGCAATGATACCAGAACAGAAAGTTAATCTTAAAAGGGAGGTTGTCTTTTCATGATAAAAAAATATATTACTCGCACCTACGTACATCGGTCGATAATTAAAAGCCATTACAAATATGACAGCATACGGATAGGTTGATGCCAACTCTTTATTGGAAATCAAAATATTGAAAACTTCACGACTCCACAAAGAAAAAATAAAAGTGCAAAAATAGGTAATGCCCAAATAGACATAAATTAATGCTTTAGCCCTGACTTCATCACGTTTCTTAATTGATTCCATACACATGGGATAGATAGCCTGATTTATAGCATTCACCCAATTCTCCATCAGCGAACTAATCTGAATCATTATGTTAGCACGTCCAAATACCGGAAGAGGGGTGGAATAAAAATCCATGATCACTTTACTGGAGGAGTTCAATAAGAAGCCACAATAGTAGTGAGGCACTGTAGGGAGTGAAACACGAAGGTATTTAAGTATAGTTTTTCTCTTAAAATTATAGATTGGTGATAGCTTTAATTCAACATTAACTGCATACCAATAAGAAGCGTTCATTAGAAATACTCCTAAAAAGCCACCTACATACCAACCCAAGTAGCCAAGTCGATAATGTACGACTAGAATATAATTGGCTAGAAGAGTAACTATACCAGACAAAATACTCCTCCACACTATTGGGATTGGCTTCATACTATTAACATAATAATAATTGCCAATTGTAGCAGTAGGACCAAAGAATACATTAGAAAAATTAGTTAAAGCAATAATCAGCCATTTATATTCTGCCGCCTCCTCAGGAATGATGAAATACAAAAGTAAGCCTTGAAGAAATGCAAAGAATATCATCCAAATATTGAGAAAACCATATATCTCACGCCACAAGATCTTGTATTGAAAACTACATTTATAAAAAATAACTCCCAGAACAGAATTAAATCCTAAAGTGGATAAAGCTGTGAGTGCTTGTGTATATGCATTAATTGTACCAGCAATACCATAATCTGTTGCAGTTAGGTATTGTGTCATTATAGGCAGCAAGAATACGTTTATTACCTGTGGTATATAAGGTGAAATACCAAAAAGCAGAGAATTAGTAAGAAGCTTACGTAGCATACTTTATTCCTATATGCAATTATACGAGCTTTGCAGATTTGATGTCAAGTCCCAAGGATTGAAGATATTCTTCATCAAAACCCCTCTTTAAAAAGTTGGCAACAATAGTAGAACAATTTCCTTCATATTCTTTATCGTATGCAGCATTAAAGAACTGTGCAATATCTGTAGAGACCATTTTAAGAGAATGACCAGACAGCATACACTTCAACTCATCTTCGTCTTTTGCATACTTAACCAATCCTTGTGCTACATAACTATATTGATCGGAAAATCCGCTCTTAGACAATGAATACATAATACTTGGCACACGAGCCATCAAGGCATCTAAATGTATTGAGGAATCATTTGCTATCAATATACCAATTCGATTAAGAAAATCAAAAGGAGTTTCATCATAGGCAGAAGTATATTCGATATTAGCATTTTCAAATTTAAAGTGCTCAAAATGCAGCATTCCCGGGTGTGTGCGAATAACGATCTTATAGGCAGGATTAATATTTAATATGAACTTGCATAATGCCTCTATATGATTATAATCATCAATCATATTGACAGCCACTCCAATCGTATTTATAAAAGCCTCTTTTTGATTAATGATTTTTGGTTTCATATAATCAAAGCGACATGCACCTAAAATCACCGTTTTCGATGTTCCGTCTTTATGAATATCTGTGTATTTATGAAAACTTTCGACTCCATCCAAAAAGGCATAACTAAATTGAAGTGCTGGATAGTAATTGGCCACAGATGCATGCTGAATATATAATGATTTTATATTCAAATTATTACAATGCCAAAGTGCCATTCTTGCACAATCCACATGGTCATTAGAAAAGAAGACACATTTAGGCGACATTTTTTTAATAAAATCACCTATAGTAAAAAAGTAACCTGGACTTCGTAATATCAATGGTAATCCATAACCATAGATTCTTTTTTCTTTCCCTTTATATTTCAGAAATCGTATCAGAATTGGTATTATATAAATTAAAGATTTTATATAAACCCTCTTTAATGTCAATTCAGGAACTTCAACGTCAAGAAGAAGATGATAATCCTGTTTATCGAATTTGTCCATCACAGAACTTAAAGCCCTTCGATTATTGAGTGACAAACAGAAAAACAAAATTTTTCCTTTCACTGAATTAATCTCTTTATACTTATAATTTCCATATATCAAAGAATAGACAAAACTGCGTGTGAAATAATATACTCCCCGCACTATATAGTAAAAGGATGAATGCCTTTTAAGGGGATATAAGTTTTCATTCAAAGTGAAATCTGAAAAATGAAAGAAAAAATCCACATTATTCTTCATATTTCAATATGCCATTTTTGATTAATACATCTTTTGCTTCCAAAAAGGCACCAATGGGGAGTTGTGCTTTCTTCAATATGTCGAATAGAGTATGCTTTCCATCAGAATAGTTGAGTATCCACATCATTGCATCAGTAACTTTACTCCGTGCATTAGGGGCACTTATAGTAGGATATAGTCCTCTTTTCCCCAATTGTGGTTCACACATAGGCATTTGATTAAAATACCTTCCATCATTCTCTAGAATACGAATTACATCATATAAATCTTCTGTCGATTGTTGTATTACCTCAAATGAAATATAACTCTTGTTGTCTAATGAAGTGTGATACTCTTTGAATGTTCCATAAACGCTATGCATTAATGAGCAAAATGGAAGATTAACACCTGGAGAGCAGTATTGTCTTTCATCACTACCTAATGGAAAAAAATCAATCACACAAGTGTTTGGATATCTACTTTTAGCAATATATTCAGTTGCAGCTTCAAGCAAGCTATCCCCGCGTCTGGACTTCTTGAGTGAATAGGGGGCAGCATCGCCAATACAAGTCAATATCATTCCACCTTTTACATATTTCTGCAGGTGCTCAAAATGATGAGAAATATACCAAATACTACCTATAGTCTCAGGCATCAATAAAAAGCGATATGTATATCGGGGCTTTACAAGTTTCTGCCTTATGAGACTATATAAATAACATAATACCAATGGACCAGAAAGTTCATTGTTGGCCAATGACGGATGACAAATATAACTGGAAAAAACTATTTCTTCCTTTGATTCTCCTTCTATCACTGCTTCTGCGACAGTCATTGATCCCTCTTCGTTATGACATGAGTCTATAAATACTTCATATTGTTCTTTGGGGTTTAAAGAAAGGAATTGATTGTAGCTCAAGCAGAACCCCCATCTTTTAGTATAATAGGAAGTTCTATAAGGTATAGCTTCAGGCTGAGCTTGAATATAATACAGATGCTTAATCAGATTATCATAAGAAAGAAGTTCATGACAAGCTATTGAATAACCCATCAGGTGCAAATTATTATTTGAGAAATCTATAATAATATTTCCTTTGGTATCTTTAATCCAAGCCTCTTTGACATTCCACTCTGCAGGTACTTTCCAGTCATAACAAGAGGTTCCTGCAGGCACTTCCGTAACATTGAATGGTACTAACTCAGACAGTATTTTTATTGTCTGTCGATTACCTTCACCAGTAAGGCTTCTGTTCAACGGCCATAAACGGTCAAAATAGGATTCTATTTCATTAACATCCATTGCACCTATTGATTTGCTAATACTACATTATCTATGATTGAAAGGATTTTTTCCTCCCCCAAAATAGCCTCAACAAACTCACGAAACACACCTTCACCACCTTTTTTGGATAGCGTAATATTTCCATATGACTTCATATAGAATGGTGCCGAGGAAGGTACTCCACTGGTACCCACACTTCTAAGAACAGCCAAATCGTTGATATCATCCCCAATATAGGCCACTTCAGATAGTGAAATCCCTAAATCAGAAATAAGCTGATTAACAATCTGCATTTTGTTTTTAACTCCAAGAAAGCAGTAATCAACTTTCAATTTATCCGCTCGGCGTTTTACTATTTCCGTATTCTCACCAGTAATAATGCCAACCGAGATATTACATGCATGAGCAAACAAAACACCTGCGCTATCATAGGTATTAAATTTCTTCCATTCATCGTCTGTACGATTATAATACATGCCGCCATCCGTCCAAACGCCATCTATATCAGTTAGTATCAGCTTGGGTAACATTTATCTTTTATTTATTGCCGGAGTACCTACAAGTATGGCATTGGATGGAAAATCAGACATAACCAATGCATTAGCCCCTATAACAGAATTATCGCCAATATGAATTGAACCAAGAATTAAAGAACCGGCATACATGGTAACATTGTTACCAATCGTAGGACGTCCTCCATTTTTGTCTCCAATTGTACAATTTTGATGGATAGTAAAGTTGTCTCCAATATGTGCTCTTGCTCCTATGACCGTGCCAACTCCATGATTAATTCTAAATCCTTCTCCTATCTCAGAAGAATAATAAATTTCTATCTGTCCAATCACTCGGCCTAACAGAGAATATAAGTCCGCTACCCCCCCGTTTTTGTAAACATTATTCGCTATTCGATAACAAAGAACTGTTTGCAACTGTGGCGTAAGAGACAACCTCTTAATGTCAATCACCCCTTCATACCATCTATTATAGTCCGATTGAAACTTAGCCAAAGCATCGTCTATTAGATGTGCCGGACAATCGAAAGAGTAATTGGATAAATAACAATTACTCTTCCATTGATTGATAAGTTGAATGACTTGAATTGATTTCATTATTATTGAATATACTTAAAGTAAATAATCTCATTTACAGGAATGTCTTCACGAGCCGTTTTTCCCACCACTTCATTTAGTTGGTTCCATTTAAAACCATCTCCAGGACTTAACATATGGAGGTCTTCCTTTTTTATTATCTCACCTTTCTTAATGTGCCGTTTACTCGCAATAGAACGTTCTAATTTTACTTTAGAATCAATTACACTCTTATCAATATAGAGCTTTTCCTCTCCCAACCAACGTTCAGCTATTCTAATATCACGAACCATGCGATTTACTCCATCAGGACCCAATGAACCAGCTTGATCTGTACCTTTCATATGGCGGTCGATAGTAATATGTTTCTCAATGATTTCCGCACCCATTCCCACTGCTACTATAGGAGCTGAGATACCAACCGTATGGTCCGAGAATCCTATTCGGTATTGTCCATAATGCTTTTTTAAGTATTCAATTGTACGAAGATTTAGATTGTCTGGATGCGTAGGGTACTGAGAAACACAATGTAAAATTGATATCTGTGAATGATACTTGGTAATCACTTCCAAAGCATCATCCAGTTCTTTCTTTCCAGCCATTCCCGTAGAAAGAATAATGGGAATTTCTGTTTCGGCCATTACCTCCAAAAGAGGAAGATTTGTCAAATCTCGACTTGCTACCTTTAAATAATCTGGAGTAAAAAGTTTGAGAAGAGACATACAGCCTTTTGCACACAATGTTTCTACAAAATCAAGCCCCTTTTCTTTTGCATACTTATATACTTCATAATGCTCCTCATCTGATAATTCAAGGAAAGCACGATGTTCTCCATAAGTACGCCCAAAAGAATTAGGTGTATCGTAGATGCGATTCATCTGTGAAGTTGTTAATTCTTCGTTTAAATCTCTTTTGGTCAACTTGACCGCATTCATTGGCTTAAGTTCAATATTAAAATCGTCTTCCCTTACCGGACGAGCAATCAACTCGACAATTAATTTCGCAATATCCACTGAGCCGTTGTGATTTTGGCCGATTTCGCCAATAATATAGGTATCTTTCATTATTTGCTGTTTTTTTCGATTTGATTCTTCATGTCATCATAATAAGTCACATGATTATCTAAGTAGTTGATTATCTCAGAGATTTTGGGATAGGGATTAGTCATACACAAATCACCATAAATCTTTGCGGCATTGTCAAAATCTTCTTTCGTGTCTATTGTTAGACGTATGTTAGGATGGTTTTGCAAACATTCAGGCCCTTCAATCCAACCAATTCTGAAAGATTCGGGATGGGTATAAATATAATTGGTAACATGCTCATGATATAATTTTTCTGTCGTAATTGCGCTTATTTTCTTTAGTGCATCCAGCCGGACATATTCAGTCCAAAAGCCATAATGAGTTTTAATCGAAGGCGAACCTGAAATCTTAAAACTTACATAGTCATATTCTTCTGAGACAGATGAAACATATTGAATAAGATTTTCGATAGAATCTAATTCCAAAAAAGGATTATCAGAACAAACACGAATCAAGTGCTCTACACCTAAATATTCAGCAGCATCGATAAAACGTTGGAGAACATCATTCTCTGCCCCTCGAAAACAAGTTATACCATATTTTTGGGCAACCATCTCTAATTCTTTGTTTTTTAAATCAATAGATGTTGCTAATACCACATTTGCATGAATATGCAAAAGCTTCTTAATTAAAAGGTCAAGTATTGTTTCTCCTTGATAAAAAGGAAGCAAAATTTTCCTAGGTAAGCGAGACGAGCCTAATCGGGCTTGGATAAAAAAAGCGAATTGCATTTTACACTATTTTATTATATTGAGAATTGTTCTTGCGAGTATAATGTACTCACTTGAACACGGGAGCTGTACTCAAGAATGCGGTGATAGTAACCTTTATCATGCGAAGTATAATCATTTTGAGTATAACGACTAAACCAATTATTGGTCAACATTCAATTTAGACGTATTATTTTACAAGCTGTATTTCTGATAAGCTGCCTCCAACTTCACGTCATAACGATTCTGCGCATACGCCGGTCCGTTATAGCATTTAGCAAACACTGCCCAATCCCTAGCCTGCAAAGCCTGAAGCATCTGGCTATTCTTCTTAATAAAATTAGCAGTAAGTAATAGCTGTTTGAATTCGCTCTCGCACATGCTACGTACAAAACTTTCTATGCTTTCTTCTCCACAAGCCGCATAGTTAAAGCCCATAATCTGGAACATACCCCAACTGGCAGAAGCATCTGCCGCTTCACGATTTATCTTACGGGCTTGCTCCAAGCGGTCATATTCGCCAATACCACCTTTATAGTGTCCTTTTTCCCATTTAGGATAAAGGATATTCTCATTACCTTTCACATAATCTTCAGGATTACTCCCCCTTTTCTTCAACTGGGTCCAAAAAATATGCCCCTCAAAAAGAATGGCAGGCCTTCCGGGAGAAAAAAAACCTCCCCTACCGCCGGTTTCCACTTGCTGAACAGCCTTCAATGCTGCAGGTTCACAGCCCAACAGTTCGGCTACTTGGGTGAAATCCTCATCTATCAGACGCCCGCTATTTGATTTTTCAATGATACTCATACACATTTATATTTATAAAGTCCATTTTATGGATTTTATTCGTCAATATATTCCCAAGGATAGGGATTATCCACCACATTCTGAAACTCATCAACGGCCTCCCGTTGTTCGGCAGTCAGCAATGCAGCATCCCAAGAGGCAATGATGGAGTGAGCTTCATCCGCCAAAGCCTCATCGAACACCTCCCCATAGCAGGCAGTAAGCAGACGGAGCTTCAGCAAAGATGCGGGAAGAGTATCCAGAACACCCCAGCAATGGTTCAGAACCTCCTGTACATGCTGCTGTTTCTCGCCATGGTCAATGAACGAAGCGTTGTAACCCATCAGGAGGGCAAGGCAGACATTCGCCTGCTCCTCCATCGTAGCACCCCAGGTACCCGAACTATACAGAACTGCAGTCTGGTGATAAACCTCACCATTACGACGCGACAAGTCATCACTATAGATAGGACTCCCGTCCATACCCAAATACATCAGATCGTGCGCAGCACGCTGAAGGAGGAGTGCTTCTTCTAAAAGAGACATGATTAATTAAAAATTATAAATTAAAAATTAAAGATTAGCGGATTACTTCGATAAGGTCCGGATGGATAGTGGCCATGGCAACGGCAATGACACCTTGTATCTCTATAACCACACGGCGGTCACGTGCACCCTTTACTTTCAGAAAAACGCCCTCCTGACCTGCAAAGTCACCACCCGTAATACGGACTCTAGTTCCTTTCGACAGATTCAACTCTTCGGGCTGGAAATAAAGCAAATGGTCGTTATAGGTTCCGGCAACGGCGATGAAGCGCTGCATCTCATGGTCGGGAATAATTATCTTCTGACCACTGCGGGTATCGGTTATATATTGCAAATAAGTAATTTGAGACTTAACACGCTGTACGTCGGAAGGACGTGCATGGACAAAAACCAGATTACGGATGACGGGAACCAAAGTACGGACTTTCTTACCCTTACGGATACTTACCTTATATTGCATGGGGACAAAACAGCCGAGGTTCTCCTTCTCGAGAAGATGCACCGCATCAAGCTCCCTGCGGTATGTGGCACGCATGGCATGCCAGACTTCAACCTCGTTATCCGTTTCCATTTTCGTTGTTTTGTTCACAAAAGAGTGTTCCTCTGGGGCTTTGAACCCTCGGTATATACCTGGTATCCAATCATTTGCGAGCACCTCATGTAAAATACAGCAAGCATTGTGCCCTTCTTGCCAACAGTTTTCTTGCAGTTCGTCATTACCTTCTGGTAAGAGACTATAAACGAACGGATTACAAACAAAAAGCGTTTTTTAAACGTTCGTTTTTTGAACGTCAAATTTCAGAAAATGAAATAGGAAATGAGTTAATAAAAGGGAATGGAAATTTTAAATATTAAATAAGATACTTAATATACTGAATTACTGCATATTAAACTGAGCTACGATGGGTTTTCCAAAATATTTTTATTAAACATTTTGAGGATATAAAAAACAGTCTTATCTTTGCGTCCATTAAACGAACGTTTAAAAAACACTTCCAAGTCAAAGTCATTTCCATTTATATATCAACGCATTAACCCATCATAAAGATAAAACCCAGCTTTTTATCTCCATCCTTACTCCACAAAAACAAAAAACTTGATATACCTTTGCATTTATTTTACAAACTACAGTAATTTTAATTATTAACCCAAAAACATTAGAAAAATGAAAGCAAAAGAGACACTCCAAAGTAAGGAAAAAAAACAAAAAGAGACCCCCTAGAAACGAATGTAAAGCACGGCATATCAGCTCCGAAAGCGGGAGTAGGACGTCCCTCAAGTGGGGAGGTTATAGGAATACTGCCACAATATAGGAAAGAAGTCATTAAAGACATCATCCTATGGAAAAAATCAAGATACTTTATAGAAGAAAAGCCGACAAGCAACAAGGCATTGGCACAATGGGCATACTCACATTTCGACTTCAGAACGCCAGACTATAAAAGACTGTCAGAAAACACTATAATACAAGAGTTCGGTGAAGTGTGGCGGGAAATGAAGGTAGCAGGAGAGATATAGGGAATAAAACAAAAAAGGGCAGAAACTACGAAACTTATTGACAATAATTAAATATAAACAACTTAAGGAATAAACCACTTATCTTTGCCGCCACTTTGGTAAGGATGAAGCCACACCGCCTGCAGATGCCGCTTTCTCAATGAATGCGGCATCTTTTTTATATACAAGCGTACCTCCTGCCAAACTAATACAATTATTAATTTTAAAGACAACAAGATGAGAAAGTTGACAAAGCACGCTTCACTTCACGAGGCACTGAGAAACCTATGGAAAATACGTATCATGCTGGAAAAGAGCTACACGGAAACATGCGCCACATGGATGGCCCAACGAATAGAAAGCCTGATAGACCACATGCAATACGGACACGCACTCATAGCCTACCACAAGCAGGACGGGACATTTAGGCTGGCGAAAGCCACCCTACTGCCCTACAAGGCAGACTTCAGAAGAGATTATGACATCACAAGAGTGACAAGCACCATAGCCTTCTGGGACGTGGAACTGCAGGCATGGAGAACTTTCCAGCTGGAAAACTTCCTCGAATGGAGCCCCATATGCTAACCATTAACCATTAATCACTAATCATTAAACACTAAAAACAATGGCCATGATGTACGGGGGAATGCTATACTTCCCCCTCAAAGTAAATCTATTCGAAGAGATAGCAGTGGAACTGGTGGAAGCCAGGTTCGGACTGAAAGGAACGGCGGCGGTAATGAAACTGCTGTGCAAGATACACAAGGAAAATGGATATTACCTGAAATGGAACGCAGAGCAATGCACACTGTTCACAAACAAGGCGGGAAAGGACATCAACGAGCAGGAGATGCAGGGAATCGTGGACATCCTGGTGGAGAAAGTCTTTTTCGACCCCAAAACCTATAAGGAGCAAGGGGTACTGACCTCTACCGAGATACAGAAAATATGGCTGGAAGCCACCAAAAGAAGAAAAAGGGACCTCACCACCCTACCCTATCTGCTGGTAGAGACGGAGGAAGATAAACCGGACAAGGACAAGACTTGTACGCAAAACCGAGAAAATTGTACGCAGGATGCAGACATTTTCCCCGAAAATGCATGCAATTCCAAACAAAGCAAAGAAAGCAAAGTAAAAGAAAGCAAAGCAAAAGAAAGTAGAGCACTTCCCCCTCTTACTCCCCCCGGGGAAAGCGGAGGAGCGCAGGGAAATCCTGATTTAGACATTCCCGGATATGCCTACAACAGGAATACGCACAACCTGGAATGCCTCATGCTGAATCTGGAAAAGCTCTACATCACCGACCGGGAGGAAATCAGGAAGATTCTGAAGTTATCGGACTACGGCAGGCTGGGAAACTACGTCTGGAAAATATTCAATGGAACAAACTGGAACAAGGTGAACAGCAAGGGAGGGTACATCATCTCGGTACTGGCAAGGGAGAAGCAGAGTACGGGAAGCTGATTCCACAGGGCACAAGCTATCAATAACATGTCATGCAGGAAATCAACAACGTGTGATACAAAAAACAAATATCGTGTCGGCAGGATATTAATTCCTTGCCGACACGATATTCATTCCTTCTTCGTCCTTAAAATTGTGACTTATAATTATGCTGATATTCAGCGCAAAACCTCTGCAATTCAATAAAAAATGGCTGGAACACAGCAAACAGTTCCTCATCGTGCTCTTTAAGGTAACAAATTGCCTTATCTACGGATATATCAATATGATGATATTCCACCATGATGTTCAAAGACTCTCTTATTCCGTTCAGAGTGGCGTATTTCCGCAAACGGTCGGTCAGGATAAAATGCCAGATGAAACGTTTGAACCGTACCGGAAGATAGCGGTAATTGATGAGGAGGGAAAGATAGAAAGTCCGGGTATACCTCCTCAAGGAAACTCCGGAGAACGACTCGAAACGGGAAGCCAGCAAATAATCGAAATAAATATCCAGCAATACCCCCGAATACCGTCCGAATTCAGGTTGAAGCCTATGCACCACCTCGCAAACTGCCGGATGATGGTCGGTATAGTCGTCAATAGCGCGGTGAAGCTGAATACCCTTGGCTATATCCGGCGGATAATTCTTATAGGAGCTTCCCTTTACGGCATCGCCTACAAAATTGCCCAACTGTACTTTTCTGTTCGAACCGGAAAGGAATATATGTGCCAGGTAGTTCATGACAAAAGATTTACCAGCTCCTTGCAAAGACACTCCTTCACCTCTTCCATCGGCACCTCGTGTCCCAGCTCTTTCTGCAAAGAAGTGACACCCTTGTCTATGAATCCGCAGGGATTGATATAGCTGAAATAACGTAAATCGGTATTCACATTCAGTGCCAATCCATGCATGGTGACAAAATGGCTGCTGCGCACGCCGATGGCACAAATCTTACGGGCACGGGGAGTATCGCCCTCCAGCCATACGCCCGTTGCCTTCTCCAGACGTCCGGCCGCGATGCCAAACGAAGCACAAACACGGATTACCGCCTCTTCCAGCAGATGCACATATTCCTTCAACCCCAAAGAAAAGTCGTCAAGGTTCAGAATAGGATAGCAGACCAACTGTCCCGGACCATGATACGTAATGTCTCCGCCACGGTCAATATGATAGAGCGTAGCCCCTATCCTGCGCAGTTGTTCTTCTCCCAGCAGCATATTCCTTTCTTTTCCGCTACGCCCCAATGTATAGACATGGGGATGCTCGCAGAGCACAATATGATTGACATAGCACTCTCCTGCCTGCTTGGCATGTACAAGTGCGTCAAACCATTCCGTCTGCCGGCTCCATGCTCCGGCATAAGGAATCATGTTCCAATCTGATATTTCCAGTTTCATGCAAGCAAATATAGCACTTTTTTGAATTCACTCCCCGAATTTATCTTAAATATGTAGCATCTATTCATAAAAATACACCTTGATAATCTGATAATATCTCACGTACTTTGCAAACATTCTGATATAACTATTCACAAAAAGACAGACTTATGAAAAAAAGAATTCTAATAACGCTATTCGCAGCGTTACTGTTCAGCTTTTCCATATCTGCACAGATATTGAAGGGGCACGTATATGATGCAACGACCAATGAACCGCTTGCAGGGGCATCGGTCACCTACAAGCTGAAAGACACGCAAGGCGTAGTGACCGACATAAACGGTGCATACGAAGTACACCTGCCGGCGGGAGGTGTAGATTTGGTATTCAGCTACGTGGGATATGAGGATGTGCCAATGCCCATCGTCATCAGCAAAGGAGACATTATGCAGAAAGACGTGTACATGAAGGAAAGCACCAACCTGCTGGAAGATGTCGTGGTCTCGGCCGGACGGTTTGAACAGAAGCTGAGCGATGTGACGGTCTCCATGGATTTGATAAAGGCCAGTGACATTGCCCGCCAGGCTCCCACAGACATCACCTCGACACTGCAGACCATTCCGGGGGTGGATATCATCGACAAGCAACCCAGCATTCGAGGCGGTGGCGGCTGGACTTACAGCGTAGGTGCCCGCAGCCTGGTACTGGTAGACGGGATGAGCGTGCTCAGCCCCCAAAACGGAGTCATCAACTGGAACAGCGTACCTCTGGAAAATGTGCAGCAGGTAGAGGTCATCAAAGGAGCCTCCAGCGTGCTCTATGGTTCGTCGGCCCTGAACGGCATCATCAACATACGCACCGCACGGCCGGGACTGACCCCTCAGACCCGTTTCAGTGCCTATGTAGGAATCTATGACGACCCCGACAACAGCGATTACCAATGGAGTGACAAATCTTTCTGGAAAGAGGACAAATATCCGGTAAAGCCCTTGTTGCGCAACAGCCTTTTCAGCGGTGTACGCAATCCGCTCTACGAAGGTTTCGACCTCACCCACTCCCGCCGCATCGGTAACTTTGACGTCAGCGGCGGACTGAATCTCTTTACCGACGAGGGCTACCGCCAACAAGGTTACAACAAACGTTTCCACATCAACGGAAACCTCACCTACTATCAGCCGGATATGGGTATGAAACTGATGAACTACGGTTTCAACGTGGATTTCCTTTCCAACAAGTACGGGGATTTCTTCATCTGGCGCTCGCCCGGCGAGGCCTACCGCCCCTCTCCCTTTACTAATATGGGACGTGAGTCCAACAACTTCCGCATTGACCCTTTCTTCAACTTCACCAATCCTGAAAGAGGTACTTCACACAAAGTAAAGGGCCGTTTCTACTACAGTGCGGACAATGTGGTACGCCCTACACAATCCGCCTCCATTACGGATATTCTGGGCAACATGGGCACCGACGCACAAGTCATCCAGAACATTGCCAATGGAGACTACACAGCCCTCCAACCACTGATGACCGGAGTTATCAAATGGCTGGGAAGCGACAAGCTGAGTGATTTGATGGACGGTGTCTTCGGCTCTCTGGACAACATATTCCCCAATGCCACCACTGCCGACTATTGCGACCTCATCTCCTGGGTAATGAGCAACGGCCTGCCGTCTGACATAGGCGGACTGCTTGAAGGGAAACTGCCCAGCGACCTGGTTCCCTGGCTATCCGGTGTACTCAATCCGGAGCGCAATCAATCACCGACACGGACGGACAAGAATTACGACTATTATCTGGACTATCAGTTCAACAAGAAATGGGACGGCGGTGCACAAATCACCACGGGCCTGACTTACGAACATATCCGCACCTTCTCCGGCGAAACGGAAGAAGTACATCAAAGTGACAATGTTGCCGCCTATATGCAATACGACCAGCGCTTCTGGGACCGCCTCAGCGTATCGGCCGGTGTACGTGCCGAATACTACCGGATAGACAAGCACTACCGGGAAGCCGACACAAAGGTTTTCGGGAGCAAGATTCCTTTCCGCCCCGTGTTCCGTGCCGGGCTGAACTACCAGCTGGCCGATTACAGCTTCCTGCGTGCCAGTTTCGGCCAGGGTTACCGTAATCCCTCCATCACCGAGAAATACCTTCGCAAAGACATCGGAGGTGTAGGCGTATATCCCAACTACAACGTACGGCCGGAAAAAGGATTCAATGCCGAGCTGGGATTCAAGCAAGGGTACAAGGCAGGCAATTTACAAGGATTTGCAGATGTCGCCGCTTTCTATACCCAATACAAGGATATGGTGGAATTCCAGTTCGGCCTATTCAACAATGCGGACCTGAGCATGATAAACAGCGTTACAGACGCCATACAAATGCTGAAGGACGGCAAGGGTTTCGGCATCGGGGCACAGTTCCACAACGTGTCCAAAGCACAGATTTATGGAATGGAAATCAGTACCAACGGCATGTACACCTTCAACAAAAACGCCAAGCTGCTCTATAACCTGGGATATGTATATACCGAACCGAGGGATGCCGACTACAAGAAACGCAATGCCCTGGAGAACACCTATACCGACCCGCTTCAGATGAAGGAGAAAAGCAATGACGGCAAGTACTTGAAATACCGTCCGAAACACAGTTTCAAGGCCACGCTGGACTTTCAGTGGAAACGCATCAACATAGGTGCCAACGTAAACTGGAAAAGCAAGATGCTTGCCGTGGACTATATTATGCTGGACGAACGCAGCAAAAGTGAACCTGACCTGCTGGACTACGTGCGCGGCATCCTCTTCGGCTCGTCCAACGGGGAAACCCTGGCATCCTATTGGAAAAAGCATAATACGGACTATGCCACAGTGGACATGCGCTTCGGGGTGAAAGCCACCAAGGAAGTAGCTTTCCAGTTCATGATAAACAACCTGCTGAACAAGGAGTACAGCTATCGTCCCATGGCAGTGGGCGCGCCACGTACTTTCGTCGTAAAGATGGACGTTACATTTTAAAAAAAGAACATTTCATTTTAAAAACAGAATGTCTTCCGTTACTTTTTCCCGGAAAAGAATTACCTTTGTGCGAACTCTAAACGACAAAGCGTATGGAATTTCCTCAAGTCGACCTGCCAGTAGACATGATTGCATGGACTGAAGTAACGGAAGACATTCTAAACATATACAAACAGTCTTGCCGTCTGAAAGCATGCATCTTTGCACTTTGTATAGAAGGTTCCATCACGGTATCCATCAATCTGATGGATACGGAAATCAAGCAAGGGGATTTCATTACCCTGCTTCCCGGAACTATCATACAGTTTTACGAACAAAAGGAAAAAGTGTGCCTGGGATTCGTGGGGTTTTCTTCCCATTGCCTCAATGGAGTCAACCTCATCCAGTCTACATTAAGCTCCTTCTCCAACATACTGGAGTATCCGGTACTGGCTATCAACCCTACCGTCGCCTCCTATTTCAAGGACTATTTTGCCTTATGGGCACGCATCACGACCGGTCCCTATCCTCCTGACACCAAAATGGCACAGAGCACTCTGAGCATGCTCCTCAGCGGCATAGACAGAATGTATTGCCACCGTCCGCAGATGCAAAAAGGGAACAAGAGCCGGAAAGAGGAAATATGCCGCGAACTGGTGCAGCTCGTCATCGAAAACTATACCCGCGAACGCCGCGCGCAATTCTATGCCGACAAACTGGGCATCTCCCTGCAACACCTCAGCACCACCGTGAGGCAAGTGACCGGCAGAAATGTATTGGACATCATCGCCCACGTCGTCATCGTAGACGTAAAAGCCAAGCTGAAATCAACCAACATGACCATTCAGGAGATTGCCTATTCCCTGAACTTCCCCAGTGCTTCCTTCTTTGGAAAATACTTCAAGAGGCATATGGGCATGAGTCCGCTGGAGTATAGGAACAGCTGAGAATACAGCCGTCAGAACCTGGAACTCAGACGAAGGCTGCTCAAAGCCACGGATACACAGGAAAGAGCCATGGCAGCACCTGCCAGCGCAGGACTCAGCAGGATGTCATAGACGGGATAGAGTACTCCGGCCGCGACAAAGATACCCACTGTATTATAGATGAAAGCCCAGAACAGATTCCGGTACATGAGGCTCACAGTCTGGCGAGACAACCGGAAAACTTTGGGCAACAGCAGTAGGTCTGAAGTCCTGAGAGTAATCATGGCGGTGTCCATCAACGTATCGGTCCCCTTTCCCATGGCAATGCTTACATCAGCACAGCTCAAGGCTTGCGCATCGTTCACGCCGTCACCTACCATGGCGACCGTTTTACCCTGAAGCTGCAGCTTATGGATGAAATCCTCTTTGTCATCGGGCATGGCATCGGCCACAAAACGCATGATACCCAAACTGCCGGCCACGGAAGAAGCCGTACGCTCACCGTCTCCCGTAAGCATGCATATCTCGATGTCCTGGATACGCAGTTCCCGGATAGCTTCCATAGAAGTCACCCTCAACTGGTCCTTGATGGCAATAACGGCAAGTAAATCGTTCTCACGCCCAAAGTAGACAATACTGTTTCCGTCCGATTCATATTGCGTCAGCATATCGGCCAGAATATCCGACAAATTGGCTTGATAATCTTTCAGCAGTTTATGGCTTCCTACCCAATATTCCGCACCTTGATAGGCCACTCTGACACCTTTTCCGGCAATGCTTTCGAAACCGTCCAAATGGGCAGGGATAACCTGCTCTTCCCCTTCCAGGGCCGTAACGATAGCTTCTGCCAGAGGATGGTCCGAAGTAGACTCGGCGGCAAGCAGTACATCTTTATAATGCTCCTCCTGCCCTTGCGCCCACAGCCAGCCTATTACCGTAGGATGCCCTTCTGTCAGAGTCCCGGTCTTGTCGAATACCACCACATCCACATTACGCATCTGCTCTAAAGCGGAAGTATCCCTGATAAGGATATGATTGCGGGCAGCTTTATTAAGGCCCGCCGCCAAAGCTACTGGAGTGGCCAGCCCTACCGCACACGGACAAGCCACCACCAATACGGACAAAGCGGCAAACAGACCGTGTGACACTACATCTATGCCTCCGAAGAACACCCATATAAAAAAGGTCAGCAGGGAAATGATGAGAATGACCGGGACAAAAAGCTCGGCAACGCGGTCGTCAATGCGTTGCTTCTCCGGCAGTACGCGGGCTGCGTTATGCTGCCAGCCTCCCAACCGGCAGATAGCCGCCGACACATTTCGCCGGGCACGTTCCTCCATAAACTCGCCGGTCAGGGAAAAGGCGATGATGACGGCGGCAACCCCATAATAGACATGCGGTTCCAGCCCGATGCCCAGCCAATAATCCGGGAAGAAAGTGTTGAACACACTGAACAGAAAAGCCACAGAGGTGGTAAGCGCCACCAGACGGTCTATATTGTTGCGGCCCGACCGGGTTCCCTTCCAGGCACCGGCATAAAAAGGAGCGCCGAAAAACAGCAGTACCGGAATTGCCAGTACCATCTGTATTTCACGGGTATAGGGTACATGCACAGAGACTGTAGAAAACAGTATCAGCACGATGGCAAAAAGCCATGCACCGACGACGCGCAATCCCGTGCTGTGCATATCCGGCACGGGATGTGCCTTAGTAATTATATTGCTCATTCGATTTATTTTTTAGATGGTTGTTGTTCCGCTTTAATAAAGCAACAACCGGAATGAGCAGTTTGTTCAATTACTTCTTATCGTCCTGCTTGGTTTCCTTGACAAACTCCGCTTCATAATGGAACTTTTGGAAACCTTTTTTCAACTTTTCCACATTGGTCTTGTCGGCATCATACATGATGGTTACCGTCTTTGTCTTCAGGTCTGTGTTGAAGTCCTTCAGTCCCTTCTCAAAACGGATGTTATTGTTTATCTTCCTTACACAGTTCTCACACTTCATCTGTGCCACCTTGAACACGGCTGTACGGATGTCTTTTGCCATTGCGGCAGATGCACAGAAGAGTACAACTGCCAAAGTCATTAAAAATCTTCTTGTTTTCATTGTTTCGCTATTGATTTAATAAATAATATTATATTCTCGGCAAGTTAAAACGGACACCTACATAGGCTTTTGCCCCATGCATCGGTCCCCACACCATCGTAGCGTCAAAGTTGCTTCCCCAGGGATTGGAAGCATCAATGATGGGGTTTTTCTGCTTGAAGTTTGTCAGGTTCTCGCCACCGACGTATATAGACCAGCGACGGAAATAGCGCGTCACCTGGGCACTCAACTGCTCGAAGCCGCCATAGCGCCTTTCCCACGACCAGTTGCCGTCTGTCAGTTCGTATGGAGCCGGCATGCGCCCGCCACCGTTCAGTTGCAAAGTCACATCAAACTGCCACAATCCCAAAGGTGTCTGATAAGAAGCCGTCAGCAAACCTTTATACTTGCTGGTAAGGGGTTTCTCCATCAGCTCTCCGTTGTAATTCGTTTTGGCATCCGTCCAACGGTAAGCCGCGGTAAAGGTGAAACCCGGGAAGAACGGATAGCTTGCCTCCACCTGCACTACCTGCGAATAGGAACGGCCGTGAAGGTTGTAGAACAGAACGGCATGCGGGTCCGTATCCATATCCACCACCACCTGCTTGCGGAAATCCGTGTAATAGTATTCCGCATTCAGGTTCAAGGTTTTGCCGAACAAGGGAATATAGGCGGAAGCGCTTGCGCCATAGTTCCAGGCCTCATCCTGGTCAAGACGTTTGGCGATGTCTATCCGGCGGCTGCTTGCCAGCAGGTAGTTATTCTCGGCCAGCACATGGTTTGTGCGGTATCCCTTTCCTACCGAAAGACGGAAATGTACATACTCGTTGGGATTGTACTTCACATGGAAACGCGGAGTGACGAAATAGCCGTACTCACTGCTATGGTCGCCGCGGATACCACCCATCAGCACCAGTTTATCGTCCCAGTTGTAGGTGTACTGCACGTAGGCGCCGGGGACGGCTTCTTTGGTGAATTTCTTCGTCAAAGGCTGTGCGGCGTCATTGTCCAGGCGATAGTGCTGGTCGTAGGAGTCATAGTTGAAGCTCAGTCCGGCAGAAAGGCTTTGACGCTTGGTCAGTTCCGTCTCGAACAGCAAGGAGGCATAAGCGTTGTGCTGGTCCACATCGTAGATTTTCCGTCCGTACAAGGCATCCTGCTTGTGCAGGGAGCCGGAAAGGATCAATGCCAGGTTGGTGTTCTTCTCCTTATTGAATATATAGGCGTTCTTGGTGAAGGCTTCGTAGCGGTCGGTACCTATACTTATCTTATAAGGGTCTGCCAGGGACGTTTTGCCATGGCTGACTTGCCCGCTGTTGCGGTCTTCTGTAAGCACTTTGATGCCTGCCTGGAAGACGTAGCGGTCGCCCATGTATGCCCAGCGGTTCCAGAGGTTGTACTGCTCCACACGGGGGATGTCGGCAAAGCCGTCGTCGTTGCTGTCGTGAGCTTTGGTCTCATTCTCGTAATGCGCCAGCAAAGAGGTGCTCCAACGTTTGGAGAGTTTCACCGTGGCATCGGCATTGGCTTCGTAGCGGTTGGTGCTGCTGGCAAAGAGGTTGGCGGAGAACCAGTCGGCTTCGGGCAACTGGGGTTTCTTGAATTCCACATTGATTTGTCCCGTGATGGCCTCATAGCCGTTCTTCACGGATGAACTGCCCTTGCTCACCTGAATACTCTGCATCCATGGCCCGGGTACATAACCCAGTCCGTAGGGGGCGGCAGAGCCGCGGTAGTTGGGGATATTCTCCGTCATCATCTGCACATACGTACCGGACAAGCCGAGAAGCTTGATTTGCTTGGCACCGGTGGCGGCGTCAGAGTAGGTGACGTCCACCGAGGGATTGGTCACAAAACTCTCTCCCAGGTTACAGCAGGCGGCACGACTCAACTCGGCGCTGCTTATCATATCTTCATTCATCACACTGTTGCGCAGCTTCATGGTGCCCAACTTACGGCTGACCACATTCACCTCGCTCAGTTCCACCCCTTCGCGCAAGACAATGTCGAGCGTCTCATTGCGGTTACTGACGTGTATCGTATCGTTCTCAAAACCGATAAAGCTGACTACAAGCATATGCTTGTCATTGGGTTTGGACAAGGAGAAAGTACCGTCCGCCGAAGTGGTGGTGCCTTGAGTGGTTCCCTGCCAGAAGAGGTTGGCACCCGCAATCGGGTCGCCCAAATTATCCTTTACCGTTCCCTTTACCTGCGCCTGCAAGGCGGTGAAAGAGAACAGAAGAATGGCTATCAAACTATATTTCATTTCTGTTTTATACTTAAAGAAGTGATTAAAAAACAAACAGTTCCCTCCGGACAATTCATGTCATTGCCCCGTATAAAACAACACTAAATGAGAAGCGTGGAATAGAGCGCCAGATAATGACGCGAGCCGACGACATATGGCGGTGCTCCTGAAACAACTCTCGGAGTACAAGCCACCTGCGGCAAGGAGTGATCAAACAGCGGCAGTTGCTCGCAAAACAGTGTAAGGAATGGCACGAACGAAACAGACTCGTGTGCATGCTTCACGAAATCCACCTTGTAGTAGACGGCTGTACAGCCGGTATCCTTGCATGTTTGCCGTGAGGCACGATGTGCATTATGGCATTTGGAACAGCCGGAGGTGCAGCAACTTTGTGTCGTCTCGCATCCGGCACAGCAATACTGAACTACAGAAATCCCCACTCCGCTTATAATGATAAGGGAGGAAAAGAGTACAGCCAGTATGTAACGGAGTTCCTTCATAAGCGCTGCAAAGATAGAAAGTTTTAACCGTTTGCCGGAATTAATTTTTCCTTTTTTATGTGTGCAGTTCGTTAATAAGTTCTATATTTGTCGATAAAGTTTTTTGATTGATATGTTGATTTATAAACGAAACTCAATATGAAAAAGCAAACTGTCAGCCTACTTGTCCTTCTGCTTGCGGCAAGCGGCTTTTTCTTTTCCTGCGGTAACACCGTGAACAAAAACGCATACGCGTTGGAGTTCGACAGTATACAAGTAAACGAAACCGTACATCTCTTCGGAGACACAGCCAAGCCGGCCTGCAACCTCATCCTCAACGTTGCCTACGCCAGCCAGTCATCCGACGTGAGGCTGAAAGACAGTCTGAACGCCTTCTTCCTCTCTGCCTGCTTCGGCGACAAGTACATGGCGATGACACCCGAAGAAGCTGTCAAGAAATATACGGAGAAATATGTCGGCGACTACCGCAATGACCTGGAGCCGATGTACAAGAAAGACGAGGAGGACAAACAGGACGAGCAGAGCATAGGAGCCTGGTATTCCTATTATAAAGGAATCGAAAGCCATGTGCAGTTGTGCAATACCTTAGTACTGACCTACCGTATAGATTACAACGAATATACCGGCGGCGCACACGGCATCTATATGTCCACCTTCCTCAACCTCGACCTAAAGACCCTAAGCCCCATCCGCCTGGACGACCTCTTTGAAGGCGACTATAAGGAAGCGCTGACCGACTTGCTTTGGAAACAGCTGATGGCAGACAACAACGTCAGCACCCGCCAAGAGCTGGAGGACATGGGTTACGCCACCACCGGTGACCTGGAGCCTATCGAGAATTTCTACCTGGACCCAACGGGAATCACCTTCTATTATAATGTATATGAAATTGCCCCATACGTAATGGGAGCAACCAAAATCACGTTGTCTTATGAGGACATAGCCCCTCTGATGAACGGTAAATTCATTGTATTAAGCAGCGCTATAAAAACAGACGGCGAATAGGAACTGTAATCAATTGTCTATCAACATAAAATTCACAATGGATTTAATACTCAAATATTTCCCGGACCTGACGGAAGAACAGAAACGGCAGTTTGCCGCACTCTACGACCTCTATCTGGACTGGAACTCTAAGATTAATGTCATTTCACGCAAAGATATAGAGAACTTGTACGAACACCATGTGCTGCATTCTCTGGGCATAGCCAAGGTAATCCGCTTCAGGCCGGGGACACAGATTATGGACCTCGGCACGGGAGGAGGCTTTCCGGGAATCCCGCTTGCCATCCTTTTCCCCGAAGTATACTTCCATCTGGTGGACAGCATCGGAAAGAAAGTACGCGTAGCCTCCGAAATAGCCAACAGTATCGGGCTGAAAAACGTCACCTTCCGTCATGCCCGCGCAGAAGAGGAAAAAGGGAAGTTCGACTTTGTGGTGAGCCGTGCCGTGATGCCACTGACAGACCTACTGAAGATTATCCGCAAGAACATCTCCTCCAAACAGCAGAATGCATTGCCCAACGGACTGATTTGCCTCAAGGGGGGCGAATTGGGAAACGAAACCATGCCCGTCAAGAACAAGACCACGTTGTGGGACTTGAAGGAGTTCTTTGAAGAGGAGTTCTTCGAGACAAAGAAAGTAGTATATGTAGGGGGATAAATCTAAATACATAATATGAAAATAAAGAGATTCGAATTTAATATGTTCCCGGAGAACTGTTATGTGCTTTGGGACGAAACCAATGAAGCGGTCGTCATTGACCCGGGCTGTTTTTATGAGGAAGAAAAGCAGGCCTTGAAAAACTTCATCATCAAGAATGGGCTGAATGTGAAACATCTGCTGAATACCCATCTGCATCTGGACCATATCTTCGGCAATCCTTTCATGCTGAAAGAGTTCGGCCTGAAGGCCGAAGCCAACCAGGCCGATGAGTTCTGGATTGACGAAGCGCCGAAACAAAGCCGCATGTTCGGCTTCCAACTGCAGGAAGCCCCCGTGCCCCTGGGCACTTATCTGCACGATGGAGACATCATCACCTTCGGCAATACGGAACTGGAAGCCATCCATGTGCCGGGACACTCGCCGGGCAGCCTGGTGTACTATTGCGCGGCAGACCACTGCATGTTTTCGGGGGATGTGCTGTTTCAAGGCAGCATCGGCCGTGCCGACCTTGCCGGCGGCAACTTCGACGAACTTATAGAGCATATTTGCAGCCGTCTGTTCATCCTGCCCAACGACACGATTGTCTATCCCGGACACGGAGCACCGACTACCATAGGAATAGAAAAAGCGGAGAATCCGTTCTTCCGGTAAATATACAGCAAACTTTTAAATCATTACAGCCATGAAAAACGACCTATTGGCCTACCGCCACATCGGCATCAGCGAAAAAGACGAGGAGAAGATGCTCCAAAAAATAGGAGTGAAAAGCCTGGACGAGCTGATTGATAAAACCATTCCTGCCAACATCCGCCTGAAAGAACCGCTGGCTCTGCCCAAGACAATGACGGAGTATGAATTCGGACAGCACATTGCAGGACTGGCTGCCAAAAACAAACTTTACACAACCTATATCGGTATGGGATGGTACAATACCATCACTCCTGCCGTTATCCAACGGAATGTATTCGAGAACCCCGTTTGGTACACTTCCTATACCCCCTATCAGACCGAAGTCTCACAAGGACGCCTGGAAGCTCTGATGAACTTCCAGACTGCCGTATGCGACCTCACCGGCATGCCCCTTGCCAACTGCTCCCTGCTGGACGAAGCGACTGCCGCAGCCGAAGCCGTGACGATGATGTACGCCCTGCGTCCGCGCGACATGCAGAAATCGGGTGCCAACGTGGTATTTGTAGACGAAGCCGTCTTCCCGCAGACACTGGCGGTAATGACTACCCGCGCCATTCCGCAAGGTATCGAGCTGCGTATAGGAAAATACCATGAAATGGAATTCACGCCGGACATCTTCGCCTGCGTACTGCAATATCCCAACGCCGCCGGCAACGTGGAAGATTATCGCGCCTTCGTGGAAAAAGCCCATGCGGCCAACTGCAAAGTGGCCGTTGCCGCCGACATTCTGAGCCTCGCCCTGCTCACCCCTCCGGGAGAATGGGGAGCTGACATCGTCTTCGGAACCACACAACGGCTCGGTACACCGATGTTCTACGGTGGGCCGTCGGCAGCCTACTTTGCCACCCGCGACGAGTACAAGCGCAATATGCCGGGACGCATCATCGGCTGGTCGAAAGACAAATACGGCAAGCTGTGCTACCGCATGGCGCTGCAAACCCGCGAGCAACATATCAAGCGTGAAAAGGCGACTTCCAACATCTGTACCGCGCAGGCACTACTGGCTACAATGGCAGGATTCTATGCCGTATATCATGGTCCGGAAGGCATCCGCACCATTGCAGAACGCATCCACAGCATTGCCGTATTTCTGGAAGAAAGTATCAACAGACTGGGGTACAAGCAGGTCAATGCACAATATTTCGACACGCTCCGCTTTGCACTGCCCGACACCATTTCGGCACAGCAGATACGTACCATCGCCTTGAGCAAGGAAGTGAACCTGCGTTATTTCAAGAATGGGGACGTAGGTATGAGCATCGATGAGACTACGGACATCACTGCCGTCAACGTACTGCTCTCCATCTTTGCCATTGCCGCCGGAAGGGATTGGGAAAAGACAAGCGACGTACCCATGGCAAGCAGCATCAGCGCGGAGATGAAGCGCCAAAGCGCCTATCTGACACACGAAGTATTCAACAAATACCATACGGAAACGGAGATGATGCGCTACATCAAGCGTCTCGACCGCAAGGACATCTCACTGGCACACTCCATGATTTCCCTCGGCTCGTGCACCATGAAGCTGAACGCTGCCGCAGAGATGCTGCCGCTCAGCCGTCCGGAATTCATGAACATGCATCCCCTGGTGCCCGAGGACCAGGCCGAAGGTTACCGCGAACTGATAAGCAACCTCAGTGAAGAGCTGAAGATAATTACCGGCTTTGCCGGTGTCAGCCTGCAACCCAACTCCGGTGCGGCAGGCGAATATGCAGGACTCCGCGTCATCCGCGCCTATCTGGAAAGTATAGGACAAGGGCACCGCAATAAAATACTGATACCTGCATCCGCACACGGCACCAACCCGGCATCTGCCATCCAGGCAGGCTTTACCACCGTGACCTGCGCCTGCGACGCACAAGGCAATGTGGATATGGCCGACCTGCGCGCCAAAGCGGAAGAAAACAAGGCGGACCTCGCCGCCCTAATGATTACCTACCCTTCCACACACGGTATCTTTGAAACGGAAATTGTGGAAATCTGCCACATTATACACGCCTGCGGTGCGCAGGTATATATGGACGGTGCCAATATGAATGCCCAAGTAGGCTTGACGAATCCCGGCTTTATCGGTGCGGATGTCTGCCATTTGAATCTGCACAAAACGTTCGCCTCTCCTCACGGCGGCGGCGGACCGGGCGTAGGTCCCATCTGTGTGGCAGAGCATCTGGTTCCGTTCCTTCCGGGACATAAATTGTTCGGCAATGCAGCCAACCAGGTGTCCGGAGCCCCCTTCGGCAGTGCAGGTATCCTCCCCATTACTTACGGATATATCCGCATGATGGGAACAGAAGGGCTGACACGGGCCACAAAGATAGCCATCCTCAGCGCCAACTACCTGGCAGCCTGCCTCAAGGATACATACGGCATCGTTTACCGCGGTGCTACCGGCTTCGTAGGACACGAAATGATATTGGAATGCCGTAAGGTGCACGAAGAGACGGGCATCAGCGAAAACGACATCGCCAAGCGCCTGATGGATTATGGATATCATGCCCCTACCCTCTCCTTCCCGGTACACGGCACACTGATGATTGAACCGACGGAGAGCGAAAGCCTTGCCGAACTCGACAACTTTGTCCACGTGATGCTGACCATCTGGGACGAGATTCAAGAGGTGAAGAACGGCGAAGTCGACAAGACGGACAACGTGCTGGTGAATGCCCCGCATCCCGAATACGAAGTGGTAGCCGACACATGGGAGCACAGCTATACCCGCCAAAAGGCAGCCTACCCGATAGAAAGCGTGCGCGAAAACAAGTTCTGGGTGAACGTGGCACGCGTAGACAACACGTTGGGAGACCGTAAACTGTTGCCCACATGCTATGGATGCTTCGACTGATGAAAAGAAAGCGTAACGGACTATTTTATAGTAAAAAAGAAGAAACCATCAATTCCATCTCCCATGGCATCGGCATTGCCATGGGAGTAATTGTAAGTACACTATTCCTGATAAAATGCTACCAGGCGCAGAATCTTTGGGCAGCATGCGGCGTATGGCTCTATCTGTTCGGCATGGGCGGTTCATATCTTGCCTCCACACTCTACCACTCCCTGAAACATCATAATCCGTGGAAACGGCGCTTGCGGCATTGGGACCATGCGGCCATCTATTGGCACATTGCAGGCAGTTACTCCCCCATCACGCTCATTGCATTGAGAGAGGACGGCGGTTGGGGATGGGAACTTTTCGGCTTCGTCTGGCTATGCGCCATCATCGGCACTGTTGTCAGCTTCCGCAAGATGGAGGAGCACAGTTACGTGGAAACAGTGTGTTACATCCTGATGGGGCTGTCCGTACTGGTAGTATTCAAGCAGCTTTTCGCCCTCTCCCCCACAGCCTGCTACTGGATTATTGCCGAAGGAGTATGCTACATCACGGGAGCCGCCTTCTACTCCTTGCGCAAGGCACGATACATGCACTCGGTTTTCCATTTCTTTGTATTAGGCGGTTCAGCCTGCCACATGGTGGCTGTATGGGACATACTGGTGAAGATGCTGTAAGCAAACGGCAAGCGCACAACCGCTAAAAGAAGTTAATAAGTATCTCTTTCCCTTGCTTTTCTCCATAACTTACCCTACGTTTGCAGTGTTGCACATCAGTACAACACTAATAAAGTTATGATAACGATAGAGAACACAAGCTACGGATACAAGTCCAATCCACTTATTTTCAACAACATATCTTTGGAAATAGGAAACGGTATATATGGACTTCTGGGAGAAAACGGCGTAGGCAAAACGACGCTGATGCATCTCATCTGCGGACTACTCTTTCCCAAAAACGGAAAGTGCAGCATAGACGGAAGAAACACGGCAGAGAGACAGTCCGAAGGGTTGGCCCGTTACTTCTTCCTGCCCGAAGAGTTGCAGATGCCTACCGAAAGCATCGCCAGCTTCGCTGCACGCCATTCCGTATTCTATCCACATTTCAATCAGGAAGAATTCAAGCTGAACCTGGAAGAGCTGAAAATCAACCGGAAACAAAAACTCTCTTCCGTCTCCTACGGACAACAGAAGAAGGCAATGCTGGCATACGCCTTTGCCCTGCATACTCCATACATCCTGCTCGACGAACCGACAAACGGGCTAGACATCACCTCCCGCCAAGCCTTGAAACGTATCATCAGCCGCAGCATGGACGATGAAAGCACGCTGCTCATCTCCACCCATCAGGCGCACGACTTCGAGAATCTGCTGGACCATCTCGTCATCCTTGGCAAAGGCGAAATATTACTGAACCGTTCGCTGGACGAAATCAGTAACCGGCTTCTCTTTGCCCGTACGGACATCCTGCCGGCAGAAAGCATCTACAGCGAACAAGACTTGTCGGGCCATTTCTCCATTCTCCCCAACGAGGACGGAGAAGAGAACACACCGGACATCGAGCTGCTGTATAAAGCGGTGCTGCAACAACCGGAAAAGATACAGAGCATGTTTCAATGAAAATCCATCATACAAACAGAACTATGAACGCAACTTTTAATCTGAAACGCTTCCTGCTACTGGAACAATATAAAAGGAATGAGACCGGCAGGCACCTGCTTTGGTCGGCAGCCGTCGTATCGTTCATCTGCATCCTATGCATCCTCTACGACATAAACCGCGGTGGAAGTTATTACGGCAAACATACCTCTGCCACCGAATTCTCCCGCTACGTACTATGGTTTATCCTCATTGCCCCCTGCCTGCTGGAAACAAATTTCAGCAAACGCAACTCTACTCTCGATATACTGCTGCCGGCATCGGCATTCGAGAAGTTCCTGCATATCTGGATAAAATACCTGCTGCTGCTTCCCCTATTCTGCGGTCTACTGATAGCCTGCCTCAAAGGTCTGCTGTCCTTAAGCGGCAGCGAGTTCCTGCAGTATTTCGCAACGCACATCACGATGTTCCGGATACACAACACCCAGATACTGACCAATGCAATCCTGCATGCTTCCGCCTTCATCGGCTACTTCGCCTTCAGTCGGCAAGTCCTGCTGAAAAGTTTCACCATCTTTGTAGGCTCCATTGCCGTCTGCATAGGAATTGTAACTTTTGTGGCCTCCCTCATGCCCGAAGCCAGAGCGGACGGATACTGGATAGACAACATTGCCACATGGCCCAACACCAACTATCCGTTGTCGGCCGGTGCACAAGCCATCGTGACTTTCTGCAATTATGCGGCTCCCATCAGTGTGCTGCTCGGTTCATGGGTATCGAGCTACTTCCTGCTCAAAGAAAAACAACTGTAGCCTATGGACTTCAAGACCAACAAACCGATATACCAGCAGATTGTAGATTTCTGTTTCAGCAAGATTCTCACCCGCGAATGGCAGGCAGAAGAGCGGGTGGTATCCGTGAGGGAGCTCTCCACACAACTGGCAGTGAACTCGCGTACCGTGTTGAAGGCCTATGAATACCTCCAGGCAGAGGGCATCATCTACCCGGAACGGGGAATGGGATTCTACCTCTCCAAAGATGCGGTGAAGAAAGTGATGCGAATACAGAAGAAAGAGTTTTTTGAAAACCAGCTTGCCGACATGTTCCGCAGCATGGAGCTGCTCGGCATCAGTATAGAAGAAATAACAGAACGATATAACAAACTTAAAAAAGACGGTTCATGAAGAGATACGCAAAGACTGCATTATGGATTACCTTCGGACTCCTCTTCGGACTTACGATTGTCAAAGTTTCGACACTGATGTACGAGATTTATTCCTTCATGCATTCCTAACTTTCATCGGACAGACGAGGAAAGTATAAACAACTGACATACAAGCTTCAGCATCTTCCCTTAGCGGGAAGAGTGACTTTTACATCCCTATCCAACAGTAACAGACTAATACAAACGATTATGAAAACCCAACTTTTTTTACTATTGCTTGCCCTCTCCGTACTCAGTACGCAGGCACAGAGCCTCTCCATCAAAGGACGCGTCACGGACGCCTCGCAAGAGGCAGTTATAGCCGCCAATGTGTCATTATGGACCATAGACTCTACTTTGGTGACCGGAGTAACCTCGGATGCACAAGGCAAGTTCGCCCTCCCTAAAATCATGGCAGGCGATTACCGCCTTTCCATCTCCTTCATCGGCCTCCAAAGTGAAAACATACTGCTGAAACTGAATAAAAGCCTCGACCTGGGCGATGTACAGTTGCAGGAAGATGCCGTGAGCCTCGGTGAAGTGACGGTATCTGCCAGCAATGTGCTGCAACGGGTAGACCGGCAAATCATCCTGCCTTCCGAAAGCCAGCTGAAACGCTCGTTCGGTGCCTACGACCTGCTGAACAATCTCGGCATTGCCCGTCTGCAAGTGGACAATCTGAGCAACAGCATGAGCGTCAGCGGTGGTGGGGCCGTACAAACCCGTATCAACGGCATTAAAGTGACAGACAAGGAGATAGCGGCCGTCAGAGCCAAAGACGTACTGCGTGTGGAGTTCATCGAAGACCCCGGCAAGCAGTACGGAGACGATGAACTGGGCGCCGTAGTCAACATTATCCTGCGCCGCCGCGAAACGGGCGGTGTTGTGAACTTCCAACTCTCCGATTCGCCCCACACCCTATGGGGAGAGAATTTCCTGAGCGCGAAGTTCAATTACAAGAACTCCGAATGGGGCATCGACTACTTCAACAAGAACGGCAAGTATCACAGCCGCCTCGAATCCCACGAAACCTTCTATCTGGGCGACCGCACCATCGACCGCATCAAGGAAGGCATCGAAGACGAGTCGCCCTCTCTGAGCTTCATCAACAACCTGAATCTGACGTACAATCTGACGAAAGCGGACAAATATGTATTCAATGCCATCTTCCGTAACAACCTCAGCAATGCCCCCTACCAGAATGAACTGAACAAGATGTGGGCAGTGGGCAGCACGGAGTCCATCTATTCATACGTCAACAACCACACATCCAGCTACTCTCCGGCGCTCGACCTTTACTTCCAGCATACCCTGCCCCATCAGCAGAGCATCCAGGTGAATGTAACGGGAACGCTCATCCATACCAAGAACAACCGGAAATACAAGGAGTACAAGGACGAGAACGCACCGCTGGCAGACATCCAGACATTGGTGGACGGTGACAAGCGCTCCGTCATCGGCGAAGCCATTTATGAAAAGAACTTCAAGGAGGTGAAGCTGAGCGGCGGTGTCCGCCACTATCAGATGCGGACGGAGAATGAGTATAAAGGTTCCAATCCCACCACTTCGAAGATGGACCAGTCGCAGACATCCGCTTTCTTCGAGGTGCAGGGCAAGGTAAAGGACTTCAGCTATGCGGGCAGCGTAGGCATGACACGTGCCTGGTTCAAGGAAAGTGAGGAAGACCATGCTTACTATACCTTCACGCCCACCGTGCGGTTGAGCTATAATCTGAAGAAGGCGGGATTCCTGCGCTACCGGTTCAACATCAGTCCTGCCATACCGTCGCTCGGCTCGCTGACTGATGTGGAGCAAGCGATGGACACGATACAGATAGTCCGCGGAAACCCGTTGCTGAAAACGTATCAACAGTTCACGAACTCCTTGTCTTACAGCTATTCGAAGAAGCAGTTCAATGCCAATCTGAGCGTGCGCCACCAGTATTATGACAATCCCATCATGGAAAGCATCTTCGTGGAGGACGGCAAACTGATACTGAAAGATGAAAACCAGCGGTCGTTCCAAAGCCTGAATGCGGAACTGATGGTCGGCATTAACGGCGCTACGCTGTTCGGGCTGAAGGATTTCCTGACGCTTTATGCTTCGGGAGGATATACGCGCAGTTGGTCGGAAGGTTTGAACTATAGCCATATGTACGATGAATTCTATTACAGCGTGATGGCGCAAGTGCAATATAAAGACTTCTCGCTGCTCGGGCAGTTCCGGAAAGTGCAGAACAATTTCTTCGGCGAAACCATCAAGAAGAACGAAAACCAGACGGCATTCATGGCAATGTACACCCGGCGGAACCTTCAGGCGGGAATCGGCATTATGTTTCCTTTCACCAATAACTATAAGGTGGGAAAAGAAAGAATCAGTGAAGTGGCTCCTTTCCGTTCCGAAACATTCGTCAGGGAGACGGGACAGATGGTCGTACTGCGCATGGGCTATACATTCGAGTTCGGACGCAAGCACAAGGCAGGCAACAAGGGGCTGAACAACAGTGATACGGACAGCGGCATCATCAATATGCAGCGATAACCCATTTCCTCTGTGAAGAGGAAGCCCAACGGAGAGTGGCGGAATTATACGTTATTTTGCTTCATGTATGATTAATTACCTGACCGCCACCTCTCCTGCGGGTATCTCTGTTTAGCGGATGATGGTCACCGTACCTTCCTTCACCTTTTTCTCCTTCACCGGAGCATCGGCGGGAGCATATCCCAGGGCTGCGCAGCCATATACCTTATGGCTCTCGGGTACACCCAGCTTTGTCAAGAAAGCGCGGACATCGGGGTCGTCGCAGGTCTGCCCCAACTGGTTAATCCAGCAGGAACCGATGCCGAGGGACTTGGCTGCAAGAAAAATGTTCTCCAAGGCGCAGGCACAATCCATACCGGCCCACCACTTGTCCGGCTCATTGGAGACAATGACCAACGTGGGGGCATGATAGTAGCAACAATAAGTCTGGCTGTGTCCACGCTCCCGTGTATGGAGGTCGTCACTCTTGGCAAAGGCACCTTTGATTTTATCGTTCAGCTCTTCCAGCACCTCCTTATTCTGGATGGCGGTAAAGTGCCACGTCTCCAAATGCATACCACTGGGAGCATAGGTAGCCGCCTCAAGGATAAGGTTCAAATCTTCTGCGGAAACTTGCTGTTCCGTATAGGCACGGACGCTGCGGCGTGCCTTGATGGTTTGTAATGTCTCGTTCATTTATTTATTTATTTGAGAATTGATAGTTGATAATGCACATCAGTACGTGTTCAGTGGGGCTGTTTCACCGTTTCACCAGCCCAATCTTTACATTCAGCTTGAAGTACCAGACGCCGTTCTCGCGCTCCAAGAAGCCGTATTTATCTTTCTCTACGGCACCTTTCTCCAAACGCGTATTCTGATAGAGGAAGTCTGCAAAGACCTGCGGACGGGATTTGTGGTAGCAAAGTACCTGCCCGCTGCCGTCCGTCAGGAAGATGCCTTCGACGGCAGAGTCCGTACCGTTATAAATTTTGGCAGGGCGCATGCCGAGGGCAAGTGCCAGCAGGAACTGCTTCATCTTGAACTCGTAGAAGCGGTGCTTGTTTATCAACTCGTCCTTTATCTTCAACGGATTCATCTCCTTGATGCGCTCCGTCAATTCGCTGATGCGGGTGATGCCGTCCAAGTGCATCAAGCGTACCATCTCGGCAAGCATGCGGGGGAAGTGGAGGTCTATCATCAGCAAGTTGCAGCGGAACACGCGGTCGGCAACGTCGGCATACTTCAGCACGCCGCCCAGTCGCTCAATCATCATCATGCGTTCTGCCACTTCCGTAGGAGATTCCGGCAGGGCATTCACCTTGTTCACCGTGGGCACGGCAAACTTGACACCGCTTTGCTCCAGCTTCAGATTCGCCGTGCGCCCTCCGTCCAGCAACGGATTCATCGGGGTAAGACGACAACGGACATTGAAGCCCGTTAGAGGTGCTTCGGGATGCCAGAAGGCAACGGAGAAGTCGGTACGGTCCTCCGTCTTTGCTTCCAGGTCGAAGATGTTGACAGCATCCAAAAAGGCTTCCAAACCTTCGGACACTTCCACTTCCTCGCCCGAAACGTTCTTCAGCAGATGCAGAACCAACTCTGCCGCATCACCAAAGTCTTCGCGGGGGAAACGCAGTTCCTCCTTCTCGCCCGGAACAAACGAACCGTCCTTCCCGGCAGTTCCGCTGACAACGCGCACTTCCTGCGCTTCGATATAGTAACGGCGCGTACCGTCATGCTCTTCCCTCTGTATCAAGGCAACGGGCCAGCGCAGGGTTTCGTCTTTTTCAGCTTTCGGTGTACCCAGTGACACGGCTCCATCCGCCAGCAGGCGAAAGAAGGTGTAGAGCTCGCCCAGTTCTCTTTTTGTTGCACTAAATGCCATAAACTTTCTTTTGTTTAAAGGAGGGAGTCAGCCTTTCATAAGGAGTGATGCCGTTTCCGCAAAGAAAACAGTCTGTTCCGAAGGACAAAACAACTTGTTCCGTTAAAGGAAACGAACAACTTCCCTATTGAAAGGGGCTCTTATCCCATTTGTTGTATTATTCAAACCTCAATGTTTCTACTTTCTCCAACCGTGCCCGCAACTTCGGCATCATGGACTGGCGGATACGGAGCGTCATGCGGCAGTCCATATCATACGACTGTTCCAGGATTTCCGGCTCCTCCTCCTTCACTACTCGCATCACATCGTTCATGAAAGGATATTCGAAAAGGAAGGTAACCGTCTCATCCACGGTCTTTTCAATAACGGTGGCGGCAGCAATGGCTTCGGCGGCGGCGGCTTTATAGGCTACAATCAGTCCGCTCGTACCCAATTTGATGCCTCCGAAATAACGCACTACGATAATCAATATATCCGTCAATTCGTTGGAATTGATTTGTCCCAGAATCGGCTTGCCTGCCGTACCCGATGGCTCGCCGTTGTCGTTGGCACGGAAGTCCTTCCGCTCATGGCCCAACATGTAGGCGTAGCACACGTGGCGGGCGTCGTAATATTTCTTCTGGTAAGTTTCCAGATGCGCCTTCACCTCCTCTACTGTACGCACCGGCAGGGCAATAGCAATGAACTTGCTGCGCTTTTCAGTGTAAATGCCCTCGGAAGGGGCAACGATGGTTTTATACGTATCTTCGCTCATGCTGCAAAGATAATGCAAACTGAAGAGAGAACTTTCATGCTTGCATGAAAAAAGTTATGTTGAAGTGCAGCTTATCTTATCTAAAGATAATGCAAAATCAAAAGCAGCAGAAATAAGCAAGCTGATTTCTGCCGAAAAGAGTTATCTTTGTACGAAGAATCAGATTTATAATCAAACAGAAAAAATGACAGACGGAATCAAGACATTGCACTATTCGGACCTCTTCCTGGCAATGTATTTCGAGGGAGGGAGAAGCTGCACGCACCGGAATCATTCGCACGTGCTGGTATATATGTACTCCGGTGAAATGGTTATCGATGAAAGAGGCAAAATCACTCGGCTGCATAAAGGAGACTGTGCCTTTATCCGTAAGGACTTTAGTGTGCAAATGACCAAACAAGCCTGGAATGGAGAGCAGTTCAAAGCCATTTTCCTGATGTTCACTCCCAAATTCCTGCGTGACTTTTACAGCAGGCTGAACCGGGACATCCTGCCTAAAGATGCCAAACGAGATAAAATAAGCTTGTACAAGCTACCTTCCAACCGCCCCGACATTGTAAGTCTGTTCGAATCCATGACACCCTATTTCGATTCGAGCATCCACCCGACTGAGGAGTTGCTGCAACTGAAAAGGATGGAGGGGATATACGTGTTGCTCAATACGAGTAAAAACCTGTATGCTTCCGTTTTTGATTTTGCAGACCCGTGGAAAATAGACATATTGGACTTTCTGGAACACAATTACATGAACGACATATCCATGGAAGAAATGGCCAATTATACCGGCCGCAGCCTATCCACGTTTAAACGCGATTTCAAAAAATGCAGCACACTCTCCCCACGGGAATGGCTGATACAGCGCCGTCTCGAAGCCGCCCGTGAGCTGATACGGAAAGGAGGGCGCAAAGTATCGGAAATCTGTTTTGAAGTAGGTTTCAAGAACCTCTCCCATTTCTCGAAAGCTTATAAAGCCACCTACGGTATTCCTCCGACAGAAGACATACAGCAGGAAGTGAGTCTCACATAGATTGCGGAACTTTTTCTATCCGTGGACTGCACGGCAAAGCATATTGAACCGTACAACAAAGCCATTGTAGCATAGCCTCCTTACATTTGTACCCGAAAAATGATTAGAGTGTATAACAATTTAAATCAAACGATTATGAAAAGTATTTTTGAAAAAGATTTATCGGGAGAGATGGTTTCACCCAACGAGCCGGGCTACAATGCATTAATTGAGGACATTTTCGCTACCATCAAGGTTGCCACAGAAATGAATACGGGTTACCGCACCCCCGAAGAGGTACACGGATATATGGGCAAGATTCTCGGTAAACCGCTTGAAGAAAGTACAACGGTGCTGCCGCCACTCTACATCGACTACGGTAAGCCTATCACCATCGGAAAAGGGTGCTTCATCCAGCAATGCTGCACTTTCTTCGGTCGCGGCGGCATAACGATTGGCGATGAGGTATTTATCGGACCGAAAGTCAATCTGATTACAATCAACCACGACCCCGATCCGGAGAATCGCAGCGCTACCTATGGCCGTCCGATTACCATTGAGGATAAGGTATGGATAGGAATCAATTCGACCGTCCTCCCCGGAGTACGTATTGGCTACGGCGCAATTATCGGAGCGGGCAGTGTAGTGACCAAAGACGTTCCTCCTATGACTGTGGTAGCCGGGAATCCAGCCAGATTTATCAAAAAAATCAATAAACCACACCAAAAAGATTAAAGCAAATTCATGAAAAAGATAGTGATTGCCATCGATTCCTTCAAAGGATGTCTCACCTCGGCAGAAGCCGGAGAAGCTGCCGCCCAAGGGGTACATGCCGCATGTCCCGAATGCCGGACCATCGTGCTCCCCGTGGCCGACGGTGGAGAAGGCATGCTCGACGTCCTGCTTGCAGCCAGTAACGGAAAACGTATCACCGTCCGTGCCCACGACCCGTTGATGCAACCGTGCGATGCCAGTTACGGCATCTCCGGAGACGGCAATACCGCATTCGTAGAAATGGCTGCCATCAGCGGCCTGCCACTGGTTCCTGCCGACAAAAGGAATCCGATGAAAACCACCACCTTCGGAACGGGCGAACTGATACGCGATGCCTTGGAACGGGGATGCCTCCGTTTCGTCATCGGACTTGGAGGGAGCGCCACGAACGATGCCGGTCTGGGAATGCTGCAAGCATTGGGATTCCGTTTCTTCGATAAAGAAGGACACGAAGTGGGAAGCATGGAAAAAGGCATCGCCCTATGCGGTGCCCTTCTATCGGAAATCAGCTCCATAGACAGCTCTTCTGCCCATCCCACACTGAAAAAGGCATGTTTCACGGCGGCGTGTGATGTACGCAATCCTTTCTTCGGTCCCAATGGAGCAGCCCACGTATTCGCTCCCCAAAAAGGAGCAGACGCGGATATGGTGAAGGAACTGGATGTTGCTATGCAGCATCTTTCGGACGTCATATTCCGCACTACCGGCAAAGACGTATCCTTGCATCCCGGTGCCGGTGCGGCAGGCGGTATGGGGGGCGGTCTCTACGCATTTCTGGATGCACAGTTGAAACCCGGCATAGAGCTTCTTTTGGAAACTCTGGACTTTGCAGAAAAGATTAAGGATGCCGACCTCCTCATCACCGGAGAAGGGAAATCGGACCGGCAGACTCTTATGGGGAAAGTACCTTCGGGCATCTTGCAGGAAGCAAGAAGGCAACATATTCCCGTCATCCTGCTGGCAGGAGCGATAGAGGATGCCGGGATACTGAATGCAGCCGGATTCCGGGGCGTATTCTCCATTACCCCCTCTCCCGTCTCTTTGGAGCAGGCCATGCAGCCTGAATTTGCTCAAGAAAATATCCGAAGGACAGTGGAGCAAATTTGCCGGATTTTCTTTTAACTCCCTCTAACTCCTTTAACATACCGATAGCACCAGATACCGACTACATCGGCAATCAGCCAGCCGATGGGGATGGACCACCAGATGCCCGTCACCCCAATCTCAGGTATCGAAGCAAGCCAGTAAGAAAGAACTACACGGGTGCCCAGCGACAGCACGGTCAGCACAACAGACATGCCCGGCATACGGATGGCCCGATAGTATCCGTACAGCAAAAACAAGATGCCGATGCCACAGTAGAAAGCACCTTCGATGCGTAGGTACGCCACTCCCACCGCAATAATCTCCGTTTCGTCCGGACGGACAAAGATAAGCATCAACGGTTTGGCAAAGATGAAAACCAATACGGACACAAGGAGCGAAAAAACAACAGCCGTGACAAATGCACTGCGAACACCCCGGTGGATACGGTCGTAACGTCCGGCCCCGAAGTTCTGTGCAATAAAGGTGGAAAAGGCATTCCCAAATTCCTGCACGGGCATATAGGCGAAAGAGTCAATCTTCACAGCTGCCGCAAAAGCTGCCATTACCGCTGTTCCAAAGCTGTTGACAAGCCCCTGTACCATCAGGATTCCCAGATTCATCACCGACTGTTGGACGCAAGTCAGTGTAGAGAAGGAAGCTATTTCCTTCAAGCAAGTACGGTCAAAACACATGTCTTCATGATGCCATCGCAGTTCCGGACGCCTTCTGTAAGTATAAATGATGATGCCCAGAGCAGCTACTCCTTGAGCGAGGACAGTGGCCGCAGCCGCACCCTGAATCCCCCAATCCAGTTGTAGGATAAAAAACAAGTCGAGCGCTATATTCAGAACGACAGAAACTGCCAGAAACCAAAGCGGAGTGACAGAATCCCCTACTGCACGCAGCAGAGATGCGTAGAAGTTATAGATAAAGGTGAAAACTATACCGCAGAAGATTATCCACAAGTAGCTGCGCATCATGCCGTATATGTCTTGCGGAACCTGCAACAGCCGGAGAATAGGATCGAGCCAGATAAAAACGACTACATTCAGTATCAGTGTCACGATACCTATTAGTGCAAACGAACTGAATATGCTACGACGCAGTGCTACATGGTTTCCGGCACCATAATGTAAAGAGAACACAGTGCCACTGCCCATCGCCAGTCCCAGCAAAACGGATATAAGGAAAACCATCAGTGTGTATGCCGAACCGACCGCCGCCAACGCCCCTGCACCAATGCATTGGCCTACAATGAGCGTATCTGCAATGTTGTAGCATTGCTGCAAAAAAGACCCTACCAGCATGGGTAGGGTAAAATGCAATAAAGTACCGGTTATGCCTCCTTGAGTGAGGTCTCCTTTCCGTAGCATCCTGCTTTTGTTTTTAAGAGTTTCATTTCCGGGTACAAAGATACAAAACCCTCCAACAAATCATCTGGACTCGACGAAGAAAGAGGCATGTAATAAAAAAAGCAGAGGGTTAACCTCTGCTCTCCATACTGTTTTTGTCAGGATTCAGAATCTTTACGACCTGACGAACATCTCTCTTGTCTGCATTACCGTAAAGGCCAATCTGTTGTCCGGGTACTGTTCCCTTTTCATGTTCTGCCTGGGACAATGCTACTTTCGGGTCAATATGCCCTGCTTTCTTATCTATATTCATACCTATTGAGTTTTTCTAAATTCTTATATGAGAACAAGATAAAAAAGCAAATTGTTCAGCAGTGTCACGAGATATTTAGTAATTCCACTTCAAATATCAGTGTGGAATACGCCGGAATGGGTCCACTGGTACGTGTACCGTATCCCATGGTGTAAGGGATATATACAATCCAACGACTTCCGGGATGCATTCGTAGCAAGGCAATCTGCCAGCCCTCAATCACTTCATTCAGACGAAAAGCCTCCGGACAATTCCGTTTCCACGAATTATCGAACTCACGCCCATTAATAAGCGTGCCTTTATAATGCACAGATACTACACTGTTGAGACGTGGTGTCGGACCGTCTCTGCCTTCCTCCAATACCCGATAAAGTATGCCGCAAGGCAATTCCTTGATTCCTTCTGCCGTACGCAACTGCTCCAGAAACTGTTCGTTTTGCAATTTATATTCTTCTTTTCTACTCATATTGACTTTTTCAATACTTTACAATAATTTGTGCACTGCTTTCTTGCAGTTCCGCATATCCTTTTCCGTCAGCTCAGGATGCTTCTTAGTACCTCCCCTCTCAATGGTTTTCACAATCTTGAAACCACTCCATTTCAGAATCTCCCTGAAAGCTTTCACCACACCGTGCGTCTGATTATAGAGAATATTGAAAGGATAAGGGGTAGTACAAGTGCTTACCACAATCGCTTTCTTGCCCTTATGAAGCGGAAGGGGCATTCCCCAGGAGTTCTCCCCCATCATACCGTAAACCATACGGTCGAAAAGCACTTTCACTTCTCCCGGCATGTTTCCCCAATAGCAAGGGGCACCGATTATCACTGCATCGGCTTCTTTCATAGACTGCAACACTCTCTGTGCCCCATCCTCGGGCAGACAACACTTCAATGAACTGCGGCACTTCATGCAACCGATGCAGGGATGTACCTGCAACCGCGGAACGTCTATATAAACAGTCTCAGCTCCACAACCTTCAAGTTCCTGCTTCATCAGCTCCAACATTTTCGACATGTTGCCATGACGGCGGGGACTACCGTTAAGAATCAATACCTTCATTGTATACTCTCAATTTTTCGGCAAAGGTCGGCATTTTCTACATAATAACCTTATTATTCTGTTTTAATCCGAAAAAAACGGGGATGTCTTTTAGTGGAAGACATCCCCGTTTCAGTTTATATCAATTCATTTAGTCCAGTTTATGAATCACCAACCCCGAACGCAACTTCGGCTCAAACCAAGTTGTCTTGGGAGGCATGATGTTGCCCGTATCGGCGATGTCCATCAGCTGCTTCATGGAAACGGGATAGAGGGCCAATGCCACTTTCATCTCACCGCTGTCCACCCGCTTCTTCAACTCTTCCAAACCACGGATGCCACCTACAAAGTCAATACGCTTGTCGGAACGGAGGTCTTTGATGCCAAGCACTTCATCCAGTATCAGATTGGAGGAGATGGTTACATCCAGTACACCAATGGGGTCGTTATCATTATAAGTACCCGGTTTGGCAGTAAGGCTGTACCACTTTCCGTCCAGATAGAGGGAGAAGTTATGCAGTCCGGACGGCTTATAGATGTCCTCACCTTTCTCCTCCACGATGAAATTCTTGCCCACAGCGGCCAGGAACTCTTCGGGAGTCATGCCGTTCAAGTCCTTCACCACCCGGTTATAGTCAATAATAGTCAACTGGTTGGCAGGGAAGCACACGGCCATGAAGTAATTGTACTCTTCGTCACCACGGTGATTGGGGTTTTGCTTGGCTTTCTCTGCACCCACCAAAGCGGCAGCGGCGCTGCGATGATGCCCATCGGCAATGTAGAGGGCGGGCATTTGGGCAAACTCTTGGGTAATGGCATCAATGTCCTCCTGCTTGTCTATAATCCAGAAGGTATGACCAAAACCGTCACCCGGAGCGATAAAGTCGTATACCGGTTTCCCGGCTGTATAACGGGAAATGATGGCATCCAGCGCAGCATTATCGGGATAGGCAAAGAACACGGGTTCAATATTGGCATTGTTCACCCGAACATGTTTCATACGGTCCTCTTCTTTGTCACGACGAGTCAACTCGTGCTTCTTGATAACACCGTTCATATAATCGGGAACATAGGCACCAACAACAAGACCGTACTGTGTCTTGCCGTTCATGGTCTGGGCATAGACGTAATAGTTTTCTTTATCATCTTGCACCAGCCAGCCTTTCTCTTGGAACATACGAAAGTTCTCTGCAGCTTTCCGATAAACACGTTCGTCATGTTCATCCGTACCGACGGGAAAATCTATTTCCGGCTTGATGATATGATATAAGGACTTCTCATTACCTTCCGCTTCTGCACGTGCTTCTGCAGAATTCAATACGTCGTAAGGACGGGACGCTACTTGTTCCACCAAATCCTGAGGGGGACGAATCCCCTTAAAGGGTTTAATTATAGCCATAAGAGAGTGTTTTATATGGATTATTGAGGTTTCTTTTTCACGAAATATCTTACCAGATAAATTGCACTACCTAATATCAGTACAATAGATACGCCCTCGCAAAAACCGAGGGCGAAATCTGACAATTCATTTCTGAATATACTACTTAATGAAAATATACCAGCACCTATTGCTAAATAAAGAACTGAACATTTATAGGTAGTCTTACTATTCATCTCATTTCCTGTTTACGCGGAACTTCTCGCAACCGTCTTTCAGGAAGCCTACAATCTGCTTGGCAGCGGCAATACCTGCGTTGATATTGGCTTCAGCAGTCTGGGCACCCATCTTTTTCGGTGTAGAGAAATAACGTCCGGCAAACTTGGCTGCAAATGTTTCATTGGCAGCAGGCATAATGTCGGTCATGTATTTCAAGTCGGTGCGCTCTTCCATCAACTGGATAAGCTCGGCTTCATTGACGACTTCCTTACGGGCTGTGTTCACCAGCAGGCCACCTTTCGGCATTTTGTTCACCAATGCATAATTGATGGAATTCTTCGTTTCGGCAGTTGCAGGAATATGCAGGGAAACGACATCGCAAGTAGAGTAAAGCTCTTCGGCAGAACCCACAGCCTTCACTCCATCCTTCTCGATTACTTCTTTCGGGCAGAAAGCGTCGAACGCATAAATCTCCATACCGAAGCCTTTGGCAATACGGGCTACGTTGCGCCCCACGTTACCATAAGCGTGGATACCCAGTTTCTTGCCCATCAGTTCAGTACCGGAAGTACCGTTATACATATTACGGACAGCCATCACCATCAAGCCGAAAGCCAACTCGGCCACAGCATTGGAGTTCTGTCCCGGAGTATTCATTACACATATATTGTGGGCAGTAGCTGCTTCCAGGTCCACATTGTCATAACCAGCACCGGCACGCACCACAATCTTCAGTTCCTTGGCGGCATCCAGCACTTCAGCATCAATGATATCACTGCGGATAATGATAGCGTTGGCATCTTTCACAGCCTCCAGCAGCTTGGCTTTTTCACCATATTTTTCCAGCAACACGAGTTCGTAACCTGCTGCTTCTATTTCTTTACGGATACCGTCTACTGCCACTTTGGCAAACGGTTTGTCTGTTGCAACTAATACTTTCATAATTTCATGATATTAAAAAGACTCACCACAGATGACACAGATTATCACAGAGTTTAATCATAAAAACAATCTGTGCAAATCTGCGTAATCTGTGGTGAAAAACAATATTATTAATGAAGTTTCTCAAATTCCTGCATGCAGTCAATCAAAGCCTGCACGCTTTCCTTCGGCATGGCATTATAGCAGGATGCACGGAATCCACCTACAGAACGGTGTCCCTTGATACCTACCATACCTCTTTCGGTAGCGAACTTCAAGAAGTCAGCTTCCAATTCCTTGTATTCGGGAGCCATCACAAAGCAGATGTTCATGCGTGAACGGTCTTCTTTGGCAGCCGTACCCACAAACATTTTGTTACGGTCAATTTCAGCATACAGCATATCGGCCTTTTCGATGGCACGGCGTTCCATTTCCTTCACGCCACCCTCTGCCTTAATCCAGCGCAATGTCTGTAGGGCTGCATAGATGGGGACAACGGGAGGAGTATTGAACATAGAGCCGCTATCCACATGCGTCTGATAGTTCAGCATGGTCGGGATATAGCGGGATACCTTACCCAGCGCGTCATTCTTCACGATGACGAATGTAACACCGGAAGGAGCCAGATTCTTCTGCGCACCACCATAGATACAGATATATTTGGATACGTCGATGGGACGGGAGAAAATATCAGAAGACATATCGGCCACCATCGGAACGTTTACGTCCAAATCCTCTTTCAGTTCCGTACCGTAGATTGTATTGTTGGTAGTGATGTGGAAATAGTCTGCATCAGCAGGCACTGTATAGTCCTTCGGAATATAAGTATAAGTAGATTCAGCGGAAGAAGCGACTTCAACTACTTCACCGAATGCCTTAGCTTCTTTCATGGCTTTCTTGGCCCATACACCTGTATTCAAGTAAGCAGCTTTCTTTTCAAGGAAGTTGAAGGGTACCATGCAGAATTCCAAACTGGCACCACCGCCCAAGAACAGTACCGAATATCCTTCGGGGATATTGAGCAATTCTTTGAATAATGCCACAGCTTCGTCCACAACGGGTTGGAAGTCTTTAGCACGGTGGCTGATTTCCATCAGTGAGAGGCCTGAGCCATTGAAATCAAGAATAGCTTGTGCCGTATTCTCAATCACCTCACGAGGAAGGATAGAAGGTCCTGCATTGAAATTATGCTTTTTCATTTGAAGTTTGTTTTGGTTATACAATTTCGTTCATTAATGTCTTTCGACTTTGCGAAATTACGGAAATATTTCTTCAAAACAAACCTTTCCTGATGAAATTCTATTTTTAAGCCGCATTTAGCTTACTTTTTAATGGTTTATACAAGATATATGCACCATTTTGTTATCTTTACTTATCAAGGATAATACTTTTAGAGAAACTAAAAGCAAGGCGGTTTCATTACTTCATATTCAAAAGAATAAGCGCAAATAAAATGAATATTTATAAGATAAATCACTTTGCTTCCTCGATAACAGTTTTCATTCCCTTGATTTTTTCACCGCGTACCAGCGTCAGCAATTGTTTCATTTTACTGCGGCGCACGGCTACAAAGGCATAGTGTTCCTTTACGTCCACCTGCCCGACATCTTCACGCGCCATTCCTCCTTTTTTATACAAGAAGCCGACAATATCTATCTTGTTCAACTTATCCTTTTTCCCTTTACCTATATATAAGGTAGCCCATCGGGGCTTGGCCGGTTTGGGAAGCGTCTCCGGAAACTCGTACGTTTCGATGTCTTCAGAAATGTACTCGGGTACCCGCTCCTCGGCATGCAGGACAAGATATGCATTTCCCGATGCCTCCCAACGGGCAGTACGTCCATTACGGTGTGTATAGGCTTCCTCGTTTACGGGAGGATGGTAATGCACCACATTCTCAATACCCGGAATATCCAGTCCGCGGGCGGCAAGGTCTGTAGATATCAGTACGGCGCAACTGCCATTACGGAACTTGTAAAGCGCACGTTCGCGGTCGGGCTGCTCCATACCGCCATGGAACATGTCGCAAAGGAACTTCCTGGCTTGCAGGTACCCGGCAACACGTTCCACGCTTTCACGATAATTGCAGAATACCAGAGTGGAATGATAGCCGAGAGTACAAAGCAGATTATAGAGGGTCTCCAGCTTGTCCTTCTCCGGAGAAATAACCTTGTGCAGCCGCAAACGCGGAGCAAGAGCTTCCGGAGCAAGAAAATCAAGCTTCATGAGCCGGGAGCCGGAAGACGGGGAATCACCTCCTACTCCGGCAAATTGCGGTATTTCCTCTGCATCGGTGGCCGAGAGAAGCACACGCTTTTTCAGTGAGGGAAGCTGTCCGATAACCTCCGCCATCTCGTCATGGAAGCCGAACTCAAGACACTTGTCGAATTCATCTATCACCAGAGTGACGACAGTGGCGGCATTGAAATTTTCTTTCCTCAAATGGTCGCTCATACGTCCCGGAGTACCGATAATGACGGTGGGATGAATGCCTTTCATTGTCCGGTGTTCTTCCATGGCAGGGCGTCCGCCATAGCAGCTCATAGCTTTGAAAGGAGTTCCCATGGACTTGAACACAGTTTCTATCTGCAAAGCCAATTCGCGTGAAGGTACTAGTACAAGAGCCTGCACACCTTGTATATCCGCTTTCAAGGTCTGTACCAGCGGAAGGAGAAAAGCCAGTGTCTTACCCGAACCGGTGGGCGAAAGAAGTACTAAATCTTTAGCTGATTGATAGGCTTCCTTAGCAGCCTCCTGCATCGGCGTAAGTTCTTGTATCTTCAAATTATGAAGTATATCCGAAAGTTCCATGAATATCTCTTTTTTAATCAATATGCAAAGATACGGATAAGAAGTCAGTTTCCATCAAAACAAAAACAGCTTTTAAGAAAGCTACCTAAATCATGACATGCCCGTCATACTAAAAGGGGAGACTCTCCTTATAGTTTCTGAAGCTTTTACCAAGCCCAATCGTCAGCACTATAAGTAGCTTCTACAGTCTTCTCTATCTCATTAGGCAGGTTACAGAAGAAGTCGATACCGGTTTCGTACTCCAAATTTTTAATAGAAACGGCATAAACCATAAATTCATCTTTTCCAGGTTTTTCTGGCAATAATTCAGAATGAGGGACTAAAAAAGCGATAGTATGATAAACCCCTGCCTTCTCGCTCAACAGAGCCATGTAATAATAGCTGGGGCAAATGAGTCCGCCAAGTGTCAGCCCGTCGGCATTGGTGGTGGGATAAAGCCCGTCATTGGCTTTCTTCACACCTGTGAAATTGGTAAGCAAACGGTCAGTAGTACCACCTTTCACGACATAAAGTTTGTCGTATGTGCCATTGATGGTGGAACGTCCCCAAGTCTGCACCTGCTTCTCAAGAGCCGCCCAATACTTTTGATTGAAACTCCCTATCTGTGGCGAGATATTACTGTAGTAGAAGGTCTGCTTATTGGCACTTTTACTGTACACACGGTCTTCGCTGGCACAAAGATGCCCCTTGTCGTACCCATCGCTCTTATGCATGGATTCAGTCACCTCCACGCTGTTGTCAATATTGGGGTCGTCTTGATTCCACTCGTTGGCACGCTTCACGTTGTCTTGCGCAGTAATCGGGTCGAAACTGAATGCCACCCAAGCCGAATGCTTCTTGGAAGCGATGTATTCCAAAGAGAAATTGAGTACCTGCCCGGCACCTTCCTCATCAGACACGTCTGCATAGTATTCAATATATTGATTGGTTGCATTGAGAGCTGGGATTTCAAGATTGTCTGCTTTATTGTTATCAGCAATATTGGCATTTTTCACATCTATATCCTCAGAAGCCACATACTCTATGCCCACTTCATTACCGTGAATATAGGCCACGCGGAGCTTGCCCATCTGATAATGATTGTAGCGGTTGAAACGCACCCAATAGCACGTAGAGGGTTTCACCTCAACGCTTTCGCTGAAAGCATCGGCAGACGGAACAACAGTAAGCCCTTCCAGCGACTCACTATTAACAGGAGCAAATGCGTAATTACGCCCGGTAAAAGCTTTGGACTGGATATAGAAAGGGGTGCCGATAGCCTTGGGCTTATACACGTTGAAACCATTGTCGCTCGACTCATAGCCCTTCATCACGTAAGTATCCGAACCCTGCTCGGTAGGTATTATCTCGGGAATGAGCGAAGCCTCTGAAGAATCATCACATCCAGCCAGCCAAATTCCGACCAGCAAAAGAAATAAGTAAGACAGTTTTTTCATCTATGTTTCTAAATTTGATTTTACGATACTAAGAATACAAATGTGGTAATGGACAGTAAAGTCCATTACCACATTGTCTATTGCACAACCTCAGGAATTATTCCTTCACCACAAAGTTACTCATGTAGAATGTAGGAGCAAATCCAGGATCAGTATTACTTGCATAACGGAATGCCACATATACTTTCTTGCCCACATAGTCAGCCATGGAAGTACGCATTTCGATCTCTTTAGAGCTTGTAGGCCACTCGAACGACAACGGATCACTCCAAGCCGCTCCCTGCAATGCTGCAATCTTCTCTTCCTCAGTAGCAGTAGAAGCCGCAGGGATATAATTTTCGGACACATGTACAGACACTGCGTTCTCAATTTTGCCTCCATACAAATAGTCTGCCGAAGCAGTGAATACCATCTGTGGGGCAATAGCTTCGGTAAGATCTACCTCACCGGTTACAAGCCATGCCTCCGTATCGCGGTTACGCTGATAATAACCGCTTGCCTTGATACGGGTATAACCTGCACCTGCACTCCATACATAATTCATGCCATCAAGCTTCACATTCACAATCTGGGCATCGTTATGAAGTTCACCAGCAAAGTCATTGCTATAATACTCTTTTGCTTCCATCCATTTGCCGTCAGTCTTCAGGAATGCCATTTCAGCAGTTTCCGTTTCGGTATTCTTCTTCACCCATGCAGTGCCATCGAAGCCATATTCATCGGCCATCACATCATACTCCTTATTTCCGAAATAAACTACTGCCTTGACATCCCCGCTCTGTGCGTAAGGGAATGCATTCTTCAGATAAACGGGCAATACGGCATCAGCATCGCTCAAATAGTCCGAACCGGTAGAAACATAATCGGCAGGTTGCATCACACGGATACCGATACTTGCGCTTTCTTCGTAGGCAGTCCAAGCCGAACCGTCATACTGGTAGAGAGCAGAAGCATTTGGCTTCACGTCTGATGCACGGGTAACGGCACGAGCAGGCATTTCAGCTTCTGATTCAGGAATCTCCTTATAAATATCCACACCCTCATAATACCCTGATACGGTACTTGTAAGTGACATATTCTTAAACTCTACAGTAGGCGCACACTCTGTAGTACTCTTATAACGGAAAGCAATGGCTATCTTCTTGCCCTCGTAAGCACTCAGGTCAATATCACCGGAATTTACATAATTCCAATTCTTGCCTTCCGGCCATTGAGGTACATTCAGAGTCTTCCATTCAGCAGTAGCCACATCATCCACATAATCTTCCGAAGCCAGCAATTCAATAAAATCAGCACGATTGTTACCATTCAAGAAATTAATGGCAATATCTACCTTAAGAAGAGGAGCCTTCGCTTTTGCTAAATCTATAATAGGAGAAACCACCCATGCTTCCGATTCAAAATCGCTATCTCCTACATGAGCACTACCCTTCCAACCATATTTACCATCCACCTTCCATACATTAGTTAACGTGCCGGTAAGTTTCACATTTTGAGTAGTGAAACCGCCCTCGTTTCCATTGAACGACTCATTCATATAAATGCCCAACGTAGCATTCGGATAAGAACCGTATGAATAAGAGTTTCCTTTTTCATAGAAATTCAGCTTGATGATTTTGTCCTTTTCCACATTTTTTACATCAAATGCCTTACGGTCATAGTTGTAAGCAAAGCTCCAATCCCCACCCTCGGGTATGGAAGTACCGATGTTGAAACTGTTAAACGTACCACTCTGATAGATGAACTTGCCATCCGGACGTTGCATAGTGAAACCTTTTTCCGTAGGAGTAAGTGTCATGATATGATTGGACACATCGCTGGTGATGAAACCATCCGCAATCTCTACCGGTTCACCCTCCATATAACCATACGTCTTATCCGGGTCTTTGAACTGACCGAAAGGAATCCAAGTATTGTCCTTCGTCGGAGCCACAATGACATAATTACCTCCTTCGGCATCAATAGAAGTTACTTTCTGGTATACCATTTTCACTGCACCGCCGCCTGTACTGGGCTCGGTCTCCGACCAAGCGTAATTCACTTGGCACACATCTCCCGTCTTCGGGTTCTTGATACCTTCCTTCAACAAAGCAGGAAGCTTCTTCAACGTAGAAGGGGTGAGATATTTCACTACCATGCTTTCCCCCCATACTGTAGCGTAATTGTCAGAAGTAAGATCGAAAGTCTGAGCTTCGTTTATCTTCGAGAGATATTCAGGTTGCTCCTTGCCGATATTGTACTGCACCAGCACCTTGGAACCATCTGACAGATATGCGTAGAGCGAATCGACAAATGCAGGCAGATAATCTTCAGGAGCTACCATATCAGTAAACATCTTGGTTTTACCCAGCTGGTTCAATGCCGTAAGATAAGTCTGCCCCTCGGGATCCTTGGCGAGAGCTATCCCTTGGTTCTTCGGCATAGAAGCTATTTTGCCATAATGGGCATCAGCCAATACGAGGGTATCGGTACTGACATCCGTGATGGTTTCTTTTTCATCAAATCCGGGGAAATTATCCTCGTTATAATCGCAGGCCCCAAGTGCAAACAGCGAAGCCAATGCGGTTCCTAATAATATATGTTTTTTCATAAATATGTTCGCTTAGAAATTCAACTTCAATCTTACAGTATAAGTACGTCCCCAACCATAGATAACACGTGTGGCCGTCTCCCAGTCATGGTTACTTCCATCGCGTGCATCGGCTATGTACTCTTGGTTGAACAAGTTGTTCACATTGCCGCTCAGTGTAGCACGAATCTTACCGAAGTCAAAGGTATATCCTGCACTTACATCAAATGTGCTCCATGAAGGAATCTCCCAAGGTTTTTCCACCACGTAAGCCTCTTTTTGAGTGGCTTGGCTCGCATCAATGTCATAATCGGCATAATTGCGTGCAAAGAAGTTCCAGTCTGCATTAAGACGCAAGCCTTTCATTGGGCGGAATGTCACTCCCAAAGCAGCTGTAGTCTGAGCAGAACCGCCCACCTGTACATTATCCATTTCAATGGTATACTTGTACTGATCTACATTACTCATATCTGTCACCACTTCACCACGGCTATTCGCCATAATCTGGCCTTCAGTATTCATCATGAAGCCTTTCGCTGTCCCATTCCAGCGCCAGTCTCCCCAAGAGAACATACCGTTAACTTCCATCCAGCGGAAAGGCTTGGCAATAAAGTCAAGCTCTATACCCATGTGGTTAGCCTGCGCACCGGTCATGTTCATTGTCCAACGCTGGGAAGCCCCGTTTACGTCTTCATAGGATCCGGTATCATATAAAGCCTTGTCTTTCCACATAGTATAATAGGCGTTTACATTGGCTGAAAAATACTGGCTACGATATCCATAACCTAATTCGAAAGAGTAAACTTTCTCATTCTTAGCATCGGGATTACGCTCATGTGAACTCTGAGAATTGATGAAGGTATTATCAAAAATAGGAGCACGGCTGATAAATCCGGTATTGAAGAATACGTTATTGTAATCATCAAGGTTGTAATTCAAACCAGCTTTCACATTGCCTCCCAAATAATGCTTCTTCGAAGACAGCTGTTTGTCACCACTATAATAAAAACGGTCTTTACGCCAATAACTGGTATTTGTAAGACCACCTGAAACAAATGCACTCACTTTATCTTTATTATACTCCAATTGGGCAAAACCACCTTCGTACATCACAAAACCGTCGTAGTCACGACGAATCACATCTCCTACTCCCAACTTCTGGTTTACCCAGGAGGTGACTCCACCATTCACACTATTCTCAGCCAATACACTCTTACGGTTATAAGAGTCTACATAATACTGCCCTCCAAAAAGATCGGTAATGACATTCTTGTGCAAACCTTTATAATAGCGGAAGTCAATACCACCATAGAAATCAAAGTAATCACCAAACTTAGTGGTATAAGTAGAAATCAATCCTGTCCAGAAATGGTCGTTCGAGGCTTTGTTCATAATCATCAGCGAACCTTTATAACCGGGCATTCCACTCACATTCACCGGATTAGTATAGTTATCTGCATTAAGCTTATCCACAGCATCATAATCAAAAGTACCATCAGGACAACGGAACTGAGTGTTCACCGTACCATCACTGGCCGTACCGTACCAAGAGCTGGTGTACCCCGTTACCCCCGTACCACTATAGCCCGCACCAGTACCGATAGACATATAAGCTGCTGTACTGAGGCTTGACTTATGGTTGATTTGCCACAAATGATTAAGAGACATCTGGGGCTTATGGTATTCGTTACGTGAAGAGTTCATCACTTGTCCATTGCGATAACCGAAAGTAGAGTTGTAACGATAGGGACTTTCCTCACCCATCCATTGTTTTACACGCTGATACTCCTTGATATTCAAACCATTTGCCATATTACGCTGATTATGCCACTGAGGTGCTCCAAAAGCTGTAAATGAAAGTTGATGGTTGTCATTGATACGTTTTGCAATACTCATGAACCAAGTGTAGGCCTCGGATTCCGTACCTTGAATATAACCGTCGCGTTTATCTCTGGCACCCAATAAAGTAAAGGCCCAACCATCTTTTGTCAGACCGGAAGAGACACTGAACATCACTTTACTGTAGCCGTCATTACCCATGCCGTAAGAGATGAAGCCGCCTTTCTTGGCATCAGTAGTCTTGGTTATAATGTTTTGTGAGCCACCTACTGAAGGAGTTGACACCTTGCTGGCACCAAGTCCACGTTGTACCTGAATACTGCTGGCCACATCAATCAAACCACCCCAGTTACTCATGTATACTTTCTGGTTTTCCATTCCGTTCATGGGTACACCGTTAATCATCATAGCCACATATTCTGACTTAAAACCACGAATCTTTATGTTGGAATCACCAAAGCCACCTCCCTCATTAGAAGCATAAACACCCGGAGTAGATTTCAAGATTTGCGGTAACTCCTGAGAACCTATCTTATCTTCAATAAATACGGGGTCGACAGTAGATACTGCAACCGGAGTCTTGCGTGCCACAGCAATAGACGATGTAATCACTACGTCCTTCAGCATCACAGCATCCGGTTCCATTGGGATAGCACCCAAATCCACAGAAGCGCCCTTCTGCGTAATCTTCTTCTTCTGGTCTTTATACCCCACATACTTGAATAGCAATGTCGCATTCGAAGCAACGCTTTGCTTGAAATAGCCATCAATGTCGGTCACCGATCCTTGTGTAGTACCTTCCACCATGACGGCGGCACCCACTAACGGTTCACCTGTTTCTGAATCAACAAGCTGACCTCTCACTGTAGTCTGAGCAAATGCAGCGGCACTGAATACCGACAACACTGCAACCAACAGGAATTGAATTAGATGTTTTCTCATAATTCTGTTTTTTGTTAATAGATAGTGTTAATTAAACATTAATTTATGTTTTAAGTCGCAAATATAACTAATAAAAACGAGATTAATGTTATATTTATGTTACATTTTTTGAAGGTAGAAAGGCTTTTTTGAGATATTTTTAAACAAAAAAAGCCCTGCATTCTACAGCAGGGCTTTCGTATTGTCAACAAGTAAAAGAATATACTTTCAAATTCGCACTGAAATCAGTCATTCATGAGCTTTCTATAACGTACACGGGTGGGTTCTTCTTTCCCAAGACGTTTCTGTTTATTTTCCTCATATTCGGAATAAGAGCCCTCAAAGAAGAACACATTGGAGTCTCCTTCGAAAGCGAGGATATGCGTACAGATACGGTCGAGGAACCAACGGTCGTGACTGATGACCACGGCACATCCGGCAAAGTCCTCCAAACCTTCTTCGAGAGCACGGAGCGTATTCACGTCGATGTCGTTGGTGGGCTCGTCCAGCAACAGCACATTACCCTCTTCCTTCAGGCAGAGCGCCAGGTGCAGGCGGTTGCGTTCACCACCGGAAAGCACTCCGCAGAGCTTTTCCTGGTCGGCACCGGAGAAGTTGAAACGGGACAGATAGGCGCGCGCATTGATGTCGCGTCCACCCATGCGAATCAGGTCGTTTCCACCGGAAATGACTTGATATACACTCTTGTTAGGGTCGATGTCCTTATGCTGCTGGTCCACGTAGGCCACCTTTACGGTTTCCCCTACCTCGAACTCGCCCTTGTCTGCCTTTTCCAGTCCCATGATAAGGCGGAAAAGCGTGGTCTTACCGGCACCGTTGGGGCCGATGATACCCACGATGCCGTTGGGTGGAAGCATGAAGTTGAGGTCGTCGAACAGCAGTTTGTCGCCGAACGCCTTTGCCACCTGCTTGGCTTCAATCACCTTGTTGCCCAGACGGGGGCCGTTCGGGATAAAGATTTCCAGCTTCTCTTCCTTCTCTTTCACGTCCTCGTTCAGTAATTTGTCGTAGGAGTTCAGACGGGCTTTCCCCTTTGCCTGACGAGCTTTGGGAGCCATACGTACCCATTCCAGCTCGCGTTCCAGTGTCTTGCGGCGCTTGCTGGCTGTCTTTTCTTCCTGCTCCATGCGCTTAGTTTTCTGTTCCAGCCAACTGGAGTAGTTCCCCTTCCAGGGGATGCCCTCGCCACGGTCCAGTTCAAGAATCCAGCCTGCCACATGGTCAAGGAAATAACGGTCGTGCGTCACGGCAATCACCGTACCCTCGTACTGCTGCAAGTGTTGTTCCAGCCAGTCGATGGATTCGGCATCAAGGTGGTTGGTGGGCTCGTCAAGAAGAAGCACGTCGGGCTTCTGCAACAATAGGCGGCAAAGGGCCACACGGCGGCGCTCACCACCGGAAAGATGTTCTACGGACTGGTCTTCGGGCGGACAACGGAGGGCGTCCATGGCGCGTTCCAGCTTGCTGTCAAGGTTCCAGGCATCGGTCGCGTCAATGATGTCCTGCAACTCGGCCTGGCGGGAGAAGAGCTTGTCCATCTTGTCCTGGTCCTCATAATATTCGGGCAAGCCAAACTTCTGGTTGATTTCCTCGTATTCTGCCAGCGCGTCCACAATGGGCTGCACGCCTTCCATTACAATTTCCTTTACGGTCTTGGTGGGGTCGAGGTACGGTTCCTGAGCCAGATATCCCACAGAATATCCCGGCGAGAACACCACTTCGCCCTGATAGGACTTATCCAATCCGGCGATAATCTTCAGCAGGGTCGATTTACCCGAACCGTTCAGACCGATGATACCGATTTTTGCCCCGTAGAAGAACGAGAGGTAAATGTTCTTCAGTACCTGCTTGTTGTTCTGCTGAATGGTTTTATTCAGCCCAACCATAGAAAAGATAATCTTTTTATCGTCTACTGTTGCCATGTATTTAATGATTAATGTTCAGTGATAATGATTAATATCAAGGATTAATGGGGACAAAGATAAGAAAAAAGATGATATTATTTTGCAATTTTCAAAAAAGTATCTATCTTTGCATCCGCTTAACAGCAATGAAGGATTGAATCGCTAGCTCAGCAGGTAGAGCACAACACTTTTAATGTTGGGGTCTTGGGTTCGAGCCCCAAGCGGTTCACATAGAAACAAAGTCAGAAGGCGACAAAAAGAAAAAAGTCCTACAATATCAATGTATTGTGGGACTTTTTTTATGTTTCCATCTTACCTGAAAGTCCCAAAAGGGTACGAAAAGAAAAGTTGGACATCCAAACAGTGGTACAATTGGTACAGTGGGTACAGCGCCTCTTCTGCTTCACACACATGTGCTTATGTACATTACTTCATAACGCGTACATTATTTATATTTATATACATGCGTGTGTGAGATAGAAGAGACGCTGTACCACTGTACCAACTGTACCCATCAACCTCACCTTTACGCCGCTCAAGTTCACCTTTACGCGGCTAAACCTCACCTTTATTCACGTCATTTCACCTCTTCCAGATAAAGCACACGGCTTGAATAGTCGTTCTGTTTGTGGTAGTCCACCTTATGTGTGTAAGGAATCTCCAACCCGTTTGCCATCAGATAGGCACCGCTGAAAGTCTTTCCTTCATAGTTCAAGGGAACATTATCTATACGGTTCAGTTCATGCACCCGGTATTGCTTGTCGGCACAGAGCCCTGCCATCTTCACACGCGGCAGGTGCTGGTTACAGAAATGTTCCGTCTTCCACCAATAGAAGACTGCCTTGTCCTTCTCCGGAGCCACGTACATCAGAGAAGCCACACCTTGCTTGTCATAAGGAGAGAGCAGGCGGTAAATGTCTCCCAACTGTACTACGGGACGAATGGTCTTGTACTCGGCAATGGCATTCTTGCAAAGAGCCTTTTCTTCTTCCGTCATATTTTTGGGCTGGATTTCCATACCCAAACGACCACTCATGGCAACGTCTATCCGATATTTCAGAGGGATGGTGCGGAACGTCTGATGATTGGGGGCAGCACTGATATGCGATGCCATAGCGATGGCGGGGAAGAAATAGGAAGTTCCCCACTGCATATAGACACGTTGCAGGGCATCGGTATTGTCGCTTACCCAGAACTCGTCGAAGTAAGGCAGCACTCCGTAGTTGGCACGACCGCCGCCACTGGCACATGCCTGGATGGTAAGGTCGGGATATTTGGCACGGATGCGCTGGCAGATTTTCTCGAAGCCGCGGTGGAATTCGATGTACATGTGGCTCTGATTATCCTTCGTCAGATATTGCGAACCGTGGTTCTGGACAGACATATTGGCGTCCCACTTGATGTAATCTATTTCAGGATAAGAGGTCATCAGGTTGTCTACCACACCGAAAACGAAGTCCTGCACGGCAGGATTGGCAAGGTCAAGCACTACCTGCGTGCCGCCGCGTCCCAACACAACGTCACGTTCGGAAGCCTTAAGTACCCAGTCGGGATGCTTCTCGTAGAGTTCGCTGGTAGTGTTCGCCATCTCCGGCTCAATCCAGATGCCAAACTTGACGCCATGTTTCTTGGCATCACTCAGCAAGCCTTCAATGCCGTTCGGAAGCTTGTTCTTGTCCACCACCCAGTCGCCGAGTGATGAGCTGTCGTTCTTACGGGGATACTTGTCGCCAAACCAGCCATCGTCCATCACGAACAACTCGCCACCCATGGAGGCAATGTCCGCCATCATTTGATCCATACCTTGCTGGTTGATGTCAAAGTACACGCCTTCCCAACTATTCAAAAGAATCTTGCGGGGGGTAGTGCCGTGCGCCAGTTTGTGCAGGCGTGCCCAGCGATGGAAGTTACGGCTGCCGCCACTCAAGCCTTCATTACTATAAGTCAGGGCAAGTTCGGGAGTGCGGAAAAGCTCGTCCTTCTTCAAGGAATAAGTAGAGTTCTCTTCGTTGATTCCGGCAAAGAAATGGTGGTATTCATCATCGTGCGTCTCAATGCGGAGCTTGTAGTTGCCGCTGTAACAGAGGGCTGCACCAATCACGTTGCCCGTGTTCTCCTGCGGACGACCGTCGAGGGAGAACATCACTTCGGCATGGTCAGTATGGGAATTGCGCACACCGTCCTTATTCTTGATAACCTTCATGCCCGGAGTGAGAGGTTCCTGCGTCAAGACCCCTTCATTGGCCCAGGAACCGGAGAGATGGGACAGCCATACATCGCCACGGCGGATGGGCAGATAGCCGGAAGCAAACTGATTGAGCACCACCGACTTCTTCTCCTGATGGGAGATTTCAGTCCAGGATTCTATCACGTCGGCATCCTGCCAGGCACGGTAACAGACATTGACGAAGAAGGGATACACCTTATCCTTCAGTGCCACGACAGTCGTCACGGCATTCCCTTCCTTTTCGGTAGTCACGTTCAATACTTCGAGCTGGAGGGTCATGTTACCGTCGGCATGCTTCACAGCGAGGGCCGTCTCCACGGGAGCATTCAATCCATATTCGGGATAGGCTGCATGGTTCGCTTCTGCCGCAGAGATATTCTGCAAGTCGGCTTCAGAAAGTCTGTTACCATAATACAAGTGTCTCAGTGTACCGCCTTCAGGAGCCGAAAGCACCAAAGAGGTTTTCGGAGTGGATACACATACGTTTTGAGCCAACAAACTGCCGGTCAGCAGCAGTACTCCAAAGAGGAAATTTGTTCGTTTCTTGAAATTCATGCTTTTCTTGTTTAGATTCTATATTCATTTAGCTGTGCGCAAATGTAGGCGTTTCCCCGAAGATAAAATAGTATCATTTTATCATATCCTTATACAAATTCTATTTCCGGCTGACAATTGTCCCCGTGGCTTGGTTGGCAGGCATCACCAGCACTTCCGCAATCTGGATATGCTCGGGGACGGCAGCGGCGAAATAGACCACTTCGGCTATATCGTCGCCGGTCAGCGGGCGTATACCTTTATATACATTATCGGCCGCCTCCCGGTTACCACGGAAACGGACGACGGAGAAATTGGTTTCCACCAACCCCGGCTTGATATTCGTTACGCGTATCGGGGTATCCACCAGGTCGATGCGGAGTCCGTCGGAAAGGGCCTTGACGGCAGCCTTGCAGGCACAGTACACACTGCCTCCCGGATAAGCGTAATCTCCGGCAATGGACCCCATATTGATAACGTGACCACGGCCTCGCTCCACCATACCGGGAACCACGAGGCGGGTCATGGCAAGCAAGGCTTTCACGTTAGTGTCGATGACAATGTCCCATTCATCCAGGTTGCCTTCATGTTCCTTGTCCACCCCAATGACGAGTCCGGCATTGTTCACCAGTATGTCTACCGCCTTCCATTCCTCCGGAAGGGATTCGAGGGCGGCATGGGCAGCCTGCCGGTCGCGGACATCGAAAGGAAGCAGATACACATCGGCTCCATATTTCTCCAACAATTCTTTCTTTACAGCATTCAGTTTCTCCACATTACGGCCATTGAGTATAAGCCGGTAACCGTTCATGGCAAATTTACGCGCGCAGCCTTCCCCTATTCCCGAGGAGGCTCCGGTGATGAGTACAATCTTCTTTTCCATCATGTTATTAAGTTTTAATATCAATACTGCCAACAAAGGTATTACTTATTATTTTAACTTCATAGGAATAATGAATTTTAGAGTAAGGCGAAAAATCCCGATAAATTATGTAACTTTGCACCCGCTTTTTGAAAGCCCGAGAAACTGTTTTGATTTTATTTCAGCTTTCTTCTGAGATTTGTTTAATTCGTTTGGATAAAGTAAAAGACGCTTATGCAAAAGTCCGATTGCATCATCGGTGTGGAGCACGTATCGAAATTTTTCGGAGATAAGGCCGTGCTGAATGATGTGAATTTGTCTGTCCGTAAGGGCGAGTTTGTAACAATACTGGGACCGTCCGGCTGCGGAAAGACAACTCTGTTGCGCCTCATTGCAGGCTTTCAGACAGCCTCGGAAGGAGTGATAACCATTGCCGGAAAGGACATCACACAGACACCGCCGCACAAGCGTCCGGTAAACACCGTGTTCCAGAAGTACGCCCTCTTCCCCCACCTCAACGTGTTCAACAACATTGCCTTCGGGCTGAAGCTGAAGAAGCTGCCCGGTGCCACCATCGAGAAGAAGGTAAAGCAAGCCCTGCGCATGGTGGGCATGACGGACTATGAGGACCGCGACGTAGACTCCCTCTCCGGCGGGCAGCAACAGCGCGTAGCCATTGCCCGAGCCATCGTCAACGAACCCGAAGTGCTGCTACTGGACGAACCCCTTGCCGCCCTGGACCTAAAAATGCGCAAGGACATGCAGATGGAGCTAAAGGAGATGCACCAGAAGCTGGGCATCACCTTCGTATATGTGACCCACGACCAGGAAGAGGCACTGACCTTGAGCGATACCATCGTCGTGATGAGCGAAGGACGCATCCAGCAAATAGGCGTGCCGACGGACATCTACAACGAACCCATCAACTCCTTCGTAGCAGACTTCATTGGTGAAAGCAACATCTTGAACGGAGTTATGATAAAGGATAAAGCCGTCACCTTCTGCGGACACGAATTTGAATGCGTGGACACGGGATTTGGCGAGCAGATGCAGGTAGACGTAGTGATTCGCCCCGAAGACATCTACATCTTCGATGTATCCGACGCCGCACAGCTGACGGGGACCGTAACCAGCTGCATCTTTAAAGGCGTACACTACGAAATGCTGGTGCAGACGCGCGAAGGCTACGAGCTGATGGTGCAGGACTACCATGCCTTCGAGGCAGGACGCGAAGTCGGCCTGCTGGTGAAACCCTTCGACATCCACGTGATGAAGAAGGAACGCACCTGCAACACCTTCGAGGGAAAGCTGGTGGACGAGACGCACGTAGACTTCCTGGGCTGTAACTTCGAGTGCCTCCCCGTGCAGGGCATCGAGCCGGGCAGCGCCGTGCAAGTGGAAGTAGACTTCCAGCACGTCATCCTCGAAGACAACGAAGAGGACGGCCGTCTGACGGGTGAAGTGAAATTCATCCTCTACAAAGGAAACCATTACCACCTGACCGTGTTTACGGACTGGGACGAAGACATCTTTGTCGACACCAACGACGTGTGGGACGACGGCGACCGCGTAGGTATCACCATCGCCCCTCAAAATATACGGATTGTTCAATCTCTTAATAAGGAAGGAAGTGCTCAATAAGTTATCCCATTTCTTCATGCGCCGGCGCAACTGGACGGTACCCTACGCGCTGTTTCTGCTTGTATTTGTCATAGTACCGCTGCTGCTCATCGTGCTCTATGCCTTTACGGACGACGGAGGGGCGTTTACGTTGGCCAACTTCCGCAAGTTCATGATGCACCCCGAAGCGATGAACACGTTTGTCTACTCCATCGGAATAGCCGTTATCACCACGCTGGTCTGCCTGCTGCTGGGCTATCCGGCAGCGTATATCCTGAGCCAGAAGCAATTCAACACCTCACGCACCATGGTGGTGCTGTTCATCCTCCCCATGTGGGTGAATATCTTGATACGTACGCTTGCCACAGTGGCGCTGTTCGACTTCCTGAACCTGCCGCTGGGCGAAGGTGCCCTTGTGTTCGGTATGGTCTACAACTTCCTGCCGTTCATGATATACCCCATTTACAACACTCTTCAGAAGATGGACCACAATCTGATTGAGGCTGCGCAGGACTTGGGAGCCTCTCCTACCCGCGTATTCGGCAAGGTGATTCTGCCGCTCTCCATGCCGGGAGTGATGAGCGGCATAGTGATGGTGTTTATGCCTACGGTTTCTACCTTTGCCATTGCCGAGTTGCTAACAATGAACAACATCAAACTGTTCGGCACCACGGTGCAAGAGAATATTTACAACGGAATGTGGAACTACGGTGCCGCCCTCTCGCTCATCATGCTGCTGCTGATAGGCATCACCATCCTCTTTACCAACGAGGAGGACGGGGCATCGAATGAAAGCGGAGGTGTGATATGATGACACGAATCTTAACCCGCGGCTACTTGTGGCTGCTGCTGGCGTTGCTCTACTCGCCCATCTTAATTATTATGATATTCTCCTTCACGGAGGCAAAGGTGCTGGGCAACTGGACGGGATTCTCCACCAAGCTGTACAGCTCCTTGTTTACGGGCGGGATGCACCACTCGCTGATAAATGCCATCTGGAACACATTCGCCATTGCCCTGCTTGCCGCCACCGCCAGTACGGCGCTGGGCAGCATTGCAGCCATCGGCATCTTCAATCTGCGCTCGCGCACACGGCAGGTAATGAACTTCGCCAATGCCATCCCGATGATGAATGCAGACATTATCACCGGTGTGTCGCTGTTCCTGCTGTTCGTCAGCTTCGGCATATCGCAAGGATTCACCACAGTGGTACTGGCACACATCACTTTCTGCACGCCCTACGTGGTGCTCAGCGTAATGCCCCGGCTCAAAAAGATGAACCAGAATGTCTACGAGGCGGCACTCGACCTGGGCGCCACACCGTTCCAAGCACTGCGCAAGGTTATTCTTCCGGAGATATTTCCGGGTATGATAAGCGGATTCATCCTTGCTTTCACGCTCTCCATCGACGACTTTGCCGTGACCATCTTCACCATCGGCAACCAGGGGCTGGAAACGCTCTCCACCTACATCTACGCCGATGCGCGCAAAGGTGGACTGACGCCGGAACTGCGGCCACTCTCCACCATCATCTTCGTGACGGTGCTGGTGCTGCTGATTGTAATCAACAAGCGGGCCGAACGGACGAAAAACGATTGATGTGAGTGATGAGTTATAAGTTATCAATTGTCAAGAACAAGATGATGAAAAGGATAATAAACATACTGATTCTACTGTGCTGTATCGCATCCCTCTCTTCTTGTGGAAACTCCACAGAAGAGCGCAGCCGTGTACTGAAGATATACAACTGGGCGGACTACATCGATGAAGATGTGCTTGCCGAATTTCCCGACTGGTACAAGCAGCAGACGGGCGAAGACCTCCGTATCATCTACCAGGTGTTCGATATCAACGAAATCATGCTCACCAAAATTGAGCGCGGGCACGAGGACTTCGACGTCGTATGCCCCTCGGAGTACATCATCGAACGCATGCTTCGCAAAGACCTCCTGCTACCCATCGATCGCAACTTCGGCCACACGCCGGACTACATCCCCAACGTGTCGCCCTACATTCGCCACGAGCTGAACAAGACCTCGCAACCGGAACGCCAGACCGAGGACTATGCCGTGCCCTACATGTGGGGCACCGCTGGTATCCTCTTCAACAAAAAGTTTATTACCGCCGAAGAGGCCGGCACATGGGACATCCTCTGGGACTCCAAAAACCGCGGCAAAATACTGATGAAGGACAGCTACCGCGATGCCTACGGTACCGCCATCATCTACGCCCACGCCCGGGAGCTGGCCGACAGCACCGTCACCGTAGAGCAACTGATGAACGACAACTCCCCGCAGGCCATCGCCCTGGCCGAGCAACGCCTCAAGGAGATGAAACCCAACATCGCCGGCTGGGAAGCCGACTTCGGCAAGGAAATGATGACCAAGAACAAGGCGTGGATTAACTTCACCTGGAGCGGCGACGCCGTCTGGGCCATCGAGGAGGCCGATGCCGTGGGTGTGGAACTGGACTACACCGTCCCCTGCGAAGGCAGCAACATCTGGTACGACGGCTGGGTAATCCCCCGCTACGCCCGCAACGTGAAGGCGGCAAGCTATTTCATCAACTACCTCTGCCAGCCTTCCGTGGCACTGCGCAACATGGATGCCATCGGCTACGTCAGCGCCGTAGCCACACCGGAAATCATGGAGGCCAAGACCGATACCACGCTCGACGTGCACTCCGACCTCAGCTACTTCTTCGGCCCCCTGCCCGGAGCCGACAGCCTGCAGATAGACCCGGTACAATATCCTGACCGCCGAGTAGTGGAACGCTGCGCCATGATACGCGACTTCGGCGACCGCACGGAACTAGTGCTCGAGATGTGGAGCCGCGTGAAAGGTGACAATCTCAACACAGGCATCGTGCTGCTCATCTTCGCCGTTTTCGGTCTGCTCTTCATCTGGCTGGTATATGCCAAGATACGAAAGTACAAGCAGAAACGCCGCCACCGTCTCCGCAGAAAGCGGAAAAGGGGATGAGCAACACATTGTTTACCTAAAAACCCGTCAACGTGCAAGGAACAAAGAATCTGACACAAGGCCCCATCAACCGCCAGCTTTTCACGCTGGCAATGCCCATCATGGCCACCTCGTTCATCCAGATGGCCTACAGCCTGACGGACATGGCATGGGTAGGGCGTCTGGGCAGTGAGTCCATGGCTGCAGTAGGTGCGGTAGGCATACTGACGTGGATGTCCGGCTCCATCGCCTTGCTCAATAAAGTGGGCGCCGAAGTCAGCGTAGGCCAGTCCATCGGTGCACGCAGCGAAGAGGACGCACGCAGCTTTGCCTCGCACAACATTACGATTGCCCTGCTCATCTCCGTCTGCTGGGGAGGCCTGCTCTTTCTTTTCGCCCGCCCCATCCTGAACATCTTCGAGCTGAAACAGCATATCACGGACGCCGCCGTGACTTATCTGCGCATCGTGTCGACGGGACTGCCTTTCATCTTTCTCTCCGCTGCCTTTACGGGCATCTACAACGCGGCAGGACGAAGCAAGATTCCGTTCTACATCAGCGGGACGGGACTGATAATGAACATCGTCCTCGACCCTCTGTTCATCTTCGGCTTCGGTTGGGGAACAGTGGGCGCGGCACTTGCCACATGGCTTTCCGAAGCTACAGTATTCGGCATCTTCGTCTACAAACTCCGGGGGAAAAGCGCCGTGCTCGGAGGTTTCTCCTTTATCGTTCCGCTGAAAAAGAAGTACACCCGGCGCATCTTCAAGCTCGGGCTGCCCGTGGCTACGCTGAACACGCTATTTGCCTTCGTCAATATGTTCCTCTCGCGCACCGCCTCGGAGCAGGGAGGACACATCGGACTGATGGCATTCACCACCGGTGGACAAATCGAGGCCATCACCTGGAATACTTCGCAAGGATTCTCCACGGGGCTGAGCACGTTCATCGCCCAGAACTATGCCGCGGGGCAGAAGTCGCGCGTGAAGCAAGCATGGCGCACCACCATGTGGATGACGGGCGTATTCGGAAGCCTCTGCTCACTACTGTTCATCTTCTTCGGCAGCGAGGTGTTCTCTATCTTCGTACCCGAGGCCGAAGCCTACCGTGTGGGTGGAGATTTCCTCCGCATCGACGGCTATTCGCAAATGTTCATGATGATGGAAATTACCATGCAGGGCGTGTTCTACGGACTGGGACGGACAGTGCCGCCTGCCATTGTCAGCATCGGATGCAATTACATGCGTATTCCGGTGGCGTTATTGCTGGTGCACATGGGTATGGGAGTGGATGCCATCTGGTGGGCAGTAAGTGGAACGACCGTTGCCAAAGGTCTTATACTGACAGCCTGGTTCGTCCTCATCAAAAGGAAAATTCTCTAAAAAAGGACAGAACTGGCGAACTTTAGAAAGAAGAATATGGTTATTATATACATAAATTTGCAACATTAAAGATAAAGTCAACTTTTAAAGAAAAAGAGTTATGAAGAAGATGAAATTTACAGTATTACTTTTGTGCGGCGCATTGCTGCTGGGCAGTTGCGGCACAATGAACAACAAGGCCAAAGGTGGAATAATCGGCGGTGGCTCCGGTGCAGCAGCAGGTGCCATTATCGGCGGACTGATAGGTAAAGGCAAGGGGGCAGCCATTGGAGCTGCGGTAGGTGCTGCAGTAGGTACGGGTGCCGGCGTTGCCATCGGACACAAGATGGACAAGAAGGCTGCCGAAGCTGCCAAGATTGAAGGCGCCCAAGTGGAGCAGGTGACGGATGCAAACGGCTTGCCGGCTGTCAAAGTATCCTTTGCGGCAGGTATTCTTTTCGGCTTCAACTCCGCAGCACTGAGCAACGAGGCAAAGGCTTCCCTGCGCGAACTCGCACAGATTCTGAAGGAAGACCCGACAACCGATATCGCCATCATCGGCCATACCGACAAAGTGGGTACTTACGAAGCCAACATGAAAGTTTCCAAGAACCGCGCCTATGCCGTAGAGAACTATTTGCAGGATTGCGGCGTATCTCCGGCCCAGTTCAAGAAAGTGGAAGGCGTGGGATACAACGAATACGACGAAAGTCTGTCTGCCGACCAGAACCGACGCGTAGAGGTATATATGTATGCCAGCGAACAGATGATTAAGAATGCGGAGGCAGCTAATTAATATGGTAAAGTGATTAATGTGTTAATGTGCCAATATGCATATTGGCACATTAACACATTAATCACATTGGCACTCTCTCCATGAAACTCCCGAAGCCTTTGCGGTTCCTCCGCAACATCATATTATTCTTCTTTATTTCCACTATCCTAGCGGTAGTGGCTTATCGTTTTGTACCCGTCTACATCACGCCACTGATGGTTATTCGCAGCGTGCAACAGGTCTTTAAGGGTGAAAGTCCATGCTGGCACCACACTTGGGTATCTTCCGACAAGATATCCCCTCACCTGCCTATGGCCGTCATTGCCTCGGAAGACAACCGGTTTGCCACACACAACGGATTCGATTTCATCGAGATACAGAAAGCGATAAAGGAGAATGAAACAAGAAAACGGAAACGGGGCGCAAGCACCATCAGCCAGCAGACGGCAAAGAATGTATTCCTATGGCCCCAGTCTTCCTGGGTACGTAAAGGACTGGAAGTCTACTTCACCGTACTAATAGAGTTCTTCTGGTCCAAAGAACGTATCATGGAGGTCTATCTCAACTCCATCGAAATGGGAAAAGGCATCTATGGCGCACAAGCTGCCGCCAAATACAAGTTCAAGACTACAGCAGCCAAGCTCTCTGCCGGACAGTGCGCACTAATAGCGGCAACATTGCCCAACCCCATACGCTTCGACTCAGCACACCCCTCCCCTTACATAAAGAAAAGGCAAGGACAGATTCTACGATTGATGAAACTGGTACCCAAATTCCAGCTAAATGAGAAGCGGACAAAAGAATAAGAAGAGGATGTATCAAAACAGTTAATAGCACACAGATGACACATCCTCCTTTAATTTTTAATTCTTAATTTTTAATTAATACGCGTGTCCTCCCTCTTCCATCTCCTTCGCATCAATCTTGCGATTGTCGATACTGCGCCAAGCGTAGAAGATGTAGGCAAGAACGAAAGGAACAAGGATAGAGACATAAGCCATAACCTTCAGTGTGAACTGGCTCGAGCAACTGTTTGCCAACGTGAGTGAGCTTTGCAGGTCGTGGGTAGAAGGATAATAGGCCGTATTGTTATAGCCTGCCACAAGCAGCAGTGCCAATACCGTAACCACCGTCCCTGCACCGGCAAACCAGATACCCTTGTCGAATGCCGGCTTCCACAGCGTGCGGATAATGCCCCAGAGCACAGCCACCACACCAACCAGGAATACAAGCAGCACTACCGGCATCTGCAGGAAGTTCGTCAGATACTTGTAAGGTTCCATGAACACCTCTCCCGTTTCCGGGCGTACAGCATAGCCGTCGGCAAGCAGCGTGCGGATGACGAAGGCCAGGAAGAATACCAGGAACAACGCCGTATTTCCCCAAAGTGCCCGGCGGCAGCGTTTCACCAAATCATCCTCATTGATATTATTAATAAAATAAAGCGCTCCCAAGATACGTGCCAGGAAGAACACAGCCAGCCCCAGCACCACATTCCACGGATTAAGCAACGCATCCAAACCATGCCAGCCGTTAGCCCATTGGCTGATAACCGGCATTGCCGCATCTGCGATATTCCCTTTATTGATATAGAAGTTAGACCCCGTGAAGAACGTGGCCACTGCCCCACCCAGCAATACCGGACCTACCACTCCGTTTATCACCAGGAACGTGCGATACGTTGTCTTGCCCAGCAGATTTCCCGCCTTCGACTGAAACTCGTAGCTGACAGCCTGCAACACAAAGCTGAACAGAATAATCATCCACAGCCAATAGGCCCCTCCGAAACTGGTACTATAGAACAACGGAAACGAAGCAAAGAACGCGCCTCCAAACGTGACAAGCGTTGTAAACGTGAACTCCCACTTCCGTCCCGTAGAATTAATCATCATCTTCTTCTGCTCCTCCGTCTTCCCCAGACAGAACAGAAGCGAATTACCTCCCTGCACGAACAGCAGGAATACCAGTAGTGCTCCCAGCAAAGAGACTACAAACCACCAATAGTGTTGAAGAAATATATAAGCATTCATTGTGAGTTATGAGTTATAAGTTATGAGTTATGTGACGGTGTGTGCGTTTCGGTTTCAGGACCTTTGCGAATAGCCTTCAGCATAATTCCCACCTCAGCAATCAGCATGACAGTGAAAAGTACCAGGAAAATAAAGAACGTGGTCTGCACGGAGCCTACATCCAGCTTAGAGATGGCGGCACTCGTGGGCAGCATATCTTGGATGGCCCACGGCTGACGACCACACTCGGCAACCACCCATCCGGCTTGTCCGGCCAGATAGCCCAGCGGAATGGTGAGCATAGCCACCCAATGCATCCATGGCATCCGCGACAAGTCTTTCTTATAGGCCAGGAACAGCACCACAATAAAGAAGAGGATGAAGTATCCACCCAACATCACCATCACACGGAACATGTAGAACGTAAGGGACACATTGGGCACCAGCTCGTTCACGTCCTTGATATAACCGTAACCGAAATAGGCTACATTATCTTTCAACACTTTGGCAGCCACCTCTGCATCCGCCTCATTGCCCGCAGCCTTGGCTGCACGATAGGCGGCAAACGCACCGATAGCCGTTTTTCCTTTTTCTATTTTCTCCTCTGCCGAAAGCGCTACGGTACCATCGCTCAACGGATATCCGCCTTTCAGCAGGTCATTGATACCGGGAACAAAAGCATCCATCTTGCGCTCGGCAAGCAACGACAGCATCTTCGGAATTTCCACACGGAAAAGGAATGGGTCTACTCCGTCCTGCGGTGTCTGCTTGGCAGGATTCAGCAGCCCGAACGCTACCAATCCGGCACCTTGCCGCCCTTCATAATAGCCTTCCATAGCAGCCAGCTTCATCGGCTGCTTTTGCGCCACCTGATAGCCCGAGCCATCACCCGTCCAGGCAGAGAGCACAGCGGCACACAGACCTACCCATGCGGCAATCTTTACACTTGCCAGCGCAAATTTCTTCTCGCGCTTCTTCCACAGATACCAGCAGCTTACGCCTACTACAAACACGGCAGCCAGCACCCAGCCGGACAGCACGCTATGGAAGAACTTATTGACAGCCATCGGCGAAGTTGCCACAGCCCAGAAGTCCACCATCTCGTTGCGTGCCGTATCGGGATTGAACTCCATACCTACGGGATTCTGCATCCACGCATTGGCAACCAGAATCCACCAGGCAGAAATCGTGGCGCCCAGCCCCGTGAGCCAAGTAGATGCCAGGTGGAAACGCTTGCTCACCTTATCCCAGCCGAAGAACATGACGGCGATAAACGTTGCTTCCATAAAGAAAGCCAAAATACCCTCGATGGCAAGCGGCGCACCGAAGATGTCGCCCACAAACCAACTGTAATTACTCCAATTCGTACCGAATTCAAATTCCAGAATAATACCGGTTGCTACACCAATAGCAAAGTTGATACCGAAAATCTTCATCCAGAATTTGGCAGTACGTTTCCAAAATTCGTCACCCGTACGGTAGTACGCTGTCTCCATGATACCCATAATTACCGCCAGTCCAAGTGTCAGCGGCACAAAAATCCAGTGATAGATGGCGGTCAAGGCAAATTGGGCTCTCGACCAGTCAATCAGGGAAGTGTCAATGTGTCCAAGCATAAGAATCAAGTTATGAGTTATAAGTTATGAGTTATTAAGTTTTTAAGTTATCGGGTAAGAACAGAGAGACACGGAGAATTTATAAGGGCAAGGAAATAAACTCTGTGTCTCCGTGTTTAGTCGCCCAGACTCCGATGGATAAGCTCATTACTGACATAGCCTTCCTTGTCATCGCCCACCACGGGGGTATTCAGAAACCGTGGGAAGAAGAAAAGGCGGAGAATGAAAAACATGATGAACAACTTCACAAGAATGATAAGCCACAAAGTACGCCCTAACGTCATACTTCGAAAACCTTCCAAATAAAAACGCCAAATGTTTACCGCAGTCTGTTTCATGCCGATAAAATTATAATGATTACAAATATAAAATACTTTTATATAAAGAACAAATAAAAAGGTGAAAAGTTGAACAGAAAAAAGACTTCTCCCATTCATCGGTACAAAAAAGATTTTAGGCGAGGAAAATTCACTCAACGTCTATCACTTTTGCAATCCTTTCTCCACCCCACTACATTTGCAAATGTAAAACCATAGAATAACGAAGATATGACGAACGTAAAAAGATTGACAGTGATAGCGCTATGTATGGCAAGCTGCATGGGAGTGGCCGCCCAAAACGGCACTTCCACGCAGATACCCGGCAGTTCCGAGCAGCCAGCCGACAGCCTGCCCACCCAATGGGACTTGCAAGCGTGCATCGACTATGCCTTGCAGCAAAACATCACCATCCGCAAGAACCGCCTCAACGCGGAAAGTGCCCAGGTAGATGTAAAAACCGCCCGGGCCGCCCTCTTCCCCAGCCTTTCGGCCAGTGTGAGCCAGCGTGTCGTGAATCGCCCGAAGAGCGAGACAAACACCATCATTGACGGCGACAACATCACCAGCAGCCAGAGCAAGACTTCCTATAACGGCAGCTACGGCATCGATGCCAACTGGACCCTCTACAACGGCGGGAAACGCCTCAACACCATCAAACAACAGCAACTGAACAACCGCATTGCCGAACTTAGCGTAGCACAGAGCGAGAACAGCATCGAAGAAAGTATCGCACAAACCTACGTACAGATACTCTACGCCGCCGAAGCCGTGAAAGTGAACGAATCGACCCTGGAAGTGAGCCAAGCCGAATGCGAACGCGCCCGCCAGCTTCTCGAAGCAGGAAGCATAGCCAAAAGCGACCTGGCACAACTGGAAGCGCAGGTAAGCACCGACAAGTACCAACTGGTGACCGCACAAGCCACCCTGCAAGACTACAAACTACAACTGAAACAACTCCTGGAACTGGACGGCGAATCCGAGATGAACCTCTACATCCCCACACTCGGCACGGAAAACGTACTGGCACCCCTGCCCACCAAAACGGACGTTTACCGTTCTGCCCTCGTGCTCCGTCCGGAAATAGAAGCCGGCAAACTGAATATACAGACATCCGACCTCGACATCAAAATTGCCCGCGCTGGCTATCTGCCTACGCTGAGCCTCAGCGCCGGCATCGGAACCAGCCATGCCAACGGCAATGACTTCACCTTCAGCGAGCAAGTCAAACAGAACTGGAACAACTCGCTGGGCTTCACCGTAAGCGTGCCTATCTTCAGCAACCGGCAGACCAAGAGTGCCGTAGAGAAAGCCAAGATTCAGAAGCAGACCAGCGAACTGGACCTGCTGGACGACCAAAAAACGCTGTACAAGACCATCGAAACCCTCTGGCTCGATGCCAACAGCGCCCAGCAGCGCTACGCCGCCGCCACAGAGAAACTGAAAAGTACGCAGACCAGCTATGAACTGATTCAAGAGCAGTTCAACCTGGGCATGAAGAATACCGTAGAACTGCTGACTGAGAAAAGCAATCTGCTCAGCGCACAGCAGGAGACACTGCAAGCCAAATACATGGCCATACTGAATATGCAGCTACTGAAGTTTTATCAAGGAGAAAAAATCGAATTATAATACCTTATATATATGAACAAAAAAAGAATCATCCTCATTGCCGTAGCTGCCGTAATCATAGTGGGCGGCGGCGTATGGCTCTTCGGTGGTGCCAAGGCCAAGCACAAGGTGACCTACGCCACAGCAACCATCCATAAAGGCGAGATTTCCGAATCCGTAACCGCCACGGGGACCATCGAACCGGTGACGGAAGTGGAAGTGGGTACCCAGGTGAGCGGTATCATCGACAAGATTCATGTAGACTACAATTCCGTAGTAACCAAAGGCCAACTCATTGCCGAGATGGACCGCGTGACACTGCAAAGCGAACTCGCTTCGCAACGCGCCGCCTACAACGGTGCAAAGGCCGAATACGAGTACCAGAAAAAACTCTACGAGCGCAACAAGACGCTGAACGAAAAGCAGCTCATCGCCGCCACGGACTATGAGCAGTCCGTCTATAACTACGAGAAGGCCAAGAGCAACTACGAAAGCAGCCAGGCATCACTGGCAAAGGCTGAACGCAACCTCTCCTACGCCACCATCACCTCTCCCATCGACGGTGTGGTCATCAGCCGCGACGTGGAAGCAGGACAGACCGTGGCTTCCGGCTTCGAGACACCGACACTGTTCACCATCGCTGCCGACCTGACGCAGATGCAGGTTGTGGCCGACGTGGACGAAGCGGACATAGGCGGTGTGGAAGAGGGACAGCGCGCCACGTTTACCGTAGATGCCTACCCGAATGACGTGTTCGAAGGAGTGGTCACACAAATTCGTCTGGGAGATGCCAGCTCAAGCAGCACGTCGAGCACCAGCACCAGCACGGTTGTGACCTACGAAGTAGTCATCTCCGCCCACAACCCGGACCTGAAACTGAAACCACGCCTGACAGCCAACGTCACCATCTTCACCCTCGACCGCAAAGACGTACTGTGCGCTCCTGCCCGTGCCCTGCGCTTCAACCCCGAAAAACCGCTTATCGGCGACAATGATATCGTGAAGGATTGCGAAGGGGAACATAAACTCTGGACCCGCGAAGGCAACACCTTTACCGCCCATCCGGTGAAGATAGGTATCTCCAACGGAGTCAACACGGAAATTATCAGCGGCATTAACGAAGGTACCGTAGTGGTGACCGAAGCCAACATCGGCAGCATGCCCGGCAGCGGCGCTCCGGACATGAGCCAGGAAGCTCCCGGAGGTGAGAAGAGTCCGTTCATGCCTGGCCCTCCGGGAAGTAAGAAGAAGAGCGGAAAATAATACAAAAAAAGAATTATGAATAAAGCAGTCATTGAACTTCAAAATATCAAACGCAACTTCCAAGTGGGGGACGAAACCGTGCATGCCCTGCGCGGCGTCTCGTTCACCATCCGTGAAGGCGAGTTTGTCACCATCATGGGTACATCGGGCTCCGGAAAGTCGACTTTGCTGAATACCCTCGGCTGCCTGGACACGCCCACCAGCGGCGAATACCTGCTGGACGGTATCTCCGTACGCACCATGAGCAAGCCTCAACGCGCCGTACTACGCAACCGTAAAATCGGCTTCGTATTCCAGAGTTACAACCTGCTGCCCAAAACCACTGCCGTGGAAAATGTGGAGCTACCGCTGATGTATAACTCCTCCGTCTCGGCTTCCGAAAGGCGGAGACGTGCCATCGAAGCCCTGCAAGCCGTGGGGCTGGGCGACCGACTGGAACATAAGTCCAATCAGATGTCCGGCGGTCAGATGCAACGCGTAGCCATCGCCCGCGCCTTGGTGAACAATCCCGCCGTTATCCTGGCAGACGAAGCTACGGGTAACCTGGACACCCGTACTTCTTTCGAGATTCTGGTACTGTTCCAAAAGCTGCATGCCGAAGGACGCACCATCATCTTCGTCACCCACAACCCCGAAATAGCCCAGTACAGCAGCCGCAACATCGTGCTGCGCGACGGACAAATCAAGGACGACACCATCAACACCCAAATCCAGAATGCAGCCGAAGCCCTGGCAGCATTGCCTAAGCAGGAGGAGGAATGAGGGATAAGGGATTAAGGATTAGGGATTAATTTTAAACTTTCCATTAAAACGATATGAACGGAACAAACCTTTTCAAAATAGCCCTGCGTGCCTTGAACAACAACAAGCTGCGCGCATTCCTCACCATGCTGGGCATCATCATCGGCGTGGCGTCCGTCATCACGATGCTTGCCATCGGACAAGGTTCGAAGAAAAGCATCCAGGCGCAAATCTCCGAGATGGGCTCCAACATGATTATGATTCACCCCGGTGCCGACATGCGCGGCGGTGTCCGCCAAGACCCCAGCGCCATGCAGACCTTGAAGCTGACCGACTACGAAGCCCTGCGAAACGAAACCAACTTTCTGGCTGCCGTCAGCCCCAATGTCTCCTCCAGCGGGCAGCTCATCGCGGGCAACAACAACTACCCCTCCTCCGTGAGCGGCGTGGGCACGGACTATCTCGAAATCCGGCAGCTCAGCGTGGAGAACGGCGAGATGTTTACCGAAGCCGACATACAGACCTCTGCCAAGGTGTGCGTCATCGGAAAGACCATCCAAGACAACCTCTTTCCCGGAGGAGAGGACCCTGTGGGACGTATCATCCGCTTCAACCAAGTGCCCTTCCGCGTGGTGGGCGTGCTGAAGTCCAAAGGCTACAACTCCATGGGCATGGACCAGGACGACGTAGTGCTTGCCCCTTACAGCACCGTGATGAAACGCCTGCTGGCACAGACCTACCTTAGCGGCATCTTCGCCTCCGCCCTCACCGAGGACATGACGGACAATGCCACCGACGAAATCACCGAGATACTGCGCCGCAACCACAAGCTGAAGGAGAGTGACGACGACGACTTCACCATTCGCAGCCAGCAGGAACTCAGCACCATGCTGAACTCCACCACCGACCTGATGACCACGCTGCTTGCCTGCATAGCCGGCATTTCGCTCGTAGTGGGCGGCATCGGCATTATGAACATCATGTACGTATCGGTGACGGAACGCACGCGCGAAATCGGCCTGCGCATGAGTGTAGGCGCCCGCGGTGTCGACATCTTGAGCCAGTTCCTCATCGAAGCTATCCTCATCAGCATCACCGGAGGCATCATCGGCGTCATCATCGGATGCGGAGCCAGCTGGATAGTGAAGAGCGTTGCCCACTGGCCCATCTTCATCCAGCCGTGGAGTGTATTCCTCTCCTTCGCCGTATGTACCGTCACCGGAGTGTTCTTCGGTTGGTATCCCGCCAAGAAAGCTGCGGACCTCGACCCGATAGAGGCCATACGCTACGAATAACCTTTTCTCCCTTGCCGGAAGTTAGCCAAATAGTTCTTAAGTATTAGGAAAAAAGTTTCCGGCAATAGGGAAAAAAGTTATGCGAAACCAAGGATAATCTCTATCCCAAGCCTTGGGATAGACATCCGCAAGCTTGGGATACATATCCGCAACCTGGAAACGCTTATCCGCAACCTGCGAACAGAGATTTGCTTCGCAGGCAGCGGATATTTCCAATATCCACCTAAAATCCGTATCTTTGTATCATGATGAAACAACAGCTCCCTAACCCACGCCGCCGCGGCATCGAAACCCTGATACACATCATTGTCTGGGGTATCGTCATCGGTTTCCCCTTTCTGATGATGACACGCAGCGGCTTCAATATCAGCCTTGCGGACTATCTGCGCCACGGTAGCAGCAGTACCCTCTCATTCTTCCTTGTATTCTACATCAACTACTGCCTCCTCATTCCCCGCTACTTGTTCGAGGGACGCATCCGGCAGTATCTCCTGCTGAACACACTGCTCATCATCTGCATTACCACCGGCGCCCACCTTTGGCAAGAATACACATTCCAAAACCATATGCGCGGCGATGATGACGGTCAGCACATGGGGCCTCCCAAATGGATATTCATCTTGCGCGACGTCTCGACCATGATTCTCACCGCCGGCCTCAGCGCTGCCATCAAGCTGAGCCGCCGCTGGGCGCAGATGGACGCCGCCCGCCGCGAAGCCGAGAAAAGCCGCACGGAATCCGAGTTGAAGAACCTGCGCAACCAGCTCAACCCGCACTTCCTGCTCAATACGCTGAACAACATCTACGCCCTCATCGCCTTCGATGCCGACAAGGCACAGACTGCCGTGCAGGAACTGAGCCGACTGCTGCGCCATGTGCTGTATGACAATCAGCAGAACTTCGTCACCCTGGACAAGGAGATGGACTTCATCCGCAACTACATCGAACTAATGCGCATCCGCCTCTCTGCCAACGTCCGTGTGGAAACAAAGATAGACGTCCGACCGGACAGCCGTACGGAAATAGCTCCGCTCATCTTTATTTCCCTCATAGAGAATGCCTTCAAGCATGGCATCTCCCCCACCGAGCCCAGCTTTATCCGTATCCACTTCAGTGAAAGCCCCGGAGAGATACATTGCGAAATAACCAACAGCTATCATCCCAAAAGCGTGGCAGATAAAAGCGGAAGCGGCATCGGCCTGGAACAGGTGCGCAAGCGTCTGGAGCTGACCTATCCCGGTCATTACGACTGGCAGCAAGGAGTGAGTGAGGACATGAAAGAGTATAAATCTATTTTAATTATAAAGATATGAATCTGAAGTGCGCCATTGTAGACGACGAGCCCCTCGCCCTAGGGTTGCTGGAAAGCTACGTCAACAAGACCCCGTTTCTGGAGTTGGTCGGTAAATACTCCAGTGCCGTACAAGCCATCAAGGAGTTGCCCGAGAAGCACATCGACCTGCTTTTCCTCGACATCCAGATGCCCGAACTGAACGGACTGGAATTTTCGAAGATGGTCGATTCCGGCACCCGCATTGTCTTTACCACCGCCTTCGACCAGTATGCCATAGACGGCTACAAAGTCAATGCGCTGGACTACCTGCTGAAACCCATCTCCTACGTCGACTTTCTGCAGGCTGCCAACAAAGCTGTGCAATGGTTTGAATTGCTGCAACAGCCCAAGGAAGAGATTCAGAGCATCTTCGTAAAGAGCGAGTATAAGCTGGTGCAAATCGAATTGAGTAAAATTCTGTACATAGAGGGGCTGAAAGACTATCTCAAAATCTACGAGGAGGATTCTCCCAAACCTATCCTGTCTCTCATGAGCATGAAGGCAATGGAGGAACTTCTGCCTGCCTCGCGTTTCATGCGCGTCCACCGTTCCTACATTGTTCAGAAGAATAAAATACGTATTATAGACCGTGGCCGCATCGTGTTCGGAAAGAATTACATCCCGATAAGTGACAGCTATAAACAAGCTTTTCAAGAATTTTTAGACCAAAGAAGCTAAAAAAATCGACCAATCCGTCGATAAAATCGGAAAAACCGTCGATTTATTATAGAATCTTTTTGCATATTAAAATATGTTTTTTTATCTTTGCACCGAACAGATAGGAGTTGTGAAACTCCCCCAATAGAATAGTTTAGTTAAGTCTAGTTTAGTTTTTGTGTGAAGCACTTCCTCCGTAAGCGAACGTTGGAAGTGCTTTTTACATATCAACACTATTTAATCCACAAGCAGAAAAATTATCAAAGCAAATTTAAAAAACTATATATAACTACATATCAAACACCAACATAACATTCATTTTCTTATCTTTAATACAGAAACAAGTGGGCACGCATGTTTTATGATTTTACTAATCACATCTGTATAATGTTAGTTTCGCGACAACCATTATACGGTAATAATCTTGTAAATTATGGAAATCAAGAAAACATCCAAAGCAAGCCTGGAAAACAAGAAGTCAAGTTGGCTACTTGTAGGTTATGTAATTGTGCTGGTCTTCATGTTCGTTGCATTTGAATGGTCGAAGCGTGATGTTAGGATTGACATGAGCGGTGCTATTACCGAGAACGTATTTGAGCAGGAAATTGAAATTCCTATCACGGAGCAACCCGAATTAGTAGCTCCACCACCCCCTCAAGCTCCTGCAATTGCCGAGGTATTGACAATTGTGGATGATAATGACAATGTGAAAGAAACAGCCATTGCCTCTTCCGAAGAAATCGGTGAAGCTGTAATCATCAAACCCATATCTCCAACCGTAGATGAAGAGATTCCGGTAGAGGATGAGATTTTTGAAGTTGTAGAGAAGAATCCCGAGTTTTCTTATAATGGCATGAGTCTGATGCAATATCTGGGTAAGAGTATAAAATACCCGACTATTGCACAAGAGACCGGAACCCAGGGGCGCGTAATAGTACAATTCGTTGTCAACAAAGACGGCAGCATCGTAGATGTAAAAGTAGTAAGAGGCGTAGATCCCTATCTGGACAAAGAAGCTATCCGTGTGATTTCCACCATGCCCAAATGGAAACCCGGTGAGCAACGAGGCAAACCGGTCCGTTGTAAATTCACAGTTCCCGTAATGTTTAAATTACAATAGCAGACATGCCAGTGTCCACTTTCCACTTGTCTCCATAAGGTAATCTCCAATATCCGAGGGTGTGTCGAAACTGGTATTCACCACAGATTACACAGATTTGCACAGATAAGCATCTTTGATTATCAGTAGATTAAGCTCATTCTGTGTTAATCCGTGTAATCTGTGGTGAATTTTGACACACCCCCATTTTTTTAAGTATCAACACAGCCATTTCCTTCTTCCATATTTTTCTTTCCGCAGAAAAACAAAAACATTCAGCCCTCTCAGACTGTTACATAGAAAAACAATATATCACTCCTGATAAAACCACACGATAATGAAATCACAACTCTTTGACATCAGAAGAGAATATAAGAAAGGCAGGCTGACACCGGGTAACCTCAACGACAATCCCTTTGAGCAATTCGACCATTGGCTGAACGATGCTATCCATAGTGATGAGTACGAGCCCACCGCCATGACGGTAGCTACAGTCTCGACAGACGGGCATCCTTCTACACGCACAGTGTTGCTGAAAGGGGTGGAAAATGGCCGTTTCATCTTCTTCACCAACTACGAAAGCAGGAAAGGCCGGCAACTGACTGCAAATCCGTATATATCCTTATCTTTCGTATGGCACAAACTGGAAAGGCAAATACACATTGAAGGAAAAGCTGAAAGATGCGCTCCTGCCGATTCTGACGCCTATTTTGCAAGCAGGCCTTACAAAAGTAAAATCGGGGCGAGGATTTCACCCCAAAGTCACGTCATCGGCAGCCGTATGGAGATAATGCGCGCGTTCGTCCGCGAAGCGGCAACATGGATAGGGCAAAGTATCAAACGTCCCGACAACTGGGGAGGTTTTGCCGTCACCCCTTTCCGTTTTGAATTCTGGCAAGGACGGGAAAGCAGGCTACACGACCGTTTCCTCTATTCCCAACAAGCGGATGGCAGCTGGAAAAAGGAGAGGCTAGCTCCCTAAATACGGACAGGGAAACACTTCTCATCACAAATAAATCTTAAAAGGAGGAACAAAGCCACAGAAACGCTGTTTGAAGGGGAAACTCTAAAAACAACAGTTATGAATTACGGTATCAGTATTCTTTTCAGGGCTATACCCTTGTTGATGGCCCTTTTCTGTTTCGGCTACGGAGCCTTTGTGCTCCACGAAGGACTGGATTCGGCAAAATTTGTGGCCGGTCCGGTAGTATTTTCCTTAGGGATGATTTGCATTGCCTTGTTCGCCACAGCGGCAACAATCATTAGACAAATCATTCATACCTACAATCCGATAGTCAGATACGCACTTCCGGTTATCGGTTACCTGGCAGCCGTACTCACAGTAATCTATGGTTGGAGTTACATGCACGAAGCTGCCACGGCAAGCAATTTCGTGGCAGGACACGTGATTTGCGGAGTCGGTTTCATCACAGCTTGTGTAGCTACCACAGCCACAGCCTCCACCCGCTTCACCCTCATTCCCGCCAACTCGGAACGTACCGACCAGCTACAACCTGCCGATGCATTCAATTCCTCCCAGGGATATATCCTGATAGCAGTTGCCACCCTTATGGCAGTAATGGCATGGATATGGGCCTTCTGGCTATTGTCAAAAAGCAGCGAGCACAATGCATATTATGTAGCAGGCCATGTCATGGCAGGACTTGCTTGTATCTGTTCCAGCCTAGTGGCGCTGGTTGCAACCATCGTCCGCCAGATACGCAACAACTATACAAAGGCTGAACGGAAACGGTGGCCGGCCCTTGTTTTGATAATGGGCAGCATCAGCATTCTCTGGGGACTTCTGGTCTTGACCAACAGCAATCCGGCACTCTCCTCCACAGGATATATTATGATAGGCCTGGGACTGGTATGCTACAGCATTTCCAGCAAAGTCATCCTGCTTGCCGCCATCTGGCGGAACACTTTCAAGCTGGCCAACCGCATCCCGCTGATTCCGGTCTTCACGGCCCTGGCTTGTCTGTTTCTCTCCGCCTTTCTGTTTGAGATGGCAAGCCTGCACAATGCCTATTTTGTCCCTGCACGCGTACTGGCAGGTTTGGGAGGCATCTGCTTTACATTATTCTCCATCGTAAGCATTCTGGAGAGCGGTACATCTAAGTAGACATTTTCCCGCCATTGGCCTGAGCATCGAGGAACAATTCCACACGCTCGGCATGGTGGGCCACATAAGCTGCCGGACCGGTATCCCCGGAATCAAGAATATCGCGGACCACATCCGCCTTATTCTTGCCGGTAACAAAGAAAATAAGATTCTTCGCAGCAAACAAAAGGCAGCCGGTCATGGCTATGCGTTTCTGCCCATTATAGGGATTGACACTCACCTCATAAGGATGAAAGGAAGAAAGCAGATATTCCTGCCCCGGAAAGATAGAGGAGGTATGCCCGTCGTCTCCAGCACCGAGCAAAACAACATCGAAGGCCGGGAAGCCACCCCAAAGCGGAACCGTGCGGCAAACCAGCGTCGAATAGTTCTTTGCTTCAATCTCCGGGCGGTTCACTCCATAAATAGGGTAAACGTATTCATCGGGCATGCCTACTTCATCCAACAGCAAACGGCGCATGGTACCATAATTGCTCTCATAATCCTCTGCCGGCACACACCGTTCATCCACCCAATAAATCCGCATCCGCATCCAAGGAGTCACCTCCTTGTACTCGTTAGCCCAAATGTCAAACATCAACGAAGGAGTACTCCCCCCGCTGAATGCAAAATAAAAGGTCTTTTCCGGCTCACGCTCCATCATCGCAATCAAATGTTCAATCAACGCATGTGCCGTAGCTGTAGCCGAATGGTAAACATAACTTTTCATAACTCGCAATATTCATCTGTATTAGTCAAATTCTTACACGGATTAGTCCACTCAGCACCATGTTCGTGCATCATCGCTTCACTTTCCAAAGGTCCCCACGTACCTACGGGATACCCATATAAAGGAGCATCCGTATGCTCTTTCCAATAACGCAACACGGGATCGAAAAAGCGCCATGAAGCCTCTACCGCGTCGCTGCGGGTAAAGAGTGTAGGGTCACCTTGTATGCAGTCCTCTATCAGACGGGCATAGGCATCGCCGGTAGGCAACCCGCCCAACTGGTCATAACTGAAGTCCATCATCACCTGCTTCACGTCAAATCCCGGTCCGGGAGTCTTCATGCCGAATTTCAGCACAATACCTTCATTGGGTTGCAGGCGGAGAATCAGCTTATTCGCGCGGGGACAATGTCCACCCTCGCAACGGAACATCTGATGGGGCGTCTCACGGAAATGTACAACAATCTCAGTCACCTTTGTCGGCATTTGTTTGCCGGTACGGATATAGAAAGGAACACCCTTCCACCGCCAGTTGTTAATACCGATTTTCATGGCAATATACGTTTCGGTACGCGAATCAGGTGCCACGTTCTTCTCTTCCCTATACCCGGCTTTCGAGCCCGAAGCCGTATATTGTCCGCGGACAATGTGTTCCTCCAAATCCTCCTCTGTCAAGGGAGCCAATGACTCATAGACCTTCACCACCTCGTTGCGGAAATTATCGGCATTGAAAACGGCAGGCGGTTCCAATGCTGTGAGCGCCACAAGCTGTATGAGGTGGTTTTGTACCATATCGCGCAGGGCTCCGGCACCTTCATAGAATCCGCCACGTCCTTCGATACCCAGATTCTCTACGGCTGTAATCTCCACATAGTCTATATAATTACGGTTCCATAGCGGTTCGAAGATTCCGTTGGCAAAACGGAAGGCGAGAATGTTCTGCGCCGTTTCCTTACCCAAAAAATGGTCGATGCGGTAAATCTGATGCTCCTTGAAAACGGAAGCATAAATGCTATTCAGCTTTCTGGCTGACTCCAAATCGTAACCGAACGGCTTTTCAACGATGATACGCGTATCAGGACGGTTCAGACCGGCCGCCTTCAAGTGCAAGGGAATGACACCGTACAAGGAAGGTGGAGTAGCCAGATAGAACAGCAGGTTGTCCGGTTTCTGCTCACCGGTAAACTCTTGTAAACGTCCGTCCAGCAGATGATAGCCTTCAACCTCGGCGGGATCCAATGTCTGGTAATGCAGATGGCTGCAAAAATCCCTCATTTTATCTTCCACCTGCTCTCTGGAAGCTACGAACTTACTCAATTCACTCATTATATATTCTTGGTAACGGGCATCCGTATACTCGGTGCGTCCTATCCCCAGAATGGAGAATCCTTCCGGCAACCGCCCGCCACTATACAAAGTATAGAGCGCCGGCATCAGTTTGCGCTTCGTCAAGTCACCCGAAGCGCCGAATATAACAATCACTAATTTATTCATCATCTTCTCCCCCTTTCTCACACATTGTACGTACCCGATTTCGTATCTCCTCCGTGTCCCGTCCAATTTTCATGGAAAAACTGTCCACGCAACTCGTCTGTCCTTTCAAAGGTATGCGCACCAAAATAGTCACGTTGCGCCTGAATCATATTGGCAGGCAACTTGGCAGACACCAGCGAATAGAAATAATTCAAGGCGGACGAGAATGCAGGCACCGGAAGTTCCTCTTTCATGGATTGTGCCACCAGATGTTTCCAGCCGGAAAGCAACAGCTGCATTTCATTTTTGAAATAAGGAGCCAACAGCAGATGTTTGGGCTTGTCTTTTGCCTCGAAAGCCGTAGCTATGTCGTTCAGGAAAATACTACGGATGATGCAGCCGCCCCGCCACATGCGTGCGATGGATGCCAAATCGAGGTTCCAGGCAAAAGCGTCGGATGCACGCTGCAACACGGCGAATCCCTGAGCATATGACACTAATTTGGAAGCATAGAGTGCGGAATAGATATCCTTCACCATCTCCGACTTGTTGTACACCGCCTGCGAGCGTCGGCATACAAATTGCTTGGAAGCCGTTTCACGCAAGCCCTTCTGTGCCGACAAACTACGTTCGAACACAGCCGTAGCAATCAGCCCCAACGGCATGCCCAGCTCCATCGCATTGATAACGGACCACTTGCCCGTACCTTTCTGTCCGGCGGTATCCAATATCTTATCTATCAGGTAACCTCCTGATTTGTCCTTATGACGCAGTATGTTGGCGGTAATTTCAATGAGATAGCTACGCAACTTGCCCTCATTCCAATCAGCAAAGATTTCCGCCATCTGTCCATTGTCCAGACCAAGCAGATTCTTCATCACCCAATAAGCTTCGGCAATAAGCTGCATATCTCCATATTCGATACCGTTATGTATCATCTTGACGAAATGACCGGAACCGGCAGGACCAATCCACTGGCAGCACGGGGTACCGTCAGATGCTTTTGCCGCAATACTCTGCAGGATAGGCTTCACCTCAGGCCAGGCACTTTCAGATCCTCCGGGCATGATAGACGCGCCGTTCAGCGCTCCTTCCTCTCCACCGGAAACTCCAGCTCCCACAAAACGGAAGCCTTTCTTTTCGGCCAATGCCACACGCCGGTTGGTGTCCTCATAATTGGAATTACCACCGTCAATCAGGATATCCCCTTCGGACAAATGGGGAAACAGCTGTTCCATCAGTTCATCCACCGCACTGCCGGCACGAACCATCATCATTATTTTGCGGGGTATGGCAATGGAAGTTACAAATTCGGCTATATCTGTATAGCCTTCAATTTTTTTCCCTTTGGCGCGGCCGTTCACAAAACGTTCCACCACCCCTTCTTCCACTCCCGGAACCGTACGATTATATACCGAAACATTCCATCCCTTATCTGCCATATTGAGGGCCAAATTCTCGCCCATAACTGCCAGACCGATAAGTCCAATGTCTGTTTTATTTAAATTCTTCATATTCATGTAAATTTTGTCTTTATATGGAAACAAAATGCTAACAGCATTTGTTCGTATGAATTACGAAAATAAAATAGTACTTTTGTCAGCGAAAGCCTATTTTTCAACCAGACAGAAAACCAATGCTCATGAAGAACTTCCACATCGGACTATTGCCACGCATCATCATTGCCATTATCTTAGGTATACTTTTCGGAAATTTCCTACCGGCTTCGCTGGTACGGCTGTTCGTAACATTCAATGCCATTTTCAGTGAATTCCTGAACTTCTCCATCCCCCTCATCATTGTGGGACTGGTCACGATTGCCATTGCCGACATCGGCAAAGGAGCCGGACGGATGCTGGTCGTCACGGCGCTCATTGCTTACGGAGCTACCTTATTCTCCGGCTTTCTCTCCTATTTCACCGGTATGGCGGTATTTCCTTCCCTCATAGAAACCGGGGTGCCGTTAGAAGAAGTCAGTGAGTCTCAAGGCATTCTTCCCTATTTTTCCGTGGGTATCCCGCCCTTGATGAATGTTATGACCGCACTCGTACTTGCCTTCACACTGGGGCTGGGCCTGGCTCATCTGAAAAGTGAGGTACTGAAAAATGCGGCACGCGATTTTCAAGAGATTGTCATCCGCATGATCAGTGCAGTGATATTGCCGCTGCTTCCCATCTATATTTTCGGCATTTTCCTCAACATGACGCACAGTGGACAAGTATTCGGCATCCTGATGGTCTTTATTAAGATTATCGGTGTAATCTTCCTGCTTCACATCTTTCTCCTGGTATTCCAATACAGCATTGCGGCACTGTTTGTCCGCAAGAACCCTCTCAAACTACTGGGACGGATGATGCCTGCCTACTTCACGGCTCTAGGCACTCAATCCAGTGCCGCCACTATCCCCGTAACATTGGAGCAAAGTCGGAAGAACGGCGTCTCTGCCGATATTGCCGGATTCGTCATCCCACTTTGCGCCACCATCCATCTGTCGGGCAGCACATTGAAGATTGTGGCATGCGCCCTGGCACTGATGATAATGCAAGGCATGCCCCATGATTTCCCTCTATTTGCAGGATTCATCTTCATGCTGGGCATCACTATGGTAGCCGCTCCCGGGGTACCGGGAGGCGCCATCATGGCATCACTGGGCATCCTGCAATCCATGCTGGGCTTCGACGAGTCGGCACAAGCGCTGATGATTGCACTATACATAGCGATGGATAGCTTCGGTACTGCCTGCAATGTGACGGGCGACGGGGCAATCGCACTGATTATCGACAAAGTGATGGGAAAGAAATAGTTTATATTTTGCCATCTCGTGGAAAATAACGAATATTGCAGTCCGAAAAGACATAATAACAAGAAGCATACATTATGAAGAAAGCCCTTATCTCCGGCATTACCGGGCAGGACGGCTCGTTCCTTGCCGAATTCCTCCTGCAGAAAGGATATGAAGTGCACGGTATCCTGCGTCGCTCTTCCTCTTTCAACACCGGCCGCATCGAACACCTCTACTTCGATGAGTGGGTACGCGACATGAAACAGAAACGTACCATTAACCTGCACTATGGAGACATGACAGACTCCAGCTCTCTCATCCGTATCATCCAGAGTGTGCAGCCGGACGAAATATATAACCTTGCCGCCCAAAGCCATGTCAAAGTATCCTTCGACGTGCCCGAATATACCGCCGAAACCGATGCCGTAGGCACCCTACGCATGCTCGAAGCCGTACGCATTCTCGGTATGGAAAAGAAGACACGCATCTACCAGGCCTCCACTTCCGAGCTCTTCGGAAAAGTGCAGGAAGTGCCGCAAAGCGAAACGACCCCGTTCTATCCCCGCAGCCCCTATGGCGTAGCCAAACAGTATGGCTTTTGGATTACAAAGAACTACCGCGAAAGCTATGGCATGTTTGCTGTAAACGGCATACTCTTCAACCACGAGAGCGAACGCCGAGGTGAAACCTTCGTGACAAGAAAAATCACACTGGCGGCTGCCCGCATCGCCCAAGGCTTCCAGGACAAGCTGTATCTGGGCAATCTGGATGCCCGGCGCGACTGGGGATATGCCAAAGACTACATCGAGTGCATGTGGCTCATCCTGCAGCACGACACCCCCGAAGACTTCGTCATTGCCACCGGAGAAATGCATACCGTACGCGAATTTGCGACACTGGCATTCCGAGAGGTAGGCATCACTCTGTGCTGGGAAGGCCAGGGAGTGGATGAGAAGGGTATCGACACACAGACCGGAAAAGTCCTCGTGGAAGTCGACCCCAAATATTTCCGGCCTGCCGAAGTGGAACAATTGCTGGGCGACCCCACCAAAGCAAAAACACTGCTGGGATGGAATCCGAGGCAGACCAGTTTTGAAGAGTTGGTACGCATCATGGCAGAGCACGACATGAAATTTGTGAAGAAACTGTATTTAAGAAGCAAAGAGCTTTGAATGAACTATTAAACTTTCAGACAACAATGTTAGACAAAAATGCCAAAATATATGTAGCAGGCCACCGGGGACTGGTAGGTTCTGCCATCTGGAAAAATCTTGAGGAGAAAGGATACACCAATCTCATCGGCAAGACCCACACAGAACTCGATCTGCTCGACGGAGTTGCCGTACGCCGCTTCTTCGACGAGGAACAGCCCGAATATGTATTCCTTGCCGCCGCCTTTGTGGGTGGCATCATGGCCAACAGTATCTACCGTGCCGACTTCATCTACAAGAACTTGCAGATACAGCAGAACGTCATCGGCGAAAGCTTCCGCCACGGAGTGAAAAAACTTCTCTTTCTGGGCAGCACCTGCATCTATCCCCGTGATGCCGAACAGCCGATGAAAGAAGACGCACTCCTCACTTCTCCGCTGGAATACACGAACGAACCCTATGCCATCGCCAAAATAGCCGGACTGAAAATGTGCGAAAGCTTCAATCTTCAATACGGTACGAACTACATTGCCGTGATGCCCACCAACCTTTACGGTCCCAACGACAACTTCGACCTGGAACGCAGCCACGTGCTCCCTGCCATGATACGCAAGATACACCTCGCCCACTGCCTGAAACAAGGCGACTGGGATGCCGTACGCCACGACATGAACCTGCGTCCGGTGGAAGGCATCAACGGCGACAGCAGCAAAGAGGACATTCTGAATATCCTCCGGAAATACGGCATCAGCGAAGAAGAAGTGAGATTATGGGGTACCGGCACCCCCTTGCGCGAATTCCTCTGGAGCGAGGAGATGGCAGATGCCAGCGTCTTCGTCATGGAACACGTCGACTTCAAAGATACCTTCAAGCCGGGCGACAAGGAAATCCGCAACTGTCACATCAATATCGGTACGGGCAAGGAAATCACTATCCGCCAGTTGGCAGAGCTGATTGTCAACACCGTAGGCTATCAGGGCCGGTTGACCTTCGACACTTCCAAACCCGACGGCACCATGCGCAAACTGACCGATCCCGGTAAGTTACATGCATTGGGATGGCATCATAAGATTGATATCGAGGAAGGTGTGCAACGCATGTACCGATGGTACTTGGGAAAGTAATTAGTGACGTCTGATTAGCCATGAATGCCATACGGTACAAGGTGGGAACTGTATTGTTTATATTGCTGATACTTTTATCAGGTATCAGCCCAACCATGAATGCCATGATAGCTCCCGTGACCTATTCCGTTCGCGGCAAAGTCATCGACAGACAGTCCAGACAACCCGTGGCCTACGCCAACGTTTTCGTTGCCGGCATCCCCGGGAAAGGGGCATCCACCGATTCACTCGGCACATTCAAGATAGAGCAGGTACCTCCGGGCATCTATAGCCTTGAGGCATCCTGCATAGGATACCAGACTGTTTCCACCCCCGAATATATCGTTTCAGCCTCAACCCCGTTCATCGAGATAGAGATGGAAGAGGATGCCAATCTGCTGAACACAGTAGTGGTGGTGCCTTCCCCCTTCCGGCGAAGTATCGAAAGCCCGGTCAGCATGCGTATCATCGGCTTGCAGGAAATAGAGAAAAGTCCCGGAGCCAACCGGGATGTTTCGCGCATCGTACGCTCCTATCCCGGCGTCTCTTTCTCTCCCATCGGCTATCGCAACGACTTGATTGTTCGGGGCGGTTCTCCTTCCGAAAACCGCTTTTATATGGATGGCATCGAAATCCCCAACATCAACCACTTTGCCACTCAGGGTGCATCCGGAGGACCGGTAAGTATTGTCAATGCCGACCTGATACGCGAGATTACATTTTATACGGGCGCCTTCCCCGCCAACCGCTCCGGAGCCTTGAGTTCCGTCCTCGACTTCCGCCTCAAGGACGGAAATCCGGACAAGCAGGCGTTCAAAGCCACCATCGGCGCATCGGAAGTCTCGCTCAGCGGAGCAGGCCATCTGGGGCAGCGCACCACTTATCTGTTCTCCGCACGCCAGTCCTACCTGCAACTTTTGTTCAAGGCTTTGGGACTGCCCTTCCTGCCCAATTTCATTGACGGACAATTCAAAACAAAAACCCGTTTCAACGAGCACAGCGAGCTGACCCTGCTTGGTCTTGCAGGCATTGACAAGATGAAACTGAATACCGATGAAAAAGGAGAAGATGCCGAATATCTGCTCAGCTATCTCCCCACTATCCATCAGGAAACATTCACTCTCGGAGCCTCTTACAGACACTACAATGGAAGGCACGTACAATCCCTTATACTGAGCCATAACTACCTGAACAACCGCAATCTGAAATACCGCAACAACGATGACTCTTCCGAAGACAACCTGACCCTGCGCCTACGCTCCACAGAACAAAAGACCACCCTGCGTTTCGAAAACCAAACGCGCTTGGGAGCATGGACCCTAAAAGAAGGAGCAGAACTGAACAACTCCATCTATACAAACCACAGCAGGCAAAGACTATACGGCAGTCATTCGGGTACGCTCTCCATCTACGAAACCTCACTCAACATCTTCGGCTGGGGGGCTTTCTTCTCTTCCAACTATACCACCGCCGACAAGCGTCTGGCCCTTTCTGCCGGTATCCGTATGGATGGCAACACTTACAACCGAAAGATGCGGCAGCTATGGAAACAGTTCTCCCCACGCCTCTCTGCATCCTACAAACTCTCGGAACAATGGACCCTGAGCGGAAGTACCGGCCTCTACCACCAATTGCCTCCCTACACCGCTTTGGGATATAAAGACAATGAAGAGCAATATCTCAACAAAAACCTGAAGTACATGCAGGTCTTTGAAAGCAGCCTCGGTGTGGACTGGCACCTGCAAGACCGGTTCATGGTTTCTGCAGAAGGTTTCTTCAAGCGTTACAGCCGTATGCCACTTTCCCTCCAAGACAACATTCCGTTGGCATGCAAAGGAAACGATTACGGTGTCACCGGCAACGAAGCACTCGCCCCTACAGCCAGCGGCAGGGCCTACGGACTGGAAACCATGTTCCGCTGGCAGGCATCCGGCAAGTTCAATCTCGTATCCTCCTTCACCTTATACCGCAGCGAATACCGCAACCGTCCAGATGGAGACTTCATTCCATCCACCTGGGACAACCGTTTCATACTCAACATGAGCGGTACATACAACCTGCCCCGGCGCTGGAGCATAGGAGGCAAGCTAAGCTATATAGGCGGCAGCCCCTACACTCCCTATGATGAAGACAAATCATCACTCGTAGAAGCATGGGATGCCAAAGGACAGCCCTACTACGACTATGCGTACTATAATACCGGGCGGCTTCCCAACTTTGCCCAGTTAGACTTGCGTGTGGACAAGTCCTTCTACTTCCATCACTGCATGATAGGAATCTACCTGGACATACAGAATATCACCGGCAACAAACTGAAGCAACCGGATGTGATAATGAGTACGGGCATCATCGAAAATCCGTCCGCTCCCGTTGCCGAACAGCGCTATAAAATGAAATACCTCAAGCAGGAAAGCGGCACTATCCTGCCTACTTTAGGTATAACTGTCGAATTTTAACAAATAGCCACCATAAAAACTATTTTCCTTATAAAAGTTTGCTTTCTATATATAAACCCTTATATTTGCACAATTTTCAACCAAATGTGCAATTAAATATCATGGAACAAAGTTTTATCGCCTATATAGAGAATAGCATAAAGGAAAATTGGGATTTAGACGCTCTGACCGATTACAAGGGAGCAACCCTACAATATAAGGACGTAGCCCGCAAAATAGAAAAGCTGCATATCATTTTCGAGGCAAGCGGCATCAAGAAAGGCGATAAGATTGCCGTCTGTGGCCGCAACAGTTCCCACTGGGGCGTAACGTTCCTCGCAACATTGACCTACGGTGCGGTAATCGTCCCCATCCTTCACGAGTTCAAGGCAGACAATGTACACAACATCGTGAACCATTCCGAAGCCAAACTGCTTTTCGTAGGCGACCAGGTTTGGGAAAACCTCAACGAAAGTGCTATGCCGTTGCTGGAGGGCATCATGATGATGGCAGACTTCTACATTCTTGTCTCCCGCAGCGAAAAGTTGGACTATGCCCGCGAACATCTCAACGAAATGTTCGGTAAGAAATACCCCAAGAACTTCCGCAAGGAACATGTCAGTTATCACAAGGACCAGCCCGACGAACTGGCGGTCATCAACTATACATCCGGCACCACCAGTTACTCCAAAGGAGTGATGCTGCCCTACCGCAGCCTTTGGTCAAACACTACTTTTGCTTTCGAAGTATTGCCGCTGAAAGCCGGTGACAAGATTGTCTCCATGCTGCCAATGGCACATATGTACGGACTTGCATTCGAGTTTCTGTATGAATTCGCCGTAGGTTGCCACATATTCTTCCTCACTCGCATGCCCAGCCCCAAAATCATTTTCCAAGCTTTCACCGAAGTGAAGCCTAACCTGATTGTGGCTGTTCCGCTCATTATCGAAAAGATTATAAAGAAGAGCGTACTGCCCAAGCTGGAAACTCCCGCCATGAAGCTGTTGCTGAAAGTACCCATCATTAACGACAAGATAAAAGCAACCGTACGCGAACAAATGATTCAAGCCTTTGGCGGAAACTTTGCAGAAGTCATTGTAGGAGGAGCTGCCTTCAACCAGGAAGTGGAGCAGTTCTTAAAGATGATAGATTTCCCCTATACGGTAGGCTATGGAATGACGGAATGCGGCCCCATCATCTGTTACGAGGATTGGACCCGCTTCAAACCCGGTTCTTGCGGAAAAGCCGCACCGCGTATGGAGGTGAAAATCCTATCATCCGATCCCGAAAACATTCCGGGAGAGATTGTCTGCCGTGGTCCCAATGTCATGCTGGGTTACTACAAGAACGACGAGGCCACCGTACAGGTACTCGACAAAGACGGCTGGCTGCACACCGGAGACCTTGCCCTGATGGATGCCGAAGGCAACGTAAGCATCAAGGGACGCAGCAAGAACATGCTCCTTGGTCCGAGCGGTCAGAATATCTACCCGGAAGAGATAGAAGACAAACTGAACAATATGCCGTATGTAGCCGAAAGCATCATCGTGCAGCAGAATGAGAAACTGGTAGGTCTGGTTTACCCCGACTTCGATGATGCCTTTGCCCATGGGCTGAACAATGACGACATCGAACGCGTCATGGAGGAAAACCGTGTGGCACTGAATGCAGAACTGCCCGCATACAGCCAGATATTCAAAATGAAAATCTATCCTGAAGAATTTGAAAAAACGCCGAAGAAATCTATCAAACGCTTCTTGTATCAGGAGGCCAAAGGATAATGTAAAAAACAATTAAACTACAACCTATCTAACCCTTTCTAAATTATTATCTAAATGAGAAACGAATTATTATTATCCGCCATGCTTCCGATATGCGGAATGGCGGGAGAAGCGTATGGCATGCCGCCTGGGGATGCCGTACCTGCTCCAAAAGAGCAGCCAAACATCATTCTGTTCCTAGTGGATGACATGGGATGGCAAGACACGTCCCTCCCCTTTTGGACACAGCGTACCAAGTACAACGATACGTACCATACTCCCAACATGGAACGGATGGCTACACAAGGCAAAATGTTTACGCAGGCCTATGCATGCAGCATCAGTTCACCTACGCGTGTCAGCCTTTTTACGGGAATGAATGCTGCCAGGCATCGAGTCACCAGTTGGACCCTCCGTAAGAACACTACCCATGAACAACCCGACTCGGTCATGATTTATCCGGAATGGAACGTTAACGGCATTTGTCAAGAGCCTGGCGTGGAACGGACCACACAAGTCACCTCCCTGGCCGAAGTGCTCAAAGACCATGGCTATCACACCATTCATTGCGGAAAAGCCCACTTTGGTGCTGAAAGCACTCCCGGAGCCGACCCGTTGAAAATGGGGTTTGAAGTGAACATAGCCGGACATGCTGCCGGTTCACCTGCCAGCTACTATGGCAAGGAGAATTTCGGTAACAAAACAGACGGTAAAAGCCCGCTGGCTGCCGTACCCGGTCTGGAGAAATATCATGGAACCGACACTTTCCTAAGTGAAGCCCTTACCATAGAGGCCATGAAGGCCCTGGACGATGCACAGCAGACTGACAAGCCATTCTTTCTATACATGGCACACTATGCCATCCATACCCCTATACAACCTGACATGCGTTTCTACCAGAAGTACCTGGACAAAGGCCTTCCTCCGGTAGAAGCCGCCTATGCTACTCTCATTGAGGGTATGGACAAAAGTCTGGGAGACATCATGGATTATTTGGACAAGAACAACCTGACGGAAAACACTATCCTCATCTTCATGTCCGACAATGGCGGTTTGGCGGCCCATACCCGCGCCGGACAACTGCATGTCCAGAACTATCCGCTCAACAGTGGTAAAGGTTCCGCCTACGAAGGAGGCATACGTGAACCGATGATTGTCCGCTGGCCGGGCATCGTAGCGCCCCAAACCCAATGCGACCATTACCTGATGATAGAGGACTTCTTCCCCACTATCCTTGAGATGGCAGGCGTAGACAACTATACAACCGTACAGCAACGCGACGGCATCAGTTTCATGCCATTGCTCACCGGAAAAGGTAAAATGAAAGACCGTGATATCTACTGGCATTATCCCAATAGCTGGGGTCCTTCCGGCCCGGGCATCGGAGCCACTTGCTCCATCCGTTCGGGCGAGTGGAAGCTGGTGTATTATTTCGGTGACGGTAGACGGGAACTTTTCAACATCCCCGCCGACATCAGTGAAAAACATGATATGGCCCGAGAGAAGCCTGAAGTTGTCAAAGAGTTGTCACGGAAATTAAGTAATTACCTCCGGTCTGTGGATGCGCAGCGCCCTCTGTTGCGTGCCACCCGCCAACCAGCTCCCTGGCCGGACGAAATATAGAAAAAAGTATGAAACGAAACCTTTCCCTCCTCCTCGTGTCCCTGCTTTTTGCAGGGACAGCTCTTGCCCAAGAACATAATCCGGGCAGCGTACAGCCGGATACGATTCAGAAATCCTCCGAGAAATCTTTCCGGAAACAACGCTCTCCACGAACAGACCATGGCCCGGTAGGTATCAATATCTCCTTATGGAAAAACATCTCCACACAGCGGACTGATACCATAGGAAGCACCTGTTTCAATCTGGGTGTGTTCTCCTCCATGAACCGTCTGAATGGCCTCGGCATGAATATTCTTGGCAGTGTAACCGGCAGGGATGTGAACGGTGTACAGATGGCAGGTCTGTCAAATATGGTGGGGGGAAGCATGCGAGGCATGCAGATAGCAGGAATTACCAACATCAATGGCAACAACCTTATCGGAGTATCCGTTTCGGGACTGGTAGGTATCACCGGAAACCATGCGCAAGGCGTCATCATTTCCGGTCTGGCAAACATCAGTGGGGACTATAATCGTGGCGCCTCCATAGGCGGCCTGTTGAATATCAGCGGAGAAGGTGCTTCCGGCATACACTTTGCCGGACTCGCCAATATTTCCGGTGGAAATTTCAAAGGATTTTCAGGGGCCGGCCTGCTAAGTGTAATCGGTGAAGACTTGAATGGCATGCAGATGTCCGCCCTTACCAACATCACCGCCGGAGATATGACCGGTGTTCAGGTTTCCGGCCTGGGCAATGTGGTGGGTGGTACAGCCCGAGGATTACAAATAGGCGCTGCCAATATGGCCATACGTGCCAAAGGGCTTCAAATAGGTCTATTCAACTACTACAAAGAAAAATTAGATGGTTTCCAGTTGGGATTAGTCAATGCCAATCCCCAAACAAAAGTTCAACTGATGTTTTTCGGTGGTAATGCCACCAAGCTGAATGTAGGTGCCCGTTTCAAGAACCGGCTCTTCTATACCATCCTCGGTGGCGGTACCCATTATCTGGATTTTGGCGATAAGTTTTCCGCTGCCCTCTTCTACCGTGCCGGTCTTGAATTACCGCTCTACAAACAGCTGTTCATCAGCGGAGATCTGGGATACCAACATATAGAAACCTTCAAGAACAAGGACTACGGCATTCCGGCACGTCTCTATGCCCTCCAGGCACGTGTCAATCTGGAATACCACCTGACCGAGCGCTTTGGCATATTCCTCACCGGCGGTTATGGCGGCAGCCGCTACTACACCCAAGGGAAAACCTATGACAAAGGCATCATTGTAGAGGGCGGGGTGACGATACTGAAATTATAAATTATTGTTTCTCCTTAATCAGCCCCGTCCTATACGCCACCAGCAGTTTCATCAAATCCTGAATCTGCGTAACGAGTTCACTTCCTTTATCCGTATCCTTCACCATCATACGCTGCGAATTGAATTCGACAACCAGGGTTGTAGACTTGATGTCTTGTCCTTCTTCAATGGCTTTCTGACGGCTCTGGAACGGCTCATGCTGCACCAACTGCAAGCCGTGGGAATGATATACCAGCGTATATCCCGCAATTCCCGTTTCCGGCTGATAGGCTTTTGAAAAACCACCGTCAATCACCAGCAGCTTACCATCCGCTTTGATAGGCTTCTCACCTTTAATGGTCTTTACCGGTACATGCCCGTTGATGATATGCGAATGTGGCCCCGGCTTCACGCCGAACTCTTCAAGAATGCGGTCACACACCTCAGCCTCGTTGCGCAAGGCATAGTAATGTCCTTTCGTCTCCTTATGCAATGTTTTGTCGGCCACAAAATAGCGTTCAAAGGTAGCCATCTTGTCTTTATCGAAGGAAGGGGCATCCGGTCCGCACCACATGTACCAGACATAATCCAGTGCAAACTGTTTCTCTTCCGAACCGTCCTCGTCAAAATAAGCGGTACGTATCAGCTGGTCGGTCTTTTTCAGCAACTTACGTCCCCAGTATTCCTTTTGGCCGATGCGGACATGTTTGAAACTGCCGTCCGCATTCAGAGGCACGGAAGCATGATAAAGCAGGTTACTGTTGCACACCAGATACATGCCGCCATACGTAAACAAGCAGCGCATGTGCTTCTTCATCTTCTCGCTGTTCATGAAAGAAGAATGAATCCGGTGCATCAGTTCGCGCTCCTCGTCCGACAGACGATACGGGTCTGCCGGGTCTATGGTGGGGAAATTTACATCGCGCAACGGATATTCCTTGCCTTCGTATACAAACACACCACGCTCGAAATCCACCAGATGCAGCAGTTTCCGGTTCTCCATACCGAACTCAGGACGGCGGCTGATGATTTCCGCCTCCAGTTTCAACTGGATAACCGTAATCGCCTTGTGCATCTGTGTAATCAGCCGCAAGGTCTTCTCATTGTATTCCGCATCGGCAAAGTTCATTTTCGGCGCAAAGATGGTGCAAGGGTCATCCGCATAGGTATCCATGGCAAACGTTGCAAGCGGCAACAGATTGATGCCATAACCATCCTCCAGCGTTGCTAAATTGGCATAGCGCATCGACATACGGATTACGTTGGCTATACAAGCATCATTACCTGATGCGGCACCCATCCACAGAATATCGTGGTTACCCCATTGGATGTCGAAATTATGATAATCACAGAGAGTATCCATGATAATATGCGCACCCGGTCCGCGGTCGTATATATCGCCCACGATATGCAGCGAGTCGATGGTCAAGCGCTGGATAAGGTTGCACATCGCCACAATAAAATCATCCGCACGCTTCGTAGAGATAATGGTACTGATTATGACATTGATATAGGCATGCTTGTTAGGTTCGATGCTCGATTCGTGCAACAGCTCTTGAATGATATACGAGAACTCTGCTGGAAGTGCCTTGCGTACTTTCGAACGGGTATATTTGGACGAAACGTTCTGGCATACTTTTACCAACTGGTTCAGTGTTATCAAATACCAGTCATCCAGGTCCGTTTCCTGCTCCTTGATAAGTTGCAGCTTCTCTTCCGGATAATAAATTAACGTACAGATTTCCTTCTTCTCACTTTCGCGCAGTGTATGCCCGAATATTTCGTTCACCTTACGTTTCACTGCCCCCGATGCATTCTTCAGCACATGCTGAAAAGCCTCATACTCGCCATGAATATCCGTCAGAAAATGCTCTGTACCTTTCGGCAGATTCAGAATGGCCTCCAGATTGATGATTTCTGTACTGGCATCAGCAATGGTAGGAAAACTGCGTGATAATAATTGCAAATAACGCAAGTCATTGACAATACTTTCCGGAGTTATATTTCCCATAGTTATTTAATTGATAGTTGATAATTGACAGTTGATAATATCCCTCATTCTTCATTATCCATTAATGAAGAACATGAGCAGCACTTGGGCTATAATTACCCGTAGAAACATGCACAGCGGATAAACCGTAGCATAAGCTACAGACGGATTGTCTCCCGGAATGGTGTCGTTGGCGTAGTTCAGCGCCATGGGGTTTGCCATGCTTCCGCACAGCATACCCGCCATTGTTCCGAAATCTATCTTCAGCCACTTGAAGGTAACGATACCCATAATCAATACCGGAACCACAGTCAACGCAAAACCCGTAGCAATCCATAACAGCCCTTCCGGCCGGAATACCGTATCGAAGAAATGGGCACCTGCATCCAGTCCCAGGCAAGCCAGGTAAAGAGACAATCCCAATGCACGGAGCATCAGGTTCGCACTGCGCGTAGTATAAGTCACCATGTGCATCCTCGGACCGAATGTCCCGATAAGAATACCTACGATGATAGGGCCTCCTGCCAATCCGAGCCGCACGGGAGCGCTGATGCCGGGAATGGAAATAGGAATTGCTCCCAAAGCCAGACCGATGACAATGCCGATAAATACCGCCACCAAGTTCGGTTCCTTCAGGCTTTTCACAGCATTGCCCAGCACCTTCTCCACATTTTGTATAGCAGCGGCTTCGCCCACTACGGTCAGGCGGTCACCCAATTGCAAGGTCAGTTCCGCTGTGGCCAGCAGCTGCACGCCGCTACGATAAACCCGGCTGATATTGATACCGTAATGATTACGCAGATGGAGAGAACCCAGCTTCTTGCCGTTCAACTCCGGGCGCGTCACCACGATACGTTGCGAAATCAACTGGCTGTCTATGGCATTCCAGTCTATATCTTCCTTGTTCCAATCAGTATGCTCCTGCTCGCCGAAAAGCACGGTCAGAGCCGGCGTATTTTTCTCCGAGGTAATCACCAGCAGGCGGTCACCTTCCTTTATAATCTTTTCCGAGGTAGGAATACTCACATTCCCATCCCGCCACAAGCGGGAAATCACGAACTTCGGATAGCTGTTCAGCCCGCCTATTTCCTTGATACTCTTGTTGAAGATGGCAGGATTGTGCACCTGGAACGCAACAATGTAAGGCTTGTTCACGTCATCCTTCTCTTTCAATTCCAGGTCTTCCTTATGCGCCAGCGTCTTACGGATGAACAGTACGGCCAGAATGACCCCTACCACCCCCAGCGGATATGCCACCGCACACCCCAAAGCAGGGGTACTGGACTCCAATCCCATCTGTTTCAATGTCTGCTGTGCCGCACCGAGTGCCGGTGTGTTTGTCGTGGCACCGCAAAGTATGCCCACCATATCCGGCAGGGATACTCCCAACCCATAGCTGCCCAGTACAGTCAGCAGGGTGCCGATAAGCACTACACCCGTGGCGAGCATATTCAGTTGTACCCCTCCTTTACGGAAAGAGCTGAAAAAACCCGGTCCCACCTGCAAACCCAAAGCATACACAAATATCACCAGCCCGAAGCTTTCCGCATAATTCAGCATCTGCGGGTCTATGGACAACCCGAAATGCCCGGCAATGATGCCGGCAAAGAATACAAACGTCACTCCCAATGAAATGCCGCAAACATGTATCTTCCCCAATCCCAATCCGATAGCAGAAATCAGTGAGAGTACCACAACCGCCTGCAAGGCGGAGTGCTCGACGAATAAACTATATAGCCAGTCCAATGTGCATTCTATTTTACAGTTTCAGGCTGCAAAGATAGTGCAAACCTCATGCAAAATAAAACGAACCCGTCTATTTTTTATGCGGCAGCACTTCTAAAAAAGGGATACGATACAATAAATCCCTGCTGCCAGCAAAGCACTGACGGGGATAGTCAGCACCCAAGCGGTCATCAGACTCTTCGTAACTCCCCAACGCACAGCCGAAAGCCGCTTCGTGGCCCCTACTCCGATAATAGCTCCCGTAATGGTGTGTGTCGTACTTACCGGAATCTTCAGATACTCCGTCAGATAAAGCGTAAACGCACCGGCAGTTTCCGCAATCACCCCTTCCAGTGGCGTCACCTTCGTAATCTTAGTCCCCATGGTCTTCACAATCTTCCACCCGCCGGACATGGTACCGAGTGAAATGGCCGTAAAACAAGAGAATGCCACCCAGTCCGGCAGGTCATCAATACTGTTTATCCCCATTCCCAGTCCTTCCGAATGTCCGGCTATCATAGCCGCAGCAATGATACCCATTACCTTCTGTGAATCATTCAGACCGTGCCCGATGCTGAACAAAGCCGAAGACACCAGCTGCAGTTTCTTGAACCACACCTCGGCCGTATGGGGATGCGCCCTGCGGCAAATGTACAAGACCAACAACGTAAAACCAAATGCCACCACCATACCAATCAAGGGAGCCAGAAAAATGAATGCCGCAATCTTCAGAATGATACTCAACTGGATGGCCTCAAAACCGTGTGCCATGATGGCAGCTCCGGCAAAACCTCCGATAAGCGTGTGCGAAGAAGAGGAAGGGATTCCCTTCCACCAAGTGAACAGATTCCAGGCAATAGCCGCAATCACGCCGGCCAGAATGATAGGCAAAGTAATGTAAGGCTCCATCACCGTTTTCGATACGGTGTTGGCAATGCCGAAACCGCCGATGACACACTTGGCGATGAAAAAGGCCACAAAATTGAAGAAAGCCGCCCATATCACCGCCTGAAACGGTGTAAGCACTTTGGTAGACACAATGGTGGCAATAGAATTGGCCGCATCATGAAAACCGTTGATATAATCGAATATCAGAGCCAGTACAATGATAATCACTAATAGTTCCATGCGTCCGTTCGTTTATGCGTATTTCACAATCAGGCTCCTCAAAATCTTGCCCACGTGTTCGGCTGCGTCCGTCGTTTTTTCCAACTCATACATAATCTCCTTGATTTTGATGAGTTCAATGCAGTCCTTCTCTTCTTCAAAAAGCCTGGTGATGAAAAATTCATAAATATCATCTGCCCGGTTTTCTATGTCATGCAGCTGGTTGCAATATGCGCGCAGCTTATCCGGACTCTTGCGGAATGCCTCCAGTTCATCCATGGCCTGGCCGATGAGGGCCGCTTCTTGTTGAACCATATGTCCCAGCTCTTTCCCCTTGTCCGAAATAGGATGCGGATTATAGATAGTGATACGCTTGGCACAGCTGTTTATTCCATCAATCACATCATCCATGCCCGAAGCCAGGTCATGGATATCCTCCCGGTCAAAAGGAGTAATGAAAGTAGTACCCAGTTCATCCAGAATCAGATTGGTCAGCTTATCGCCCTCGCGCTCCAAATCTTTGATTCGTTTATAATCTTCCGCCCTCTTCTCAGGCGAGTCATGGCCCAATATTTCTATCAACAGAGCCGACGAGGACAATAAAATCTCAGACAATTGCTTCAGCAAAGGAAAGAATTTCGGTTCTTTCGGTGTGAACCGGCTAAAAAAAGAATTCTTCATAATGGATAAATGTACTAAGTATATTAATTTATTTTTGTTTTCGTTGTTTCAGTCTTGCACGCAGCACTTCTACCACGGCCGGCAGTATGGAAACCACAATAATGGCCACAATCAGCAGTTTGAGGTTCTCTTGTACAAACGGAAGGTCACCGAAGAAATAACCCGCATAACAGAAGATGGCAATCCAGCAGGCGCCCCCAATCAGGTTGTACAGCATGAAGTAATAGTAATGCATCTTACCCATCCCCGCCACGAATGGCGCAAACGTACGGACGATAGGCACAAAACGGGCTATGATAATTGTCTTGCCTCCATACTTCTTATAGAACTCATGGGTCTTGTCGAGATGGCTTTGCTTGAATATTCTGGAATCGGGATTATTGAAGAGCCTTTGCCCGAAGAAATGCCCTATCATGTAGTTGCAAGAGTCGCCCAATACCGCGGCAACAAACAATATCAAAGCCAGCACATTGACCTCGAGAGGCATGTCGGGCAGTGCGGCAATAGCTCCCGCCACAAAAAGCAGGGAATCGCCCGGCAGGAAAGGTGTGACCACCAGCCCCGTTTCGCAGAAAATAATCAGAAACAATATGGCATACGCCCACATATGATATTCCTGCACTATATCAATCATATACTGATCGATATGGAGAATAAAATCTAATAGAAAATCCATTATATATTGATTATCAGTACTTAAAAAATAGAGAAAAACTCGGCATGGGGAGACGGGCAATCTCTCTGGCTCCCGAAAGAGAGGAAGGGAAAGTACTAAATAAGAATACGCCTCAGCGTATATACATAATATCTATATGAAATCTTATGGGGATGGAAAGTAAAGGGGAAAGAAGTTGTCTTTTCTTCCGGGAGCAGAGTTTTCAGGGTTCTCGCAACCTTGGCGGCAATGAAGTCCGGATTAAGCCTCAACAATTTCGAGCAAGAGGCATGCCGTAATGAGAAGGTATTTCCTATGCAACCGGCATCTGCCAGGCAATTATAATTCGCGTCCTCCCCTTTTTCCTGGCATTGTCTGCCATCTGCCCCCGACAAGCTGTGCTGGGCTCCGGAGAAATAATGCACATCCGCAGTAGGGAGTGTCTTACATCCCTCCATATCATCAGAAACGGAAGTGAACTTCGATATGAGGAACAACCCTAACAAGATATAGAATATACATTTCGCCATAGCGGGTGCAAATATAGAAACTATTTTCGGATTACAACAGAAAAATGAAAAACAAAAAGCGGTTAACCGTTTCATCAGTCAACCGCTTTCTTGTTTTTGTAGTGGGTACGAGAATCGAACTCGTATACCATGCGTGAGAGGCATGTATCCTAACCGTTAGATGAACCCACCCTCGCATTTGTCTTGTACACCCTCAGGGATTCGAACCCTGGACCCACTGATTAAGAGTCAGTTGCTCTACCAACTGAGCTAAGAGTGCATCTGGCGGAAGCTGGGGGATTCGAACCCCCGGTACGGTTACCCGTACGTCAGTTTAGCAAACTGGTGGTTTCAGCCACTCACCCAAACTTCCTTTTTTATAACCAGCATTCTTTTCAAATGCGGTGCAAATGTAGGGCAAACTTTTGGACTGTGCAAATCTTTCCTACATATTTTTTTCACCGTTTTCATACAATTTGAGATAACACGTTAACACTCAAACCCTAAAACAAGAAAAAAAATTTGATACATATCAAACCGTCCTTTTCAACCTTTCCTTATCTTTGCGCGATTTTTAAAGTATAGTGCACATACACGGACAATGATACAACAAGAAAGCCTAAAAAAGCGGCTTGCCAAGCTGGCCGCCCCCATTTTTATAGAGACACTTCTCATCATGATGCTCGGTGCGGTGGACACCATCATGCTGAGCCGCCACTCGGACAACAGTGTTGCCGCCGTAGGGGTAGTCAACCAAATTATCATGCTCACTTTCCTCGTTTTCGAAGTCATCAACCTCGGAACGTCCGTTCTGTGTTCCCAGTATCTCGGTGCGAAACTACACAAGAAAGTAGTGCAAGTAGTCGGCGTATCCATCCTCGTCAACCTGGCGGTAGGTATCACGGTCAGCCTGGTACTGTTCTCCTGCGTCCATCCCATCCTCCGGCTGATGGGGCTCACCGCTGAACTGATGCAGGACGGCATGGACTATATGCGTATCGTAGGCGCTTTCGCCTTCTTCCAGGCACTATCCCTCACCCTCTCCGCCTCCCTGCGCAGTGCCAACAAGGCCATCTACCCGATGATGGTCACCGTCGTAGTCAATATCCTCAATATCATCGGCAACTACTCCCTCATCTTCGGCCGCTTCGGCTTTCCGGAACTGGGCGTGGAAGGCGCCGCCATCTCCACAGCCTTCAGCCGGGGTGTCTCCATGATTATACTGTTCGTCATACTGTTCCGCAAGCACATCCACCGTTTCCCACCGGCATACTTCCGCCCTTTTCCGTGGATAGAACTAAAGAACCTGATGAAGGTAGGCCTGCCCTCCGCCGGCGAACAATTGTCGTACAGCTCGTCGCAAGTCGTCATCACCTACTTCATCAACATGCTGGGAGTGGAAGCGCTCGCCACCCGTACCTATTGTGTCAACATCATCATGTTCGCTTATCTGTTCAGCATCTCCATGGCACAAGGCGGCGCCATCTGTATCGGGCATCTGATAGGCGAGAAGAAACCTCACGCAGCCTTCCTTATGGGAAAATACGTCATGAAGAAATCCGTCATGATTACCGTCATGCTGTCCTGCATCCTCGCCCTTTCGGGGCATGCCATCTTTGGCTGGCTCACGTCCAACCCCGACATCATACGTATGGGTGCCACCATCCTTATCATAGATGTACTCCTCGAAATAGGCCGCCCCATCAACATCTTCGCCACCAACGCCCTTCGTGCGGCAGGAGATGTCAACTACCCCTTCTACGTAGGGTTGGTGGTGCAGTGGAGTGTAGCTGTAGGTGTGGGATACCTTTTCGGCTTCCCCTTCGGCTGGGGTATCTGCGGCATGTGGGTAGCCTTCCTGTTGGACGAGAATATCCGCGGCTTCATTTTCGTCCGCCGCTGGTATGGCATGAAATGGGTAAACAAAAGTTTCATACGGAGCTGATTTTTTCTCGTAAAAACCTTATCTTTGCCCCTCGAACAAACAAATTATGGCTTTATGGATGCACTATTGAAAGAAACCGTAGATGCCGCTATCAACTCCCGCTATCCAGGCATGGCTCCCGAGGGAAGAAGGTTGATAGAGGAAATCCTCATTCGCAAGGAAGTAGAAAAGGGCGCATTATTACTCAATGAAGGGCAGATAAGCCATAATATCGTATTTGTAGGAAAAGGCATGTTGCGCCAATTCTATTATAAAAACGGTAAAGACGTCACCGAACACTTTTCCTATGAAGGCTGCATCATCATCTGCATAGAAAGTACCTTGAAGCAGGAACCCACCCACCTCATGATTGAGGCACTCGAACCGAGTGTCGTATACCTGCTGCCATACAACAAGCTGCTGACACTTACCGAAATCTCATGGGAAATAAACATGTTCTATCGGAAGATTCTGGAATATTCCCTGATTGTTTCACAGATAAAGGCTGACTCCTGGCGGTTTGAGACTGCACGCGAGCGCTATAACCAGCTCATGGAACATCAGCCCGAAGTCATCAAGCGGGCTCCTTTGTCGCACATTGCGTCCTATCTGCTGATGACCCCCGAAACACTGAGTCGGGTACGTTCGGGCATACTGTAACCCTCCTCCTGTCTGCCCGGAGAATACATATCTGAATTTATATAGAAATTTTACCATTTCTCCCCTAAGCGTGCATTGATTGCCATACAATCATTTCATGCTCAAGGTTGTTTTATATGTATTTAAAATATTAAAATTCAGATTATGAATACTATACATAATTTTTCCGCTTCCCTGATACAGCGGACAAAACAAGCCGGACGATACAGTACATCCGGTATATATACCAGTACAGTGAACAGCTTTTTCCGCTTCGTCGGCCACCGTTCCATCACTTTTGCAGAGCTTACCCCCAGCCTCATCAAGCAATACGAAGACCGGCTGCTCGGTGAAGGACGGCGCCATAATACCATATCCACCTATATGCGTATGCTCCGTTCCATCTCTCACCAAGCTGCCGAACAAGGCATTCCATTCACACACAGTATAGACGATTTGTTCGCCTATGTATTCACCGGTTATGAGCCTACCGCCAAACGGGCCATCTCTCCTTTACTAATCCGGCGCTTGGTAAATCTTGATTTGGAGAAGAAACCCGCCTTGCGTTTCAGCCGCGACATGTTTCTGTTAAGTTTTTACTTACGAGGCATTCCGTTCGTAGACCTTGTACATCTCCGCAAAACGGATGTCAAGCACAATACCATTTATTATTACCGCCATAAGACCCGTCAGCAATTGTCCGTACATATAGAGTCGTATGCCGCACAGATTATAAATAGGTATAAGAACGAAGCCGCCTCTTCCCCCTATTTGCTACCGATATTATCACTGACCGGGGAAGATGGTTACAGACAATACAAAAGTGCTTTACGGCTCTACAACCAACATTTACACACACTTTCGAAGATGTTACGGTTAAGCATTCCATTAACATCTTATGTAGCCCGCCATAGCTGGGCCACCACTGCCAAAGACGAAGGAGTGGCCATTTCTGTGATTAGTGAAAGCTTAGGACATACTTCTGAAAAGGTAACTCACGTTTACCTTGCTTCTTTTGACAACAATGCGATGAGTAAAGCAAATAAAAAAGTGATTGCAACAATCCATCCAAACAAAAAGAAAAAGCCCTAAAAACTAGAATTTGTAAAAGTATTCCTATTTGTATAGGAGTACTTTTATTATCCAATTTTATTCTCTTACTTACAAGGTAATGGATACCAATACTCTCTTACTTACAAGGTAAGAGGTGGTATTTTATTTGGAGAATAATCTTATAAACCAGCCATTAAAAGGTATTTTACATTAAAAGACTATATATGTAATTAAAATGTAAAACGATATTTTATCTCATAATTAAATTTAATTTTTGAATTCAAAATGGGGGCGTTTATGTAAATATATAAGACTGAAATACAAGTGGCTGCAATGTGTCTTATATCTATATATGAGATAAATATGAATTAAAAAATAAATCTATTTTTTTGCGATTGTAGTAATCTTTTTCATATCTTTGCAGCCATAAAACATATTCTCTTACCTTGTAAGTAAGAGAGTATTGGTATCCATTACCTTGTAAGTAAGAGAATTATTAAACAAACAAGAATGAACAGTTTTTTCTCTTTCAATACCATTGAGAAAGAAAAAAGCTATTGAATTAGTGTGAATTATGAAACAAGTTCTCCATTTCAATAAAGTGATTAAGTTCGTCATTATCTTTGGTGACTTATGCTTACTGAACATCATTTTCATCTCGCTATATCACATTTTTGACTACCAAACACTGGGCAATGAATTTACACATTCATTGTCCCAGCTATTGGTATTATTGAATCTAGTCTATCTACTTTGCAATTACTCCAATGGCGTCGTACTGCATGAACGTATTGTACGTCCGGAACGCATTGTACGTCGGGCTCTCCGTAATACAACTTTTCACGCCACGCTGTTCATCAGCTTGGCTACTTTAGCAGATATCGGTACCAGTTCACTCCGTTTTTTTACATGCTTTTATAGTATTTTCTTTATCTGCCTCGCTATATATCGTCTTCTTTTCCGGTATTTACTGAAAAAATATCGAGAACATGGAGGTAACTCACGTACCGTCATTTTAATCGGCAGTAACAAAAACATGACAGAACTCTATCAAGAAATGACCGGAGATCCCACCACGGGCTTCCGCATTACCGGCTATTTCTGTGATGTACCTTCTGATGATTTTCCCGAAGATGTCCCCTATTTAGGGCAGCCTAAAGAAGTTGTCACTTATTTACAGCAACACCATATAGAACAAGTCTATTGCTGCTTGCCTTCTGCACGTAGCCATGAAATACTTCCAATCATCAATTATTGCGAAAATCACTTGATTCGTTTCTATAGTGTACCTAATATTCGCAATTACCTGCATCGTCGCATGCACTTCGAGATGTTTGGCAATATCCCCGTACTCACTATCCGCGAGGAACCTTTGGCACAAATGGAAAATCGCCTACTGAAAAGAGCCTTCGACCTCTTTTTCTCCCTCGTTTTTCTGTGTACAGTATTCCCCTTCGTCTACATCATCATAGGTACCGCTATCAAGCTATCCTCCCCCGGTCCTATCTTCTTCAAACAAAAACGAAGCGGAGAGAATGGAAATGAATTCTGGTGTTACAAATTCCGTTCGATGCGTGTCAACATAGACAGTGACGAACTACAAGCCACCGCCAATGACCCGCGCAAAACAAAAATTGGAGATTTCATCCGTAAAGCCAGCATTGACGAACTTCCCCAATTTATCAATGTGTTACTAGGGCAAATGTCCGTTGTAGGGCCACGCCCCCATATGCTGAAACACACAGAAGAATATTCACGCCTTATCGACAAATATATGGTCAGACATCTGGTAAAGCCCGGCATCACCGGTTGGGCCCAAGTCACCGGCTACCGTGGTGAGACCAAAGAACTCTGGCAAATGGAAGGACGTGTACAGCGCGATGTATGGTATCTGGAACACTGGACTTTTCTATTGGATTTATACATTATATACAAGACAATCAGAAACGCCATTCAAGGCGAGAAAGAAGCGTATTGAGAATTAAAATTGAAAATCAAAAATTAAAAGGAGCAGTAATGAAAAACAAGAAAAGTATAGCCATCTTGATGGCGGCAATTACATTGGCAAGCTGCCAATCTTACAAAAAAGTACCTTATCTACAAAGTTACGAATCACTTACAGATAAGAGTTATAAGGAAATCGTCATCAATGAAGTCAACCAGCAGGATACCCTCTACGATGCGCGTATCCAACCTAAAGACTTGCTGAATATCACCATAAACACCACTGATCCGCAAGCTGCCGCACCGTTCAACCTGACCATGCAGACCTATAATAACATAGCACAATCCAATGCCAGCACTACATCGCAACCAGCTCTGCAACAATATCTCGTAGACAATGCAGGTGAGATAGACTTCCCCGTGATAGGCAGACTGCAAGTAGGCGGCTTAACTAAAAATGCAGCCGAGAACCTTATCCGTGAACAGCTTCGTCCTTATCTCAAAGAAATACCTATTGTCACTGTACGTATGTCCAACTACAAAATTTCTGTCCTCGGTGAAGTGAACAGTCCCGGAACTTTCACTATCAATAATGAGAAAGTGAATATTTTCGAGGCGCTTGCCATGGCAGGCGACATGACCATTTACGGTATACGAAACAACGTCAAGCTCATCCGCGAAGACTGTAACGGCCAGCGAAATGTCATCAGCCTAAACTTGAACGAGCAGAATATTCTTCATTCTCCCTACTACTACATGCAGCAGAATGATATCCTTTATATAGCTCCAAATAAAACCAAGGCAAAGAGTGCAAGCGTCAGTAACAGTACCACTATCTGGGTTTCTGTGATTACTTCCCTTGTTTCACTCGCAAGTCTGATTGTCAACATTGTAAGATAATTTTAATCCTCAAAAAATGAAAGAAGATTTATACGATGACCTTTTAAACGAAAAAGAGGAAAAAACAGATTTCCAAGCCCTCTTTTTCAAATACATCATTCATTGGCCCTGGTTTGTGGCAAGCGTATTGATATGCACTGGCCTGGCCTTTGCTTATCTCCGTTACCAAATACCTGTCTACGAAGTGTCATCTTCTATCCTAATTAAAGAAGACGACAAGAAAAGTACCAACAATGCACTGTCTGCCATGCAGGATTTTGGTATGCTTTCCATGACCAGCAACTTTGACAATGAGCTGGAAATTCTGAAATCAAGGACACTCATCAAGAAAGTCGTGTCACGTCTGAACCTTTATACCAACATCGCCATCGAACAATCTTTCGGCTACGATGTTCCACTTTACAAAAACTCCCCTCTTGATGTGTTCATGACCGCCGAGGAAGCTGACAAACTGGAAGGGAACATTCGGCTGGAACTGATATACTCCCCTACCGGCCAACTGACTGTCACAGCCTTTTATATACAAAACGGAGACAAGCAAGAAACGACCAAATCTTTCGACGAACTACCTGCCATTCTACCACTCCCGGTAGGTGTCATCACCATTTCGCACAATGATTCATTGCCTGCTCCGCAAGAGCCCGTCAATCTGAAGGCTATCATCAGTACCCCCACTGCCGCAGCAGCAGGCTATAGGGCAGGTCTGACCGTAGCCCCCATATCCAATACCAGTACCATTGCCACCATCAGTGTACAAAACACCCATATACAACGAGCCTCCGATTTCACCCAAGAACTGATAATACTCTATAATCAGGACACCAACACCGAAAAGAATGAAGTGGCCCAGAAAAGCGCCGACTTCATCGAGGAACGTATCAGCATCATCAACCACGAACTGGGCACCACAGAAACCGAACTGGCGGAATTCAAGCAACGCGCCGGACTGACCGACATCAGCAGCGACGCGCAGCTTGCCCTTCAGGAAAGTTCCAAGTACGAACAGCAATATGCAGAGAACGCCACCCAAATCAACCTCGTGAACTATCTGCGCGACTACATCAACAATCCTGCAAACAACGACGAGATCATCCCTGCCAACGTAGGACTGAGCGACATGAACCTGACCTCCGCCATAGACAAGTACAACAATCTCATCGTGGAGCGTAAGCGCCTGCTACGTACCTCCTCCGAAAGCAATCCCGCCATCATCAATCTGAACACGGGGATCGAGGCCATGCGCCACAATGTGAAAACCACCGTAAACAGTGTTTTGAAAGGCCTGCAAATCACCCGGAGCAACATCGACCGACAGTCGCGCAAGTACGAAAGCCGCATCAGCAACGCCCCCAAGCAGGAGCAGGAGTTCATGAGTATCGCACGCCAGCAGGAAATCAAGGCCACCCTCTACATCATGCTGCTGCAGAAACGCGAGGAAAACGCCATCACACTGGCTGCAACCGCCAACAATGGACGCATTATCGAAGAGCCCATGCCTGCCGGCATCGTTTCTCCCCAAGGCAAAAAAATCTATATGATTGCCTTTGTCATCGGCATCGGCATTCCCTTGGGCATCATTTTCCTATTGAACCTGCTCCGTTTCCGCATTGAAGGGCATACCGATGTGGAAAAGCTCACAAAGGTTCCCATTATCGGTGACATCCCCCTTACCGGTTCAAACAAGCATGAAGAGTCTGCCATTGCCGTACGCGAAAACGACAACGACATCATGACGGAAACCTTCCGCAGCCTGCGCACCAACCTGCTCTTCATGATGGGCGATCCGGATAAGAAAGTCGTCCTGGTTACCTCCACCATAAGCGGTGAAGGCAAGACTTTCATAGCTTCCAACCTCGCCCTCAGTCTGGCGCTGCTCGGCAAAAAGGTCATTCTGGTAGGATTGGATATACGCAAACCGGGATTGAACAAGTTGTTCCATCTTTCACACAAAGAAAAAGGAATCACCCAATACCTTGCCGCCCCCAAATCCACAGACCTTCATGCGCTGATACAGCCTTCCGGCATAACTTCCAACCTCGACCTGCTATTGGGCGGTCCCATCCCACCCAATCCTACGGAACTACTGGCACGCCAGTCACTGGAAGACACCATCAGTACATTACGCAAAGAATATGACTATATCGTACTGGATACAGCCCCTATCGGCATGGTGACCGACACGCTCATCCTTTCGCGCGTAGCGGACGCCAGCATCTACGTCTGTCGTGCAGATTATACGCATAAGACCGATTACCAGCTCATCAACGAGCTTCAGGAGCATCATCGTCTCCCCAACTTATGCACAGTAGTCAACGGAATCGATATGAAGAAGAAAAAATACGGTTATTACTACGGCTATGGTAAATACGGAAAGTATTACGGCTACGGTAAGAAATACGGATACAGTTGAGTTAGCGACTAGCTATTAAGAGTTGAGAGTAAATAATCGAGTGTCTAATTTTTAATTTCTAATTTCTAATTTTTAATTAACCCCGCCCCTCCAATGTGACAGGCGACCGCGTAGCGCGCCCGAACCTCAACTATTTATGAACCATAGAAATACACCTTTAAAGGATTTTACATGAACCATACTGATATCACCCCTCATATTATTCCTCGTCGCCAATGGCTGGTGGCATACGTGCAGTCTTGTCTGGAAAAGAAGACTGCCGAACGGCTGAAAGCTATGGGAGTGGAATATTACTTACCCATACAAAGCGAAATACGCCAATGGAGCGACCGGCGCAAGAAAGTGGACCGCCTGGTCATCCCGATGATGATTTTCGTGCATGTCACTCCGCAGGAACGCCCCCTGCCGCTTACCTTACAAGCTATCAGTCGGTACATGGTATTGCGCGGTGAAAGCCGTCCCGCCGTCATTCCCGAGGAACAGATGGAACGTTTCCGCTTTATGCTGGATTATAGCCCGGAGGCTGTAGAGATTTGCAGTACACCTCTGGCAGCAGGTGATGCCGTGAAAGTAATAAAAGGCCCCCTTGCCGGATTGGAGGGAGAACTGGTCATGATAGGAGGAAAAAGCAAAGTGGCAGTCCGGCTGGATATGCTGGGCTGCGCACATGTGGACATGCCGATAGGATACGTGGAGAGAATTAATTTTTAATTGTCTCGTATTCGCTTTTGGCGTCAAAACAAGGACAAGCCTTATGGATAGAGGAACTGAGTTGCCGATGCCCTGAAATACGGGCATTGGGATAGTCGGTCTTCAGCTGCCGAAGCAAGTCAAGCAAAGAGCATTTCTGCGCATAGGTACGTGTATCGGCAGGGACACCATTCTCGTCGAGCCCACCCTCATAGCAGATGCCGATACTCTTGTCGTTCCAGCCGGTGGCATGGGCTCCAATCTGATGAACCGGGCGACAAATATGCACCTCGCCGTCACGGGTGATGTAGAAATGATAACCGATATCGGCAAAGCCCCGTGCCAGATGACTGCGGCGAAGCGCCTCCACCGAGAAGTGACGGTCACAGCGCGTAGCGCTGCAATGAACTACCAGGAGGGTTACCTCCCGATAGTTCTGATAGAAACTGCCTGCTTTCATCCGGCTAACGGTTGATGCAGGAAGTCAAGCCAAACACTCCGGCCAATGTAGTGGCCACGGTAATAATCACTTTAAGGACAATGCCCCATACAGATTTTGATTTTGTTTTCTCACTCATAACAATTTGCAATTAAGGAATTAAACACTATGGTTAGCTGCATTTTTTAGACAGAAGAACATATTTATTTTCTCTCTTTTGTCTTTTCGTTTCATCCTAACGGATTTTCCCCCTGGTCTCCGTCCGAACCGCCTCCCGGGTTGCTGCCTCCACCGGCATCTTCACCCCCGCCAGTGGCTCCGGTCAGGTCCACGGTAGTCTTTCCGGCCTTCAGGGCTTTCACCACGGCACGGGCTGCACTTCGGGTTGCCACCAGATTGAATTCCGCCTCCTCCAGCAGCTCTCCAAAACGCTGGCCGCAGGTCCAGTTCACATTCAGCCTACGGATATGGATGGCAGGATTGAACTCCTTGGCAGAAGCCGCGCCGATACTGTTGATGCTGATGTAGAAACTCCCCAGGTCGCCCAACTGGATTTTTTGTCCGGCCAGCAACTGCTCCCGCATGCAATCCACGGACATGGTGAGGATGGCAACGATATCCGAACGCTTGTACACGCAGCCATGACTGGCTATATGCTCGGCAAAGCGGTTGATGTCCATCACTTCCGAATACTGCGCACTTGCGTACGCTTTTTTGGCAACCGTCTTATCGGTAGGATTGCCACGCATCACGATACTGTAGTTAATCATAAATTAAAAATTATAAGTTAAAAATTAAAAGATAGGGAGACGATACTAATCCCAGGGGCTTACGATTACTAATCTTCGCGCGTCACGATTACTAATCTTCACCCTTCATCGTCTGACAGAACAAAGATACGACGTACCTCCGGGCAGAATAAGAGATGCGGTGAAGTGATATGAAGGGATGTGGGAAAATGTGAGATTAGGTAAGATTATACCGGGTTCCGGCAATGGGTATACAGAAAAAATTCCGTACATTTACAGTGTAATAACCAGTTAAAGCATTGTTTATGAAGTACGTTGAAGACTACGAAAATATCCTCGGCAAAGAGTGGCCCGTCCGCCCCTATTACAAACGTGAACTGGCAGAGGCATACGCCCCCACCATTTCACCGGCATCCGCACTCAACCGCTTGTCCAAATGGATGAAGCTGAATTTGGAACTGGACGAAGCCCTGCGGCATACCGGCTACAAAGGCTCCCAGAAAATATTCACCTCCCTGCAGGTGGAACTTATATTCAGGTATTTAGGAAAACCGTGAAAGAATCAATCCCCCACATAGCGCGCCATGGCGCATTGGTTGCGGTAGATTTCATCCCCTTTCAGCTCGACCACCCGATAACCACGGCGGCCACCGGAACGGACAGCCTCATAGCCCTCCTGCTTCATCACCAGACCGAGGCGCGTGGGACTCAAGGGTTGCCGGATACCTATGTTGATATGTCCCAGTATCTGGGCATTGGTCAAGAACATACACTCCTCGCCTGGCATGGGGCGGCGATAGTACACCTGAACGAGCTCACGCTCCAGGCAGGGCACCTCAAAATAACGGTTATGAAGATTCACGGCATCAATCTCCTCCTGCTCAAACCAGTAGTGGAAGCCGCTCTTCCAGAGGGCATAGCCTTGCGCATACACTCCGGCATAGTCTATGGGATAATCGAAAGGACTGTCTATGGAATCCACCTCGAAGGGAAGCCAACGGCGGTTGCCACTGAGGTCGTTGAGGAAGGTGACGTTGTTGCTCGTGCCGCAGAAGCTGGCAATATGCGGACGGCTCTCCTTGAAGTGTCCGTAGGCGGCACGCTCGTTCACGTCTGTCATGCCGGTGATGGCCTTCAACTGGCTGACCTGGGCAGAGGTCATCTCCTCCAGCTCTTCAAGGCATACCAGTGCAAACTCGGTCAGCGTAAAAAGGTCGTCCTTGCTGACGCGCCGGCTGTTGCTTTTCACATAAAAATAACGCTGAAGTTCGACAGGAAGCAGACGCTGCATCCAGGTAGTCTTGTAGATTCCCTGCTTACCGATGAAGACCAGAATCTCATGATTCACCACCTTGGTATCGAGCAGCGAAGCAATGGTGGCCACCAGCCACTTCTTGAAATAGATGCCGAAAAGCTTCTGGTCGTCCTTCACATGTACGCCGGCAGCCAGACGAGCAATAGGGTCAGTAGTACCGTCCCAAGCAGGCAGCCCCTCCAGATAGGCTACAAAGGGATTGAAAAGCGGTGTGTACTCCGAATCGAGCACGGAACGTATGTCCGCAATGCGGGCAAGCATCCCTGCCTTGTTCATGCGGCTCCACAACGTGTTGACGTAGCGGTCGGTCAGCTCCGCATACTCCTCTCCGCAGTCGGCCATCAGGACTTCGAACTTGCCGCTCACCGTATTTTTGCGGAACTTCGCCTGTTCGGAAAGGAACTGCTCGATATCTGCCACCGTGGCAAACTTTTCATCGCCCTCTCCCCTGCGGACAAGGGAGCGGGTGCCATGCTCCCCGGTATTCGCGTAGCAGGAGCCGATGACAGCTGCCACATCCCCGTCATAGTCGGGAAAGTGCTCCGCTGCCCAAGCGGCGGCTGTCTTCCGAGCCACTCCGTACTGGTTGAGCAGATAACCCATGCGCATCACATATTCGTTATGATGATGTTCACAATAACTCACTCCCTCCTCTTCCAGCAGGCGTTCGGCAGCTTTCACCACCTTCTCCAAACGTTTGTTGCGCTTTGTCGGCACAGCTTCGGAAGCGCTATCCTGCGGTTGGGGAGCAATCGGACTATCTTGCAAAACAAAAGAAGTGGCACTGGGATTGTAATATACATGAGGGTCGGAAGCCAGTCCACTGATACGGGTAGCATTCTTGCACTGCCCGTCGCTTTCGAAGCCCACCAGGCAGGAATAGTAGTCGTTGACTTGATTGAAATACTTGGCGTATTGCCGGAAGGCTTTTCCCTTTTCCGCTCCGTTCAGGTCATCGATGCGGCAGATGATACGGATGCCATGACCACTGATGGTGGTGTAGGCCATCAATGTATACTTGTCGGCACAAATCAATGTCAGTGTGGCAGCCATCCGCTCGGGAGCGATATGGTCCAGGTCGACCAAGGTATAGCCGGTCCAGGCACAGATATGTTCGCGGGTCTTCCCACCTTCAAAGCAGACGGCAACAGCGAAGCAGGGACAGCCGGACTTCTCGCGGTCGGCATCCCTACGCAGGTCTTGCTGCAAGTAGTAGCGATGTTTCTCGGTGCGGTCTCGCAGGGCAGCGTCGCATTTAATGATGTTGACTATTTCTTCAAGAGAAGTTTCTACTGATTCTGTGTCCGAATAGCCTCTGAAAAGGCTGATATTGCGGCGTTCCATAATTTACTGATTTTTGTTTATGTTTAAAATTACGACGCGAAGGAACGCATAAGTACCCAGATACACAAGTCCGGTCGTTTCCACTACATGGAAATGATTTCGCTTGTTTTTATTATTGTTTAACAATTAAAAGAGTCAACATGACAAAGAAAGAGCCGGTGACACCGGCATTCGGAGCCTTTCTGAGCAAATGCCAGAAAGAACAGCTCGTTAACGGCAGACATCTGACCAACGAGACCATCGCCCAAGCAACGATGATGAGTACCAGAACCTACAACCTTTTAAAAAAGGGCTGAGCAACAACATCAACCAGATACATGCCATAACGCATTTCTGGAGGTCGTTCCCGAAAACAGACCAAGAAAGGGAGAGTTTTGAGAAAGAGGTGGCAGATTGCCTGGAGAGTGATTTGAGGAACTACAGAATCCATACCGGAGTCCTGAAGCCTTAACTTCACTTGCAACCTTGACACTTGTGGCACCCTTTTTCCAATACTCCCTATTAGGCTAATATTTATCACACACAAACGATACAGGTCTGTGCATATTGATAATTTGTCTCGCGCGCGTAACGGGTATTTATGTTTAAGGGGTGACACAGGTGTCATTTCGGCTTACCACTGATTACATAAATTGACAGAAATTGAAAAGAAAAATTACCTACAAGAATCTGTGAATTTTATGGTATAGATATTAGAGAAAGTAAGCAGCTATTCCATATAAAATATAATCATGATTATGAAACAATATAATATTGCCGTTGCAGGTACCGGCTATGTAGGTCTGAGTATTGCAACTTTGCTTGCACAGCACAACCATGTCACTGCTGTCGATATAATCCCTAATAAAGTAGAACTTATCAACAACAAGAAATCACCCATTCAGGATGAATATATAGAGAAGTATTTGGCAGAAAAGGAGCTTGACCTAACTGCTACTCTGGACGGCAAGGCAGCCTACAAAGATGCGGACTACGTCGTTATTGCCGCTCCTACCAACTACGACCCGGTGAAGAACTTCTTCGACACCCATCATATCGAAGATGTGATAGACCTCGTCATCAGCGTAAATCCGGATGCGGTAATGATCATCAAATCAACCATCCCCGTGGGGTATACCCGTTCACTCTATATAAAATATGCACAACAATTCCTTCACAATCCGGAACTGGAAGGCAAGAAATTCAACCTGCTCTTTTCTCCGGAATTTTTGCGTGAGAGTAAAGCACTTTACGATAACCTTTATCCTTCTCGCATCATAGTAGGTTATCCTAAAATTATTGAAGGAACAGAATTTACAGAAGAAAATACAGCTATAAATGCCATCAGCAATCCCAATGCGGAAGAATATGCCAAAATTTTCGCAGCATTGCTCCAACAAGGTGCTGTTAAAGAGAACATAGATACCCTATTTATGGGTATGAAAGAAGCCGAAGCCGTAAAACTTTTCGCCAATACCTACCTTGCCCTGCGTGTCAGCTATTTCAACGAACTCGACACGTATGCCGAAATGAAAGGGCTTGATACCGCAGCCATCATCAACGGAGTATGTCTCGACCCACGTATCGGCACACACTACAACAACCCCTCTTTCGGTTACGGCGGCTATTGTTTACCTAAAGATACAAAGCAACTCCTTGCCAATTACGACCGCGTCCCCCAAAACATGATGACCGCCATTGTGGAAAGCAATCGCACACGCAAGGATTTCATTGCTGACCGTGTATTGCAGAAAGCCGGTTACTATAGTTATGCAGAAGGTAATTATGATGTTGCAAAAGAAAAGCAAGTTGTAATTGGCGTATATCGCTTGACGATGAAGTCCAATTCGGATAATTTCCGACAATCATCCATTCAAGGTGTAATGAAACGGATAAAGGCAAAAGGGGCAGAGATTATCATCTACGAACCGACACTGGAAGATGGAAGCACGTTCTTCGGCAGCAGAGTAATGAATAATCTGGATGAATTCAAACTACAGAGTGATGCGATTATCGCCAATAGGTATGACATCTGCCTGGAAGAGGTGAAAGAGAAAGTTTATACGAGGGATATTTTTAGAAGAGATTAAGAAACTATTTTTTGAAAAAGTGATAAACACTCCTTATAAAATCCGATGAATTATATTCATAAATATACAACCTGTATCATTCAATACCTCTATATATACATAATGATATCCTCCGCAGGAATGGCCTTACCCGCCTATATAGGGAATGATAATTTCATCATATTGACACTATTAATGGGAATATACTATGTATTGAAGAAAAAGACATTATTTCATCTTCAAAAGCAATATTTACTTTTCATCGGATGCTTGTTTTTTTCAATGCTTCTAGTCATAATAGGCTCTACATTAAGTTTAGGTACAGCACTCAGTGTGACTTCTATACCATTAATCATATACGCCACCTACAAAATAGATCCGGCCAACTACCTACAAAGATTTATCAAACTCATTTTTTATATTGCTTTAATCAGTATCATCCTCTTTACTATCACGCGTATATATGGCTTCAATTCATTTTCAAGTATATTTCCACATCTGTACACTTCATTTTTTAGAGGAGGAGAAGTGTACAGTTACGGAGGATTTTTATACCGTTTTGTGACTTTACACAGTGACAGAAATTGTGGTCCGTTCAGCGAACCTGGGCAATATCAATGTGTGCTTTCCTCTGCTTTATACTTCATCATGTTCCATCCTCGCCTTTTTGAAGCTAAAGAGCGAATACGATATATAATCGTGTTCTTCCTTGCCTTGATTACAACTCTTTCTACAAGCGGTTATATCGGAATAGTAATATTGGTTTTCTGTTACCTATTGCATTCCTTAAAAACAATAGACAAACGAATGAAATACGCTATTATAATTACGATTATCGGCACTATGCTTTTTATGTCAATGACAAAACTCGGTAATGAATTCATGAACACAGTTGTATTCCACAAAATTTACGCAAATGGTCAATTGGATTTCTCTCTTAATTCCGGTGGTGCACGTACAATAAGTATAAGTAGCGTATTGACTACCATATACAACCACCCTATCACCTTGATTGGAGTTGGTTATGACGAATTACATAATATGGGAGTGGAAGGATGTGCTGGTTTTCTCTTCCTACTTCTCGCCGTAGGAATAATGTCATTTTCCATATTATTTGGCTTTTGTTTCCATCAAGTATTTAAGTATAATAAGAGTATCTGGGACATTATGGTACGAATTTTATTAGTCTTAAATATGGGATTAAGCCAGCCCCACATTATGAATGTTGCTCTCTTTACCATGATGTTATATCCTTACTTCATAGCTAACAGCTTAAAAAAAACAAATACATCCTATGTCAGAAGTTGCTAACAGAGTATTGAAGAATAGCGGATATCTATATTTTAGCATGGGACTATCCATGTTTGTTTCCCTCTATTCCACCCGTCTAATTCTCAATGCACTCGGAAGCTCCGATTTTGGCATATTCTGCATTATCGGAGGAGCAATCGGTATGTTAGGGTTCTTAAATGCAGCCATGTCAACCACCACCCAACGCTTTATTAATTATGCAGAAGGAGAAGGAAAACCCGAAAAACAAAAAAGTATTTTCACTGTAAGTATAAGTATCCATTTTCTATTATCATTATTGATGGTTATCATTTTCGAGATAGCCTATTTTTTCTTCTTTGATGGTATATTAAATATTCCTTCTGATCGAATTCCTTCAGCCAAATGGATTTATCAGTTAATGCTTTTATCGACAGTATTAACCATCCAGACCGTACCTTATAATGCTATTATCAATGCTCATGAAAACATGCGGTATCTAAGTATTATAGGCGTTTTTCAAACACTTATGAAGTTAGTTATAGCATTAATAGTAGTCCATGTATATACAGATAAATTAATTCTATATGGTATCCTCACAACCTTTGTCTCATTAATATTCATGATTATTCTTCAAATTTATTGCCATCGGAATTACTCAGAATGTACATACAGCATCCACAAATATCACAATAAAGAACTAATGAAAGAAATGACTTCATTTGCTGGTTGGGGATTTATAAACTCCTCTTCTTCGATGTTTGCACAATACGGGATGGGAATTGTATTAAATTCGTTCTTCGGTACAATATTAAGTGCAGCTCAAGGGGTAGCCAACCAAATATCCGGTCAGCTAATGGTGTTTTCACGTACTATGCTAATGGCAATCAACCCTATTATTGGGAAAAAGGCCGGCAGTAATGACATAACTAATATGATGCGTATTTCATTATTCAGTTCAAAAATGTCTTTTCTCATCATCGCCTTTTTTGCCTTTCCTTTTATTATTGAAACCCCTTATATACTCCAACTATGGCTAAAAAATGTTCCGGAATGGAGTGTATGTTTCTTTAGATTTGAAATAACAAGAAATATGTTAGACCAATTAACTATCACATTAACAAGTGCCATCAATGCAGAAGGACGGATAAAATATTATTCGATACTTCGTGGATGTTCATATTTCCTGCCATTACCTATTAGTCTATTTCTTTTTCATTTAGGATTTTCACCTTATTGGTTTTATATCATATGGATATTTACATGGAATGGAATAGGCAGTCTCATCATTCTATATTATGCACATAAAAATTGCGGAATGCAATATGCTGATTTTTTCAAAATTATAATATATCCTATACTACTAATAACAATCTCTACATTATCAATCAGTGGGATAATTACAGTATATATGGATGAATCATTTTTGCGTTTAGTTATCATTTTATGTACTACTACGATAATATTTATTATTTCATGTTGTTGGGGATTTGTGTTTTCGCCTAAAGAAAGAAAAATCATATTATCGGCATCTATGTCATTATTGAAAGAAATAAAAGTGAAGCTACATCTTTGAATTAAAAATAATTGTAGCACCAAAACTAAAAGGTCATCACAGGTAATCATCATTATACCAACATACCATTTATTGAATAGTGCTCACCAGACTCAGGAAATCCAACAAGAGTTATTAAGATCGTACTCGCCTGTGAAAATATATTGACTTTATAACAAAAACATTTATCATCAAATACTTTTAAAAGCATCAAGAAGTATATATAAATAAAATATCATAAAACAATGAACTATTTAACAGATAAAATTCTACGCGGAACACATCGACTTTACGTTAACCATTATGGCTCATACCTAAAACCGATTGACAGCATAATGGATCCTGAGAAGGCGTCCAACATTATATATCAACAACTAAAATCAGATTCACCTTCAATGGTTGCTCGATATGGAAGTACAGAAATATTATGCGTAAATAACTATTTAGGGATAAAAAAATATAAGCATAACATTATAGATTATATCACAGATAAAATACCCCAATTTTGGTGGAATCAGATTGGCATATACAACATGCAACATCTTTCTGGTTTTTTTCCACTTACAGAACTAAATTTAGAAAGATTTGGAGAATTAATGATCGAAGATTCAAAACATGTTGACATATTAGGTTCATGGCGTATAGAAGAACGTAGACTTATTGATATAAACAAAGTAAAGACTATACAATTACTACTTTTAGAACCATACCATGCAAAACATCCATGGTCAAGAGTTCTTAAGGGGAAAAAGGTATTAGTCATACACCCTTTTGCTGAAACAATACAACATCAATATGAACAAAAAAGAACATTATTATTCAAAAATCCAGATGTACTACCTGAATTTCAACTAGAAACAATTAAGGCTGTTCAAAGTCTTGGCGGGCAAAGTCCTTTCAATACCTGGTTCGATGCATTAGAATATATGAAAGATGAAATTGATAAACGAGATTATGACATTGCACTCATTGGATGTGGAGCATACGGATTCCCCTTAGCTGCTCATGTAAAACGGACAGGAAAAAAAGCAGTACACTTAGGTGGAGCTTTACAATTACTATTTGGAATCAAAGGAAAACGTTGGATCAACCCTTATTATGGTAAGGTATTCCTTCCATTCTTAAAGGAAAACTATTACAACAATTTAATGAATGAATTTTGGGTTTATCCATCAGAATCAGAGCGACCTTCGAATGCGGCTAATGTAGAAGGGGCATGCTATTGGTAAATTAAATTACAATATACTTTATTTTATAATATGTCATCAAAGATTAAAGTATTATATATTACAAAATATAATCAAAAAGAAATCTTAGAAAAACCTGATAATTTTACATATTACATTAAAAGCATAATGAATAGCAATTTAATAGATGTGTACTTGCTAAATCCATTATCTTTACAAAAAGGCAATAGCATTCAGGTTCTAATCGCCTTAGTAAAAACAATAAAAGATATCAATCCTGATATTCTGTATCTAGGCGCCCTGCAAGGTCTCGGCAAGTTGGTAGTTTTAAAACGAATCGGAATCCTAAAATGTAAAATAGTTGCATGGAAATATACTTACTGTAAAGAATATTCCAACCCTATTAAAAATTGGTTTATCAAGTTCTTTTATTGGAAAGGAATAGACAGAATTTACATGATGTTTGATAACCATACACGGCATGCACTGAGTCATAATATTGTAAAAGATTGCCAAATAACAACACTGAGCAGAGGAACAGAAGTCGAATGGTATCAAAAATATCTTATTCCCCAAAAAGACAATTTTCTGGTAATGGCTACAGGAAAGGATAGCAGAGATTACCAAACACTCAGTGAAGCCTGCGAGCAAACTCAGACAAACTGCCATATCATTACCCGCCGCCACGAAAGCAATATAAAAGCAGCGGAAAAGTTCAAAAACAGTCAATACATAAAATTCACATTTATGGAAGACCTGCATATAAACAATGAATATGAGTACATTATGCAACAACAAGGTCAAGCATCCATATTGGCTATTCCTTGTGAGAGAAGAAAATATGGAGTAGGCTACACCAATATAATAGAAGCATTGCCCTACTACATTCCAATCCTAATGACACATAACCCCGATATACACATAGATTTAGAAAAAGAATGCATCGGCTATTTAATAGAACCTTACGATGTCGAAGCATGGAAAGAAAAAATCATTTACCTAAAGCAACATCCGGAAGTCATAGAAACAATGAGCAAACATGCTAAAAAGTTGACAGAAGGAGAATATAATGCACGAACCACCGCTTCCTATATAATGAATGACTTTATCCGAATCACCCAATAATGCAAGTATGAGCTTCAAAACATGCCGCCAATTAATACACGAAGATTTCCGTAAGGTGCTGACACAACAGCCACATGGAAAAATATCCGAATACTTATATATCCTAAGATATTTAATTACCAACAATTCATTCAAATTTTGTTTTTGGTTCAGATTGGGCAGCTGGTCAAAAGGAAAGAAAAGAGTACTACCTATCTATATCCTTTCATGGATGATGCATCGGCATTACATGTTTAAATTTGGAATTCAGATGCCATTAGGTACCCCCGTAAAAGGAGGATTAAGCTTTAATCATTTTTCATGTATCATTATTAATGGAGCAACCCAAATAGGACATAATTGTACCATATTTCATGGCGTAACAACAGCTCTAAAAATGGGAGGAAGCAATGCTGGCGTACCCTCTATTGGAAATAATTGTGTGTTGGGACCAGGAAGTAAAATTCTAGGTTCTGTAACTCTTGGAGATAATGTTTTTGTGGGAGCCAATGCTGTAGTTACTCATGATATGCCATCAAACAGCATAGTAGCCGGAATCCCTGCAAAGGTGATTAGTATGAATGGACTGCAAAGTACAGAATTAGTAAGACAGCATAAATGAAAAAAAGAATAGAATGGATTGATTTATGCAAAATCATAACAATGATAATTGTATGCTATGATCATACAATTCAAAGCATTGCTCCCGATGAAGCCTTGAAAAACAGTTTCTTCATAGGCACTATATCTTTTCATATGCCCCTATTTATGATATTAAGCGGCTATTTTATCAACCCTAAAAGAATGAGAACTGATAAAATTACAACATCTTGTTTTTCGAAATTTAAGCATCTAATGGTACCCGCTTTTTCTTGGTATATAATCCAATGTTGCCTATTTAGAGAAATACCTGAAGTAAAAGCATCATTAGAATCATATTGGTTTTTAAGCTGCCTATTTTTCTGCTTCTGCATATTAGCCATTATTACAAAAATCACTACCAATAACCTTATTGTATTTACGGTGGCATGTATAATAACCTATTTCACACCATACTGTTACTTTGTAAAGATTAATTTTTTAATGCCTTTCTTAGCTATAGGATATTGGTTGAATAAACATAATAAATATCTAACTTGGCAATTAGTATTACCTATATTAATGATTTACATAATCCTATATCAACATTGGACTTTTGAGGATTCTGTTTATATTACTCCTATTCGCTTTCACAAATTCAGTTCTATAATACCGATATCACACATAGCCATATTTCGATTTGCAATTGCTGTAACTGGAAGTTTATCAATAATATATGGTTGCATATTAATCACAAAGTATTTTAAAAACAACATCCTTATAAAAAAACTTATTCATTATGGGAAATATACACTTTGCATATATACCATACATTTCATTTTTATAAAACTCATAAAAGACTTTTTCAATAAACATTTGTGGAGCAATGACTATCCTCTTATGTTATTTTCAATATTAATATCAGCATTAATAATCATACTATCTCTATCAATTGCATCCTTACTTAGGTATAACCATTATACTAGAAAAATCCTACTAGGAGACTTTTAAAATACAACAAATATGAAACTTACATTTAAGGTGGGTTCTATCAATTCCATTTTTTATTTCTTGCATAAGGCAGCAGAACCCTTTAACTGTCTTGAGCAAGATAATCTTGCGTAAAGTTAAGCAATTTAATCTACCCCCCCCAAAAAAAA